>Ga0307408_100001474_pt1 | contig 17464 bp, 15 predicted proteins | sample 322Cmetagenome_FD_202116 | JGI IMG/M metagenome (GOLD analysis project Ga0307408, IMG submission 202116) | Maize rhizosphere microbial communities from greenhouse at UC Davis, California, United States - 322HYB-C-3 | ecosystem: Host-associated > Plants > Roots > Rhizosphere > Soil | place...
ATGGTCGATCTCCCCGATCAGACTCCGCAGGTGGGGCCGATCCCGCGATATGTTTGAGGGATTCACCATTCCCTGCGTGCTGTCGCATGATAGGGCGGCCGAACATGCGGTTGGGGCTCGACAAACCGTTCGCGCTGCCGCCGCGTTCATTGCAGCATTCATTCAGACCATGCCACTGTCAGGCGCCGCCCTGATCTCAGCCGTTCCAGCAGCTAGATCAGTTTTCCAAAAGCCGCCATCCGTTCATCTGGCTGACGACGACGCCAATTGGGACGCCGCCGTCGTTCCCTTCCGGGTTCCTGAACGTCGACCAATGCTACCCGAGACTCCGTGTCTGGCCACCTCGGACGGTAGCTCCAACGCCACTTCTCGCTTGCGTCGACGCCCGCTGTGCGCGACTTCAGCGCGGTTGAAAAAATGAGGGCATGAATTGCGAAGAGCTGTATTCCGCGGACGTCAGCATTGAACGGGCCTCCGCTCCCGCATCCCCTAGACCACGACTGGCGCTACGACGAAGCGACAGCCGAGATGCTGACCGGAATGCTAAGGGGCCCTGACCGGGTGCTGGCACTCGGCGTGCCATCGGTGGCCCGTCGCCTCGAAGCAGAAGGCACTATCGTTACCCTGGTAGACAGGCAGCCGCTGCATGGGGTGAGCAACCACGTGTCCTCCGAGGTGGAGGACTTTGACGTCCAGGACGCATTCGCCTTAGCCCTTGCCGATCCTCCATGGTATAGTCGGCAGTTCGCTGACTGGGCGGCGGTGGCAGCGCGTGCAGTAGGCGAAGCCGGATCGGTGCTTCTTTCGGCATGGCCGCAAGACGCTAGGCCAGGAGCCGGCCCTGAACTCGATGGCATCCTCGAAGAAATACGCCCGTGGGCCGACGTAGAGAGACGTGTCGCAGAGCTTGCCTACGAACAGCCGCCCTTCGAAAAGATAGCCCGGGCGTCCGATGCGGCCGGCCCGCTGTCGCAATCCCCGCTCCGAGGCGAACTCGTCCGCCTGACCGTGAAGTGGAAGCCGCCCGCACCGATGCCCACCAAGGCGGACAGAGAATGGATACGATTCACGGTCGACGACTACCAGATAGCCGTCTTATCCGACGGTACGGGTCGTCTTCCGGGCATACACACGGTTCCGGACGCCAAGGGATGGTTGTGGCCGTTCGTAAGTGCTCGTGCGCCCGGCATCGAGAACATAGCTATCTGGAGCTCTAACGGAGAGGTCGCGTCAACCAACGACCCCGCCTCGGTAGTCGCAGCTTTACGCACGGCATTCAGGGCAGAAAACGCTGCGGCGTTCGAGAAGGCACTCGTTCTCCAACCGGAATTGCTCGAATGGAGTCTACCCCGCCCGCCCTACCGGAGATTGATGGAATGGCGCCACAGACGATAGTTCTCCGCTTCCGCGACACGACGCCCGGCATAGACACGATCGTCGAGCATCGTGCGCTCCTCGCGCAACATGGCAGTGTGGGATGGGGCTGGTGGAAGAAGACATTCGAAGACGGGCGGCAGGACGAGCTGGCCGAGTTCCTGAAGAAGGCCGGCGAGACCGAGGTGGTAGTCATCGACCGCAGCACCGAACGGGCGTTCAGATGCCGATGCACAGGCTTTTCGCGACCGAAGGACGCGGAACCTAGCTTAGTGCCCGAATATTACCGCCGTCATCTCGCCATGACCGAAGGCGTTTTCAATTTCACGGCCATAGACGACATCGTCTTCGACCCCGCGCTCGGAGACCGAATGGGGGATTCGACGTTCATGTGGTCAGGCGCTCAGCCCGACGCGGTAGCGGTCCATGTGGCAGCACCTTCGATGGCGCGCGGGCGATCCTGCGTGCTCCATCTCTCCGACCTTCATTTCGGTACGGACTACGCTTACCTTGTTCGGGGGGAGAAGCCGCGGATAGGGGATCCACGTCGCACCTTGACCGATTGCGTGACCGCGGACTTGGACCGGTTGGGCCTGCGCGGCGACATTGCTGCGATGATCGTGACTGGGGATTTCATGACGCACGGCGATTTTACCGAGCAGGTAAGGGCGGGAGCCATAGCAGAGCTAGACGCGCTACGAGCTGAGTTAGGGCTCGAGCGCGATCAACTTATCGCCGTCCCCGGAAACCACGACGTGGTGCGATATCCCGAGGGAGCGGAGATCGACATCAGGGAACTCGCGGTCGAGAACCAAGCGCGCTACGATCACGAGACTGGGTTTCGGCTCTTCGTGGAGGAGCTTTGCGACCGCAACTGGAAGTCCTCGCTGAACTATGTGAGGCGAATATCCCTCGACAAGGCGGATCTCGACATCTGCGTGCTCAATTCTTGCACAATCGCCGCCACGAACTGGACGGAGTACGGCTACGTCGGGAAAAGTGGAATCGATACGATCGAGGAACTGGGAGAGCAGCCTGTCGACCGGCCCACCTTCCGCTTCTTGGCACTCCACCACCACTTGCTACCGGTGGCGGACGTGGAGGCTCTGAATAGGAAGGGCGTATCATTGGCGCTAGATGCTTCAGACATACTGTTTGCGGGCCAGAAGGCCGGCGCGCAGATCGCTCTCCACGGGCATCAGCACATGCCGAAGGTCTCCCTCTATCAGGCACTGGGTCTCAATGGCCAAGGAACTGCCGCTCCGATTTACGTGGTCGCAAACGGAAGCGCCGGAGCGAAAAATGCCCGCCTGCCAGCTGGCCAGAACAACACCTACGCACTCTTCAGGCTGGATTCAGATGGCGTCGAGCTTTGGATTCGCGAACTGAGGTTAAATGCTCAGGCGGGCTTGGAGGCCTTTCACGGAACGCTTCCGGCCCCGCCGCTCCGAATGTAGCCGCTTAGGATAATTCCTATGCCGAGCAATTCTAACGCGCGGCTAAGTTCCGCCTGTCGTAATTCGAGCTGGGCGACCGGCTCGGCGCAACACATCCGCAATATGGGAGGTCATCCCAAACTGCCCGATGACATTGATACCACTTCCTATTGGCGCGCTCGCGAGTAACGCGCGAAGCGCCTCTAGGCCATCGCCAACAGTGAAATCCAACCAGTGTGTTGCATCGCCTGGTACAACCTCCGTCGCGCTCGAAGCTGTCGACCCGAGATGCAGCTGCACGATCCACGCTTTTTGGCCGTCATGGACCCACTCGAAACGCACTGGTCCGAACACCGCGTTGAGCGCGCGAAAGGTGGTCACAACGTCGCTGACGACTTTTTCTGGGAGTTCTTCCGGATCACGCGTGCCGAGCATGAACAGATCGCCCTCGCCGGCGAGACCCTCAACCGCTAGGATATCGTCGGCCTGGACGATCGCCGCGCCCGAATAGCGTGCCGGAACCGCATCCTGCCTGAGGACCGAAGCTAGCACATCGCCAGCGTGATCCTCCTTCGCAAGAAGTGCGAACGGGTCGGTCCAGCCTTTAACCGTGGTATAGAGTCCAGGGTGCGGCTCGGCTGGACATGTCCGTGTCCAGACCTCCGATGACCCGGTTGTCGTGCCGAACGAGAAGGGTGCAATCCGGCGTGGTATCGCTAGGGTGCGTGGAACAGGATGTCCGGCGAGATGCGCCATCAACAGCCCGAACGTCTTGTCTCCAATATGGCGGCTAAAGCGGTTAGGCCAGCGCGACGTAGCGTCGGCACGGTCCAATACGTCATCCTCTCGTTCCCAAAGCAAAGTATGCGTTCTACGCCAACCCTGCAGCAGCGGATGGATCGAGAATTCGATTCGCTGACCCGGCCGGCTTTCAAGCTCGGGACGAAAACCGTAAATCAGGGTCAGCAAGTTCATGCCAACTTCGAAAGGCAGCGAGGCCACGCCTGGCTTCTCGACGCAACGCGGCGTATCGTCGGGCGCAAACTCGATTAGGTCGCCTTGGACCACACCCGAAACGCCGCCGTCACGCACGTCGATCGTCTCGTTGACGATCAAATGAAGGCCCTCATTGGCGAGCCGCACAACCGCTGCGAGCGCAGCCTCGACTGACGTCAGGCCATAGACAAATTCACGGCTGCGCGGGTCATGCGGCAAATAGCTGCGGACGTTGACCATTGCGCTGCCGCTGGCAGCGAGTAGCGCAGTAATCGCCTCGGTGGCAGTAGCGAACTGGGTGTTCGGGTCCGTGTCACGCAACCGGCAAAATGATTGCTTAACGCCGCTAGCGACGGGACGAAATGCAACAAATTGCGCGACATTGGCTTGTTCGGCGAGACGATCGAGCACCTCGTCCTTTTGCAGGTCCATTTTCTTTTCTTCCTCCCAACCAGCGCTCAGCTGGCTGATGCTCTGCCGATCTGGCTTTTCACGGATCGCGGCGTGATGGCCCATTCAATTTTCCCCGAATCTGAGTCAGCGCACTCTATACGTGCGAACAGGCCCTCCGATAGAGGGGCGAATTGCAAAGCAACCGTTACGAAGCCGACATCGACGCGCTGCTATGCACTATTTGCGACAAGCCGAGATAGGAGCATTGCCAAAAACCCTAAGGCGTGTCGGAGGCCACCGCGTGCGGCGCCTTCCAGATTTCCTCAAGGATTTTGTCGTCGCGCACTGCGTGCACCGCGAGCACGAAGTCGGCTACGTCAGGCACTGAATGATCAACGACCAACTCGACCACGTTATTAGCAGGGGTGCGCGTCTTGGCCCGCGCAGCGAACGGAAAATCGGAAATGCGCTTGAACGTTTCGAGGCCGCGTGGCTGTGCCTTGAACAGAGTCGAGCCGCTGTTGAGCGGGCTGAGCCAGATACGTGGCCCATGCTTGGCGATCAGCGACGCCGTGTCCAGCGTCAGCACGGTCTGCGTGACGTTGCGATAGGCTCGCGCGCCGAGCAGGCGCCAAATGCGTTCGCGCGAAAGCCAAAAGAAGGTTCGAGAATTAAGCAGTTCATACCATTGTTGTGGTGTCAGTCCGTCCTGAAGGCAGTTCGCCAAGACGTCATCACGCATAGGTTTTTGGTCGCGCAGTACTGCAAACGGCAAGCCCTCTGCTTTGAGCGGAACCGATTCTGGCCGGCGGCAAGACCCCAATGTGTGGCGTTGAGGGTCCTTGATCCCGTAATCGTCAAGAAGCGTGGATGCGCTCTTAAGGCCATGGTCCCGGATCGCATCCCAAGCTCCATCGTGGGCCATATGATACAACCTGGGGTAGTGCGCGATCAGCTCGTCCTGTGTCATGCCTAGAAATTCCGTTCTATCACGCCGTCAAGGGCAAATTCTTTTGAAATGAGGGTAACCGCGGTTCCTGCGACGCGCTCCAGTCGCAAGATGAATTCGCGCGTCACCTCGTTCAACTCATCGAATGTCGCTGCTTTGCGATTTTCGACACCGAGATAGTCAGTGAAGGTGACGGCAATATCGGTGGCACCGTTCAATTCCGCCGAGCGGCGGATCTGCGCCCAGTCAAATTCCGCAACGCGACGCTCAATGCCCGAGATCGTGCCTTTCTCCACTTTGCGGAATTCTTCCAGGGGTATGCCCGAGCGCTTTGAGACGTCGGCCAAGGTCAAGTTACGGCCCATCCAGCCTGAGGTGCCTCCCACGCGGATTGGATAGGTGCGGACGACCATAATCACTTTGCGTATGCGATTGGGCGAGATGCCGGCATCCGACAGGCAGCCGGCGGCCGACGTTTCGCGTGATGTGACGCTCGGCCAGAAGCCATGGTGGATGCTAAGCAATGTACCCTGCGTGCCTTCTAGAAGCACACGCGTGCCATTCGCAAAATGCTTGTCCAGTTCAGCCCGCACGTCTCGTACGAAGTCGCGCAACTGTATGACGTCTCGCGCCAGGCATACTGGCGGCCCGAACATCGGTGTGGTTCCGCGATTGGCGATTTTGCGGGCGGACGCGGCGCCCACGCCCTGTTTGGTCGACGAAATCGATCCGAGCACACCCGCTTCGAACCGGCGATCCTCGTCATCGATGACCATCGCCTGCGGATCGATGGACAGTCGCTCGGGTGTGAGCTTCTGATCCATAATCTCGCGCAGAAGTTGCGGGAGCCACAAAGTCGACCCCGCGCCGATTAGTATCTTAGCGTCCGGGTTTGAGCCGGTGCCCGATGGCAGCTGCACATACTTGTACTCTGGTTCCTTGACGAGGTGGCCAGCGTTTGGGCCGCCGATCCGCATCAGCACGCCGTAATGTTTGGCGAGATGCGCGCAGACATTCCCCTTGCCCTCGCTGCCATACTGACCGCCGACGATTACATCGACCAGAGCGGCGCGTGCGCGCACGCCCTCACCCTCGCGCCAATCCATCGCGGTCGCGGCGAGCGTCTCGGTTGCAACGTAGTCAGTGTCGAGCACCAAATCAGCGATCTCCTGCAGCGCCCCGATCGATGCCTCAGTAGTGTTCTCCCGGACCTCTTCGTAAGTCGCGAACTCTTTCAAATGCGGGGGGCGACTGAGATACCTACCAGAGAGAACCTCATCTTCTGCGTGAAGATGTACGTGGAACATTTTGTCACCCCAGCGCGCGCGAAGCGCCGCGATTTGAGGGACGATGCGCGCGGAGTCGAGCAGCAGGACAGCATCCGACGCCTCTTGGAGCTCGCGCTCGGCCACAGCCTCAACGACCCAAGCGCCGCCTGTCTCGATGTCGAGCTGGTCGCCGGCGGCTTGCAGCGCGGCGCGATCGTCCGAGGCTCCGGTGCGTGCCTGGATAAACTTGCGGGTTGAAACCTTGAGCGCGCCGCTCAGCTTGCCGATCTCGGTGCCGAACGATGATTTTCCAACAGCGATCGGACCAGACAAAACAATGAGCAAACGCATTTGATCCCCCCGGACGCACACGTAAAGCTGGAATAGAGCAGTTATTTTCGGCCTTGTCACCGGGATCTCAAATGAAGCCGTCAGATCGGATATAGATTGACGCTCTGGGCGGTGGCGCCCCCACGATGAGCGAACGAAGTCGATATGTTACTTAAAAGCCGAGGTTAGATTGCAGTTAGGTGCGACAGCGCTTTATTGCTGCGCCATATTTCGAACGCTCTCAAGTCAAACATTCGGGCTCTCACGAAGCCCAGCTCGATGGCCGACATTCTGGCAACCATGCCGGTCACCGATTTAACTCAAAGGACACTTTACGAACGGGTCTGCCACATCGGCAAGAAACATCGAAGCGACATGATGGCCCGATGCTTCCGCCATGCTCCTAGCGAGAGGCGGTAATTCAAGAAGCGAACGCCGCACGTCGTCGAGAGCTATCGGCTTTGCAGTCTCAGGCGGATCGACCCGCACGATGTTCTGCTTTCCAAGCAAGAGATAGGCTTGGCCAAGGGCGTTCAGCGATTGGGCGCGAGACGCGGCAGTGAAGGCCCTCATCATCGCCCAATGAAGAGCGCCGCCCTTTCTTGACTTCTCGTCGACAGTGAAGCTGGATTCGCCGGTTCCGATCGACAGGACACGTACGTTGTCGCGCGGCACATCAAAACAAGAGAGCGTGTCGACGACTGCGTTCATAACCGGATTGTTAGCCCAGAGCCCCCCGTCGAGCATCACATATCCGTCTTCATTGACGCCGGGATAATAGCTTGGCGCAGCAGACGTATGCAGTGCCACATGCGCAAACTTCTTGTGCCGATCCTTCTGATAATCGGGATGGTGTGGCGTCTTGTAGAGGAACGGCTCTCCGAACCGGCCTTCGAAGCTTGGGATCACGAGACGCGTTTTCGCATCGTCGAGCAGCCCTTCGCCAAAGACCTGGAGAAGCTGATCACTCAAGACGCTTTGATCGTGTTTCGGCATGGAAAGCCATTTGATCGCGCGCCTGAATTTGCCGATCCCCTTTGCGGGAGGGAAAATCTTCTCGCCACGCTCTTCATAAATCTTCAGCGCCCCCGCCGCGCTCATTCCCTGCCCCAAGGCGAGCGCGATGATGCCACCTGTCGACGTGCCGGCGATCATGTCAAAGCACGTCGCGATCGATCTGCCGCCGAGAAGCCGTCGCTCAATCTCAGCGAGATACGCGGCTGGAAAGACACCCCGGATGCCGCCCCCATCGATTGCCAAAATCCGAAATGGCCGATCGGCAGGCCAAGGCTGCTTTACGCGCGTCTGTTGAATGGTGCCGTCTGAGCGACGCGGCGGAATATAGGTCATGCCTCAGCCCCGTTGTTAGTGACCAAGCTTCCGTGCCTTCCACCGCCAGTCCACCGGCCCGTCATCAACCAAAGCTCATAACAGGCGAGCCAATCGTAGGACCAAGGCACAGTCGTGGTGGCGATATACATCGTGGGATCCCACTGGTGCTGCGCCGGATCAAAAAGACAGAGCGTGGGATCGTCTGCGGGAGGATAAACGTGAGGGATCGCGCCCTCAGGATTGTCGGGCATACGCACGAGCTCTGGCGTCAGGACGCGAACCTTCGGATACTTCAAAAGCTGGTATCGAATTTCGAGGGTGTAAGTAACGAACTGTGGGCGGCACTTGCCGATCCAGCGGATCTCCTGGGTCTGGCGATCAATGCCGCGCTCATTGAATTTAGGCCAGGTAGCCTTCATTGCGGCGCGCTGTTCATCCAAGCTCAGCGCGCCGGCCATCAGATCTTTTCCCCGAAGAAGGTATGCGGCTGCGCGCGCACGATCGAAGGCGCGGCGACCGCCGCGATACTGGCGGCGCTCGGCAGGATGATGCCACCCCTGCGGCCGTAGCCCTGCTCAGCCCGCTCAACGCTACCGCCAATCTCATCGGCCATGCGGTCGGCGGCAAGCGTAACGACCCGGTCGCCGAAGCCGTGACGAAGCCAGTCCATCAGCTTGTTGGGCGCCATGTCTCCCCGCTTTGCTGCCTGAATGCCAGCCACGAGATCTTTGAGCATCTTCGCGAACTCGTTCTGCTGCGCGATCGACGTCGGCCACCGGTCAGTGAACACGTCGCGCTCGCAGATCGGGTTGGCAACGTGGAGGAGCCGGCCGTAGCGGCTCGCCTGCTCGATATCGCCAATGATCCAGGTTGCCTGGCGGATCATCATGTCCGACAGAGACATGTCCGGCTGTGCCGCCATACCAGCATAGTAGGAAAGCATCACGGACGGGGGAATCCTGCCGCTGTAATTTGCATAACCGATGTTGCGAAATCGCTTCAGCAGCTGAAGCGCGAGCGTTGCGGTGTTTTTGACGATGAAATTGCACTGTTCAGGGACTTCATCGACTTCTGCGGCTTGCAGCGCCTTGTCCATCGCAAGCCAATGGTCACGCATGGCCTTCGCAAGCCGCTGTTCCGTCGGCGTGCGCTCGCGATACCACGCGATGAAGCCGTAGGCATTCATATCGACGAGATGATCATCGGTAGACGCGTTCGGGCCCTTGGCGTGAGTGATCCAGCCTTCGCGGTCGAGACGGCCATAGGCGCGCAGCGCGGGCGTGATGTCCAGATGCATGTTGTCGGCATAATAGAGAGTAACGCAGCGGGTCTGCCGCGCGACCTTCTGAACGGGATAATTGCGGTACGCATCCTCGATTTCTTTGAGGATCGCCAGCGGCTGCATTGATCGAAACCGCCCGCCGAGCTGGGTAATGAAGTCCAGATCATATTCGTTGTCGGTGCCGCGCGTAGAGATTGTGGCGTCGATCGCCATTGAGCCCTGCGGATAGAAATGCTCGACGTCGCCCTCGAACCGCGCATCCGCTTCCAGGTGCTCCCGCGCCGCCTTGAAGCGCTGGGTCGCCTTATTATGCAGACCGGGTGGAAGCTGGGAACTCATGGCAATCTCGGCCAAGATCCGGTCCACCGGATCGTCGAAGGGGTTGCGGCCTTGAAAAAAAAGAGGTGCGTTCATCAGGATCTCCGAGGGGCTCAATAATTCAGATCATAAGTATCTCACGTATCGCTACTCCGAACAAATTGAACTCCTTGCCTGTGGCTGTCAAGGGCGATAAAGTGAGCCTACTCCGAACACAGAGGGCGAAGGGTCTTATGGAATGAGCGTGACGTTCGGCGAACGAATCCGAGATCGCAGGAAAGAGCTGGGGCTTACGCTTGACCAGCTGGCTGCGGCTTCGGACTCATCGAAGAGCTATGTGTGGGAGCTGGAGAACAAGAACCCGCCGCGCCCTTCGGCAGAAAAGCTTGCCGCCATCGCCAAGGCGCTTCAGGTGACCGTCGATTGGCTGCTCGGTACGGACGATCAAACGCTCGATGTGGCCGAAGATAAGGCATTTTTCCGGGCCTATAGTGGGTTGCCCCCGGAGACCCGACGCCAATTACGTGAGATGGCAAAGATATTGGGCACAAAGAAACCCTGATGGCGGAAAGTGTGCAGCTTCGACCGAGAAAAGAGGCCGCACGAATAACGGTCATGTTGGACACCGTTCTTGGCGTGGATCGATTTGATCGAGCTCCGGTCGACATGATCAACCTCGCTCTCGAATATTCCAGGAACACTGCACCTAGTGAAGCGATCGAGCGGATCGACGAAGCGCCGATTCCTGGCTGTGTAGGCGCACTTGTCTGTGGTGACGACAAGCCACGAAAATGGGGCATCCTCTACGACGAGGGACAAAGTCCCGGCCGACGGGCGTTCACCGTGGGGCACGAGTTCGGGCATTGGGTTTTGCATCGAGATCGCGTTGATATAGATGAGGAGTTGGCCGCTGGTTTTTATTGCGACGACGAGGCAATTACCCAGCGCGACGGCTTAGGCATTGAGGAGGAAGCGGACATTTTTGCCGCAGACTTGCTGATGCCATTTCATGATTTTCGAAATCAGCTTGCGCCTCGTGACCGACCAGATTTCGATAGGTTGGGCGGGCTCGCAAAACGCTATGGTGTGTCGCTTGAAGCAGCGATCATTCGCTGGCTTGAATATACAGAGACTAGGGCGATTTTGGTCGTATCGAACGAGGGCTTCGCGCGCTGGTCGAAGCCAAGCAAGCCTGCGCTTAAATCCGGGCGCTTCATCCGGACGAAGCGCACGACTTATTCTCTCCCGCAGCTCGCAACAGCCGTCACGAAGAATTTCGTCGAGGAGACTAAGGCAGGCATCGAGCAAGATGCAGGGATTTGGTTCTCAGAACCGCTCATTGAAATGTGTTTCCGGTCGGATCGATATGATCAGGAATACACTTTGCTTCACTTTGAGCGCGAGCGCGTGTGGGATTTCGAACGAGAGTGAATCCCCTCAAAATAGGCCGGCGTCCGTTCCTACGTCTTATGGAGTGTTTGATCTAACGTCGGCTTTCCATGCGTTCTTTGCCGAAGGCAGACTGTCAAGATCGTCCGACAAAGCCGACATGCCGATCGACCAGAACGCATCCATGTCATGTCCGCTATCTGGAGGCTGAAAACCTCGCCTGAGCGGCGACGAAGGGTCGCTGTCAGAGGTGATTTATAAGGAAGTTGGACGAGTTTATCGAATTCCGCTAATTTTGATGCACATTGCGGTGAACCCTCGATGCCGCATCCCGCTTGGTTGAACGTTCATCCCCTTGGCCATCATGGCCACTGGAGATGTGTCATGGGATTATCAGAATTTGATCCCGCCGCTCGTGAGCGGGTGTCGTGGAACGCTGGACGCAAGGTCGGCGCAAAGCGCGCGCTCAAGCCCCGCCAGATCTGGGCGATTCGCTTCTTTCTTGATCAGCATGGTCGAACCCGGGATCGGGCGCTCTTTGATCTCGCGATCGACAGCAAACTTCGCGGCTGTGACCTGGTGAAGATCAAGATCAGCGATATTGTTTGTGACCGGAAAATCCGGACGCGAGCGATCGTCGTCCAGCAAAAAACCGGGCGGCCCGTTCAGTTCGAGCTGATGGATGACGCTCGCGCCAGCCTGCTAAGATGGCTGGAGCTGAGGGGAGGCTCCCTGGAGGATTATGCCTTCCCGAGCCGCACCGATCACGCGACCCATATGAGCACCCGCCAGTATGCCCGCCTAGTGGATGAGTGGGTCACAGGCATCGGCCTGCCAAGCGAGGATTATGGTACGCACTCGCTGAGGAGGACGAAGGCGTCGATCATCTACAAAGCCACCGGGAATCTGCGCGCGGTCCAGATCCTGCTTGGGCATACGAAGATTGAAAGCACCGTCAGATATCTCGGAGTGGATGTGGAGGACGCCCTGACCCTGGCGGAAGGCACGGAAATCTGAATGCGGCTGGCTCCTTGCACATGCGGGGAGCCAGCTTCCAAATTGCGTCTGCCAAGCGCCATTTTTTGCCGCCCCTGCGGCTCCGCATCTTTCCGAAAGCTGACACTGCTCGGCCCGGCACCTAAGTACCTCGGCCAAGGATCGTCATAAGAGCTTCCATCGAATAGGGCTTGCGAAGCAGCTCGAAGCCGTGGCCGCTCTCTTCGGCAAGAACGTGGCTGTAGCCGCTGGTCAGCACTATCGCGAGCTGCGGCCACCGCCCGGCAATCTCGCGAGCCAGCTCCAGGCCGTTCATTCCTGGCATGATAACGTCACTGAAGATCAGGTCGAACTTTGCCGCCGACGTCTCGAGAACGTCCATTGCGGCTTTGCCATTTTCTACCCACGTCACCACTTGGCCCAATTCCTCGAGCAGTCCCCGTGCGAACCGGCCTACTACTTCATTGTCCTCCACCAACAGGATCCGACGGGTCGTGATTTGCTCGCGAGAGGCAGCCTGACGCGATGCAGATTCGACCTGCTCGGCTTGCGCCAAGGGAAGGTAGAGCGTGAACTTCGTCCCTGTCCCGATTTCGCTGCGGACATCGACCTCACCGCCGGATTGTTTCGCAAAGCCGTGAACCTGGCTAAGGCCAAGACCGGTGCCTTTATTCAGCCCCTTAGTGGTGAAGAAGGGTTCAAAAATATGCTGCAACACGTCTTCGCCGATGCCGCTGCCGCTATCTTCCACCTCGACGGCAACGAAGCTGCCCTTCGCTGCCGCATGTCGGCGAACGGCAGGTACCCCTTCGAGAATGCGGGTCGTGATGGTGATTTGCCCTCCCGCCGGCATGGCATCTCGCGCATTGACGACAAGATTAAGAAGGGCGGTTTCGAACTGATTGACGTCCGCGTTCACGGCGGCAGAGGTGAGTGCCTCAAGGGAGACGAGCACGGGTGATCCCACGCTTGTCTCGATGATCTGGCGCATCCCCTCTATTCGTGATCGAACATCGAAAACCTCTGGCTTCAAAGGCTGTCGCCGGGCAAAGGCGAGCAACTGGGACGTTAGTGATGCCGCCCGATCGGCGGCATCTGCAACCGCATCGATGTAGCGCTGGCGCTTCTCTTCACTCAGGTTCGGTAATTTCAAGAGGTCCGCAGACGCTCTAATGACCGTCAGGAGATTATTGAAATCGTGCGCAACGCCTCCAGTGAGCCGGCCCATCGCCTCCATCTTCTGGGCCTGCGCCAGCGCCTCCTTGGCGCGTTCTGTTTCCTGCTGCGCCTGCCAGCGCTCTGTGAGGTCTCGCGTCACCTTGGCGAAGCCGATCAAGATGCCCTCATCGTCGATCACAGGATCGATGACGACGCTTGTCCAGAAGCGCGTACCGTCTTTGCGGACGCGCCAACCTTCAGCTTCGAACGTCCCGAATTCGGCCGCTGTGGCTAATGCGCGCTGCGGCAACCCGTCTGCCCGATCTTCCTCGGTATAGAATTTGGAGAAGTGCTGTCCAATGATCTCGTCAGCCTTATAGCCCTTGAACCGCTCAGCGCCCGCATTCCAGCTTGCTATGTAACCTTCGCGGTCGAGCAGATATATGGCGTAATCCTTGACGGCATTAACCAGGAGTTCGAACCGGCGGTCTCCACCTAGTTCATTTGGAATCCGCGTTTCTATTGGATGCATTGCTACCCATCATTTTATTCGAGACTCCGCATACCGACAGGCTCAAGCTGGCAGTGCACAGGAAAATGGCGGCAGCAATATCCTTCCTGCGCTCCGAAGTCCTTGATGCAGGTGAAGGCACTTTCGATCCTGTTCTGCGCGAGTGACGGGCAAGCCTGAGGACCCTCGCTGGCGACCGGTCGCGAAAATTGGTGGCCGACCATCGGCCGGGAACGAACTGCCAGTTTGGCTGTATTGACTGGATGGATGCCGGATGGAACATGACGGGCGAGCACGTCCGCTACTCGCCACCTTTAAACCAGCTCGAAGGCGCGTGCCGCACGGTAGGCTGGTCGAACTTCTTGAACCCGGTCCACCGCCGGTCTTTCGCAACGAACATCCGTGCTGTCGGTCGGCTCAGAGCGGACAAGAAAAAATGCCGATGATCGACGCCCAGCTCGCACAAATGATCGTCGAAAGTTCAACTGACTTCGCGATCATCACCTTTGATCAGTCGGGACTGATCACCAGCTGGAATATCGGAGCTGAGGCACTGCTCGGCTGGTCCCTTGAAGAGGCGATCGGCCAACATGGTCGCCTCATTTTTACACCAGAAGATCAGGCGGCCGGCACCGCGGAGGACGAATTCGCGCGCGCTTCCGTACAGGGGCGGGCATTAAACGAGCGCTTCCATGTTCGAGCTGATGGTAGCCGCTTCTGGGGCTCGGGCCTGCTCATGCAGCTCAAAGGCGGAGAAGGCTTCGTAAAGATTGTGCGGGATCGGACCGCCGAGCGCGACGCCGAGCGGCGACTGGTCACCCTGACAGATGCACTACCAGGCTTTGTCTTCGAGGCTGACAGCGATGGCCATCTGGTCCAGACAAATGCCCGGTTCCAAGATTACACCGGCAGGCCAGACTTTGAACTGCTTGGCGATCGATGGCTGGAAACGGTCCATCCCGACCATCGGATACGAACTGGAGAAGCTTGGGAGGAGGCGGTTCGCAACGGTACGACCTTCCAAGAAAGTTTCTTGGTCGCCGCTGGAGACGGTTCCTACCGCTGCTTTGCCTGCCGCGGCATTCCCGAGCAGGATGATGATGGCAGCATCATCAGGTGGATCGGGACATGCATCGATATCGAGGAAGAGGCAAAAGCACGAGCCCTGTTGGAGGGGTTGAACCTTTCACTGGAGCATGCGGTGACCGACAAGACGGCTGCACTGGAAGAATCCTACCGCAATCTTCAAGCCGAGGTGGCAGAGAGGCAACGCATTGAGGATGCCCTTCGCCAGAGCCAGAAGATGGAAGCGATCGGCCAGCTGACGGGAGGCGTAGCGCACGACTTCAACAACCTCCTTACCGTCATCCTCGGCAGCGTCGAGCTTCTCCGGCGCCAGAACATTTCAGAAACTAAGCGGGAACGCTATTTGGCCTCGATCGCTGAAACCGCGGATCGCGCAGCGAAGCTTACCAACCAGTTGCTTGCTTTTGCGCGTCGGCAGCCCCTTCAAGCTGAAGTTTTTGATGTCGCCGACCGCTTGGAAGCGGCAGGCGAGGTGCTTCGCTCGGTGTGCGGTTCCGGCATCGCTCTCGAGTTCGACGTCCGCTGTGAGCCTTGCATCGTCGAAGCGGACCCAACCCAGTTCGACACAGCCATTCTCAACATGACCGTGAATGCGCGTGATGCCATGGATGGCGAGGGAAGTCTGAAAATCACCGTGGAAGAACATAAGGGTGTTCCTGCGATGCGGGGTCATGCAGCGGTAGCGGGACAGTTCATCCTGATATCGGTGAGCGACAGCGGACCGGGCATCGCCGCCGCTGACCTGCCCCGCATCTTCGAGCCGTTCTACACCACGAAGGAAGTGGGCCGCGGAACCGGCCTTGGTTTGAGCCAGGTTTTCGGGTTTGCAAAGCAATCTGGAGGGGAGATCGGCATCGAAAGCAAGCCTGGGCAAGGCGCCAAGTTCCTCCTTTACTTGCCGCATGCCGAGGCGGCGGAGGTGCCGGTTGAGCCCAAAGAATCAGAGTCCAGCGCTGAGCGCGGCACCCCTGTGGGATGCGTCCTCCTGGTTGAGGACAATCAGCTGGTCGGAGAGTTTGCGGCCCAGTTGCTCGTTGATCTCGGTTACGCCAACATGTGGGTATCGAGCGGACAGGAGGCTTTGGCGCGCATAGATGCCAATCCGCGCAAATTCGATGTGGTATTCACCGACGTGGTGATGCCTGGAATGTCGGGCATCGAGCTTGCCGAGGTCATGCGCGCGCGCCATCCCGACGTGCCGGTCGTTCTCACGAGCGGCTATAGCCATGTCCTTGCCGCGGAAGGAACACACGGGTTTCATCTGCTTCAGAAGCCTTATACTGGCGAGCGCCTGGCGCGAGCGATCAAGCGTGCGCGCGCAGGAAACAGAAAAGGATAGTTGAGCGGAAGCCAAGAGGCGCGGCAACAAGGCCACTGCGGTACATTTTGCACGGGGCAGCGGGCGGGGGGGGGGGGGGGAAGCCTGCCCCGACAAAGCGAGGCGGGGCCCAGGTGTGACCCAACTGCTCTGACGATGAGCACCCGCGGCGCGGTGACGTACCCCGCTGACCATCCTGGCCCAAGCAGAAGGAGCCCCGCTGTAAGTGGCGGAGCTCCCATAATTCATAGGCCGGTAGTCGACGGATGCGAGGAGTATCGCGCCCGTTCGGCGCTTATCTGATCACTTGTGTAAGGTTCAGCATCCGGGTCGAACGTGTTCCATCCGCCGGCTCGATAATCCGCGCCCCTCGTTGCCGCATCAACGGAGCGATGCTGCAGCAGAATGGCTTCGGCTTCAGCTCTCCGCTCATCGGGTACGCGAGCGCTGACCAATGTGCCGCCACGACGCACACCTTCGGAATAGACATGAGCTTCGTCGTCATCGTGTCCGGCGTTTTTCAATGCTCCGACTATGCCTCCGGTTGCCGCGCCGCCAACACCACCGACGGCGGCGCCGACCGCCGTGGAGGCGAGCCATCCAGCAGCGACGATCGGACCTAACCCAGGAATGGCGAGCAAGCCCAATCCAGCCAGTAGGCCGCCGACGCCGCCTAGGACGGCCCCAGTCGTGGCGCCCTTGGTGACATCACCATCTTCATTGATGCTGTCATCATCACGGTCATGGCTGCCATGGGCATCCTTGTTCGCGATGATGCTGATGTCATCGCGGGAGAAGCCGGCACTTTCAAGCGTCCGAACGGCGCTGCGAGCGTCACCATAATCATCGAACAGTCGGGTCACGGTCTTGGTCATGACGATCTCTCCAATCACTTATTATGCGGCAGAACAGTGACATTGCCCTTATAATCGAGCGCCACCTTGGACTTCTTCCCTTTCTTCACGGCTGTGCCGACCCAATGGCCTTTATCGTCCTTCCGAAGGTCGCTGATCTTGGTATAGCCAGCCTTCGTCAGGCGGCCTCTCGCCTGATCCTCAGTGAATGAATTTGCGCCCTCGGCAGCGTGCCCTACATGAGTGACCTTGCTGTCCTTGATTGCGGGGTTGCTATCTTGTGCGAGGGCCGTGACAGCCGACCCGGCGAGAGCTCCAACTGCCAGAACTAAAAATATTCTCTTCATCATTCTCTCCTGTGACGGGATCTCAACGCTCCGCGGCTTCATGGGGTCCAATCCCCGTCGGCGTAAAAAGCGGGAGAGAAGCATGCAGGTGTCGGCATCGCTCGTGGCGTGCCGAGCGCCCCTAGAT
>Ga0307408_100001475_pt1 | contig 17461 bp, 20 predicted proteins | sample 322Cmetagenome_FD_202116 | JGI IMG/M metagenome (GOLD analysis project Ga0307408, IMG submission 202116) | Maize rhizosphere microbial communities from greenhouse at UC Davis, California, United States - 322HYB-C-3 | ecosystem: Host-associated > Plants > Roots > Rhizosphere > Soil | place...
GGACGACTTCCTGCCCTGGAACTGCGCCGACAAACTCGCCGGCGTTTAACTCCGCTTCCCAGCGGTGTTGTGAACATCATCGGTCAAAGCGGCCTAGCGCTCAAGACGGCGCTGATTTGACGCTTACATTTCTCCCGGTAGTCCTTGAAGCGCAGCGGCTACCCGGCAGCTTTGAATTCGCCCTGGACTACCTGATCGATCACGAACTTGACTTGTCAGTGCTGGGCGACCGCTATCAAAACGACGCCAGCGGCGCCCCCAGCCTACGACCCCGCTGTTGCTCAAGATCATCCTGTTAGCCTATAGCCGTGGCATGGTCACCAGCCGCGCCATCGAACGGGCCTGCCGCGAAAATGTCCTGTTCATGGCGATATCCGGCGACAGCGCACCCCAGTTCACGACGATCGCCAAATTTATCCGCGAGCTAAGCCCGCAGATCGCCGAACTGTTCACCCAAGTCCTGCTGACTTGCGATGCTCAAGGACTGATAGGCCGTCAGATGTTCGCCATCGACGGCGTCAAATTGCCAAGCAACGCCTCTAAGCAGCGCAGTGGCACCCACGCCGAGCTGGCGCATAGTGCGCAGCGGATGGAGCGCGCCGTGAAGGACATGCTGAAGGATCATCAGGGACAGGACAGCGGTACCACTGCAGACGACGATGGCGCGGATCAAGCCAGGCAGCGGCGCCGGATCGAGAGCCTGCAAAGCGAGGCGCAGCGCATCCGCTCCTTCCTCGCCGCCAGGCCGGAACGAAAAAGCGATAAAGGCAGCATCCGTAAAAGCAACGTCACGGACAATGATTGCGCCAAGATGGCGACCTCTAAAGGAGTCATCCAAGGCTACACCGCCGTGGCAGCGGTCGACAGCCTGCATCAAGTCATCGTGGCCGCAGCCGCCCATGGATCGGGCAGCGAACAGAACGCATTGCTGCCGACCGTGCGGGCCACTGATTCGCTAAGAGAGGCGCGGACCGTCATTACGGCCGATGCCGGCTATCACAGTGAGGCCAACCTGCGCGAACTGCACGACGCCGGCATTCCAGCCATGATCGCCGATGGCTTGATGCGGCGTCGCGACGAGCGCTTCAAAGAGCAGGCTAAGTACAGGAACAAACCCGATCCGCTCTATGACAAGCGTGGAGCGGGCCAATCCAAACACGCCAGCCACTTCCGGCCCGACGATTTCCAGTTCGACGAGCGAACCAATACCTGCATCTGCCCGGCGGGCCAGCGTCTCTATAGCAACGGCACGAACTGTACGGCCAACGGCAGGCAGCACCACAATTTCACAGGCGCCAAGCAAAGCTGCGTGCCGTGCGCGCTGCGGAAAAAGTGCCTGCGCCATCCTGAGCGAACGCAGGTTCGACAGGTGGTGTTCTTCTATAAGGGCCAGGCGTTGCCGCTGACTTACACGCAGCGCATGCGGCAGGCCATCGACACGCCGCGCGGACGTGCCCTCTACAGCCAGCGCATGGCGACCGTGGAGCCGGTCTTTGCCAACCTGCGCTTCAACAAGCGACTTGATCGCTTCACCTTGCGCGGCCAGCCCAAAGTCAGCACACAATGGCAGTTGTACTGCTTGGTGCACGACATCGAGAAGCTGGCGCGAAGCGGTTATGTGAACTGAAGAGGGGCGGTTGGAAGCCAATTTCCGCCCTTTCCTTGCCTGAACGCCGACGTTTGCGGCAAACTGTAGGAATGTTTAAAAAATCAACTGTGCTGAAGCGAAGAATTAAGGCTTGGCGCGCGACCGCGCACCGAATCGGGATTTTTCTACAGCCTCGTTAGGGTTCACGAAATGCTCAAGTCCAAACTCATTGCGCAATCCATCTGCACCTCAAGCGAGAACCTCATCGCGATTTTGAATCGAGCGCTCGGCGACGCAGGAGCATCGAGTACCCCTGAGGCGTTCGATGAATTCAAGCGAGCCGTCGGACACGTTATAGGTACAATTGATGCCGAATTGCTCGCTCCCCTGTATCAAGAATATCCCGACCTTGAACCCGAAAGTTTACGTGTTCTGTGCGCACAAGCCAGGTGAGATGGACGACAGAGAGATCGCATTCGCGAAGCAGGAAGTGCATAAGGAGTCGTTCTATGATTGAAGGACGTTTAAACGGCTATCGGACGTCGTTAACCAGCATCTCAATTACCCGGCTGGCTTCCGCGTTGCGCACTCCGGTTGCCGGTTATTCCGCACGTTGGACCACAAGTGCCTAGTGCTTGCGTCGTTCGCCTAAAAGATCGTTGGTTGGTGTATCCGGAGCTGAAATCGGTCAGCGGCCTTTTTATTTCTAGTGAGCCTTTCGAGTCATTACCTCCTGACGTAGATCCTACTTCCCTTGGTGGTGCTGTTCGAAGCGCGTTGTCGCTTGCTGTAGGACCGATACCAAATCCAATTGATTGGAAGGCTGTGTCCGCACCGAGATTGGCTGCTGCTGGCGTCAGATCGGAATCTGCGTTTCAACGGCAATCTAAGTTAATAATAATTTCGGTAGAGGGGGCGAAAATTTAACTCACCCCCGACTTGGAATAATGGGGCCAGCGGCGGCGACAAGGGATTTCAACAGTTAGAAGAAGTAGCACTGGTCATCGCCTTAAGCTGCACTAATATTGAATTAGGGAACGCTATCTATGAAGCTCTATCAGTTTCCTTCTGATGCGCCGAGCAATTCCGTCAACCGGACCGCTGCATCGCTTCGCGCAGCAATGGCCGTTCATGTCCAAAGTTGGGCGACCTCGAATAGCGCGGCAAACGAAGACCTTGATGCCTTAATTTCCCATTATCTCTACGACGCCCGATATGTCGAATAACAGCCTGTATGGCCCGCCCTTTCAATCCACCGGACGGCCTTCGGCCGCCGGTGAATTCGCGCATTAGAACTCATGGGGCCACTTTTCTCACTTGTGATCATACTCTTCGTCGCTCTGGCTTTGAGCGTCGGTACTTATTTGGTTGCGCGCGTTTTTTATATGTCACGCCCGTTATTGGTCGCCTTGGCCTTTCCCGTTGGTTCTGCGCTCGGCGGTGGCGCCGCTGTCCTTATTGCGGGGGTGGTGCTTGGTTTCGGGGCGACGCTTACCGGCTCGTCTCAAGTTACAGGCTACCTGGCGTTTCTGGGCGGGAGTTCCCTCATTTCGGGTTTGCTTGCGGTGAGGTACTGCAAGCGCGTTCTAATCTTTAGCTTAACCGGACGCGCTACGCGCGCCGGTTCGCACGTTGGATCTCGTGATGAATTTGATAGTTGACTGCGAAATCGTGTACGAAGCTGGAGCTTCCGCCGACCTCGAAACCTTCGATCTCGCGAACTCCAAAGTACTATTCGGCCTGGTCGTTGGTTTTGGAAATGGGATTTTCAATGAAATGCGTGTTACTGGCCGCACGCGAGAGGCACTTTTCTATTTTGTTCGGATGACTGAAGCCGGCGGATTCGATCAAGCTCCATGTTCACAGGCCGCAGACAGACGGCTTTACCGGGATGGCGATGCATGTTTTCCTGCCGAGGAGCCTTTTGTATTTCTTTCGCCCACAACTGCCGATGGTGAGCTGATCGACTTCCATGATCTAGAGTTGGAGATCCAGCAGTGCGCTGCTGAGATGGGAAGACAAAATTCCCCAAAGAAGGACCCCATGCAAACGATGCGCCCCCTGCTCGAAGTGGTAGAAGAGGAAAAGCCTTGGTGGAGATTCTGGTAAGCGATCTTGGATGTGCCAAAAGTTCCAATAAGTGTTGAACAAGCGTTAGTCCCTATACCTGCGGCATGTGTTGCATTGGTGACTAGCTTGAACTGGCGGGTATCGATTACTCTCATTGACTTAACCAACTTGGATTGGCGAAAAAATGCAAAAATTCGGTGGTCGTGTAGAGTGCCGCCAAATGGAAAAACGAACGGTTGCAGACATTGTTGGTCCATGGATTGACCCTGACTTCAATTCCAGTTTGATTGAGCGCTGCCGCAACAACTGGTCGATTCCGGTCGGCTTGGTTACCAACTACGTATTGGCAACGTTTATTCGCCAGCGAATCGCGTTGAATATCGTTGTCCCTGAGGCTCAGAGACGCATTGTTGCGGGGTTTGAGGATGGGTCCGAGATTCTTGATGATGAGCTGTCCATTGCAATTGCGGAGATCTTGCCCAACCAGGTACCGCCGATCGTCGACGTTAGCCCTTGGATGCGACAGCCGTTATCAGTCAATGAAGCGCTGGATCGGATCGACGAGCTTTCGGGTTTTGACATCTGTGTTAGGGGGCTGCTTACCTTCGAGTTCGAAGACGTTTCGATTACGCATCTGCCGCGCGCGGACCGGCGCGATGTTTATAAGTCTTCGATTTGGCTCTCGACTGGCTGCGGGGCGCTGGGCTTTGATGAGAAGCGCTGCAAAACCTTGAGTGGAAAGATCGTGGTTGTTGAGGGGAAGCTGTTCAAGCCGGAGCCACCGCTCGGCGGCTGTGGGCACATGGGCCTTTGGCCGGCCGAGCTTTTGGCCCGCACTTTGGAGCGGGATTCCTCGAATTGCTAAGCCCGTGTGGCGGATACGATGGGTTCATTCGTTCTTACGACGGGTACTCGCTTGAGTTGTATAGTGGCACCTGTTATAGCTGCTTGACGGCACCGCGGTTAATTCGCGTTGGTTGAAGTGGCAAGATCCGTTCACAGCGCGGCTTGAAGAATGCTTTGGAACTTCGAACTTTAAGGAAAGCACACCATGGCCAAATACCTGATCTCCTTCCCCAGCGCGGCGATGACCGTGTCCGGCAGTGAGTTGGAGGCAGCGGGGCGCGACGCGCATGCCGTGATCGAAGAAGCGAAGGTCGCCGGTGTTTATGTTTTCGGCGGTGGCATCGACGAAGGCGTGCCGCCGGTGCTCGTTTCGGAGGATGGGGAGGTCGCGGAGGGCGGCTACCCGTGGGCGGCTCCGCTTAACGGCGGTTTCACTGTGCTCGAGCTGCCCTCGCGTGAGGATGCTGTGGCCTGGGCCGCGCGCATTGCCAAAGCCTGTCGGTGCGCGCAGGAGCTGCGTGTCTTTGGATACGACCCGAGGTCTTGAGGGAAGGGGCGAGGCGTGAAGCGTCAAGTCCCACTACGGTCCAAGGTGCTCTTTGCGCTCTGCATAGCCCTCCCGCTGATCCCTTTCGCTACGTGGGTATACCTGCTCACTACGATCTGCTCGAATCCACGCATACCCGATCCGAAGACCCACCACGTCAATGCCTACAGCTGCCATGGGATGACGGTCTTCATTTCCGACGTTGAGGATGCCATGCTGCATTGGATTGTCCCAATTGGTGGCGTCGTCTTCATTCTATTGGGCATACTGGCGGGCGCGGCCGCTGTTCTTTCCATGGCGAGCATTCGCGTTGATATCATGATAAAAGGATTGGAGGCGCCACGCGCAGATGCCGATCATGATGGCAAAGGTGCATGAGCTTTCGCGAGGGGGGGCGTAGTTCGCCAAAGCAGCCAGACGAGCTCATAATCAGCATTGGGAAAGATTGGTGTTGACTGCCAAGAAGGTGGAATGATTCTTCGATTGGCTCACAATTGCTGATTGGCTCCGAACCGGAGAGTTGCCGGAGGTGTGGTTGTCGGCGAAGGGGAAATGTCATGCGTAATGCAGTCAACGACGCAATCCAGATGCACTACGCCCGTTCCGATCTTGGGAACGTCATTCTTGCGGCGCTGGAACGGGCCGGCAAGGATGTAAAACACCTCACGCTCGAAGAGCTGGCACCGGTGGACGAGTTTCATATCCGCGGCAGGGCAGCGACGCTGGAACTTGCGAGGGCCTGCGGCCTGAATTCGTCGCAACGCGTGCTGGATGTTGGCAGCGGTATCGGCGGGACGTCGCGATGCTTGGCGAAGGAGTTTGCTTGCCGTGTCACCGGCATCGACCTGACCGAGGAATACTGCAACGCTGCAGTCCTGCTCAGTGCCAAAGTTGGCCTGGCGGACCTGGTCGACTTTCGCCAGGGTGACGCGACCAATCTACCCTTCGATGACGCATCGTTTGATGTCGTCTGGACCGAACACGTGGCGATGAACATTCCGGATAAATCCCGCCTGTATCGGGAAATGCACAGGGTTCTCAAGCCTGGTGGCACCCTTGCGATCTGTGACATTCTCGCTGGGCCATCCGATCCTGTCCTCTTTCCTGTTCCATGGGCGCGTACACCAGACACCAGTTTCCTGGTGCAACCCGATGAGCTGCGCGGACTGCTCGACGATGCTGGCTTCAAGGTGAAGCAATGGTCGGATACGACTGATGCGGCGCGTACGTGGTTCGTGGCGCTTGCCGAGAAAATCCGCAGTGAAGGCTTGCCGCCAATCGGATTTCATATCCTCCTCGGAGCTGATTTTCCAGTGATGGCGCAGAACCAGCGCCGTAATCTCGAGGAGGGACGGATTGTCCTCGCACAAATCGTCGCCAGCCGGGAGGCAGCGTGACAGTCAAGCGCATGGACAACGTCGGGATTGTGGTAGCGGACCTTGATGCCGCCATCGATTTTTTCACCGAGCTGGGCCTTGAACTCGAAGGAAGGGCGCCGGTGGAGGGCGATTGGGCCGATGGCGTCACCGGTTTGCGCGGCATGCGTGTCGAGATTGCGATGATGCGTACGCCCGATGGCCACAGCCGGCTCGAACTGTCCCGCTTTCTCGCGCCGGCGGTGGTTGCCGATCACCGCGCGGCACCGGTGAATGCACTGGGCTACCTGCGCGTCATGTTTGCCGTTGACGACATTGACGATACGCTGGAGCGGCTCGGAAAGCTGGGGGCGAAGGTCGTTGGCGAAGTGGTGCAGTATCGGAATGTGTACCGGCTTTGCTATATCCGCGGCCCCGAAGGAGTCCTTATCGGACTGGCGCAAGAGCTTGGGCCGGGGTAACGGCAGTCCGGGGGCAGGGGTACGTGCTAGAATTTGCAAAAAAATCAACCATTTCACTGCATGTCCCGCCGAAGCAAACTCGCAGCGTCATTGACCGTTCCCTTCCTTGCCTTGATCTCTGCCTGCGGCCCAAAGGCTGCCGGCTTGTCCGAGGAAGATATCAGGGTATCCAACCTGGAGCCCTTGCCCAGCATCGCAAAGTCTTCGGTTGGGGAAGTGCGCCAGGTCAAGCCGGGCGAAGCGGATTACGTTCCCGAGGCGATAGCGCAGTCGCTGAAGGCTCAAGTTGCGAAATGGCCGAAGGGCGAGAAGATCGCCGGCGCGCTTTCGTACTGCTCCGGCGCGCTGGTTTCCAAGCGGCTTGGAAAGAAGTCGGCCTGCGATGATGGTTATTCGTTCACTCCTGAGGGCTCGTGCATCGAAAAGCATGGCTATGGCGCGAAGTCCATAGGCCAGGCGCTCACCGCCGATCGCCGGGACCTGAATGGCGACGGCATTGATGACTACATCATCTCGGACCGTTACTACTGCGATAGCTTGTCTGCAAACGCGGCCAGTGTGCACTTCGTGATGCTGTCGAATTCGAAGAAAGAGTTCACGCTGGCCTATGCGGACTGGGCGTCGCTTGGCCTTGTTGTCGTTGACGATAAGGTCAAGGGCAAGCTTGTCCTGCTCGAGCAGGCCGTCAGGCCGTATGGGACTTTCTCGACCATTTATGAGCTGGTTGATTCGAAGTATGTTGCGAAAGCCTGCGTCTTGCGCGACGATAAGGGCTACAGTGCCTGCAAGATTGCTGAGCCACAAAGCAGGTTTGATTAAATTCTTCATGACCTATCCACACCGACTCGAGACTGCCCTGGCGCATCTTGCCGGAAACAGCATCATGAAAAGTAACTACGTGCCGCCGCTGTTCCGCATTGGCGCGCGCAAGTACAAGCTTCCCGAGTGGTCGCAGATTCCCCAGGAAAAGCTGGTTGGATGATGCCCCAGTGCTCTATACTCGCCACGGTTTTCCCATTCGCGCGGCGTATAGAGCACCTGAAATGACCAACATCACGGCAAACCAAGTCCCTCCACGAATCCTTCGCAGGCAAACCCTGGCGCTGGTACTGCTGGTGGCGAGTGGCGTCATTAATTACCTGGATCGCGCCACCCTGGCGGTGGCGAACGAATACATTCGCGCCGACCTCGGCTTGTCGCTGGGCGAGATGGGCTTGCTGCTGTCGGCCTTCTCCTGGAGCTACGCCTTGTGCCAGCTTCCTGTTGGCGCCCTGGTCGACAAAGTCGGTCCGCGGTGGCTGCTTGGCGCCGGCCTGGTGGTGTGGTCGGTGGCGCAGGCTGCGGGCGGGCTGGCTTCGACCTTCGGCTACTTCGTCCTGGCGCGCATTGCACTCGGGATCGGGGAGGCGCCCCAGTTTCCTTCGGCGGCGCGGGTGGTGAGCAATTGGTTCCCGCTGCGGTCGCGCGGGACGCCGACGGGCATCTACAATTCGGCCTCGCCATTGGGCGTCGCGCTGGCGCCGCTGTTGCTGCCGCCGCTGATCGCGGCGACGAGCTGGCATTGGGCGTTTTACGTCACCGGGGGGCTTGGGCTGGTGGCGGCAATCGTCTGGGTGAGCGTCTACCGCGATCCGGTGCGCGAGGAGCTGAGTGCGGAGGAGCGTGCATACCTGGATGCAGGCGAGAGCACCGAAGCCGTGCCGAAGACCAGTTTCGCTGCCTGGCGGGCGCTGTTCCGCCATCGCGTGACGTGGGGGATGATGTTCGGCTTTTTCGGCTCTGTGTACCTGAATTGGGTGTACCTGACCTGGCTGCCCGGCTACCTGCGCACTGAACGCCACATGGACCTGGCAAATGCCGGCTTTGCATCGGCAATCCCTTTCCTGTGCGGTTTTGCCGGCGCCCTCATTGCCGGCTGGGCTTCCGACCGCATCGTGCGCTTTGCGAGCTCGCCGATTGCTGGCCGCCGTAACGCGGTGGTGCTGGCCACACTGGGCATGGTGGCGTTCACGATTCCTGCGGCGCTGGTGGAGAGCAATGTGGTGGCGGTGGCCTGCATTTCCGTCGTGATCTTCCTTGCCAACGCTTCGTCGGCCTGCGCTTGGTCGCTTGCCACGGTGGCGGCGCCGCGCAGCCGCATTGCTTCGCTCGGCGCGATCCAGAATTTCGGCGGCTTCCTGGGCGGGGCGCTGGCGCCTGTGCTGACAGGGTATATTGCGCAAAGCTGGTCCTTTGTCCCGGCGCTGCTGGCAGGTGCGGCGATCGCCTTCCTGGGCGCGATGTCCTATCTGTTCCTGGTTGCGCGTCCCATTCCTGAGGAGTAGAAAGATGTCTGCTGATGCGTAAGCTGTCGTTTGCCCTGGTGGGCGCACTGGTAGGGATGGCCGCAGTGTCGTGCTGGATCGGTGGCGTCATCGGTTGGGAGCAAAGCGGGCAATGGCCGGCATGGCTTGCGGTGCCGCTTGGCGTGGGCATGGGGCCGATCTATCTCGTCGGCGACCTGATGACCCTTGCGGCCGGCCGGCCGCAGGATATGATCGCTTTGCCGCAGGCACTCGTGGGTGGTTTAATCGGGGGCGCGCTGGGCTGGCTGCTGGGCAGTGCCAGGAAATAGGCCGGCCTGCGGCAATTTTTCGAGAGCATTGTACGCGTCACGTGCGCGTACAATCTTGCCCGAACTTTCGCGAACGCGGCAGCGTTGTAAATTAAAATGAAGACCCAATTTTTTACCGCATCAAGCCTCGATGGCTTCATCGCTACCGAGGACGATTCGCTGGACTGGCTATTCCCGCTCGGCGACGTCAACGACAGCAGTTATCCTGAGTTCATTGCCCGGGTTGGCGCCATTGCCATGGGTTCGTCCACCTACGAGTGGATGCTGCGCAATGCCGATACAGTGGCGGCTGAAGTGGGATCGGCGTGGCCCTACACGCAGCCGACATGGATCTTTTCCTCGCGCAGCTTGCCTGCGGTTCCCGGCGCCGATTTGCACTTCGTGCAGGGCGATGTCCGCGCGGTGCACAGCGCCATGCGCGAGGCAGCCGGCGAAAAGAATATCTGGATCGTGGGCGGCGGCGACCTGGCAGGGCAATTTCATGATGCGGGGCTGCTGGACGAGTTGATCGTCCAGGTGGGCTCCGTCACGCTGGGACGGGGCAAGCCGCTGTTCCCGCGGCGCCTGACCAATCCCCCGCTGCTGCTGCAGTCAGCGCGGCAGATCGGCACGGGCATGGCCGAGTTGCGCTACCTGGTCCCGGGGCGCTGACCCGCATGCATATCCGGCCTTACCGGGCTTCCGACTGGACTTCGATCTGCGCAGTACACGACGCGGCGCGCAAATTCGAACTGGAGGCCAGCGGCCTGGCGGATGCTTTCCTGACGCTGGAGGAAACCGGTGCGGCGGAGGGGCTGTTCGAAGCCACGCTGCTGGTGGCGGAAATCGATGGCAAGGCAGTCGGCTTTGCGGGCTTCACCGACGATGAAGTCACCTGGCTATACGTCGCCCCCGCCCGTTACCGGCAAGGAATCGGGCGGGCACTGCTGGAGGCGGTGCTGCGCGAAGCTGGCGGGCCTTTGTCGCTGGATGTATTGGCTGGTAATACGGCCGCACTGGCGTTGTATCAAAGCGCCGGCTTCAGGATCGTGGACACGATCAGCGGCAAGCTGGCGGGTAACGAGCAGTTTGCCGCGACTGCACATGTACTTCACAACCCTAACTCCCAGCCGGGGAAATTAATAGCTGGACAGGACTGACTACTTCGCCAAAGGGCACGTCTGCGGTAAGCGCTAGCCTGGCCGCAGGATCACCTTGCGGCATTCCTCTTCCTTCTTGTCGAAGATGCGATAGCCGTCTGCTGCCTGTTCCAGCGGCAGGCGGTGCGTGATGATGGCTTCGGGCCGCAGCTTGCCCTGGCCGATGAACTCCAGCAGTTCGGGCATGAAGCGCTGCACGTGGGTCTGGCCCATCCTGAAGCCGATGCCTTTGTCGAATGCATCGCCGAACAGGAAGCCGTGGATAAAGCCTGCGTACACGCCCGGCACGCTCACCACGCCTCCGCGCCGGACGGCGGCGATGCACTGTCGCAGCGCGGCGCCGCTGCTGCCTTCGAGCTTGACGGCCGTGAGCGCCGTTTCCAGCGCGCTGCCCTTGGCTTCAAAGCCGATGGCGTCGACCACCCCGTCCACGCCGCGCGAGGCGGTATTGGCGACGATGAATTCGGCGGCATCCACCTCATCGAAGTTGACCGGAATGACACCATAGGCCTGCCGCGCAAAGTCGAGCCGGTAGCCATTATGGTCGACCATGAAAATGGTTTCCACCCCCATCATGCGGGCGCACGCTGCAGCCATCAGGCCCACCGGGCCGGCGCCATAGATCGCCAGGCTGTCGCCCGGCCCGACCTTGGCGTTCAACACTGCCTGGTAGCCGGTCGGCAGGATATCGCTCAGGAACAGCACTTGCTCATCGTCGAGCGCATCGGGGATGCGAATCGGGCCGACGTTGGCCTTCGGCACGCGCACGTACTCGGCCTGGCCGCCCGGCATGCCGCCGTACAGGTGGGTGTAGCCGAACATGGCCGCGCCCGAGCGCAGTCCTTTTTTGTTCATGATTGCGCCCCGGTCGGGATTCGTGGTTTCGCAGGCGGAGAACAACTGGCGCTGGCAGAAGAAGCAGCTGCCGCAGGCGATCACGAAGGGCACGACCACGCGGTCGCCTTTGGCCAGCGTGGTGACGCCAGGACCGGCATCTTCGACAATGCCCATGAATTCATGGCCGAGGATATCGCCTTCCTTCATGGCCGGGACCTTGCCGCGGTAGAGGTGCAAGTCCGAGCCGCAAATGGCGGTGGCGGTAATGCGCAGGATGATATCGTCCGCTTCCTGCAGGATGGGATCGGGCACCGTGTCGACCTGGACATCATGTGCGGAGTGGTAGGTGAGTGCGCGCATGGCCGGCTCCTATTTGGTTACATTGCGCCAGTATCGGCACCCCAGCCGACGCGCCAAGCGGTGCGCGTGCCGTGCGGCTGTAGGCGCATGCCTTCAAAGCGGGGCGTGCTAGACTTTGGCGATCATTCGGGGAGGGGGTATCATGATTATTCGTCAACTTTTGACTGCGCCGCTGGGCGCCTTGCTGCTGGCATTGACGCCTGCCGCGTGGAGCCAGCAGGCCGCGCCGGGGCAAGACAAGCCGGAAGCCCGGCAGCAGGCCAAATCGAGCGTAAAAGGCGAACCTTCCGCGGCTGCGCGCAAGGCCACTGGGCTGCAGGCGGTGGCCAAGGAAGGCCAACCGGCCAGCCAGCCGGACCGCCGCGAACAGGCGATGCAAACCGGCAGCAGCCTGCTGAAGAAAACCAACGAGACCTCGAGCGCCGCCGCTTCCAACGTGAAGTGAGCCTTGGGCTGCCCGGCCTTGTTAAAATCATGCCCTGAACCTAATTCCGAGCTGGCATGAGTATCCAAACCGACAATTTCACCGAGCAGCGCATCATCGATGCGGCGCCCACCTCCCCGAACGAGGAGGCCATCGAGCGCGCGCTGCGTCCCAAGCACCTCGATGAATATGTCGGGCAGGCCAAGATCCGCGACCAGCTCGAAATCTTCATTTCGGCTGCACGCAAGCGCAGCGAGGCGCTCGACCATACCTTGCTGTTCGGTCCTCCGGGCCTGGGCAAGACCACGCTGGCCAACATCATTGCGCGCGAGATGGGCGTCAACCTGCGCCAGACCTCCGGCCCGGTGCTGGAGCGTCCGGGCGACCTGGCGGCGATCCTGACCAACCTGGAAGCGAACGACGTCCTGTTCATCGACGAAATCCACCGCCTGTCGCCGGTGGTCGAGGAAATCCTGTACCCGGCGCTGGAGGACTACCAGATCGACATCATGATCGGCGAGGGGCCGGCGGCGCGCAGCGTCAAGCTGGACCTGCAGCCTTTCACCCTGGTTGGCGCCACCACCCGCGCCGGCATGCTGACCAACCCGCTGCGCGACCGCTTCGGCATCGTGGCGCGGCTGGAGTTCTACACCACCGATGAACTGGCAAAGATCGTCGCCCGCAGCGCTGCGCTGCTGAAGGCGAATATCGACGAGGGCGGGGCGGTGGAAATCGCGCGCCGTGCGCGCGGCACGCCGCGTATTGCCAACCGCCTGCTGCGCCGCGTGCGCGACTATGCGGAAGTGAAGGGCAATGGCGACATCACGCGCGAACTGGCCGACGCTGCGCTGCGCATGCTCGACGTCGACCATGTGGGCTTTGACGTCATGGACCGCAAGCTGCTGGAAGCGGTGCTGTACAAATTCGGCGGTGGCCCGGTCGGCATCGGCAACCTGGCGGCCGCCATCGGCGAGGCCGCGGATACTATCGAGGACGTTTTGGAACCATACCTGATCCAGCAAGGCTTCCTGCAACGCACGCCGCGCGGCCGTGTGGCGACGGCGCAGGCTTACCAGCATTTCGGCGTGACGCCGCCGCGCAGCAACGCTAGCGGAGACCTGTGGGATGCGTAAGCTGGCAGCGCTGGGCGCGGCGGCGCTGGCCGCGCAAATCGCATCGGCGGCCGTGCCGGTGCAGGGGTATTCGATCAAGGCGGCTTACCCGCACGATCCGCAGGCTTTTACCCAGGGCCTGTTCTTCAAGGATGGCTTCCTGTGGGAGAGTACCGGCCAGTACGGCGCTTCTTCCGTGCGCAAAGTGGACCTGGCCACCGGCAAGGTACTGCAAAAGCGCGATTTGCCGGAAAAGGTGTTCGGCGAGGGCATTGCGCCGCATGGCGACAGCATCGTCGGCATCACCTGGATGAACCAGGCCGGCTACGTGATGGACCAGGGCAGCCTGGCCATCAAGGGCACGTTCAACTACATGGGCGAGGGCTGGGGCCTGACCAGCGATGGCGAGCGCCTGTACATGAGCGATGGCACGCCGGAAATCCGCGTGCTTGATCCCAAGACGTTCGGCGAGCAGCGCCGCATCAAGGTCACGGCCGATGGCCAGCCGCTGGCGCAGATCAATGAGCTGGAGTGGGTGGATGGGCAGATCTATGCCAACGTCTGGCAGACCGACCGCATTGCGCGCATCGATCCGTTCAGCGGCCATGTGCTGGGCTGGATCGACCTGTCCGGCCTGGCGGCAACCGCCAAGGCGGGCAGCGATGCCGACAATGTCCTGAACGGCATTGCCTACGACGCCAAATCGCACCGCTTGTTCGTGACCGGCAAGCGCTGGCCGAAGCTGTTCGAGATCGTGCTGCGGCCGTCTAAGAAGTAGCCTTTGCCGGCGCTGCGCTGACCGGCAGCAGGGCGCCAGTCACGGCGGCCGATGCGTCCGACAACAGGAACTGAACCACCTTGGCCAGCGCAGCCGGGGCGACCCAGCTGCTGGTGTCGGCGTCCGGCATGGCGGCGCGGTTGGCCGGCGTGTCGATGATACTGGGCAGGATCGCGTTGATCGTGATGCCGCGATCGAGGAACTCTTCCGCCATGGCTTCCGTCAAGCGTGCCACGCCGGACTTGGCGGCGGCATAGGCGCCCATGCCGGCCTGTGCGCGGCCGGCTGCCATGGCGCCGATATTGACGATGCGGCCGCGCCCCTGGCGCAGCAGGTGCGGCAGCGCTGCCTGCGATGCCAGCAGGGCGGTGCGCACGTTCATTGCGTACATCCGCTCCCAGGTCGCAATGTCGCCATGCTCCACTGATTCCCAGGCAAAGCCGCCCGCTGCATTGACGATGCCATCGAGGCCGCCGAAGCGTTCGGCCACGCCATCCAGGCAGCGTCGGGCGGCATGCTGGTCGCACAAGTCCACGCTGCCGCAAGCCAGCGCACCTTCGGGCAAGCTGGCAGCGGCGGGAGCTGGCGCCTGGTCGACCAGGGCGACTTGCGCGCCGCTTGCCAGCAAGGCGTCACCGATGGCGCGGCCAAGGGCGCCGAAGCCGCCCGTCACCACTATCCTTGCCTTATTCATCGCTGTAGATCTTTCCGCCGAATTTCAGGGCGCTGTACTCGCGCTTCGATTGCAGCAGGGGGTAGAACATCTGCTTGTCCCAGCGCTCGGCGCCAAACAGCTGGTCGTCGCGCAGGCCGACTGCGGCCGGGTAGCGGCGCGTGATGTGGGCGGTGCCGAACAGTACGTCCCAGAAGAACAGCAGGTTGCCGAAGTTGCCCTTGTAATGGCCGATGCCGTCGGCATTGGTGAGGGCGTGGTGGGCGCGGTGCGTGGCCGGGGTGGAGATGGTGCGTTCCACGACCCACATCAGCGGGCGCAGGACGCGCACCTTGTACAGCGGTTCGTCCCAGGCCCAGGCGCAGTGTGCGCCGAGGATCACTGCCTGCTTGACGAACACATAGGCGAAATACATCCAGCCGCAGCCCAGGTAGACCATGGCGCCGGCGAACCAGATGCCAGGCATCATCAGGTAGTAGAAAAAGTTGTTGCGGTAGGTGATGCGGATGCTCATGTAGGAGGCCGAGTGATGTGCGCGATGCAGGGGCCATAGCAGCGGCGAATGCGAGATGCGGTGCCACCAGTATTGCGTCATGTCGTCGCCCACCAGCAGCAGGCCGGCCCAGGCCCACCAGGGCAGCCCGGCCCAGGCGTTACGCATGCCGGGGGCCAGCCACTGGCCCAGCGCGCTGGTGGTAAACAGGATCAGCGGCTGGGTGACCAGCAGCAGGCTGACTGTCATGCCCACCTCCAGCGCGGTATCATTGGCGTCGGCGTGCACTGTGTCGCGGTAGCGGCGGCTCGCGAATTCCGCCAGGGCCAGGCCCGCGATGACCAGTGCGAGCAGCGAGTACATCATGTTGTTGTCCATGTTCCGGGTCTCCTTTGGCAACCATGATGCAGGGCTGCGCCGGCGAAGATTGTTCAATTCCGTGCAATTCAGGATTTTTTTTCGTGCAGATATTCCTTAACAACCCCTGGTTTGCGCGCCTGCCGGCAGCGCAGGCGGAGGCCTTGCTGGCGGTGACGCGCAGCGTGCGGCTGGCGCAGGGCGAGGTGCTTTACCTGCAAGGGGAGCGCTCGACCGGGGCGCAGGACGGCCTATGGGGCGTGGTGCGCGGCGCGGTGCGGTTGTCGGTCATGCACGCGGACGGCAACGAGGCCATCGTGACCATGGCCGAAGCGGGCAACTGGTTCGGCGAAACGGCGCTGCTGGCGGACTTGCCGCGCAGCGCGACGGCAACGGCGCAGGAAGATGCGGAACTGCTGGCAGTGAGCGCGGATCGCTTTGCGGCCTTGATGCAGGATGTGGTGTTTGCCAACGCCATGGCGCGCCTGGAGGCGGAGCGGCTGCATGCTGCCTTCGGCCTGGTTGCCGACATGGCGATGCACAGCACCCGCACGCGCGTGGCGCGGCGCCTGCTGATGATGGCGCACGGCGACCTGACCCAGGCGGCCAGCACACGGACCACCATCAGCGCCTCGCAGGACCACATCGCCATGATGCTGGGCGTTGGGCGCACTACGCTGAACAAGGAGTTGCAGGCGCTGGCCCGATCTGGCGCGATTGCGCTGCGCTATGGCCAGATCGAGCTGCTCGACCTGGAGGCGCTGCGCGCGGCAGCGGCCTGAGGGCGGCTCAGCTCATTGGCGGGGCATTTCGGTGCCGGCCAGTTGCGCCAGGATTTCGCGCGCGGCCTGCAGCACGCGCTGCGCGCCGGGCGACAGCGTGCGGCCGCGCAGGCGGATGGTGGCAATGTCGGCCCATAGCGGCGGCAGCGGCACCTGCACCTGTTCCAGCCGGCCTTCGGCGGCTGCTTCGGCCAGCGCCGCATGGCTGGAGATCAGCAGCAGGTCGCTTTCGGCCACCACGTCGACCAGGGTGTGCACGCTGTCGCAACTGAGCATGATCGGCAGGTCGCGCCCGGGCGGCAGGCGGAATAGCTTGTTCATCTGCGTCATCAGCACTTCGGGAATCGTGGGCGCCGCCATCCCGTAGGGCAGCAACTCGGGCGGGGTGACGTCGCCACGCCCCAGCAGCGGGTGGCCGGGACGGCAGTAGATGCCGCCGTACTGCCTGCATTCATGGGTGATGATCAGGTCTTCGGCCGGATCGATCAGGCGCACGTCGGACATGAAGAATTCCATCTCCTCGCCGCGCAGGTGGTCCAGCAGGTAGCTCGAGGTGTTGATGGTGACCGACAGGCTGATGCCCGGCTGGTCGGCGCGCACCTGGCGCAGCATGCGCGGCAACAGGGCGCCCGAATGCAGCGGCCCGATACCGAAGGCCACGTGACCGCTGTCGCCATTTCGCAACAAGGACAAATCGTGTTCCATGTTGCGTACATCAAACAGTAGCCGGCGCGCGTGGTTGAAAAAGGCGGCGCCGGCCACCGTCACGGCGACGTTGCGGTTGCCGCGGTCAAACAGCAGGAATCCCAGCTCTTCCTCGAGGGTTTGCACGGCGCGCGACAGGGCGGGCTGGCTGATGCTGATCTTCTCCGCGGCACGCACGAAGTTGCCTTCGTCGGCCACGGCCAGGGCGTAACGCAAGCGCTTGAAATCCATGGAAAACCCCTTGTATGCGGAATATGCATTGTGCGGATAAATACAATGCATTGGACGAATAGTAGTGT
>Ga0307408_100001477_pt1 | contig 17453 bp, 3 predicted proteins | sample 322Cmetagenome_FD_202116 | JGI IMG/M metagenome (GOLD analysis project Ga0307408, IMG submission 202116) | Maize rhizosphere microbial communities from greenhouse at UC Davis, California, United States - 322HYB-C-3 | ecosystem: Host-associated > Plants > Roots > Rhizosphere > Soil | place: USA...
ACTTCTACGGCATGGGCGTGCCGGTGAAGCAGATCAAGAAGGCCGCCATGAACGACGTGCTCGGCTGGCCGCTCACCATCACCGTCGGCGCCCACACTGGCTTCGATTGGAAGCTCGGCATCTGGGCCGGCCAGAAAGGTCTCGTTGAGAAACCGGTGCCGGCCGAGCTCGACTACGATCTCTGGCTCGGGCCCGCGCCGAAGAAGCCCTATAACCCGGAACGCGTTCACGCGAAGTTCCGCGGGTATTGGGACTACGATGGCGGCGGCCTCGGCGACATGGGCCAGCATTACCTCGATCCCGCCCAGTACATCCTCGGCAAGGACGACACCGCGCCGATCTCCGTGGAGATCGATGCCGACCCGCAGGACTCCGATGCGATCGGCACCTGGCGGCGCATCGAGTTCACCTACGCCGACGGCTGCAAGATCGTGCTCGATGGTGACAACAGCCTCAAGGACGCCGCTTACATCCAGGGACCCAAGGGCAAGATCACCAAGGGCTTACAGAGCGATATCCCGGATCTCGAAAAGAAGCTCGCCTCGCTGCCCGATCCTGAACCGCAGATCACCGACTTCCACGAAAGCGTCCGCACCCGGAAGAAGTTCGCGCTCAATGAACGAAACGGCTTCTGGTCCTGCACCATCGTCAACATGGGCGTCACCGCCCATCGCTTGAACAAGAACCTGAAGTTCGATCCCAAGACGCTGAAGTTCGACGACGCCGAGGCGAACAAGCTCATCAGCCAGCCCATGCGCGGGCCTTGGAAGATCGAGGCGTGACCCGCTGGGATCGCGGGCCGTTGGTCCGCAGAGCGGTCCCCCAAGGCACACCTGCAAGTCGACGTTCGCAACGAACCCGATTTCCGATTTTATCTCATCCGGCCTCCAAAGCCGCTAGGGTCGCTTCTGCGGGCCAGCGGCCCGCGCTCCCGGCGCCCCACATTCGGGGTTGGAACTTTCCCATCCGGTGCTCCAATCCCGGCATGACCATCGTCCTCGGCATCACCGGCTCGATCGCTGCCTACAAGGCGGCCGACCTCGCGTCGCAGCTCGTGAAGGCCGGCCACGAGGTTCATGCGGTGATGACCCGTGCGGCCACCGAGTTCATCACGCCGCTGACCTTGCAGGTACTCACGCGCCAGCCGGTGCTGGTGACGCTGGAGGATGAGAAGCAGAGCTGGAAGCCCGGGCACATCGAGCTCGCGGACTCCGCCGACCTGTTCCTCGTCGCGCCTGCCAGCGCCGACGTGATCGGGAACTTTGCCAATGGCCTCGCGCCCGATCCGCTCTCTTCGATCTACCTCGCCTTGCCGCGTACCACGAAGGTGGTCATCGCTCCGGCCATGAATGGCAAGATGTGGCAGCACCCATCGGTTCGCCGGAATGTCGCCCAGCTCATCGAAGACGGCTGCCGTTTCATCGGACCGGCGGAGGGGGATCTTGCCTGCGGCTATCAAGGGGTTGGCCGGATGGCTGCCGTCGAGGAGATCCTTGCCGGGATCCTGCCGACTGGTTGAAGAGAACCTGAGTGGAGTCGCGATCTGGCGGGTCCCCAAAGATTTTTTTCCGCTAGCGGTTCTCTTGGCGGCAATGTTGCCGAAGGGGAAAAAACGAAGCTCCGTATGGCAAAGAGGGCTGCTTGTATGACAGCCAGAGCCTGCCGGAATTCGATCCCGGCGATAAAATGGCGTAAAAATACAAGCCGGTAGCTACTTTATACAAGCGGCAAACGGGTTTGGATCTATGGTTGCAACGATGGCGCGTACTCCAAAACCCCAATAGGAGGCCTGTCGCGAAAACCCAAACCCAACCCAAGAGTTCCCTCCGCGAAAGTGGAACGCTTACCTCCGAACGTCAGCGAATTCGGTGCAAATCATTAATAATAAAGGATCGAAGTCCTTTGATGATCGCGTGAAAACAATGGTAAAGAATTTTGTTTTTTCTTAAAACAAATTTGGTATTTCGAAAAAGCCGAAAAGGGCGGGGTACCGCACTTCCCGGCAAAAAACCCAAGAACCCAAGAACCCAACTGCGGACGGTCCATGGTTAGCACCTAGGAGTCGAGCCGTGTCTGCCAGTCAAACTGGTGAAGACATACCGACGGGACAGGTGTGTACATGTATCTCCGGCCCTTCCTCTCGAACCCCATGAAAAACCCGACTAAGACCCCAATCACCCGTGAGTCGCTATTGGCCACGGCGTCCTACAATAACCGCTGGTTCGCCGGCATTCTCGCAAGCACCACCGTCCTCGGCACCAGCGCTCTCCACGCCGTGACCTGGGACGGCTCCGATAGCACCGCGTGGAATACCGCGACCAACTGGGTGGGCGATGTAGTGCCCAACGGCGTAGTCGCCACCATCAGTAGCACCACGCCGAATATCGCGACGATCACGGCACCGCTCTCAGCCACGCCGACGGGAATTGAAGTGGGCCGTGCCGGTCTGGCCGGACGCTTGGATCACGTTTCCGGAGCGGCTGCGAACGCGGCGAACCAGTCGCTGACGATCGGCGGTGGGGGTGCAGGTAGTTCGGGTATTTATAACCTCGCAAACACTGCGGTGACCGGGGCCGGGGTCAGCGGATATGGCCAGGGCACCGGCAGCATGACGATCGGGGGTGGCCCGAACGACAACGGGAACCTTCTGGTCGGCGACTCCGCGACCTCGACCGGCGTCATTAACATCAACACCACCGGCACGCTGGTGGTGACCAACGACGTTTTCGTCGGGCGCTCGGTCACCACGTCCGAAGGCACGATGAATCTCGAGAACGGGACCGTGACCGCGGGCGCAGCTTCCAACGGCTGCTGGACCGCCTTCGGCCGCAGCGCCGGCAAGGGCACGCTGAACATGTCCGGTGGCACGCTCCGTTCGTTCGGCAGCATTTACTTCGCACGCGATGCCAGTTCCATCGGCATTGGCAACCTTTCGGGCGGTCTCCTTGAGATCAGTACCAACGGTGAGTTCGTGATCGGCCAGGATGGCGGTAACGGCACCTTGAACATGACCGGCGGCACGATCCAGACGAACAACCGCGAGTTCTGGGTCGGCCAAGGAACCAACGGCGTCGGAGCCTTCAACCTGAGCGCTGGAGCCGTGAACGTCGGCAGCTGGATCGCCATTGGTCGCGGCTCCGGTACCGGCACCGTCACCATGACGGGTGGCACCTGGACCAAGACCGGCGCGGGAACTTCCTTCATCGTCGGAGCCAGCGGCCCCGGCACGCTGAACCAGAGCGCGGGCACCATCGACGTGCAAGCGGGCGATACCTGGATGGCTGAAGGCAACACCGCCAACTACACCCTGAGCGGCACGGGCGAGTTCATCGCTTCCATCTTCCAAGTGGCCCGCAATGGCGGTTCCACCGGTAACGTGGCCCTCAATGGCGGCACCCTTCGCGCCACCCGCATCATTGGTGGTGGCGGCGTGGAAAACATCTCGTTCAACGGCACGCAGATCATTGCCAAGGCCGCCGACCCGAATTTCATCAGCGCCATCGACGCTGCTGGTGCGACCATCGATGCGGGCGGTCTCAAAGTGAACAGCAACGGCTTCAACGTGACGGCGACGGCGGCTCTGGACGGCACCGGCGGCATCATCAAATCGGGTGCGGGCACCTTCACCCTCAGCAGCACCACCAACTCCTACACTGGCAGCAACACCGTCCAGGCGGGCCAGCTGGTGCTTCAGGCCACCGCCACCGGTACCGGGACCATTGCGGTCTCCGATGGTGCTGCATTGGGAGTCGCTTCCAGTGCGGGCACCCAAGTGCTGACGTCCACAGGCGTCACCCTCGGTACCGCGGGAGCGACCACGCTCAATCTGAACCGCGGCGATTTGATCGGCGTGACGCCGACGAACGCGCTCCTCAACGTGACCGGCCCGTTGGTCCGCAATGGGACGACCACTGTGAACGTCTCCGGTTCCCGCTTCGCGGTCGGCAGCCTGCCGTTGGTCGCCTATGACGCCACTCAGGCGAGCGGCGCCGGTACCCTTGCGTTGGGAACGCTGCCTGATGGCGTGATCGGCACGCTGCAGAACGATCCGAACTTCTTCGGTCCCAACCAAGGTGCGATCTATCTTCAAGTCACCAGCGTGGCCCTGCCGAAATGGACGGGCAATCTCGTGAACCGGTTCACGACCGGCTCTCCTTCGATCGCGTCCAATGACATCACCGTGGGCAATGCCACCGGGATCGCGCTTGGCAATGTGGTCAGCGGCCCGGGCATCGCTCCCGGCTCGGTGGTGACAGCCATCGCCGGCAACGTGATCACCCTTGATCTCACGCCGACCGCGGACGGCCTCAACGTGAACCTGATGTTCTCCGCCGGTCCGGGTGCCAATCCGGGCGTCTGGGATACCACCACCACCAACTGGGTGGATCAGGTCAATGGATCCCCGTCGGTGTATGCCAATCCGAACCCGGTCTTGTTTGACGATGACGCACCGGGACCGACCGCCGTCACTCTGAACCTCGCGGTCACCCCGAGCAGTGTGACCTTCAACAACTCGACGCTGACCTATAGCCTGTCCGGCACGGGCTCGATCGGTGGTACCGCCAGTCTGGTGAAGAAAGGAACGGGCGCTCTCACCTTGTCCACGGCCAACACCTACGACGGTGTCACCCGTCTCGAAGGCGGCATCACGACGATTGCAACGATCGAGGACGGCGGCGTCACCAGCCCGATCGGCGACTCGTCCGCGGCTCCCGCCAACCTCGTCATTGCGGGCGGCACCCTCAACTACACCGGCCCCGCCGATTCCACCAATCGCGGGCTTACACTCGACGCGGCTGGTGGCGGTATTACCAACGCGAACGATCTCACCGTGAGCGGTCAGGTGCTGAACTCCGGCACCGGCGGCAACCTGCGCAAGGACGGAGCGGGTAACCTGACGTTCACCTTCGGTGGCAGCAATACCTTCGGGTCGGCGGGCCAAGTTTCCAGGGTGGCCGCAGGCACGCTCACCTTGGACGGCACGGCTGGCAGCCAGGTCAACACCCTGACCGGCGAACTCTGGGTTGGCACCGTGGAAGATGTCCCCGCCAATCTGACGGTGCTCAACACCACCTTGAACGTGAGCAGCTGGATCGCGGTCGGCCCCGGCAACGGCAACGACGGCGTGGAGAATATCAACGTGACCAATTCCACCGTTCAGACCGGCGGCTTCAGCACGGGCTTTAACGGCGGATTGGGAAACAACGCCAGCGAGGCCTTCGTCACGGTGACAGGCTCCACCTGGACCAACAGCGGCACATTCCACCTCGCAGAGAGTGGCGCAGCCACCGGCAACCTGACGTTGACCAATAGCACTTGGATCAATACGGGTGGCATCGCGGATTTCGCCGTCGGCGCGAACACGACGAGTACCCTGACCATCGCAGGCACCTCGGAAATGCGCGTCAACCGGTTCCTGACAGGCCTTGGCACCGATTCCATCGCGAACGTGATTATCAAGGACAGCGGTCACCTCAACAAGACCGGTGGCGACTGGATGTCGATCGGCAACGGCAACAACGGCAAGGGATTCTTCACCGTGCAGGACAGCGGCAAACTGACCAACGCCGCCGGTGACTTCAACATCAGCGACACCGGCACCTCCCAGGGCACCCTGATCATCAAGGACAGCGCCCAGGTGACTACCGCTGGCACCACCTTTGTCGGCAAGAACACCGGCACGCAGGGCACACTCGAGATCTCGGGCGGCACCTTCACGGCCACTGCCAGCTTCCTCGCGGGCGGCACTGATGGTCAGCTGGGCGTGGGCATCATCAACCAAACCGGCGGTGCGGTCACCCTCAATGGTGACGACAACCGGACGGGTGCGAGCGGCACCGCGACTTGGAACATCAGCGCGGGTTCGGTGATCTCGAACGGCTGGATGACCCTCGGTCGCTATGCCGGCGGCAGCGGTACCATGAACGCCACTGGCGGCACCGTGACCCAGAATCACGCCAACCGGCCGTTCCGCGTCGCCGAAATCGGCACCGGGGTCTTGAACGTCTCCGGCACTGCGGTCGTCAGCGCTCCGAATACTGGCGGCTTCTCGCTCGCCGGTCCCGGGGGTAGCTCTGGTACCATTAACCTGAACGTTGGTGGCACGCTGATCGCCAACCGGATCGTGGCTGGCGGCGCCGACGGAAACAGCGTGGTGAACCTGAATGGCGGTGTCCTCAAGGCCTCAACCGGGGCCGCGTTGGCGTGGATCCCGACTGGCTTGGACTCGCTCAGTGTGGGTGCCGCCGGTGCCATCATCGACACCAACGGCCAGAATGTCGGGATCGGTCAGGCGCTTGCGGACAACGGTGGCACCGTCGTCAAGCAAGGCGCGGGAACCCTGCTCCTGAATGCCAGCAACCAGGTCCTCAACACCACGACGGTGACCGGCGGTGCCCTCGGTGGCACGGGTTCGGTGCAAGGCGAGCTGATCGTGCAGTCCGGAGCCACGATCGCTCCCGGTGCACTGGCTGTCGGCACCTTCACGGTGGAAGACATCCTGGGTACTGGTTCGTCGATTGCGGGCACCTACGAGTGTGAGATCAATGGAGCCTCCGCCGACCAACTCTCGGTGGGCGGACCTCTGAACATCCCACTTGGTGCCACGCTCGACTTCAACGTGCTCGCGGCTCCGACGGCTCCGTCCTATGTGATCGCGACCTACGGTTCAGTGAGCGGCACCTTCGCGGTGGTGGATCTCCCGGCGGGCTACACGCTGAACTACGGTGCGAACCAACTCACCTTGGTCCAGACCGCCACGCCATACTCGCTGTGGGCCCAGAGCTACGGCCTTGATCCACTGACCGATGGCGCTCCCGGCTTCGACAAGGATGGCGACGGCCAGATCAACTCGGTCGAGTTCGCCCTTGGCGGTTCGCCGGTCAGTGGCAGCGACAACGCCAGGATCTACACCCTGGCGGCTGACAGCGACGTGGACGGCGACGCGAACAAGGAGGCGGTCCTGACGATCGCGGTGCGCACCGGCACGCCGGCCTTCAGCGCGGGCCCGTCACCGACGGCGACCCAGGATGGCTACACCTACACCATCGAAGGCAGCACCACGCTGGGCTCCTTCACCACGGCGGTGGCGCCGACAACGACGACGGTGACGACGGGTCTGCCCGCGGCGCCGACGGGCTACGAGTACCGGTCGTTTAGCCTGTCCGGCTCGAACGGCCTGCCTTCGAGGGGCTTCCTGCGGGTGCTGGTCACCCCGTGAAGTAACTCGCGAAACATCCCAGCCCCGGCCGTCCAAGCGGCCGGGGCTTTTCGTGAAGGATCCAGCGACAGCTCACGCGGTATGATCCTCGTTTTTTAACCCCTAACCTTTCGTGGGGCAGATGACCCGCTCCCCGCGGAGTTCCTTTGATCGATTTTTCTCCGACCCAAGCCCATGAAGACCTGTAATCCCAACGCCCGCCTTTCTTTACCACCCACCACACGCCATCAGCTGCTGCTGCTCGCCGGAGCGACCATCCTCGGCTCGAGTTCCGCCCTGGCGGGAAGCTGGACCGGTGCCGTTAGCACCGCGTGGAATGACTTTGCCAACTGGTCTCCGGCAGGGCTCGGCGGATCCGGCACCGTGACGATCAGTACAACGGCGACGAGGATTCCGACGATCACGGTGGATATCACCCCGATCCCGACCAGCATGCTGATCGGCGTCGGAAACAACGTGCGAATCGACCATGTCTCGGGGAATGCGAGCATCGGCTCGGGTGGCGATCTGACCTTGGGTCGTGCTGCCAGTAGCACCGGCACGTATAACCTGGCGAATACGGCAGCGACGGGCGGCACCCTGACCGGCTTCGGACTGGGCAGCGGCAGTTTCGCGATCTCCGGGAAGGCGGTTGTGGGAGGCTTGGCCGGCCCCGGGGTGGGTTTCCTCAACATCAACACGACCGGGACGCTGTCGATCGCCAACCAACTGCTGGTCGGAAATCAGAACGCCGGTGGTGCTGGCACGGGGACGGTGAAGATCGATGCCGGGACGCTGACGGTGGCGAACGAGATGGAGATCGGCAACGGGACGGGCGGGAACGGGACGTTCAGCATGTCGGGCGGGACGGTGACGAAGACGGGAGCGGGCACCGCCGTGACCATCGGTGGGGGCCTCTCAACCTCTGGCGGCATCGGCACGGCCAACCTGAACGGCGGCACGTTTACCACCGCCGGCGTCTTCCGCGTCGGTCACGGCAGCGGCTCGACGGGACAACTCACTCTCGGTGGCACCAATCTCACCGTGAACGGTGAGTTCTGGATCGGCAACCAGACCGGCGGCTCGGGCACCATGACCTTTTCGTCTGGCTCGCTCACTACTAACAATTGGGCGCTGATCGGCCGCAAGGATGACGCCAATGTCGGCATCGGCGCCACCGGCACGGTGACCATGACCGGCGGCACGTGGACCAAGAGCGGGGAGAGCAACTTCGTCGTCGGCGACACCGGCGCGGGTACCATGACCATGAGCGGTGGCCTGGTAATCGTGAACCCTCACACGACCGTGGATCGCGGGATCACTTGGATCGGCAATCGCAATGCGTGCACCGGCACCCTGACCATTTCCGGCAGCGCCGAGTTCCGCAGCCCTCGCTTTGTTCTCGGCGTGCAGGCGGATACGACCGGCACCCTGAACTTGAATGGCGGGACGGTGAAAACCAGTTCGATCACCGGTGGCGCCGGAAACACCGAGGTCAATTTCAACGGCACCCAGATCATCGCCACCGGGAGCAGCGAAGCCTTCCTGGACACGCTCCTCACCGCAAACATCGGAGCCGGCGGTTTGAAGGTGGACACCGCGGGCTTCACCCTGACCGGTCTCCAGCCGGTTGGAGGAACCGGCGACGTGACCAAGTCGGGAGCCGGCACACTCAGGCTGCTAGGTTCCAATACCTACACGGGCAATCACATCGTGAACGGGGGTAAGCTGATGCTCTCCGTGGAGACGGCAGCTACCGACAATACCACCGTTGCCAATGGTGCTGGCTTCGGAGTGGTTCAGCAGTCCGGCTTCTCAACCCTGGATCAAACCAATCTCACGTTTGGCTCTTCGGGCGGCGCGACTACTCTCGACATTGATCTCGGTGACAACTTCGGGAATCCGGGGACGGCACCCTTGAATGTGACTGGCGCGCTGACCTTGAACGGACCGGTGACCCTCAATGTCCAGGATCTCGATCTCGATGTCGGCTCCATTCCACTGGTCAGCTACATTGCACCGAAAGCCGGTGGAGGTAGCTTCGTTCAGGGAACCCTGCCGCTCGGCGTGAGCGGTCACATTGAGGACAATGGCACTGGCCTCGTGTCACTCGTGGTCGATGCGCTGGCCTTTCCGGTGTGGACCGGAGCGGTGGATAGCAACTGGGATTTCTCCACGCTGAACTGGCGGGATAACGTCACCAGCAATGCGATCGCATTTGCCGATGGCTTGCCGGTGATCTTCGGCGAAGTGCTGACGCCGCAAGCGGCCAATATCACCCTGAACACCACGGTGAAACCGGGCTCGATCCGGTTTGATGCGTTCGGTGAACCTTATACGATTTCGGGCACGGGCAAGATCTCCGGAAGCACGGGGCTGATCCAGGCCGGGACGACGAATCTCACCCTTAGCACGGCCAATGATTTCACTGGTCAGGTCGAGCTGTTAGGCGGCACCACCATCATCAACAGCGTCTCCAATGCGGGCAGCGCGGCGTCCTTGGGAACCGGCACCTCGCCGGTCGTGCTCAATGGCGGTAACCTGAGCTACACCGGGCCCAACGCCACCACTGACCGGGGCCTGAACATCCAGGCACCGGGAGCGACGCTTACCACCGCCAATGACCTGACCGTCACCGGACAAGTGTCCAACGTGGGCGGCAGCTTCGCGAAGGAAGGTGCGGGTAATCTCACCCTCTCCAATGCAGGAACGAACGTTCTGGGCACCAATGGCAACATCCTGGTCCACGGCGGAACCCTCACCTTGGCCGGCGGCACACATCAGATCACCGGAGAACTGTGGGTCGCCGATCAGCCGGACATCCCGGCGAACCTGGTGCTGAACAGCGCCTCGCTCACGACTTCGAACTGGATCGCCATCGGCCGCGGCAATGGCAACGCCGGCGTGGTCAACGTCACCGCTACCAACTCCACGATCAATTCGGTGAACTTCAGCTCGGGTTTCAACAACGCCTTGGCGGCCAACCAGAGCGAAGCCTTTATCACGCTGAACAACACGATCTGGACCAACAACGGTGTCACCTATCTGGCGGAAAGCGCCGATTCCCAAGCGACCATGACGCTGAACGGGACGTCGCAGTACAACGTCAACAACACATTCCTGCTCGCTCGACTTGGAACCTCGCAGGCGACCTTCACGCTCAACGGCACCAGCAGCGTGACCAAGACCGTGGCGGGTTACAGTTCGGTCGGCGCCGAGGGGAACGCGGTGATGAACGTGAACGACAGCGCCAGCTTCACGTCGGTCGCCGGGGACTTCAACGTCGGCGACGTCGGAACCTCGAACAGCATCCTCAATATCAACGGGGCGGGATCGGTGAACGTTACCCAGGTCTACATCGGGAAGAATTCCGGCACGACAGGCGTGCTCAATCAGAACGGCGGAACCTTCCAAAGCGGCAGCTTCATTTCGATCGGCTCTGGCTCGGGCAGCATCGGAACGGCGAATCTTGCCGCTGGCAGCTTGACCGCCGCCACCGTGATCAACGTGGCGGCCGCTGGCACCGGCACTCTCAACATCTCCGGCACTGCGACGGCCACCGCCAATGGTGATGGTGTCTTCGTCGGCAGTTCGCCGGGAGGGATCGGCACGCTCAATCTCAATGGCGGCACGGTGGTGACCAAGCGGGTGGCCGAAAATACCGGCGGTCTCAGCACCGTGAACTTCAATGGCGGCTTGCTGAAAGCCGGCACCGGAGCCAATGCCACGTTTGTCGGTCCGATTGACAATGCCATCATTCTAGCCGGAGGCGCCCGCATTGATACCAATGGCCAAAACCTTTCCGTCACCGCGAATCTCAGTGGTGCCGGTGGGCTGACCAAGCAGGGAGCGGGCACGCTCACGCTCTCCGGGACCAACACCTACAGCGGTAACACCACGGTCAGTGCCGGCACCTTGTCGCTGGGGGCGGCGTTCCTTGGAAATTCCTCCACGGTCAATGTCGCAGCCGGTGCAGTCCTGAACCTGACCCATGGCCAGGTGGATCAGGTTGGCGGCTTGATTCTCAATGGCGCGCCCCAACCGGCAGGCACCTACACTTCCGCCACTCCAGGTGGCTTCATCACGGGCAGCGGCAGTCTCCAAGTCACCGGCACCGTCACTTCGCCCTACGACACCTGGATGGCCGGCTTTCCGACAATCCCCGTGGCCGATCGCGATCCCGGCGATGATCCGGATAGCGACGGTTCGACCAATGCGGTGGAATTCGCGCTCGGCAGTGTGCCGAACAGCGGCAGCAACCGGCCGAAGGTCTACAATCTGATCGCCGACAGCAGCGCCGACGGAGACACGACCAAGGAGCTGCTGCTGACCATCGCGGTGCGCAGCGGCACGCCAGTCTTCGCTGGCAGCCCATCGCCGACGGCCACGCAAGACGGCTTCACTTACACGATTCAAGGCAGCACTACCTTGGGCAGCTTTGTCACCGCTGCGGTTCCGGTGACGACGGTCAGTACCGGCCTCCCCGCCGTGCCGACGGGTTATGAATACCGCACCTTCAGTTTGACCGGGTCGAACGGTACCCCGACGAAGGGCTTCTTGCGGGTCGGCATTACGCCCTGACAATCGTCGGGAAAAAAAGGAGCCCCGGCCGGCTTGGGCGGCCGGGGTTTCCTTATTTCGATCCTCCCGAATCTGAATCTTCCTTGGCTCGGCCGCGAATGCGGCCGGGCCATTTTTTCGGTTCAAGTCGATTTTGGAGCCCTCTCAATGAGCCCTCTTGACAGCTCTCAAAGTGGGCGGCCAAAAAAAAATTATAGGGCCACTAAACCCGGCGTGAATCTCCGTTCCCTCCGGCACCGCTGAGGACGAATTCCAAGCCACATTCCAGCGAGTAAAAATCGCTGTTTGTATGACAGGAACCCCCAGGCCCCTTGTGGCGTAAAAATACAAGGGCCAAACTGCCTTTACATTTCCCTTCGATCCGGCCCGATCCTCGAAAGGTCCTCGTGGATTTCATAAAAATCCCACGAAAGAATTCCTGACTTCACTTGTATGTCAAATTCCGGGCTCTTGTCCGGCGGAAGTCGAAAAAGGGCTTGTTATTACGGTTCCGTCTTGTGTGACCTGCTAAAAATAAGCGAGTTGAATACAGTTTGTCGTAATATTCACACAATGGCAAAGAATTTTGTTTCAATGGAAAACGGATTTGTTATTCCAAATTTACTCGGACGAGCGGACCCGCGCTCGTACGGGTAAAACCCGAAACCCAAAAAACCCATCCCAGACGATCCGAGGAGTTTTCCAAGGAAGTCGACCTCCGTTCATCCAATGAAACGGTAAAGACATACACAGGCGAGCTGTGCACATGTCTGCAACTTCTCTCTCAGACCCCATGAATAACCCGACTCTGACCCCTATTACCCGTGCCTCCCTCCTGGCCACGGCGTCGTACAATACCCGCTGGTTCGCCAGCCTTCTCGCAGGAACGACCGTGCTCGGTTCTGCGGCTCTCGCCACCACTTGGGATGGCACCGGCACCGTAGTCACCGACTGGAATGACGATGGCAACTGGGTCGGCGACGCCGGCACCGGTGGATCGAATGCCGTCATTGGTATCAACTCTCCGATTGCCACCATCTCGGCGAATATCGTCGCGACTCCCGTGGATATCCTGGTGGGAGACGGAAGCGGCTTGAATGGCCGGTTGGATCACGTTGCCGGAACGGCGCAGACTGGCGGAGGCAACTGGATGATTGTGGGCCGCGGGAGTGGCACGGGCTTGTACAATTTGGCCGGAGCAGGCACGGGCGGCACCTTCACGGGGCGCTCGCAAGGAAGCGGCACCATGAACGTGGGCGGAGAGCTCCACATCGGCCAAGGCGCCGGCAGTGTTGGCACCGTCAACGTCCATACCACGGGCACTCTGGCCATGGGCAGCCAGCTCAACCTCGGCCGCGATGGCGGCATCGGTACGTTGAACGTGGACAGTGGCGCGGTCACCAACAACAACTGGATGCGTGTCGGCGCCGGTAGCGGCGGCAAAGGCTTCCTCAATATCTCTGGCGGATCGGTGTCTAAGAACGGCAACGATCACTTCATCATCGCCGATAATGGCGCTGAAGGAACGCTCACGCTGACTGCCGGAACGCTGTCCGTGAATGGCGAGTGCTGGATTGGCCAGGCTGGTGGCAGGGCAATCATCAACATGTCCGGTGGTGCTATCAACAGCAACAACTGGGTCGCCATCGGCCGTGCCAACGTCAACAGCTGGGGGACCCTGAACCAGTCCGGTGGCACTTGGACCAAGGTCGGCGGCGGCCACTTCATCGTGGGTGACAACTCCAAGGGTGAGTACTTCCTCAGCGGCACCGGCAACCTCTCCGTGAACAACGACATCTGGGTCGGACAAGGAGGAAACGGGAACGGCACCATGACGATGAGCGCCGGCACCATCACGAACGGCGGCTGGGTCGCGATCGGTCGCGACGGCGGCACGGCCAATTTCACCATGACCGGTGGCACGTGGACGAAGCCCGGCGGCGGCCAATTCATTGTAGGTGCCAATGGCACCGCCACCATGGACATGAGCGGTGGCTTGGTCGACGTGCAAGGTGGCTACACTTGGGTCGGGGAAGGCAACAACCGGCCGGCCACACTCACCCTCTCGAACACCGCCGAGTGGCGCACCTCCACGATGGCTGTGGGCCAGAATACGAATGGAACCCTCAATCTGAACGGCGGAACCATTCGCACGCAGCGGTTCATCGGAACCCGCAATGCGGACGATACCGGTGATTCGGGGGGCAACTGCACGATCAACTTCAACGGCACGCAGGTCATCGCGACCGCGAACAACCCGGTGAACTTCATTTCCACCTCGGTGGATAACGGGATCATCGGAACCAATGGCCTGCTGGTGGACAGCAATGGTTTCAATCTCGTGGCTCCCAACGCCCTGTCCGGAACGGGTGGCGTGGTGAAGTCCGGTGCAGGAACCCTCACGCTTTCGGGTGCCACCAGTTACGGCGGCAGCAACACCGTTCAAGCCGGCAAGCTGGTCTTGAACGGCGACTCCACCGGCACCGGCAACATCACGGTGGCGAATGCCGCGGGACTTGGCGTCAACCAAGTGAACCCCGCCAATAGTCTCGACCCCGCCAACGTCACCTTCGGCACGTCCGGCACGCTCGACATCAATCTCGGCAATGTCGCCGGCAATCCGACCGCTGCGCCGCTGAACATCACCGGCGCGCTCACGGTCAACGGCCCGATCACGATCAATGTCGCCGACCAATTCCCGGCCGTTGGCACGGTCCCGCTGATCAGCTATGTCGGACCGAAGGGCGGCGCCGGCAGCTTCGTCCTCGGCACCTTGCCAAATGGTGTGGTTGCCACGCTCAATGACAACGGCACGGGTTTGGTTTCGCTCAATGTGACCAGCGCCTCGCTGCCGCGATGGGATGGCACCAACGAGACGGGTCTCACGAAGACCGGTGACAAGGTCGACGGCCAGTTCGACATCACCGTCACCGACGCCACCGGCATCACGATCGGTCAACCGGTTCGTGGCCCGGGAGTTCCTCCTGCAACTACGGTTTCGAACATTGCCGGTCTGACCATCACGCTGAGCAACGCCGTCGCGGGCTCGGCAACGGGTGTGAACTTCCTGTTCGTTACCACGGCGGGCACCAATGAAGGTGTCTGGGACTTCGTGACCGAGAACTGGTTCGATGTGATCACCAATGCCAGTTCGCTCTATGCGGATCCGGCTCCGGTGTTGTTTGACGACAATGCCACCGGGCCGACGGCGGTGACGCTCAATACCACGGTGACCCCCAGCTCCGTCACCTTCAACAACAGCACCTTGGTCTACGGCCTCTCCGGCACCGGCAAGATTACCGGTACCACGGGCCTGACCAAAACGGGCTCCGCGGCGCTCACCTTGGACACGACGAACGACTTCACCGGTGTGACCCGCCTTGAAGGAGGCACCACCACGGTGGGCGCCTTGACCAACGGCGGCGTGGCCAGCCCATTGGGTGCGGCTTCCAACGCTGCCTCGAATCTGGTTCTTGCCGGCGGCACTTTGGCCTACACCGGTGGCACCGTCAGCATCGACCGCGGTATCTCGATTGTGGCGGCCAACGAATCCGTCGCGAGCGGTCTGAACCTTACGGGCGATGTGACCACCAGTGGCCCGATCACTGCGACGGTGGGCAAGCTGACCAAGACCGGTCCCGGTAACCTCACCCTCACGAATCCGGGTGCCAACGTTCTTGCCAACGGAACCGGTGGCGAGGCACCGCAGGCATTCCGATTCGAACAAGGCGCGCTGGTGCTGAACACCGCCGGTCAGACCAATACCGTCACCGGCTATGCCGCCTTCGGCATCACGCCGAGTGCATCCTCAAGCCTGACCTTGGGCAGCGGCGCGAACCTGACCGTCAATGGTCGACTCCAGATGGCATTGGGCGAAAGCTCGACCTCGGCGCTGACCATCAGCGGAACCTCGACACTCCAAGCCACCGACGCTGTCCAGATCGGCCTTGGCAACACCTCGAGTTCCACGGTTCTCATCGAGAACAGCGGCACTCTGAACAAGGTCGGCGGCTGGTTCTCACTCGGGCACAACACTGCGACTGCGACGATGACCGTTCGCAATAGCGGCACGCTTTCCGGCAACGGCGATCTGAATATCGGCGACACGGGTAGCTCCTCGGGCACCCTGAACCTTGAAGACAATGCCACAGTATCGTGGGCCGGCGGCAACACGCACATCGGCAAGAATGGCACCACCGGCACCTTGAATCTGGGTGGTGACGCCAACCTGACCACCGCCGAGACCAACGTGGGTGGTGGTGGCAGCTCCGATGGCAACCTGAACATCAGCGGAACCGCCAACTATGTCTCCAACGGACGACTGCAAGTCGGCCCGGGTGGTGGCAGCAATGGCGACGTGGTCATCGAGGGATCCGGCTCCATGCAGGTCAATTCCTACGTCTCGGTCGGCTTCAACGGCAAAGGCACCATGCTGATCAAGGGCAACGGCTCCTTCAACAACACCGACGACTTCTCCGTGAATGAAAGCGGAGATGGGCCGGTGACGGTGACCCTGCAGGACAACGGCTCGCTCTCGATGACACGGACCCTCTACATCGGTCGAAATACCGGCCGGGTGGGAACCCTCAATGTCACGGGCGCGTCCACTGTGAATCAGCTGGACGCCGGCTTCTCGCTCGTCGTGGGACCTGCCGGAACGGGAACGCTGAACATCTCGGGAACCTCCACCGTGACCGCTGCCGCCAATGGTGGCATGTTGGTCTCCCAAGGCGGAGGCACCGGCGTCGTGAATCTCGATGGCGGCACGCTTTCGGTGAAGAAGATCTCCGACGGCGGCGGCACCAGCGCCCTTCACCTCAACGGCGGCGTGCTGAAGGCCAATACCGGTGCAGCCCTCGACTTCCTTTCCGGCATCGATACGCTGGATGTGGGGCCGGGTATCGGAACCATCGACACCAACGGCCAGACCATTGCGATCAACCAAGGCATTGGCGAAGCCAACGGTGTAGTCACCAAGCAAGGGGCGGGTACACTCCAGCTTAATGCCTCCAGCAGCTATCTCGGCACCACCACAGTGGCTGCCGGAGCACTCGGTGGCGCGGGTTCGGTGGCGGGACCACTGGTGGTCCAGACCGGAGCCACGATCGCTCCCGGTGCTGGCGGTGTGGGCACCTTCACGGTGGAAGACATTCTCGGTGATGGTTCCTCGATCGCGGGCACCTACGAGTGTGAGATCAATGGAGCCTCCGCCGACCACCTCTCGGTCGCCGGGCCTCTGGCCATCCAGCCGGGTGCCACGCTCGACTTCAATGTGCTCGCGACACCGGCTCCAGGGGTCCATTTAATTGCCACCTACGGTTCGATCACTGGCACCTTCAATGTGGTCGATCTCCCGGCGGGTTGCACCCTGAATTACGGGGCAAACCAACTCACCCTCACGCAGTCGGGCACGCCATACTCGCTGTGGGCCCAGAGCTACGGCCTTGATCCACTGACCGATGGCGCTCCCGGCTTCGACAAGGATGGCGACGGCCAGATCAACTCGGTCGAGTTCGCCCTTGGCGGTTCGCCGGTCAGTGGCAGCGACAACGCCAGGATCTACACCCTGGCGGCTGACAGCGACGTGGACGGCGACGCGAACAAGGAGGCGGTCCTGACGATCGCGGTGCGCACCGGCACGCCGGCCTTCAGCGCGGGCCCGTCACCGACGGCGACCCAGGATGGCTACACCTAC
>Ga0307408_100001478_pt1 | contig 17446 bp, 22 predicted proteins | sample 322Cmetagenome_FD_202116 | JGI IMG/M metagenome (GOLD analysis project Ga0307408, IMG submission 202116) | Maize rhizosphere microbial communities from greenhouse at UC Davis, California, United States - 322HYB-C-3 | ecosystem: Host-associated > Plants > Roots > Rhizosphere > Soil | place...
GCTAGGGGCCTGGGTGGCGTGCCTGTGCGCACAAAATACCCGCGCACCATGGGCGGTACGCGGGTATCGTGGGTGGAAAGGTTTATACAATCTCCACGCTATCACCTTTGTCTGTGTGCATTTTCTTGTGGAACCTAACATAGTTTTCTAGCACGGGTTGGTAAAGGCTTTTGTCCATCCATCCACATGTGCACTGTGCAAAGTGATTATCTTGGATGGTCCAGACTTCGATGGTGTAATCCATTTTGTTTTCCTCCGGTTGTCTTTGTGGCTATGTATTCACAATACCACAGAAAACCCGTGCACGGGGAAGTGTGCACGGGTTTTCTTGTGTTTATTTAGTATTGGTTTCCGGATGGATCATGTCCTGGTCCTGTCCATGTGGCGTGAGTCAATGGTGTGGATGTAGACCACGTTCCCCAGTCTGCACCCGGTGCAGTTTGATTCTTTGCCTGTGAATTTGAACGTGCATTGCATGATTTGTCCTCACATTTTTGTAGGAACTGCCCCAGTGCGATTCCTACGATAATGCTGAGGATAAGCCACAGCACGAGAATTAGCCAGATCATCAACAGGGAACCTCCACAAATTCCGACGCTACTTCATCTTCAAAGGTCAATTCCATCTGCCCCGGAATCGGCTGACTGTCCACCCATGCTGTGAGGTTTTCGGGTGTTGGCTGGTGTTTGAATGTTTCTGCCAGTAAGTCGGATATGTGCATGGGGTTTTTCATTATTCTTCCTCCACGATTTCGGATTCAAAGATGAGAGTATGGTTTCCAATAAATATGTCTAGTTCCTTAGTCTCCGATTCTCCCGCTTCCAGTGCCCTAATCTTAGCCTGTAGAGCCTTAATCAAATCTTCCTGTGCTTTGATTTTGGCTTTGTACATTGGTTCTATGTTTTTGAACCGCGCGTAGTCACTCAATGTTCCTCCTATACAGCGCGTAGACGTAGACGGCGGCTGTGGCGGCTATCCACGCGGCTAGCATGTGCGGGTGCCGTCTGTGTTGTACTTCCCGTAAGTAGCACTGATAAGCATTTTCATGTGCTCTTTCTGCATGGCGTCTTTTAACAGTCGGTAACGCATCCGCAACGGCGCATCCCCTGAGATGGGGAACTCCTGGCCGGTTACTTTGTTGATTCTTGTCATGGTTTCTACCGTGTAGTTTTCGCGGTATGTGCTCACGATTGACTCCTGTTGCATGTGGCGTTCCTTAGTCGTTGTCATGTGTGTAACTGTACACCTAAAACAGTAAATCAAACACCCTGTAAATCCAAGTTGCGTTCCCACAGAAAACCGTGCTAAGTTTTTCCTATCGCCAACACGGGATGGGTGTGAAAGCAGTGACAAGGGTTACATAGAGTGAATGATGCTTACTCGTGGTACTCATGTTACAGTTAGCGCACTACCTAGTATATCCGCTTGATGTACTTAGTTAGCTCCGGACACAACACTTGTTTTCCGGTCTCCAATATCACAGAAAGAGTGCCGCCACAATGACTATTGAATCAGGTTCAAACGAAATCGCTTTGGTTGCTTCAAACTCCGGTCTCCTCGCTTCACTGGACGCTATGCGTTCCGGTGGTTCGATGGTTGTGACCACGTTTGAAGATTCCAACTGGGAAACCAAGACCGCCACTTTCGACGCCATGACAAACGCTGTCCCCGTGTCGGACAACTTTGGAACGGTTATCAACCTGCGTAACTGGGTTGTTCAGCCTGTCGAAATGCCCGTGGATGATAAGGACGAATCGAAGGGCACCGCACTTGCCCCGCGTATCATCCTGATTGATGAAGATGGCACCGCGTATGCCGCCATCTCGTCAGGCATCTTGAAGTCACTGGAAAACCTTGTGGGCGTTTTCGGTAAGCCCTCCCAGTGGCCGGGTAGCATCCCTGTAGCCGTGACCGAACAGAAGTCCCGTAAGGGCTTCCGCTTCATGACTCTTTCGATTGCACCCGCCAAACCCTCCAAGTAATCCAATAAGGGGGTAATCAGTGGGTAGGACTTTACTGGGAAGTCCTACCCACTGGTGCGTTAAATGGCATCACGTGAAGAAATTAATGCTAAACGGTCTCAGGCAAGACAGCGCCACCGTGCCGCTACACACAAGATTTCGCGGCTAAAGAGTAAAGGTGACGTGTCGATTAGTGGCACCCAATATGATCCACGGGTAGCTCCGGAAAAGTTGAAGCGGTATAACTCACGACAGCTTGATTCGTATATTGCCAAGCTTGATGCTTTTGTCTCTCGTGAAACACAGTTTGTTCCGGGTGCAAAGGGTAGACCTATGCCGGTGGCCGGTAAATACGGCTGGGGCAGGGTTGCCAAGCTACAACACCAGTTGAACAAAGACAAAGCCGCGCACTTGGCTAAGATAGCCGATATTTTCCTTCCCAGTGCGGGAATGACCATTGGTGAGCGTGTGGAAATGTCCACGCCCAAACACCCGGTTACGTCTCCACCCGCGTCTTATGCCCCTCACATCCCTTACACCCGGACTTCAAAGGGTGTGCCCAATGAAAAGCAGTTGAAGAAACTCGCTAAAGAGTTGGAGTCAAAACAGGGTGGCAAGTATTTTGAGCAAAAATATAAAAGCCAAATGACAGCCGCCAAGAAAATGATTAAGGGAATCTCGAATAAAGCACTTGCCAAAGACTTCCGTTCCCTTAATCCGGAAGAATTCAGTTTGCTTTGGAATTACACAAATTTTGCGGAAGTCACATCCACAGATTATGTCATTCGGAAATCCATGATGCACGATAAAAAAGAGCTTGCATGGTATGACATATCCCTAGACACCCAGTTGCGGGAAGCGAGAAAGCGAATTGCCGAGATTAAAGCGCTCAAACTGGGTAGCAGACTTTGAGACCACGACTGATGCTAATGACTGCCGTGTGTGGGCGTGGGGTTTGGCTGATGTAGAGCGTGCCCGTAGCTCGTGGGATGTTGAAATCGGTAATGATATGGCATCTTTCATAGCACGTATACGGAAAATGCCTGCCATTATCTATTTCCACAACCTAAAGTTTGACGGCTATTTCCTGCTGGATTACTTTTACCGCGTATTGAAACTTACCCATGTTGACCGTTGGCCCGGTGCTAATGAATTTTCCACGGTAATTGACCACATGGGTAAGTTTTACATGATTACCGTCAATTGGGGTAACAACAAAAAGACCGAATTCAGGGACAGCTATAAGAAACTGCCGTTCAAGGTCTCACGTATAGCGGAAGCTTTCAAGCTTGATGAAGTCAAAGGCTCAATTGATTACCACGCCCACAGGCCAATAGGGCATCAGCTAACCCGTAATGAACGGGAATATCTCGTGGCGGATGTGCTTATCGTGGCACAGGCTTTGAAAATGGAATTTGACACGGGAATGACAAAGCTAACCGTGGGCGCTGATTCACTGGACGACTTCAAAACCCTGTTGTCAAAAGAGATTTTCGCTAAAAAGTTTCCGGTGTTGCCTAAGAATATGGATGATGAAATCCGTAAGGCTTACCGGGGCGGCTGGACATACGCTGATTCCCGGTTTCAGGGTGTGGAGACCCGTTCAGGGAGAACCTATGACGTGAATTCCCTTTACCCCAGTGTCATGTATGACAGGGTGCTCCCCTATGGCACTCCGGTATGGCGTGACGGCTACCCGGAACCGGAGGAAGATTACCCCTTGGTGATTCTCTCCATTACCTTTACCGCCAAGCTGAAAAAGGACCATGTTCCGTGCATCCAAATCAAAGGTTCCGGGCAATTTCTCGCTACCGAGTATCAGACAAACATTACGGAACCTGTCACCATATCATGTACAAACGTAGACCTTGCCTTATGGGAGGATCATTACGATATGGATATCATTTCCTACAATGGCGGATGGTTGTTTAAAGGAATATCCGGCATCTTTTGTGAGTACATTGATAAGTGGATGGCCATCAAGTCCACATCCACGGGCGGAATGCGGGAACTCGCTAAGCTCCACCTGAACAGCCTTTACGGGAAGTTTGCGACTAACCCGGATGTTACGGGTAAGGTTCCTTACTTTGATGATGAAACGGACACGGTAAAGCTTGAATTGGGGCTGACAGAAACCCGTGATCCCATCTATACGGCTATGGGAGTGTTTATCACGGCATATGCCCGTGACATGACTATTCGGGCGGCACAGGACAATTACGCCACGTTCGCCTACGCAGACACAGACAGTCTCCACCTGCTGACAGATGAAGATCCGGACAACCTGTGGGTTGACGCACAAGCCCTTGGTGCATGGAAGTTTGAGTACGCTTTCAGCCGTGCACTCTTTGTGGGTGCCAAGAGGTATATAGAACACAAAGTCAATGGAGACTATGAATGCCATGTGGCAGGTTTACCCGTGGAAATCGGGGAAGCACTCACGATAGAGGATTTCGTCCCCGGGCGTAGATTTGAAGGAAAGCTAAACCCACGCAGAGTACCGGGCGGCATAGTTTTGGAGGATGTTGGATTCACCCTCCCGGTGTGGTAAGTTTTATTCATAAGCGGAAACGCCGCACATAAACACTGAAAGAGAGCGCCACAATGTCCCGTAACACTGAGTCTGTTGAAACTGCCCCGGAAGCTGTTGCACCCGTTGCAAAGTCCCGTCAGGTATCCGCCACCGTATCCGGTGCCTACTTTGAAAAGCTGGACGACCACCAGTGGACCGCGCGGAAGAAAATCCCCGCCATTGTCAAGGAAGCACTTGACGACTACTTCACCAAGCACGGCATTGAAAACCCGGATGCCCCCACGGCGTGATTTCTAAATAAGAGTGCTGTTGCCTCTTGTGGACAACTACTCTTGAATGAGACCACATCAGGATTATCCTTAGTCGGTCACAACATCACTCTTTAGGAATCCGAAATAGAAATACCAGAAAACCCCGGACATAACTTGTCCGGGGTTTTCGCTGTCCTGATAGAGTTATGCTATACATGTATTATTCGGTCTCAAAAGAAAGCAGGATAACCGATAATGGATTTTGAAAGCCTGTTGGCGTCCCTTATTAATCCGGGTGAAGATGGCCCATCACCCACTATTTACGATGATCTTTCGGCTAGTTACACGGATGCCACATCTACCCGTGACGCCAAGATTACAACTCTTTCCACAGACTTTGAAGCACTACAGCTTGAATTGCTTGCCGCGAAAGCCGCTAACTGGGATTTGATGCAACTCATTCCCCAGTCTGGCGAAGTTGCGGATTCCGGTGAAAACACGGATGATGGTGAAAAGCCGGAAGATGATGAAGTTTCGGAAGATGACGATTTCTTTGAAGATGAGGATGATAAATAATGGCAGTTGAAGTAAAGACCCTTAAGCCATCTTCCAATGCGCAGACTCTTGACCGCATTCGGAATAAGGCAAGCACCGAATATCGGGCACGCATTCCGGCGGCTACTCAGGCTGGCGTTAATGCCACCATGCAGAAGCTTATGGAATATCGGCCACTGCGTAACGAATTCATTGACGCGCTGGTTAACCGTATCGGGCTTGTGCTTGCCCGGAACAACTCGTGGACGAATCCCCTGTCGGAATTCAAAGCCGGTATGCTGAACTTTGGTGACACCATTGAGGAATACCACATGGGTCTTATCAAAGCTAAGACTTATGACCCGGACAGGGATTCTCTGGAAAAGGAACTTTTCGGCACCGAACGTGTTGAAGTTCAGTCCAGCTTTCACAAGATTAACCGTATGGATAAGTATAAGGTCACCATTGATTCCCCGATGTTGAACCGCGCTTTCCTTGAAACGGATGGTCTTACCAATTTCATTTCCCAGACAATGGAAGCTGTCACGACTTCCGATAACTGGGATGAATTCCTGCTGACCTGCCAGCTTTTCGCAGAGTACGAATTCAACAACGGATTCTATAAGGTACAGGTTCCGGATGTAGCCGCCGACAATTCCACGGAAGCGGACGCAAAGGCTACCCTGCGTAAGCTCCGTTCCGTTGCGGATAACCTGACGTTCATTTCCACCCGGTATAACCCGGCTGGGATGCCGATGGCGGCTAAGCGTTCTGACCTGCTCTTGTTTGTGACTCCGGAATTCAACGCGGCTATTGATGTTGAAGCACTTGCCGGTGCTTTCAATATTTCCTCCGCACAGGTGCACGGCCGCATTATTCCCATCCCGGCAGAACAGATGGGCATCGATGGCGCGCAGGCCATCATGACGACAAAGGAATTTTTTGTCATTGCCGATTCTCTCTTTGAAACGGCTAGCCTGTATAACCCGGATTCGTTGCAGAACAACTATTGGTTGCACCACCATCAGGTAGTGTCTGCCAGCCGTTTCGTTCCGGCTGTTGTGTTTACCACGGAAGTTGTTGAAAGCATTGTGGTAACGCCTAACCCTGTTGTTGCGATTACTTCCATTGCCGTTACGGACAGGGATGGTGCTGACGTGGTGAACGTGACCCGTGGTGAGGTTTACCAGTTCACCGCTGATGTGGACACTACGCTGGACGATGGTACGAATGAGGTAGTGCATTGGAGTGTGTCCGATAACACGTCCCTGCTTACCTACATTACTCAGCAGGGTGTGCTACACGTTGGCGGGGCGGAAGATGCCGCCACGCTCGATATCACGGCAACAACCGTTTGGATTGATCCGGACGGCGCTGAAACCGTATCTAAGACCCTCGTGGAGACGGTAACGGTAGTAGGCGATAAGCTGGTCCTGTGGCCGGTAGAACCGCCCGTAGTGGAGCCGTAGTCAATACGTCTGATTTAGTGCTAAACTCTCATTCATAGCTGGCATTCCTCCGGATATTAGCTATAGTGCATGTGGCGCACTAGGAAAACCCCTTGGTTGTCGGAACCAAGGGGTTTTCTGCGTTTAAGTGCTACCGTAGATTCATGGGAAAAACATACTGCAAGCCTTTGAAAAGAAATGTCTCATGGCGGTCTCAGGGATTTGGCGACAATAAGACCCAATACGGCCCGCATTCGGGTAATGATGAAGCTGTAAATCTTGGTACTCCGGTACACGCGGCTGGCGATGGCGTTATTGAATTTGCGGGTGAATTCGATGATTCCTATCAGGACAATTTACTGTGGCTGGTGCGTATGGGTGGGAATGTTCTGGTGTTGAACTGTGGCGATGATGAACCATCATTTGTTTACGCACATTTGAACAGGTTCCACGTTAAGCAGGGTGACAGGGTGAAAAAGGGGCAAGTTATCGCTGATAGCGGCAACTCTGGCACAGCCACAACGGGTGCACATTTGCATGTGGAAGCTATACCTCCCGGCTATAATCTCAACTCTCCATTACTAGGCAGGGTGAACCCCGATATCTATCTCACGGAATGGCCGGAAGATGTTAGGGTAGTTGCAACTACGCCAGCCACAAACACAAATGAGGATGAAATGCCAACTCTTACGATTATTGATGATGGTTCCGGGAAGCTCTGGGTAACTGAGGATTTTATTACCAAGTGGCATATTCCGGATTCTACGTGGGTACAGCATTATTTGAATATTGAGAAAAGGGGTTGGATTAAGCTCCGCAGGTCAGAAAATGGTCCTAGTATGCCTGATTACATTAACCTTGTTCCGGCGTTTGGTTCTGAGAAATGAGTAACGCTATTCAGCAGTTGCCGGATAATAAAGACTGGGGTTTGGAATTTAACTATTCCGTGTGGACGGCTAACACGGTTGTAACCCTTTGTAATGTTCCGTGGAACAGTGATTACCGGGATGTTGTGCGTTTTGATAATCAAGCCGCACTCGATGCATTCATTGATAACTCGCCAAGCCCTAAAGTCATTATTGACAAAATGAGTTACGCAAAGGTGGGTATGCCTATTCGGATTAACATTCCCTTCAATGCGGCATACAAATATAACTATGTCCGGGCACATAACCCCATGAGTCCCATTGCCGGTGATGAAGCACGTTCCTTTTATTACTTTATTCAGGATGTTGTGTATGTAAACCCCACGACTACACAGCTTTTTGTTCAGTTGGATGTGTGGCAGACATTCGGTTACGGCATTTCCTTTGGCAACTGCTATGTGGAACAGGGGCATATTGGTATTGCCAATGAATCCCAGTTCAGCAACTACGGGAAGGATTACCTTACCGTTCCGGAAGGAATGGATATTGGTAATGAATATGCCATTGAAAAGATGCTGTCTTACTCTGTTGCCAGTGCTAGGCAGTTCTCTTTGGGAATGCCTGATTACTCCATCATGGTCACCAGTTCCACATCACTCGACGCCGATCCGGGAACCGTGGATAACCCTAACCTTGTCTCCGCCACAGGTTCCAGCATGGAAAACCTGCCCAACGGTGCTGACATTTACCTGTTTAACTCTTTAGGGCATTTACGGGAATTCCTTGTGGCATTCGCCAATAAGCCATGGGTTACACAGGGTATTATGTCTATTCAGGCTGTTCCCCGGATGGCACGTTACGGTGTTAGCCTTACCACGAAAACCATTGAAGGAATCCCTGTTGACGAAGTAAATGAGGGAACGCTTCACAACATCAAAAGCTCACACGGCAACTGGCGTGAAGCTGTGGCGGAAAACTTTAATCCCCGTTACGCGCACCTGAAAAAGTTTTTCACGTTCCCTTACATGGTTCTGGAACTCACGTCATACACGGGAACGCCGCTGATGTTAAAGCCGGAATGCTGGCAGGACGATAACGCTACAGTGGTAGAGGTTCCTCACTTTGCCCCTCCAAACGCACGACTGTCCTTTTACCCGTACCGCTATAACACAACCTCGCGTAGTCCTGCTTATGAAGATGATGATGGGGTTGTGCATGATGGCGGGGAATTCCTGAACATGACCACAGGTATTTCAAACTTCCCCACATTCTCTGTTGTGAATAACGGGTACATGCAGTTCATGGCGTCCAATGCAAACTCAATTGCTTACCAGCATTCTTCCGCGTCATGGTCACAGCAAAAAGCTTTGGCCGGTAACAGCAACACCTATGACCAGTCAACATCAAGCATGAATACTTCCGCTGATCTCACAAATATCGGGATTGATTCTGCAAAGTCAAACACAAACCTTGCAAATCAAATGTCCGGGGCACGTGCCATTCAGAACGGTATCAATGCGGTTGGGCGTATTGGTGATTCACCTACGGGTATTGTGGGTGCGGCTACGTCAATGGCCAATACGGGTATTACGTATGCGATGGATGTTCATCAGGCTAACGAATCAATGGCCATCAGTACGGGGCAGATGGCTAACTCCACAAACCGTTCAAATCAGCACAACACGTTCGTTCGGGATACAAACAAGAATCTGTCTGACTGGTCAGCAAATGGTGACTATCAGAATCAGATTGCCGGTATCCAAGCCCGGACACAGGATGCCCAACTGACACAGCCCACGACTTCCGGGCAGGTGGGCGGGGACGCTTTCCTGTTGGCTAATTACCGCTGGGGTTATGACATTCGGGTGAAGCTCCCACAGTCCGGTGTTATTACCCGTATCGGGGAATACTGGTTGCGGTATGGTTACGCCATCAACATGTTTACCAAAATGCCAGAGTCCTTTATGGTGATGGAGAAATTCACTTACTGGAAGATTAAGGAATCCTACATAACTGGTGCGGCTTGCCCGGAACAGTTTAAGCAGGCTATTAGGGGAATCTTTGAAAAGGGTGTTACCGTATGGAAAACCCCCAGTGACATTGGGAACATTGATATTGGCGATAACGCGCCACTTCCGGGAGTAGGCATAAACATTGGCTAGACAAAGAGATTTGGTTTGGGACAACTATTACGCTCCCCATGCCACAGGTTTCCGGCATAACCCAACTAATGATTACAAAACTTTGCGGGAACGGATGTATATTCGGATTCTCACGGAACTGTCAGTAAACCGTTATAAGTGGGAGGGTTTACCCAATTCCATTGATGAACGGTTCCTTGAAAACACTTTGTTCCGTAACGCTTTGTCTGTGTTTTTCTACTCCAAGAAGTTCAATCGGCACTTGGCACTACGCGGCACGGGTATTGGCGTACCGAACATGTACGACAATCCCACTAAGTTCCTTGTGGTAGGTAATCAGATGATTAACGCCACACTCCCCGGTAATGAGTGCGTACCGATTTGGGCCAACTCCCAGCGTATGCCCGATCTGGATATTGTACGGCTGTACGCGGATTCCCTCGCTGAACTGGATATGACGTTCAAAATCAACTCCAAGAATCTCCGGAAAAACAAGGTCATTCTTGCCGATGAAAATCAGCGGCTGTCATGGCAGAATATTAACCGGCAGATTGATGAAGGGGTAGAGGTTATTTTCGGCACATCAGCGCTTGATACCACACAGGCACAGGTCATGGATTTCAACAGTGACCCGCAGGGTGTTTTGAACCTGCAAATTGTGAAGTCGAAAATGTGGAATGAATGCATGACTTTGTTGGGTATCAATAATGCTAATCAGGACAAAAAGGAACGGCTTGTTTCTGATGAAGTATCCGCAAATGATGAACAGGTTGAATCCACCCGCAACATTGGACTAAAAGCCCGGAAGCTGGCATGTCTGCAAATCAATGAAAAGTTCAAATACGCAGACGGTACACCGCTTAACGTTTCCGTGGAATTTGCCAAGCAAGCGGAAGTCCCTGTCACCAATTTTGCGGAAGGACTCTAATGGGTACGTTTACGCTCCCACTGAAAAAGGTTATTGAATTGGAGGATGGGAACATTGGGCTTGATGATTACCCCATCTTTGATGAAGATTACCGGGAAGCACTGAACACAAAAATCATCAACCATTACTGGAATCAGGAAATCGGTCAAGAATCCATTGAGCTTTTCCGGTTTGCGATGCGTCGGAAGATGCACGAAATCATGCCGCAGTGGAACCAGCACTATGAAATGTCGCTGTTGGCTGTTGACCCGTTATCGACTGTCTCAGTGAAAGATATTTCATCCAACACGAGTACGGGCACCAGTACGGGCACGAGCGCCAATAATTCCACGAGTGCGGCTAAGTCCCGTGCCGTGGCATCTGATACCCCACAGACGGCATTACAGGCTAATGCGGACTATGCCACGAGTATGCAGGACAATATTTCCGATGGTTCCGCAACATCCGACGCTACAGACGTTCAGGACACGGAACAGACGTCCACCAATGACCACGAGCAAACCGGGTATCAGGGGCACGCGCCCATGCTTATCCTTCAAGCACGCCAAGCCATTGTGAATGTGGATATGCTTGTGATAGCAGATTTGCAGGAATTGTTCATGCTGATTTGGTCCAATAATGATTCATTCTCCGGAAGCAGGTTCCCCTATTATGGTCTTTACTAACGCACAACCATTTCCCTACACCATTTCACCGCTGTCCAACATCACGCCGTTTACGTACCCGGATGGGATTACATACCTTGAAAAATTGGAGGGAATGCGGAAATGGCTTAATGACGTTCTGGTTCCCGAATTCGACGCTGGCATTGATAATGCAATTATGGAGTTCCAGACAGGCATTTCAAATGCTGAACTGGAAATCACCAATAAAGTAAATGAGTGGCAGGCATCATGGGATGCATTCACGGCCAATGTTGAAATTGAAATTGCCGCAATGAATGACCCGGTATTTGCGGGTCTCGTGAATAACGCTGTCAGCGCTACCCGTGTGGCTTTGAATGCTGTGATTGATTCCATTGCGGTAACACCGGCGGAAGTTCCCGGAATTGTGAATCCACTTATTGCCGCCGCAGACACAGCGCTTGAAACCTCCCTGAACGCGGCTATTGCCTTGAAGCTGAACGCGGCCGAAAAGGGTGCTGTGAATGGTGTGGCCACCCTTGGCGCTGATTCAAAGGTTCCCGTGGGGCAACTTCCCAGTTACTCACTGATTGGGCTTTACAGTGCGCGTCCAGCCGCCGCAGTGCCACCCATTGGTTCCACGTACCACGCCACGGATGTAGCGGAGACGTACCGGACTAACGGCGCGTCATGGGTTTCTGTGGGCAGTGGGGGGAATGAACTGGGTTACGTGGGCTTGGATGATACTGTCCCCATGTTTTCGTCTGATGTGACAGCCTTTACCGACGTTCCAGCGCTTACCCTGAATATCACGGCTGGCACCCGCCCGGTGCTTATTGAATGGGAAGCACAGTCCGCAGTTTCACAGGCTACCAAGTGCACCTACGCCATTTACAAAGATGGTGTAAAGGTGCGGGAATTCATTTTCGACACAGAATCCGTGGAAACATGGCAAACCGTTTCCGGTAAGTACATGGCACGCGGGCTTACACCCGGAACTGCTTATGTATTCAAGCTCACTGTGAAAGCGGAAGCAGGGTCTTATGCCCGCACCAGCGGCGCACCGTGGATTAGCGCGGTAAACCGATGAGCCTAGTTGTAAAGGCTTTCAGTGGAATCCTTTCACCCGGTGAGCTTCACATGGAGTTAACCCCGAAAGTGAAACCTGCCGAGCCTAAATACGGTGTGTTGAATCTTCACGGGGCATCCGGTAACGCTTTTACCGTTATCGGATGGTTGGGAGACGGTAAAGCTGGTACGCCTAACTATGTGGCATTGAACGGTAATAACGCTATTGCCGCTGATGCTGGTGGGCCGCAGACATGGGGAAACCAAGACGCCATTGATGGTGCACAGCGGTCTTATAACCGTTTGCAGTCGATGCCCGGTACTAAGCCGGGTAAGGTATTCATTATTGGCGCTTCAATGGGTGGGCTTACCGCTTTGAATTGGGCGGCACAAAACCCTGAAAAGGTTGCGGCTATTGCAATTGTTGTTCCGGTTATCAACTTGGCTGATATCAAAGCGAATAACCGTGGCGGCTATGCTGGTCTCGTGGATGCTGCTTACGGTGGTAACTACAGCGAAAGCATAAAGGGTGCCACGCATAACCCGGCTACCATTGCTGACAGCGGCAAATTCTCTGATATCCCTATCCTCATTTATTACGGTCTCACTGATACTGTGTGTGTACCGGCTGAGACAGAATCGTTTGCCGCTGATGTGGGAAGTAACGTCACCCTAATGCCCCTCCCCTACGGCCACGACGACAACAGCTACAGGGCAGTAAGCAACCAAGTCATTATTGACTTTTTCAATGCACATGCTGATACTGAATAAGTGATGGTTTAACCCACACATTCCGCCGTGGGTCCGGACAAACCCACATACGGAGAATGCCCCGCACTTTATAAGGTGAGGGGCATTCTTACGTGTATCGTGGGTACATGGCCGATATTGACTACGCAACAATAAGATACCTAGAGACTGTGGGCGGGTCTATCCGCATTCACTATAAAGACGGTAAAAAGGTGGATGCTTATTCGGATGGGCGTGGCCGGTTTTTGCCGCGTCTGTCCACTGCCGGTGAGCCGCCACCGTATGAGCCGTGGGAGCCACCGGAGGAACCGGAAGACCCGCCGCCCACAGGGTCATGGGTGCACCCGTTGCCGGGTTCTGTGGTGACTAGTGGCTTTGGTTGGCGTGCGGGTGGGTTTCATTATGGTGTGGATTTGTCGACTACCACAGCCGCTGTGGGTGGTCCTGTGGTTTCCGTGACTGACATGATTGTCACAGCCGCGTATGACGCTTATGAGGGTGGGAACGTATCAGCCGGAACCTACGTCAAAGGCCACACCTTGGATGGTGCTTACACGTTCACTTATAACCACGGGGCAGACGAAACCCTTGTCGTGGGTGTGGGGGATACTGTGGCGGCTGGTGCAACGCTCTTTATGGAGGGTGCCACTGGGAATGTCACAGGCACTCATTTGCACTTTGAAACCATTCTAGGGAATTATGCGGACCCGTGGGCACCACCCTACAATAACGGTGCACAATTTGTTGATCCATTGCAGGTACTTAGGGATCATGGGGTAGTGATCTAATGAACGCCATTGCACTTGCTTATTATAATTTGTCTAAGGTTCTGTCTTTTAATGCTGTCTATAATTTTGTTATTGGTGCCCGTGGTTTGGGTAAGACCTATGGTTTCAAGAAAAAGGTTATCAAAGACGGTATTACAAAGGGTCACGAGTTTATCTATTTGCGTCGGTATAAGTCTGAACTGAAAGCCGCGCGTGATAGTTTCTTTGCCGATGTGTCAGCCGAATTCCCTGAACAGGATTTCAGGGTAAATGGGCATTATGCCGAATATTCCCCGATAACTCTACGGGACCAAAAGAAACGTGAATGGTTCCGTATCGGCTATTTCATGTGTCTATCCACGGCACAGACACAAAAGTCTGTGTCATTCCCCAAAGTACGTACCATTCTTTACGATGAATTCATTATCGAAAAAGGTATGCTCCATTACCTGCCTAATGAAGCAGTGGTATTCACTAACTTTTTCTCCACAGTTGATCGTAACAAAGACAAAACCCGTGCATTCTTCCTGGCAAACTCAGTCAGCATCGATAACCCCTACTTTGTCCACTACCGAATACAGCCAAAAGACGGTGAAGAATTCATCAAAAAGTTTGATGGGTTTATGATTGTCCACCTAGCCGATTCAACAGAATTTGCGGAAGGTGTAAGCCGCACAAAGTTTGGTAAATTCATTCACGAGTCCGACCCGGACTATGAAGAATATGCAGTGGGTAACAGCTTTGCCGATAACCATGAAAACCTGCTGGAAAACAAACCCCCGGAAGCGGACTACGTTTACACCCTGGAAACCAAGACAGGGATATTCTCAGTCTGGCGAGACTGGGGAAGCAAGAAATGGTACGTACAGGAAAAGCGCCCAAAGACCGAAATAGTATTCACCCTATGCGCAGACAAAATGGGAAACGGGAAAAAACTACTATTCAACAATGATCAACAAATCAGTGTGCTAAGGTCAGCATTTAAGAGTCACTACGTTTACTTTGACAGTGCACGTACCAGAGTGGCACTGTTAGATATATTCAAACGCTAAACACTGGGGGATACAGTGGAAGATTCAAAACGTACAATCGGACCTGTAACAATGGCAACGGGCGGGGCAGTGGCTATTACCACGTTCTCTTGTTTCCTGTTGGCAAGGGTAGCTAACTTTGAAATACCGCCACTGGAACAGGGTTGCCTAACCCTTATTCTTGTGATGGTTTCAGGATGGGCAGTACCGGCAAAACGCGGTAAGAGGGTAGCCGAGTAATGCCCGATACACAGGATACGGTTATTACGACTGGTGAACTTTCACGCGCGGTAAATCTCATTAGGGGAGATATCAAAGACGTGAAACACGACATTAGCCAACGGCCAACAGCACAGGACTATAAAGATCTAAAAGAGGAAATTGGGAAGCGTGCCCACGTCTCAGAACTGGGATACGCTAACGATAGAATCAAAGACCTAGAGGATTGGCAGAAATGGGCCATGCGTCTAGGTGTGCCAGCTATGATAGGCGTAATCATTAACCTGCTAAACACACTGGATGGGAAATTGCCGCAATGACAAACATACACGTAGGCTATCGAAGTGCCGAAGGGTTTGAAAAACAGGGTGGGATGGTAATCGATGATGATGCTCTAGATTTACATCTCTCCACCGGTAGGCTTTCAGATGAAGAATTATCCAGCACTTATCTTTCGCGGTATCAGCCTGATACAGACTATGCAACTGGTGAAGCTGTACTAAGCCCGAACGGTGAAGTTGTCACAGCAAAAGTAGCTTTCACATCCGGCGTAAGTTTCGACTATGCCAACTGGAACATTAAATTCAAGAGCCGTGTTCTAATGAACACGCTGGAATCAAACGCATTCGACTACACCGGACCCGTAGCGCTCTCCACAGTAACAAACACATTCCGTGCATCAGCGGCTGTCAACTTCACCGGGGTAGGATCAAACGGCATCCGGGGAGACAGCATTGTTTCAGATGAAGCAAACACAACCGGAACCTCATTCGGCACCGGACACTTTCTTGCCGTGGAAGGCTCCGGCGGTTTCGCTGGCAGGGGCAGTATTCACGGATTCCAGTTTCGCGGCATAATCGCACCACATCCAGAGGGTGATGTATACGGGGAAATGGGTGGATTCATTTCCACGGTCACATCAAACCGTCCGGGTGCACTAGCGGAAGGTGCCGAAATTCAGGCACGTTCTAACCTTGGCTCACCCTCCCGAATGGCGGCAGTGGTAGCTATCGCAATGGAAAATAACACAACAATTCCATATTGGTCACGTGGCGTGTGGGCCGTTTCTGGTGGGTCCGAACGTGCCGGTGAAGGCATCATGGTAAGCGGAAACGGTTGGACGCACGGTTTCCGTTATCAAAATGCTGCAAAACAAGACCTATTCAGAATTGACCAAAATGGCCACTATTTCATGGGTATTGAGCAACACATGGTTTTCACAGATGCTTTGTCAATCAATTTTAATAGCAACCTGTCACTATCCCATGCCGCAACAGGGCAAGCCGAAATTCGCGCTATAAACTCTGATGGCCTAAATAATGAACTCAGGTTCTACAATGATGCATCCAGCCCCGGACTGGTGTGGACAAACTCAATCCGCGCATCGGGTAACTCCATGCAAATCCGCGCCGCACAGACAGCAGGCCATGCAAAAGGTGCGGAAGTATTCAACAACATCATTGAAGTAAAAGCAGGTAGACGACTTGGATTCTTTGCCGCCACTGCTATCGTACAACCAACTCGTGCCGGGCAACTCACAGATTCATCCGGCGGCACAGCAACATCTACAATTGCGGCTATATCAGACACAGCAACCAAAGATGCTGTAGCATCTATAGTAGCCAAGCTAAACACAATTGAAGCTCAACTGTCTGCCGCCGGTGGCGGCTTCGGACTCACAACCTAAGAAACGGAAGCACCATGAACCCCGCTGTAATTCTCTCACTACTATCCGACCTCTACGCACAGAACGCAGCACAAAACCTACGCATTCAGGAACTGGAAAGAGAACTTAGCGCAAAAGAATAGTGCAACGTGTTTCCCTGTGCTACACTCAATACACAAGCACAGGGAAACACAAACCGGAGGAACACAAAATGATCGAAATACTGCTTATGTCAGGGTTACTGTCAGCTATCGTCACGTCAGGGCTTTACGTGTTCTTTAGCGGACCCGTTGTTAAGGTGGGGAAGCACAGGGCATGATGAACAAAGACACGTTAGAAACAGCACTCATTGCTCTAAGACAAGCCAACGACAGGGAAGAAAGCCTAACCGCACATCTCAGAATCAGTAAAGCCATTACAGCCATTGAAGATGAATTACGCGGAGAAACAAAACCTGAACATCATCACCATTATCAACACGTAGGCATAGTAAACGCAGAACATCAAACCGTAGTTTACAAACTCTACTGCGTAACCTGTGGAGATATCATAGAGCTTCAATAACCACATTAGCCCGTGACCTGTGTTACGGGCTTTTGTGTGCCCAGGAATAGCCCATGCACACTTAAGGCTATTTGTCAATAGCCGGCATTGGTATTG
>Ga0307408_100001479_pt1 | contig 17438 bp, 19 predicted proteins | sample 322Cmetagenome_FD_202116 | JGI IMG/M metagenome (GOLD analysis project Ga0307408, IMG submission 202116) | Maize rhizosphere microbial communities from greenhouse at UC Davis, California, United States - 322HYB-C-3 | ecosystem: Host-associated > Plants > Roots > Rhizosphere > Soil | place...
GAAGCCCACGCGGTTGGCGATGTCGAGCAGCGGCAGCGGCGTGTGCAGCAGGTAGTCGATGGCGGCGTCGCGCCGCAGCTCGTCCTTGATCTGCTGGAAGCCGCGGCCTTCGTCGCGCAGGCGCCGGCGCAGCGTCTGCGGCGTCACCGCGAGCGCCTCGCCCACTTCCTCCAGCGACGGCAGCTCGCTGCCCAGCCCCTTGCGCAGCAGCCGGCGGATGCGCTCGGTGAGGCTGCTGGTGTCGCGGTACTTCACGATCAGGTTGGCCGGCGAGCCCGCGAGGAATTCGCGCAGGCTCTGCGGCGACTGCACCACCGGCAGGTCGAGCCAGCGCGCCTCGAAGGACATGCCCACATGCGCCTGGCCGTAGCGGATCGGCACCTGGTAGACGCGCGAGGTCTCGGTGTTGGTCTGCTCGGCCGTGTAGTCGACTTCGAGCAGCGGAATGCGGCGCGCCACCAGCCAGGACGAGGCGTTGAACGCGAACAGCATGAAGGCCTTCACCGCATAGTCGAGCCGCGCATCGGAGGCGCGCCGCAGCACGAACTGCACGTGCGCGCTGCCGCCCTGCACCGCAAGCCGGGGCACGAAGTCGTGCAGCAGCAGGTGGTACGACGCGAAGCCTTCGCGCAGGGCCTCGCCGAGCGTGGCGCAGCGCACCAGCTGGCGCATGCACTGGCCGAAGCTGCCGGGCGGCAGCGGGCCGCTCAGGAGGCCCCAGATCTCGTCGCGCAGTTCGCGCCGCAGCGCGCGGATCAGCAGCGCGTACTGGCGCTGCGAGATGCGCGCGAGCGGCGATTCCAGCAGCGAGGGCGCGATGCCCGCGCGGGCCAGCACGCGCGCCGCATCCACGCCGCGGTGGCGCGCGCCCATCAGGATGCTGTGCACCTGCTGGATGGCAACGGTGTGATGGGTGAGCGTCATCGGGGGCGGCCGCTGCTTGCTGCAACTCGGCCGAAGGGATTGTAGGCAGCGCTCCCCCGGGGGAGGGCGCCTCAATCGATGGCGCCGGCCGCCCGCAGCGCGGCCACGGCCGATGCGTCGAGCCCGGCCTGCCGCAGGATCTCGTCGGTGTGCTCGCCCGCGCGCGGGGCAGGGCGGGGAACGGACGGCTCGAAGCCGGTCATCCTGATCGGACAGCCGAGCTGCGGCGGTGCCGCGTCATCGGCTGCAACGCGCATGCCGCGCGCGCGGAAATGCGGATGCGCGAGCGTCTCGTCGATGCGCAGCACCGGCGTCACGCAGCCCGTGCCGTCGTGGAACAGGCTGCGCCAGTGGGCGAGCGGCCGCGCGCCGAAGATGGCGGCCAGCTCCGCACGCAGGCGTTCCTCGGTGGCGGCATTGCCGCTGCGGTGCAGCGGTGCGAGGTCGGGGCGCTCGAGCAGGCGGCACAGGTCGTTCCAGAACTTGGGCTCGAGCGCGCCCACCGCCAGCTGCCGGCCGTCGGCCGTGCGGTAGTAGCCGTAGCAGGCGAGCGCGCCCGTCAGCGCGCTGTGGCCGATGCGCGGCACGCTGCCGTGCTGGTGCAGGCCGGCCAGCGGCAGCACCGCATGGGCCAGCACACCGTCGGCCATCGCGATGTCGACATGCCGCCCGCGCCCGCTGCGTGCGGCATCGAACAGGGCGGCCAGGATGCCGGCCACCGCGGTCATGGTGCCGCCCAGCAGGTCGGCCACGGGCAGGTTCGACAGGGCCGGGCCTGCGGCATTGCCGATCTGGTCGGCCACGCCGGCAAGCGCCGCGTAGTTCAGGTCGTGCCCGGGCGTATCGCGCAGCGGCCCGGTCTGGCCGAAGCCGCTGATGCTGCAGTAGACGATGCGCGGGTTCGCGGCCGCCACCGCTTCATAGCCGACGCCGAGCCGCTGCATCACGCCGGGCCGGAAGCCTTCCACCAGCACGTCGGCCTCGCGGCACAGGCGCAGCAGCGTGGCCACGCCCTGCGCGTGCTTCAGGTCGATGCGGATCGCGCGCTTGTTGCGGTTGACGAGCACGCGCACACTGGCGCTTGCGTAATCGCCGGCGCCGGTGTCTTCGATCTTGATCACGTCGGCGCCAAGGTCGGCCAGGTGCATGGCGCCGAGCGGCCCGGGCAGCAGGCGGGTCAGGTCGAGCACGCGCACGCCGGCGAGCGGCGCGCCTCTCGCTGCGCCTGACATGGGTTCGGGAGAAGAGGTCATGTGGGCTGCAATCTAGGCGGCGCGGGGCCGAGCGGCAATGGCAGCACCGCTCCCGGCGATTGGCGAAAAGCGTCAGGCCGCGGCCGGCCGGCCCTGGCACGAACCGTATGACATGCCACTACCCCAAGGAGCACGAATCATGCAGATGCACAAAGCGGTGAAAGAACTGTTCGAGCGCTACGCGCGGAATTTCAACGCGGCATTGACGGCCGAGCCCGATCTCGAAGCCATTGCAGGCCTGTACGCCGAGACCTTCATTGCTGCCTCGCCAGCCGGGATCATGTCGGGCAGGAACGACGATGAACTCAGGAAGGTGATGGCTGGCGGCTTCGCGCGCTATCGCCAGATGGGCACGAAGAAGATGGAAGTGAGCGATCTGCGCGTGACGCCGATCGACGAGCTCCATGGCCTGGCGCACGTCGACTGGCGTGCCACCTACGAGGTCGATGGCGCACGGAAGGTGATCGATTTCACCAACGTGTACCTGGTCCGGATCGAAGGCACCAAGGGCAAGGTGTTCGGCTGGATCACCGGGGACGAAGATGCCGAGTTGAGAAAGCACGGCATCACCTGAGCAAGTCCAGAGGCTTTCGGCTTGGCGGCACAAGATGTTCCGCGGCTGGCCCCCGAAGCTCTCACGAGGATTCTCTTGAAGTATGTGCAGGCAAGCGACAAGGTCTTCAGCCGGGCGAGCTGACGGGCCTCTCATCCGGTTTGCGAAATAGGATCACCAGTCCGGAGATCAGGAAATACACGGCGCCAACCGCTGCATAGCCGCCGAGCGTCTGGACGACCGACGTGCCGGTGCCTTGCTGTGCGATGAAGAAGCCGCCGGCAAGCGCAGACTGCGCGCCGCTCAGCATCATGGCCCATTGCCCGCGATCGCTCTTGCGGCGGCGAATGGCTGTCGCCAGCTGCAGGAGGCCTGAAGCGATGGCCCAGATCCCGAAGATGACCAGGACGATCTGGTGCCCGAGCACGAGCGAGCCCGTGACCGCAACTGCGACTATCGTGCTGATCCAGGCGTTCAGCATTTGAGTCGGATTGGCTTTGGTGCCGCCCGCCATCCTGGCGTCCAGCAGGTTCGCCAGCGCGTCCCATGCAGGGTAGACGATCAGCAGGGCGGCCGTCGCGACGGCCGATTGCCTGGCCGTGGCGAAGGCCAGCGCGACCCATGCGAAGGAGAAGGCCGCACGAACGAAGTAGAGTTTGCGCAGCCAGGCGGCCCGCTGAAGATGAGGCTGGATGATGTCGGACATGGATGTGGGGCGAAGGCTGTGGGGATGAGAGCTTTCCGCGCATCGAGCGAGGCGGATGCAACGATTCTTGTCCTGCGCCGCCGGCTGCGGTATCGGTCGGATGACCGACAGGCGCCGCACGAAGACTGTGCGATGCTGTGCGCCCGCCACAGTGATCCCATGCCTGAAGACACGACCATCACCGTTTTTGACGCGGCCCGCGCACTTGCCTTCATCGGCGATCTGAGCATGGGCCAGCCGATCGACCATTCCCTGCGTACAGCCTGGCTGGCGGGGATGATTGCGAGGGAAGCCGGCTGCAACGCGCCACAGGTGGAGGCCGCGCGGCACGTTGCGCTGCTGCGCTGGTCGGGTTGCACGGCGAATGCGCAGGAGTTCGCGGACTTCCTGGAGGACGACGTACTTGGTCGGCGAGCCCTTCTGGCATCCCCGCAGCCGCGGCTGCGTCAGCCGCACCGCGCGCCCATCCCTGGGGCAGTGGTTGCGATGGCCCATATCCATTGCGAGATTGCAGGCGACATCGCGGGCATGCTCGGCTTGAGTCCCGATGTGGAAGCGGCGCTGCGCGCCATCTTCGAGGCCTACGATGGCAGCGGCATTCCCGGCGTGCTCCGGGGCAAGGACGTGCCCCTTGCGACCTATGTGGTGGCCCTGGCGAGCGACCTGGAGATCTTCAGCCGCCTCTATGGGCTCGACCAGGCCCTCGCGCTGGCACGGGGACGCGCGAACAGCCTCTACCCGGACTTCCTCGTCGACGCCAGCTCACCGCACGCCCGGGAGTGGATGAAGCTGCTGGATTCTCCCGTCGCGCCGTGGACCGGCGTCGCCAACCAGCCGGCTTCGATGCTTCGGCGCGTCGGGCTGGAACTCGTCGGCGACGTGAGCGACCTCAAGCTTCCCTGGATGACGGGGTACTCGCGTCGCGTGGCCAAGTTGGCGCGCGATTGCGGCATGCAACTGGGAATGAACGAACCGTTGCGCCAACGCATGTACAAGGCCGGCTTGATCCATGGCATCGGGCGCGCAGCGGTTCCCAACGCCATCTGGAACGCGCCCGAACCGCTGCCGGCCTCGTCGATGGAGCGCCTGCGGCTCGTGCCGTACTGGACTTCCCGCGCCGCCGGGCAGATCGACGGCCTTGCGGCCGAAGCAGAGATCGCATCGTTCGCCTTCGAGCGGCGCGATGGCTCCGGCTACTTCCGCGGCCGCTCCGGCATGTCGATGCCGCTCGAAGGACAGATCGTCGCGGCGGCCGAGCAGTGGGTTTCGCATCGCACCCGCCGTCCGTGGCGGCCGGAACTGACCGAGGCACAGTCGCTCGCTCGCATGCACGAGGACGTCGAGGCGGGCCGCTTCGACCAGGAGGTCGTCACCGCGCTGCTCGCCTGTGCCCTTTCAGGTGCGCCTGCGAAGCCTGCTGCACCTGCGCCGGGCGACCCGCCGCTTTCCCAGCGCGAACTTGAAGTCCTGCGCTGCATCAGCCGGGGCGACAACACGAAGCAGGTCGCTCGTGTGCTGAGCATCAGCCCGAGCACGGTGCGAACCCATGTCGAACGTGTGTTTCGCAAGCTCGGCTGCTCGACCCGCGCGGCCGCAACGCTGAAGGCGTCTGCCAAAGGCCTGCTGTAGCGCAAGCCCCGGCAATCCGCCAGGCGCACCATCCGGCCGGCGGCTATCGCAATGGCTGTTGCACGAGCTGGAGCTCGTTGCCGGAAGGGTCGCGAAGCGTGGCGAGAATGCCGCCCCAGTCCTGTCGCTCCGGGAGCCCGGTAAACGCAACGCCGAGCGAGGAAAGCTCCCTGTACCTTGACTGGACGTCCGCGACATCGAAAGACAGCCCTGTGAAGCGCCCCACAAGGACCTGGTCTTCCGCGGGAGCATCCGCGCCGACATGCTCGACGACCAGGCGCATGGGCCCGGCCTCGAACACGCAAAAGCCCTGTTCGCCTCCTCGGGCCTTGAGAGGCAAGCCAAGTACCTCTTCATAGAAACGGGAGGCGCCTGGCAGGTCCCGGACAAAAATGCGCGCGGTGCGAAGCTGCATGGCTTTTCCTGACAAGCATGTGATTGCGGATGGACGGCATGCCAGGCCCAAGCGCTGCCTGCAGCAAGGGACTGCAACGCACGCTTTTACTTTCTCGCAAATTGCAGGTGAACCACGTCCGGCGCCACGACCGCTTTCACCATCGCGAGGGCATGCAGGGCGTCGACGCCGTCGAACAGGCGCTCGCCAGCGCCGAGCAGGGTTGGCACGAGATGAAGCTGCATTTCGTCGACCAGGTCGGCCTTCAGGTATTGCTGCGCAGCGCGTGCGCCGCCCGCGAGCGCCACGTCCTTCCCGCCCGCCGCGCGGCGGGCCTGGTCCAGCGCGCTCTCGATGCCGTCGGTCACGAAGGTGAAGCTTGTGCCGCCTTCCATGACCAGCGGGTCGCGCGCATGATGCGTCAGAACGAACACCGGATGATGAAACGGCGGATGGCGGCCCCACCAGCCGTTCCAGGGATCCGTCTTGTTCCACGGGCCCGGAGCGCCGCCGAACATGTTGCGGCCCATGATGGTTGCACCGATGTTGACAAGTTCTGCCTCCATCACGGGTGTGCTCTCGTTCACCACGCCGCCCTCCAGGCCGTGCGGCCGCCGCCAGGCCTCGAGCGGGAACACCCACTCGTGCAATTGCTCGCCGCCGATGCCGAGCGGCTCCCGCAAGCTCTGGTTCGGACCGGCGACGAAACCGTCCAGCGACATCGAGATCCTGAATCGAAGCTTTGACATGCTGCGTCTCCTGCAGGCGTGGCCGAAGAGAGCGAGTCTAGGAATTACAGGGCCGCGCGGCAATGCCAATGAAGCCGCGGTTTCTGCCAGGGACGCGCCGCTCGCGGGTGCCGTCGAGTTCATTCGCCCGGATCATTTGTGAGACCATACGAAACATATACAATACGCGTACATTTCGTATAGAGACAAGCAATGGGCATCGTGAAAATTTCGGACCTGATGCACGAGAACCTGCGGGTGGCGGGAAACGCCCTGAGCAGGTCCATCAATGCACAGGCGGAGCACTGGATGCGGGTCGGCATGCTGACCGAGATGCATCCGGAACTGGACTACCGGGAGATCTGCCAGCTGCTGATACAGGCTGAACTCGCGGGCGGCCTGGACATTGCCGCGGCCGTCACCAGCCAGCCTGGCAAGCCCCGCGGATCCGCGACTGGAAAGCACTAGTGGTGCACGGCGTTCCCATCAAGTCCGCCGAGGAGCTCGCGATGGCGCGGCGCGCCGCCAGGCTTGCCGCGGAGGTTCTTGCCATGATCGAGCCCTGCGTGGTGCCGGGGGTGAGCACGGAGACGCTCGACCGGATCTGCCACGACCACATCGTGAACGTCCAGGGCGCCATTCCCGCCAACGTGGGGTACCAGGGGTATCCCAAAACCATCCTCACCTCCGTCAACCAGGTGGTTTGCCATGGCATTCCATCCCCGGCCAAGATCCTGAAGAAGGGCGACATCGTCAACATCGACGTCGCCGTCATCAAGGACGGCTGGTTCGGCGACACCAGCCGCATGTATTTCGTCGGAGCCCCCAGCGTGCTGGCTCGGCGCCTGGTGGAGACGACGTATGAGGCCATGCTCGCCGGAATCCGGCAGGTCAGGCCTGGAGCGACCCTGGGCGATATCGGCCATGCGATCCAGTCGGTCGCCCACCGGGAGCAATTCAGCGTGGTGCGCGAGTACTGCGGACACGGCATCGGACAGGTCTACCACGATGAGCCGCAAGTGCTGCACTACGGGCAGCGCGGGGAAGGCCTCGAGCTGGAACCGGGGATGGTCTTCACCATCGAGCCGATGCTCAACGCAGGCAAGCGCGAAACCAGGCAATTGCCCGACGGGTGGACCGTCGTGACAAAGGACAGGTCGCTGTCCGCCCAGTGGGAACACATGGTGGCCGTCACGCCCGAGGGATATGAAGTGCTGACGGCCTGGCCGGGAGGCACGGGGAGCTACGCGCCGGTCTGACGCCTGGCCGGGCGAGGCTGGACTCGGGACGGTTGCATCGATGCGGGCAGCTCACACGGGCTCCGGCACCGGCCCCACATAGCGCCCGCGCGGGCGGATGACCTGCGCCGTGCCCAGCTGCTCCAGGCTGTGCGCCAGCAGCCCGACGCTGCGCGCGGTTGCGAACAGGCCAAAGGCCGCATCGGCAGGCAGCCGATGGTGGGCGGCCATGGCGGCCAGCGCGACGTCGATGTTGGGCTGCAAGCCGGTCAGCTTCGCCACCTTTGCGATGAAGCGCGCGATCACCTTGGGAGGCTCGAACAAGGCCAGCAATGCCGCCGCACGCGGATCGCCGTCGGGGTAGAGGTGATGGCCGAATCCGGCCAGCGACAGGCCGTTCGAAAGGTGGTGGGCCAGCACCTGGTCTTCCCCCAGCCGCTCCACCTCGCTGAACAGGGCGCGGACGCGGCCCGAGGCGTCGCCGTGCAAGGGGCCGGAGAGGGTGGTCAATCCGGCCAGCAGGCATGCGGGCAACGAGGCGCCCGTCGAAGCCGCAATGCGCGCGGCGAAGGCCGAACTGGTCAGCTCGTGATCGGCCAGGAGCACCAGGGCCGTTCGCAGCAGATCGGCCACCTTGGCAGGTTGCTTCCATCCTTTCGCAAAGCGCAGATGCAGCGGCTCGTGGCCCGGCAAAGCGCCGAACGCGTTGGCCAGCCGGCCCACAAGATCCTGCCCCTCGGCATGCAGCACCCGGGTCAGGCGTCCGCCGGTGGAATGGCCGGCGGCTGCCAGGCTGGCCAAGGCGGCGAAGGCCGCGCCTCGCCCCGGCTTGCCGGAACGCAGGGACGCCATGCAGGCGAAATCGACGGCATGTTCGGCGCCCCACAACAGTCGAGCCGCATCTTCGAGCGTGGCGCTGCGGGCCATGCGCACGGCATCCCGGCCGCGGTAGTACGGCCGCCCGCGGGAGAAGGCGCACAGGGCCGTGGGAATGCTGGGCTCCGACCCGAACAGCGTGTTGGCGGCCAGCGTCTCGTGCTTGCGGCCGGCCTGCTTGCGCCTGGCCAGGCCGGCCACGTCCTCGGCGCGGTAGAGCCTGCGCCGCGTGTCGGCCGGGTCGGGCATGACCTCGAGCTTGCCGCGGCTCACGTACGCGTAGATCGTTTGAGGCTGCACGCCCAGGAGCTTGCACGCCTCGGTCATTGAAATCCAGGAAGCCATGGGCAGGTCGACAGAGTCAATTTATATTGATTATATGTATCAAGATTGACCAACATGTCAATCTATTCATAGCATGGGCCCAGCTCCCTGAAGAGCGTTCCCGAACTGCGATATGAAACCCCAAGTCCTTCAACTCAATCCGATCCTGATCCCCGCCGTCAACGACACGCTCGCCTCGCTCTACGCCGTGCACAAGCACTTCGAGCTGTCCGATCCGGAGGGCTGGCTGCGCGAGCACGGCGCATCGATCGACGCCGTGATCACCGGCGGGCACACCGGCATTTCGCGCGCGATGCTGGAGCAGCTGCCCAGCCTGAAGGTGGTGGCCGTCAATGGCGTGGGCACCGACGCCGTGGACCTGGCGTACTGCCGGGGGCGCGGCCTGCCCGTCACCGCGACACTGGGCGCGCTCACCGAAGACGTGGCCGACCTGGCCATCGGCCTGCTGATCGCGGCCTGCCGGAACCTGTGTGCGGGCGACCGTTTCGTGCGGGACGGCCAGTGGGAACTTCATCCGCAGCCCAGTGCCATTCCGCTCGCCCGCAGGTTCAGCGGCATGCGCATCGGCATCGTCGGAATGGGCCGGGTGGGCCGCGCCGTCGCGGTGCGGGCGGCTGCCTTCGGTTGCCCCATCCGCTACACCGACCTGCATGCCATGGACGACGTCGCGTACGGCTTCACACCGCGCCTGGTGGACCTGGCGCGCGAGTCGAACGCGCTGGTGCTGTGCGCCGCCGCGGACCGGGCCGAAGGCATCGTCGATGCGGCCGTGCTCGATGCGCTGGGGCCGCGCGGCTTCCTGGTCAACGTGGCGCGCGGCCGGCTCGTGAACGAAGCCGACCTCGCGCAGGCGCTGCTTGACGGCCGCATCGCGGGTGCGGGGCTCGACGTGTTCGTCGACGAACCGCGCGTGCCGCCGGCGCTGCGCCAGAGCGAGCGCGCGACCCTGCAGGCCCACCGCGCCAGCGCCACCTGGGAGACCCGCACCGCCATGGCCGAGATGGTGCTGGCGAGCATCGCCCAGGCCCTGGCCGGCGAGCGACCGGCCATGAGCCTGACCACCTGAGCCTCCGCGCGCGCGGCGCAGCGGCCGCACCCAACAAACCTATAAATGGAGACACCCTTGTTCACTCGACGCCTTGTCATTCCGCTGGCCCTTGCCCTCTGCGCGATTCACGCGCAAGGCTTTGCGCAGAGCTTTCCTTCCCGTCCCGTCACGCTGGTGGTTCCGTTCCCGCCGGGCGGCGGGACGGACACCGGCGGCCGCGTGATCGCCGAGCAGTTGAGCCGACGCTGGGGTCAGCCCGTGGTGGTGGAGAACAAGGGTGGCGCCGCCGGGCAGATCGGGGCCGACTTCGTCGCCAAGTCCAGGCCGGACGGCTACACGCTGCTGCTGGGAAACATCGGGACGCAGGCGATCAATCCCTTGCTGTATCCCAAGCTGCCCTACGACGGCGACAAGGCCTTTGCACCGGTCTCCCTGGTGGCCGAGTTGCCGCTGGCGATGATGGTCAATCCGTCGGTCCCCGCGAAGACGGCGGCCGACTTCATGGCGTTGGCCAGGTCCAGGCCGGGCCAGATGAGCTACAGCAGTTCGGGCGCCGGCGGCGCGCCGCACCTGGCGGCCGAGATGTTCAAGGACCAGACGGGTGCCTTCATCGTGCATGTGCCCTACCGCGGCGGCGGTCCGGCCATCGCCGACTTGCTCGCCGGCCATGTGCAGCTGTCGTTCATGACCGTGCTCGAGGCCTCCGGCCACATCAAGGCGGGCAAGCTGCGTGCGCTGGCCGTCACCGGCGACAAGCGCGTGCCGGCGTTTCCCGAAGTGCCCACGCTCGCCGAAAGCGTGGTCCCGGGCTTCAACGCGATCTCCTGGATCGGCCTGCTCGCACCGGCGGGCACGCCGCCGGAGCTGGTGGACAGGATCGCTGCCGACCTGCGCGCCGTGCTGGCCGACGAATCGGTGAAGGCGCGCTTCGTCGGACTGGGCGGCGTGCCGCGCGCCACATCACCGCAGGAGTTCGCGCGGCTGATCGCGCAGGACAAGGGCCGCTACGCCCAGATCATCCGCAGCCGCAAGATCACGATCGAGTGAGCGCGGCGAGCCGGCCTTTCAAGAAAGACACAGACCCACCCCGAAGAGGAGACATCCATGCAGCTCACATCCCTGATCAAGATCCTTGCCGTCTCGGCGTCGCTCGCGGCAATGCCGATCGCCGCATCGGCCGAGGCGGCCTATCCGGCCCGCGCCATCAAGATCATCGTGCCCGCGCCGCCGGGCGGCGCCATCGACACCATTGCCCGCGTCGTCGGCGACAAGCTCGCGGTGTCGATGGGCCAGCCGGTGATCGTCGACAACAGGCCCGGCGCTTCCAACAACCTCGGCACCGATGTTCTCGCCAGGTCGGCGCCCGACGGCTACACCATCGGCATCGTGGGCGGCAGCCACAACATCAACAAGTTCCTGTTCAAGGACCTCGGCTGGGATCCGGAAAAAAGCTTCGAGCCCATCGTCTACAGCCACGAGGTCCCGCTGGTGTTCGCCATCAACCCGCGGCTGCCGGCCAGGACGCTGCCTGAGCTGATGGCGTGGATGAAGGCCCATCCGGACGAGGCCAAGGTCGCCACGTCCGGCCGCGGCAGTGCGCAGGAAATGGCGGCCGAGATGTTCCGCATGGCCAGCGGCGCGCCGATGCTGCTGGTGCCCTACAAGGGCTCGTCCGCCGCGCACCCGGACCTGCTGGCCGGACGCACCGCGCTCTTCATCGACACCATCAGTGCCATCCTGCCGCAGGTGAAGGCCGGCAACGCGCGCGCCGTGGCGGTGTCGACGCGCAAGCGGACAAGCTCGCTGCCCGACGTGCCGACCGCGGACGAGCAGGGCTTGAAGGGCTACGACGCCAACACCAACGGCGGGTTCCTGGCGCCGGCCGGCACGCCCAAGGCCGTGGTCGCCAGGCTGAATTCCGAGATCAACGCGGCGCTCAAGCTGCCCGATGTACGGGCGAAGCTGGAGGCTGCCGGCATCGAGGTACAGGGCGGCACGCCGCAGGCGTATGCCGCACTGATCAGGTCCGACCTTGCCAAGTGGGGCAGGGTGGTGAAGGAGGCGGGGATCCAGGCGGAGTGAGGGCCCCGAGAGCTTGATGGCCGGATTCGATCGGACTAATCTCGGCCCTCAAGCCGCCCGCCGGCCGGAGGTGCCCATCATGCAAACGGTGAATCCCGAAGTGACCACGGAAGTGTTGCAGGCATTTGCCGATGCATGGAACCGGCACGATGTCGATGCGCTCATGTCGTTCATGACAGCCGACTGCGTCTTCGAAGCCTCCGCCGGCGCCGAGGCCTGCGGCACCCGATACGTCGGCAGTGCGGCGGTGCGAGCTGCCTTTGCGGAAGTCTGGGCGGTCTTTCCCGATGCCCACTGGGGGAACGCGCGCCATTTCGTCCATGGGGACCGCGGCGTGTCGGAGTGGACGTTCACGGGAACACGCACGGACGGAGCCCGCATCGAAGTCCAAGGCTGCGATCTGTTTACTTTTCGTGCTGGCAAGATTCTTCTGAAGAACTCCTATCGCAAGAACCGTCCGCCCGCTGCTGCGGCGCCGCCGGCATGACAACGAACGCCCTGCGCTTCATTCTCTTGCTGCTGCTGGCGCTGCTCGTCGGCACGATGTTCGGCATCTGGGCCGGCTACAACCCGGCGGCGCTCTCGGCGTCGGCCTACGTCGAACAGCAGCAGAACGCGATCCGGTCGCTCAACACCTTGATGCCCGCCATCGGCGCGGTGTGCATCGTGCTCGCCGCCTGGCTTGCGATCCTGGCGAAGGATGATGCACGCACCCGCTTCCTGCTGGTTGCTGCTGTCGTCTGCCTGCTGGCCGCCGCCCTGGTCACGCGCCTGGGCAACCAGCCGATCAACGCGATCGTCATGACCTGGAACCCGCAGAGTCCGCCGACGGAGTGGGCACAGCTGCGCGACGCCTGGTGGCGATGGCACATGGTGCGCGCATCGGCCGGCATCGCCGGCCTCGGCTTGGTCCTGCTCGCGGTGCTTGGCGCCCGCAGGCGTTGAGGGCCATCGCGGCGCCGAACCGGAATCCGCCGCGGTTCCGCTCGGCCGGGTACGCCGATCCCCACGCGATCTTGGAAGAGAGCCTCGAGGCAGGGCCCGTGATCACGCGGCCTGGCTCGTCACCTTGTGGACCAGCCAGCCAAAACCGGTGAAGACCGCGCCGATGAGACCCGCGATGAGCGTGCCGCCCCACAGCTCGAACCAATCGTCGAGCAAGAGGTCGCGCGGGTCGGAGGGCTGGAAGAACACGCCGACGGATTCCCCGACCTCGTAGCGCGGCGTGCCGCTGCTGCTCGACGAGGTGAATTCGATGAACGCGCCGGACGGCGCCCGGAACTGCACGCGCGGCCGCCAGGTGCCGTCGGTGTTGTTCTTGCTGCTGCTTCGCACGTGCTCCAGGTCCGTCACCTCGCCCTCGGCACGATCGGCAGATGCGATGAAGGCGACCCGTTGATAGAAGAGAAATCCCGACAGCGTGAGCAGTGCAATGCCGATGAGGGAAAGAACAAACTTGGCGCAGGTTTCGATCTTCATTCGATGGAGGGTGCGGGCACTCTGGTTTTCTGCATCGGGAAAGACGCATGCAATTATGTGGCCGCAGCGAACGTCCCCCCTTCAGCCTCCAGCTCGCCTGGCCATCAAGGAGGGGCGGCTGGTTCCGGTCCTGCAGGACTGGTGGCCGACCTTCCCGGGCTACCACCTCTGCTACGCCAACCGGCGCCAGCTTTCTCCGGGGCTCTCCGTGTTCTTCAGCGCAGCGACGCGTGGATCAGCTTCTGCACCGCAAAGAGCGGCTTGAGCTGGTCTTCCCGGTAATAGTTGCCCATGAAGATGACATACACCAGTTCGAGCGCCGGAATGACGACCAGCCGCTGGCCTCCGAGTCCGATCGCCATGTAGGCTGGCGAGCCATCCTGGCGCTGGATCACATACCAGTGGTAGCCATATCGGAGGCCTTCGAAAGCGTCGGCGCGCGGCGTCAGCGACTCGGAGATCCAATCCTTCGGAATCAGCGCCCGGCCGTTCCACTCGCCGCGCTGGAGCAGCAGCTGGCCAACGCGAGCCAGATCCGGCGCGCGCATGCGCAGACCCGATGCGGCGGCCGCTTCTCCGTTGAAACCACGGGTCCACTCGACGTTCTCGATGCCCATGGGCGAGAACAGCTTGTCGCGAGCGTAATCGAGCAGCGGCACGCCCGCACCCTTGGCGATGAGATGGCCCAGCACGGCCGTTGCGCCGCCCGAGTAGCGCCACCGCTCGCCCGGCTTGGCAACGATGGGGCGCTCCAGCACATAGCGGTAGCGATCCTTGCTGCGCTCCATCGAAATTTCGCTGTTGCGCGGATCGGTGTAGGGCAGGTCCTCGTTCCATTCCAGGCCCATCGTCATCGCGAGGGCATGGGAGATGCGCAGCGCGCGCCGGCGTTCGTCACGGGCCAGGTCGGGGTAGGCGGGAAAGGCATCCAGCAGCGGCGCATCGAGCGCGGGAACCTTGCCTTCGGCGAGTGCGATGCCGTAGAGCAAGCCCACGATGCTCTTGCTGACGGAACGAAGGTCGTGCAAGGTGTCGGCGCTGAATGCAATCGTGCCCAGCGGCGTACCCCAGCGTTCGTCCGGGCCTTCGAAGTAGCGCTCCATCTCGACCCGGCCTTTGCGCGCAATGAAGACGGCATGCAGATTCGCGCACTCGCCGCTTTTCACGCCCTGGTCCAGGCGCGCCGCAAGATCCGGCGCCATTCCGCTGGACTCCGGACTGCCTCGCGTCCATTGGAATGGCGTTGCTGCGAATCCCCGTCCCATGCAGGCAAGTGCAGCTGCGGCGCCGCCCGTCATGAGCACGCTGCGTCTTCGCTGGCTGTGGAATTGCTTGGGATCTGTCATGTCGAGCCGAATCGTGGCCGGGATCTTGCCATCTCCAGCGGCAGCACTGCTGCCGGGTGCCCGACGCCTACGGGTTAGTCCCGCCCCATTAGCTCATGAGGTCATCATACCATCATGCCACTATATGACCCCTCAGGAGAAATTCGGTATGAAGACTTCCATCGCCCTTTTGGGCGCCGGCGGAAAAATGGGCGTTCGGCTCGCGAAGAACCTGCGCGACTCCCGCTTCGAGGTGCGCCACGTGGAGGTCAGCGACGTCGGGCGCCAGCGCCTGCGCGACGAACTGGGCGTGGAATGCGCGGACCCGGCGCGCGCGCTGGACAACGTGCAGGTGGTGATCCTCGCCATACCCGACACCGCCATCGGCAAGGTCGCCGCGCAGATCGCGCCGCAGCTCGCCCCCGGCACCATGGTGATGACGCTGGATGCGGCCGCGCCCTTTGCCGGGCACCTGCCGCAGCGGCCCGACCTGGTGTACTTCGTCGCCCATCCCTGCCACCCGCCGATCTTCAGCGACGCGCTGCACCAGAGCGGCCAGCCCGACTTCTTCGGCGGCGCGCACGCACCGCAATCGGTGGTGAGCGCGCTCATGCAGGGCACGCCGGTCGACTTCGACCTGGGCGAGGAGATCGCCAGGACCATCTACGCGCCGATCCTGCGCTCGTATCGCGTCACGGTCGAGCAGATGGCGCTGCTGGAGCCGGGCCTGTCCGAGACCGTCTGCGCCACGCTGCTGGACTCCATGCGCGAGGCCATGGACGCGGTGGTCGCGCGCGGCGTGCCGCACGACTGCGCACGCGACTTCCTGCTGGGCCACATGACGATCCTCGCCGCCGTGATCTTCAAGGAGATCCCCGGCGTGTTCTCCGATGCCTGCAACAAGGCCATCACCTTCGGCAAGCCGCGCCTGCTGCGGGACGACTGGCTCAAGGTGTTCGAGCGCGAAGAGATCGCAAAGAGCATCGAGCGCATCACCTGAGCGCACGCGCGCCGCAGGTTTTTCCGGCACCCGCCGCAAAGCGCCGACACGGGCGCGCGGCCGCATCCACCCGATCGACAACCCCACGAGGAGACACCGTGACCCATCGCTTCCGCTTTCGCCGTACCCTGGCTGCGCCCCTGGCCGCCGCGCTCCTGACCTTGGCCGCAGCCGCCGGCGCGCAGGCGCAGACCGTGCTCAAGATCGGCTACACGCCGGCGCAGGGCTCGCACTACTGGGTGGGCGCCACCACCTTCTGTGCCGAGATCGAGAAGGGCACGCAGGCGCGCTACAAGTGCCAGCAGTTCCCGAGCTCGGCGCTCGGCGGCGAGCGCGAGCAGATCGAGGCCGTGCAGCTCGGCACGCAGGACGCGGTGATCACCTCCACCGGCCCCGTGGGCAACTTCGTGCCCGAGATCAAGGTGGTGGACATCCCCTTCCTGTTTCGCGACTACGAGCATGCGCGCAAGGTGTTCGACGGCCCGATCGGCCAGGACATGCTGACCAAGTTCCCGAGCAAGGGCCTGGTCGCGCTGGCCTGGACGGAGAACGGCTTTCGCCACCTCACCAACAGCAAGCGCCCGGTCCTCAAGCCCGAGGACACCAAGGGCCTGAAGGTTCGCACCATGGAGAACAAGGTGCACATGGACGGCTACCGCACCTTCGGCATGCAGCCCACGCCCATGTCCTTCCCCGAAGTGTTCGGCGCGCTGCAGCAGGGCACGGTGGACGGGCAGGAGAATCCCATCCCCATCATCACCACGGCCAAGTTCTCGCAGGTGCAGAAGCACCTTTCGCTCACCGGCCACGTGTACTCGCCCGCGCTGCTGCTGCTCACCCCGAAGGTCTGGAACAAGCTCAGCGATGCCGACAAGAAGGTGTTTGCCGAGGCCGCGCGCCTGAGCGTGGCCGCGCAGCGCAAGAAGGTCGACGAGGACGACGCCACCGGCGTGGCCCAGCTCGAGAAAGAGGGCATGCAGGTCGTGCGCAACGTCGACAAGAAGGCCTTCCAGGATGCGCTCAAGCCCGCCTACGCCGCCTATGCGAAGGAATTCGGCGCCGACAACATCAAGAAGATCCAGGACGTGCACTGACGCCACCGGCCCCGCCGCGCCTACGTTCGCCAAAACCATGCAAACATTCGAACGCTACCTGCTCGGTGCCAACCGCTGGGCGCTGATCCTTCTGCTGGCCGCCATGTCGGTGATCATCTTCGTCAACGTGGCGCTGCGCTACCTCACCAACGCCTCGCTCGAATGGGCGGAGGAGGTCGCGCGCTACCTCATGATCTGGCTGACCTTCCTCGGCGCGGGCCCGGTGCTGCGCTACGGCGGCCACATCGCCGTGGAGAACCTGCAGGATGCGCTGCCGCGCCCGGCCGCCGTGGCGCTGCGCGCGCTCGTGGCCCTGCTGCTGTTCGCCTTCTTCGGCTTCATGGTCTGGTACGGCTGGCTGTACATGGAGCGCACCATGTTCCAGCTCACGCCGGTCACGCAGATTCCGTTCGCCTACGTCTACAGCGCCATGGTGATCGGCGGCGTGCTGCTCATCGTGCACCTGCTGTTCATCGTGCGCGGCTATGCGCTGCGGCGCGAGTTCGCGGCGGACGGCCACTTCGACGCCAACGCGAGTGCCTCGCTATGAGCGCCTCCCTGGTCCTGGTGCTGTCGGCCTGCTTCTTCCTGGCCATCGGCGTGCCCGTGGCCTTTGCGCTGGGCCTGGCCACGGCCGCCGCGCTGGTGCTGGCCGAGAACTTTCCGCTGATGGTGCTGCTGAAGGAAACGTTCACCGGCATGGACAGTTTTCCGCTGATGGCCGTGCCCTTCTTCATCCTCGCGGCCGAGCTCATGAGCGGCGG
>Ga0307408_100001480_pt1 | contig 17434 bp, 13 predicted proteins | sample 322Cmetagenome_FD_202116 | JGI IMG/M metagenome (GOLD analysis project Ga0307408, IMG submission 202116) | Maize rhizosphere microbial communities from greenhouse at UC Davis, California, United States - 322HYB-C-3 | ecosystem: Host-associated > Plants > Roots > Rhizosphere > Soil | place...
GAATATTCTGCACCTAACGACGTTATTGCCGTTTTTGCTGAGATTTGGTATAACAAAGGTTGGAACGCATATGTTGATGGCAACAAGATTCCGTATTTCAGGGCTAACTACATATTAAGGGCAGCTCAGCTTCCCGGAGGGAATCACAAACTTGAATTCAAATTTGAACCTGCATCTTATTATACAGGCGAAAATATTTCCCTTGCAGCCTCTTTACTTCTTGTTCTCGGCTTAGGGGTTGTTGGTTTCAAAGGACTTCGCAAAAAAGAGGAAAAAGCTTAAAAGCATTTAAATATTTCCGAAAAAAGGGCAGCACACGCTGCCCTTTTTTATTGGCTTTTAATTTTAACAGACTCATTATATTATATTTGCCGACAATATTTTAATTATGATAAAATTTTACCTGAACACTTATCGCTTTGCTAAAAGTTCTATTTTAATTTTTGGACTCCTCGTTCTATTATCAGTCAATTCGCAAAACATTTTTGCCCAAGTTCCGCAGATTACATCATTTAGCCCGGCATCTGGGCCTATTGGCACTGCAGTAACAATTTCCGGTTCGAATTTCAGCTCAACGGCTGCTAGTAACATCGTTTATTTCGGTGCTGTTAAAGCATTTGTTACCGCTGCAACAAGTACATCTCTTACCGTTACTTGTCCTTCGGGCGCAACTTATCAGCCCATTACCGTAACAACTAGCGGGCTTACAGCTTACTCTGCGAAACCGTTTGTGGTAACCTCATTTGCAAGCACAACTGCCATCGCCAGTAACACCTTTGGCACAATGAGCAGCAAAGCCACTGGCAAGCGCCCTCATAGCATTGCCTGTGGCGATTTTAATGAAGATGGCAAAATAGATCTTGTTACGGCAAATTATGACGACAATACAATCTCCATTCATACTAACACAAGTTCCACTACTAATATATCATTTGCTGACAAGATTGACTTAGCTTGTGGTAGTGGGGCATTCGGAGTTACAACCGGTGATGTTACAGGCGATGGGATGTTGGACATTGCTGTAGCAAATTACTTCGCTGGAACTGTATCTGTATATAAAAACACAAGCGTTGAAGGTTATATTTCGTTCGATCCGAAAATTGATTACTATAGCGGATCGGGGCCTCGCATCGTTTCAATAGGAGATCTCGATGGTGACGGAAAAGCCGATTTAGCAGTAGCTAATGACGATGGAGACAATATCTCCATATTTAGGAACACAGGGACAAACAATAGTCTAGCATTTGCCACTAAGGTTAACTATTCTCCTGGCGAAGCTCCCCGAGATGTTGTTATTGGCGACCTCAATGGAGATGGGAAACCAGAACTTGTTGTGGCAAACTTTAGCTCACACAACATAGCCATATATAAAAACAATTGCACTTCTGGCAATATTTCCTTTAGCTATAACAATCAATATAGTGCAGGGCCTAGTCCTAGATGTATTGGTATCGGAGACCTTGACAATGATGGCAAGCCCGATTTGGCAGTAACTAACTATGATGGCAGTTCTGTTTCCATTTTTATCAATAGTTCTGCTTCAGGCAGTATCGCCTTCAACTCCAAAAGTGATTTCTCAACTGAAAGTAGCCCTTATGGCATAACTGTGGGAGATGTCAATGGAGATGGCAAGCTGGACCTAGCAGTTGCCAACCTTCAAGCCCAAACAATGTCTGTATTGAAAAATACAACTACAAATGCTATAGTATCCTTTGCCGCTCGAGTGGATTATCCAGCAGAATGGGGCACAATCGGCACCGTGATGGCAGATTTCAATCGAGACAATAAGCCTGATTTTGCAGCAGCGAACGACTTCGTTTCAACCGTATCAATATTAAAAAATCAGGCAGAAACCACTTTGCCTCTTGATTTGGTTAGCTTTAAGGCTAAAACCGCTTATAATTTTGCTTCAATTGAATGGGTAACTAATAATGAAACTAATACCTCTAATTTTATCCTGGAACACTCAACTGACAACATAAATTTCAGGGAGATTGCTAAAATTGATGCGTCGGGCAATTCCACCCATGAAAAAAAATATACGTTCAGGCACACAGGCCCGTCACAGGGCTCTAACTATTATCGCTTAAGATCTGTAAATTCAGATGGAACTTTTACTTATAGCTCAATCGAGCAAATAAACTTTACTATAGGTACTTCTAACTACAGTTTATATCCCAATCCGACTGATAAACAGTTTGTAAATGTCAAACACGAATCCACAAAGACTACATCACGTATTAAGATAATTGATGTTACCGGAAAGTCTTTAAAAGAAGTGGAGACTGATAAAAACGCATCAGAAACAAAGGTAAGCCTGAGTGGCATAGCTCCCGGCATATATACCGTTGTGCTTTCTGACGGACAGGAGACTTTAGTTCAGAAACTTATAGTACACTAGTAAATCAAGCACAGGCGGACCAATCAATCGTTAGTACGCCTGTGCTTAAGATAGTAAAAGAATAAGTTTCCTGCGATTACAAGATGGTTTATGAAATTAGGAATTAAGCCATAATGCTTTGAAAAGATTTTAAATCTTTCAATCAAACTTTGACGATGTCTCTTTTTCGACATCCCCCCGACCAAATATTTTGCTACATACATTCTTGTATTAACAATCTTTTTGGCTTTACCCAAGGCATTTAAAACCCAGTCAATATCCGAGCTTAGTTGAAATTGAGTATCATATTCATCTGCAATACTACGTTTCACATAAATTGCCTGGTGACTAACACTCATTCCATATTTAAAGCTTTTGGGACTTAAACTGTTAGGCGCTCTATGACGCCTCTGTCCTAGGCTTTTCCAGGCCTCATCAAACATTTCTGTTTCTCCATAGTAGATGTCAGCATCAGGGGACGTTGCAAACACGTTAGACACTGTATTATTTGAGTGGATCTCATCCCCCGAGTTTATAAAAAGCACATAGTCCCCTGTAGCATAAGCCAACCCCTTGTTCATCGCATCGTAAATACCATTATCTTTTTCGGAAATCAGCCTGGCTATTCTGGCTTCATACTTTTTAATTATCTCGAGCGTCCCGTCAGTTGAACCTCCATCTATAATGATATACTCAATATTGGGGTAAGATTGATTAATAACCGATAATATTGTTCGCTCTATATCTCTTACATTGTTAAACACGATTGTGATAACAGAAAGGACCGGGGAAGCCTTAGCCTGGCTTGTTCCAAGTAAGCTTTGATAAAGATCAATATGACGGCTGGCAATTACACGCTCTGAGAATCGCTCTTCTACTGTATTTCGTGAGTTTGTATTAAGGCTGTCTCTCTCCGTATGGTTATATACCCAACTGATTCCCTCTGCAAAGTCTTCTGAAGATTTATATTTGGCAAGATAACCATTGTGTTTATGCCTTACCATATCAGGAATACCGCCGGTAGTAAAAGCCACAACAGGAGTGCCGCAAGCCAGGCTTTCCATTACAGTATTGGGCAGGTTATCTTCCAATGACGGCGTTAAAAAGACATCTGCAGCGCTATAACAAATTGCCAACTTATCATCGTCTGAAATTGTTCCTAAGAAGGTAGTCTTGAGGGGAAAGTCAGGAACATTCTTAGCGTCTCGGTTTCCAAATATAATAAGCTCAATATTATCCTTATCGACAAGATTTCTATCAATTAAAATTTGCAAAGCCTCTAGTAAATAGGGAGTTCCTTTATGAAGATCTTTCCTGGAAGGCATAAATCCGCTAAGCAGGATAAATTTATCTTTAGATAAGTTTAATTGCTCTTTAGCATGGGATTTGACGTAAGGCATGAATACATCTGTTTCAACGGTATTAGGAATAACTTCGATTCGTCGATTTCGTAATAATTTACTTCTTCGTACAGATGCCTCCATCCATGTACTGGGCGCTACTATAACAAAGCTTAATTTTGAATACGCCTTTTCCTTAGATTTCCAGATTCTATGGGATAAATCATTCTCATGGGATATATTTAATAAAGGACAGCTTCCACACTCCCGTTCAAAATGATCGCAGCTATATCTTACATGACAACCTCCCGTAAAGGCATTACTATCGTGAAATGTCCAAACAATCGGCTTATTCAATTTCCGTAATTGGGCTAAATCCCTGGGCTTAAGAAAAGCGTGATTCACCCAATGGAGATGAACAATGTCAGCATCCAGCAATGCGGGATGTTTTGAAATGTCTTTGCCCCAAACCGGCACAGAAAAAGGGATTTTTAACTTCTTGGTAAATGCAGACGAAATGTATCTTTCTAACAATATGCCGAAAGCGGATAAGCCTTTTTTGATGGAACCTGTTCCATTGAGATCATTTATCAAAGGATTTTTTCCGAATTTATAACTTACCCATATCTCGGAGGTAGTCCCTTCGCTATTCTCATTTAACGCCCTGCTTAATCTTAAACAAGCCCTTCCAGCTCCGCCATTTCCATCATACGTATTTAGGTGGACAATCTTCATTAAAACTTCTCCCGGGCAAATCTAACAATACGTTGCCATAGATTCCCCTTTCGATGCTTAAGAAAGTCTCTAATCTGCGCGTACGCTTCCTGGTGTTCTTCAATCACATCCGGGAATTCAGTTACAGGCTTATCGCTAATATTTACGGCGTACATATTGTTCTTGCCTGAATGCACTCCGCTCCCATCATGGCCTATATTCTCGATTAACGACGAAGCCACATTTAACGTAAGCCCTTTATTCAAGAATATTGAAGCATACCAACGAATTGCCCATGAGTTGTTCTTGCCATGCTTAAACTCATTCATTTGCTTCCAGAAATTCATTGTTCTGTCGATCGAAAAGTCATTGATTTTTTGGCTATCAAATTGAGCCATTAACTTGTCAATATCAGGCTCAAAGAAGTTCCATGCACGTTGCCACGTAGCCCAGCCCCAGCTCCCTGACGCCCGGTAGAAAAAAGTTTGGGGCAATTTTGCAGCGCCTTTTAACGGATACATGTATGCACAGATATGCATTACCTTACTTTCTGCCTCATACTTTTTCAAGGCTTCATTAAAGTACTGGAGCGTGTAAGGAGACGACATCAAATCGTCTTCGAATACAATAACTCTCCCATATTCACTATTAAGCCTTGTAACTCCTTCAATAATTGAATTTGCAAGCCCGTAATTCCTCTCTCGTTCTATTACTTCAACAGATTTAAAGCCTTCAATATTCTTAATTATTTCCCTTACTTCCAGAACCCTCGCCTCGTCGCCTTTCCTCGCGGCATCAGAGAAAACAAACAGTCGCGATTCTTCCGCAAGAAAATTCTGTTGAAGGCATTTTATCGTGCGAATAGTATGTTGTGGGCGGTTATAAACAAATAAGGCGATTGGCGCAAAATTCTGCATTGGAACAACGATTGTTAATGTAATTAAACACTTAGGTTTTTAACAAAAAACCTGCCCTTTATTTTTCGAAATGTATCATCAACCTTTTCATTTATGTCAGGCGACACCCTAAAAATATAAGTCAATGATCCAAATATTAATGCCACAACAGAACTCCTTACTAAAATATCAAGATACAATTCCGGCATCCGCCAAAAATAGTGCCCAACCAGGTAACAAACTGAACTTATAGCAATTACCGTTACATGCTTTAACGTAAATGGCTGCATCTTAAAGTTTTGTTTTATAAACAACCAACTATAAAAATTTATTGCAGTAAGGCTGATTAAATAAGCGAGCGCGGCTCCCTTTCCTCCCATAACCGGGATAAAAAAATAGTTCATTATCACGCAGCATAAGCTTGAAGTCACCGTTAAAAATGTCACCAACCGATACTTATCAGATACCGAAATAATATGAAGATTCAGTCCTCCGGTGATATCCACCAATGATGCTAATCCTATTAGGATAAAAACCTCAAATTGGGGGACAAACTCTGGCTTTTTAAGAATGGCAAGGAGATTATCTTTATTGATAATTACACCAATAAATAACAAACATCCAATTGTCATTTGGATGATAGAGGTCTTACTGTAGATATTGTTGACGTTCTTAAAATCTTGTTCCTTCCAGGAATCTGACACAATCTGATAAGTGGTTCTATTTAATGCCTGCGCTGGCACCCCTATTATCACCGCTATAGCAAAAAAAGTACTATAGACCCCTTGCTCAGACAACCCCGCCATGGAACTAAGCATTAACACGTCCACCTTTTGCAAAAGGGCAATCACTACGCCGGCAAACAAGGTATAGGATCCGTAATTTATAATATCCTTCCGCTTGATACCCGAAAATCTGCTATCTGGCAACTTAACTGAAAACTTACCCGACTTGAGTATACTCGTAAAAAGCAACATCGCTACCAGGCCATTCAATCCAATATATATCAACACGAATTCATTGAAAGAAATATATCCCTGCGCATACAATATCATTTCGCAGGTAGTAAGTACACGCACTAAAACGTCTTTTAAGAAGCTTGAATAAATAGTTTGATAGGCAACCTTTCCTACCGCTTCAAAGAAGTTGAAGAAAAGCAAGAAGAAACCCAAAGGAATTACCCAATTATAATAATCAACAAATAGTGCTGAGTTTTTTACAAAAGCAGATATAATAAAAGGCTTAAAGGCTAGAAAAAAAAAGGTACAAACAAAAAAGCCACCTAAGGACAAAAGCCCAATCCATTGAATAAAACCACTATGCAGCCTGTCATCTGTTTTATAATGAGGAAAAAAACGAACAATAATCCCCGGGGCGCCAAAAGCAGAAATGAGTGAAAAAAAAATACTGAAGGCTATAAGCAATTGTATTAATCCAGTACCCTCTGTACCCAGAAATCTTGGGTAAAGGGCCATATTTACCGCGCCTACAATATAGCCCAGATAAGAAACTATGGTGTTTTTATAAGCTTGTTTTTTTACAACCCCCATTTATTATTTTTCTTTGGCTGAAAAGATTGATGCAATAAACCCAAACGTTAAGCCTATACTTTTTAGTTTCTCAATAAAGATAATTCTAGGCTCATACCTGAATAAAACCGTGTTCTTAATTAGCACGTACCACGATTTTAGAATTGATTTTACACTAACAACAAAGACATTGCCACCTCCAAAAGTGCTGTAATAAGATTTGCCGACGGCGTAGGAGCTCTTTAAAAACCAGCTCATTTTTAGTTTATAGGGAGCAACATAATGCTGAATTATAATCCTGGGATTGTAACCAATCGTATACCCTTTTTGCCTTATTCGTATTTGAAGTTCAGTTTCCTCGCCATAATGTATCTTGTTCCCCGTCATACCAAGGCTGGTATTAAAGCCTCCGGACTCTTCCAAAACCATCTTTTTATAAAATGCAACGCCTCCGGAAATATAGCCCTTTTTTAATTCTGTGCAGTGATCCGGCTTTCCTATAACGTTTGTAAAATAGAAAGGGCGTTCGGGTAGCCACCAAGGTTTCTTTTCAACATACCAGGCTATAAAAGCACCGCCAAAACAGTCGAACGGATAATTTTCAATTGTTCGAAACACTTCAGAGATCAAGTCAGGATTACTCAAGGCATCATCATCAATATAACCTACCCACCTCCCTTTTGCTACTTTGTAACCTGTATTGCGGGCGTAGCTTAAACCAATATTAGTTTCCTTTATGTAACCCAATCCAGGGTATTGATTGACTTTTTTTCTGACGAGATCTTCGGTTCCATCAGTAGAGTTATTGTCAATCACTATAACTTCATAAACATCTTTGGGGGCATCCTGTGCAAACAAGGAGTCTAAGCATTGGCCTAAAAGATCAGCCCGGTTATATGTACAAACTATAATGGATAACTCTAACACAATTAGAACTTACGGATTAAAAAGCCGATAAATTTATCAAAAATACCCTGCTCGGGCACAATTGCTTTAGGAATATGGAGCGCACGCGGCTCACTTTTTGGCGCTACCGACCTTTCAATATGCTGCACAATACCAGGAAAAAGTTGATAATTGTTCAGAATCCTATCTCTGGCTTCCGCTATAGCATCCAGATTCTTCTCCCATTTTTTATCTTCAATAGCTTGATTGATCTGCATGATTGCTTCAGCTGGTTTGCTTGGATCAATCAAAATTAAAGCTTCCTCCGGGAAATACTTTGTTATGTTTTTGCACCCCCAGTAGATTGGCATTGACCACGATAAGAGGCTGTCTGCAATTTTTTCTGTCCAGTAATCGTTGCAGGAGAAATTTTCCAGGGCGATACTGTATTTATAGCTTGCCAACGCATCAAATTTATCGTCTACGGGTTGAAATCCCCGGCCAAATAAATCAAACTCAAAACCTTGCTTTCGGATGGCTTGTAGAAACTTCATCCTCCTTCTATGCCCCGAACGGTTTCTTAAATTACTAGTAATCCAGGAAACCTGATCTTTTTTATCTAGCGTTTCGGGATGCAAAGCGATAAGCTCGTCATAACTTTTTTGGATATGCCAGGGAAGCATTCCTTGATGAGGAACTACTTTTTGGCTATACTCTTTGCCCCATGAAGTAAATACGTAATCGAAATAATCGAAATATTTTGTTACCCACCTATAGTGATTAATCGGAGGCTCCTGGGATAATAAATACGCAGCGTTCTCAGGAATCTTAACGTCAATCTCCCTGTAAGGGAAATTAGCTACCACCAAATAGTCAGGATTTTCGATTGGCTCTGTTGTAAATGTATACTCCCCCCATTTACCGCTTCCAGACGGAGTTTGTCTAAAAAGGGCCGAGGTACTATAATGAAAATCCAACCGTACAACAGGCATATCACAAAATTTGCTGCAATAATAAGGATTAAGGCAAACGTATAAAAAAACAACCGGGACGTTTTTGCATCCCGGTTGCTCTACTTATTAATATTTAACTTATTGGAACTTCTTGGCATTTATCTTACGTTCGTTTTCAGTAAGATAAATTTTACGTAAACGCATGCTTTGCGGAGTTACTTCAAGGTACTCATCAGCCTGAATATATTCCATACATTCCTCTAATGAGAATTTGATAGCTGGAGCAATACGAACGTTATCATCACTTCCAGAAGCACGCATATTTGTTAACTGCTTTCCTTTAACAACGTTGATAACCAAGTCATTGTCACGAATGTGCTCCCCTAAGATCTGCCCTTCGTAAACATCCTCTCCTGGATCCACAAAGAAACGTCCTCTATCCTGTAATTTATCAATAGAATAAGCAGTCGACTGCCCTTTTTCCATTGACACTAATACCCCGTTTAACCTGCCAGGCAAAGTACCTTTCCAAGCTTCGTAAGCTTTAAAGCGGTGAGCCATAATAGCTTCCCCTGCAGTTGCAGTAAGTACATTATTTCTTAAACCAATAATACCACGAGATGGAATTTCAAACTCGAGATGTTGAAGGTCGCCCTTTGGCTCCATTACTAAAAGCTCGCCTTTACGTTGGGTTACCAACTCGATAACCTTACCAGCAACATCGCCAGGTACGTCAACAATTAAAGTCTCAATCGGCTCACATTTAACGCCATCAATTTCTTTCACGATAACCTGAGGCTGGCCAACCTGCAATTCGTAGCCTTCGCGACGCATAGTTTCAATCAACACTGATAAATGCAGAATACCCCTTCCGTAAACCAGGTAAGCATCCGGAGATTCAGTTTCAATAACCTTTAATGCAAGGTTTTTCTCCATCTCTTTGTATAAACGCTCGCGCAAACGCTGAGAAGTAACAAATTTACCTTCCTTACCAAAGAAAGGAGAGTTATTGATGGTGAACAACATATTCATTGTTGGCTCATCAATTTTGATTACTTCCAGTTGCTCCGGATTTTCGAAATCTGCAATAGTGTCTCCAATTTCAAATCCTTCGATACCAACTACGGCGCAGATATCGCCAGATTTAACTTCAGCAACCCGAACCTTACCTAATCCTTCAAATGTATAAAGCTCCTTAATACGTGATTTCTGGATTTTACCATCACGTTTCACTAAGGAAACCGGCTGGTTTTCTTTGATAACGCCTCTTGCAACACGGCCGATAGCAATACGTCCTACGAAAGAAGAATAATCAAGTGATGTAATCTGCATTTGCAAAGTACCTTCAGCAATTGGAGCCGGAGGAATATTTGCAAGAATTGCATCCATTAATGGGAAAATATCATCAGTTTTCACCTTGTAATCAGTACTCATCCATCCTTGTTTGGATGAACCGTAAATTACAGGGAAATCCAATTGCTCTTCAGTTGCATCCAAATTGAAGAATAATTCAAAAATCTGCTCGTGCACTTCCTCAGGGCGGCAGTTTTCTTTATCCACTTTATTTACAACTACAATTGGCTTAAGCCCTAATCCGAGAGCTTTTTGAGTTACGAAACGAGTTTGAGGCATTGCGCCTTCAAATGCATCGCAAAGCAATAACACACCATCAGCCATCTTTAATACACGCTCTACCTCACCACCAAAGTCGGCGTGTCCGGGAGTATCAATAATGTTGATTTTTACATCTTTATATTGTACAGAAACGTTTTTAGATACGATGGTGATACCACGTTCACGCTCCAGGTCATTATTATCAAGTATTAACTCACCCGTTTCCTGATTGTCACGGAAAATGGCACAGCTATGTAAGATTTTATCAACCAAGGTGGTTTTACCGTGGTCAACGTGTGCAATGATTGCGATGTTTCTAATATTTTGCATGAAAATGCCTCTCAAAATTTTTTGCAAAGGTAAGCTTTTAAATTGTTATTTCAGCGCTTTTATAAAGCTTGAAATTAAATGACAATCAGGGCTTAACATATTTTTTATCTTTGCCGAATGGGGACACAGGAAATACTTGTTGCAGGTTTATTCTTAGCCGCGCTGTTTTTTATCGGACGGTTGATCTATCACAACCTTTTTCCCAAAACTCAATGTGGCGGAAATTGTAAATGTGGGGTTGACTTTTCGAAAATAGAAGCCTCAGATCGTATTACAAACAACCGAAAATAAAAAAGCCACCCCTCAAACAGGAATGGCCCTACGCTCTTTCTATATTCTTAATTCTTCTCTATAAGACAAACCGCATAAGCCACCACACCTTCTTCCCTTCCAATAAAACCCATTTGCTCGTTGGTAGTTGCTTTTATAGAAATATCTTCCTCTGAAATATTAATAGCTTCTGCTATGTTCTTCTTCATTGCTGGCACATGCGGATTGATTTTCGGAGCTTCCAGACAAATCATCGCATCAATATTGCCAACATTCCACCCTTTTTCGCCAATAAGCCTTACACATTCCTGCAAGAGTATCAAACTGCTTATCCCCTTCCACCGATCATCTTTATTAGAAAAATGATAGCCGATATCACGTAGATTCGCTGCTCCTAATAAAGCATCACAGATAGCGTGCAAAATCACGTCTGCATCCGAATGCCCATAAGCTCCGGAACTATGCTCAAGCTTCACACCTCCCATAACAAACGGATGCCCTTCTTTTAGCTGATGAACATCAAACCCAAACCCTACTCTGATCTTCATTTCTTTTCCTGAAAATTAAGAAGGATGGAAAATCTGAATGTATTAGCCAGAGGAGTTTTACTTTGATTAGCAGCGATATAAGCAAAATCTATATTTAGAATATTGTATTTCAACCCAGCTCCCAGAGTTAAATAACTCCTGTTTCCCTTGTCAGGATGTTCATAAACATATCCTGTGCGCAAAGCGAATTGTTTATTGTAGCGATACTCGACTCCAGTACAATAACTAATCTCCTGCATTTCCTCCTTAAAGCCGCCCGGAGCATCAGTAAAAGATCCGAAAATAGCGGCAGGTACTGAAAGAGTAGACGGGTCGCGCCCTTTTACGATATAGGGTTGATTGTTTGCATCGGTAGCCGTAATTGGAGGTGAGGGCACTAACAATTTGTTCAGGTCGAGCGCAAAAGTAAATTCACTCAAAGCATCTGGAAAAATTGTAGCTGCTCCGCCTAATCTAAAATTTGTAGGCAGAAACACCTTATTACTAGCCCCTTGCACATAATCAATTTTATTACCAATATTAGAAATATTAAGGCCGGCGGACATAATTGCGTCATTCCCAAACAGCAAGGTTTCTTTCTTAAAATAAGCAGAAACGTCCGCAGCCAGAGCTGTCCCCGGTTTTGATTGAGAAGATCCGCTTACCAGGTTTGAACCTAAGTTAGACCTGATAAAACGTATTGCTGTACCTAAAGAAAAAGACTCCCCAAACTTACGGGCAAATGTAGCATCTAATGAAAATTCATTAGGGCTATAAGTACCCTGGGAACCGCCTTGGTCGTCAGCAAGTGAAACATCTCCCAATGAAAAAAACCGTAATGATCCACCAATCACATTTCGGTCATCCAAGCGGTAATAGCCCGATAAATATGCTAAATTGATATCTGGCACTAATCGTTGAAGCCAGGGGCTATAAGAAAGTGACAAGCCTCCCTGATTCTCAAGAAATGCCAGCTTTGAGGGATTCCAATGCACAGCATTCGCATCAGGTGATGTTGCCACACCTGCCTCGCCCATACCTCCTGCCCTTGAATCAGGGGCAATCAGTAGGAACGGCACCCCTGATTGAATTATCCGGGAGGTTATTACCCGACCGTCTGTTGTTGTATTCCCTTCGCCGATCTGGGCTGAAGCTTTGTTTAAAAACAATGAAGTTATGATAAGAAAAGTGAGAGCACCCTTTATCCTATTATTAATAATCATGGATTAAAAGTATTAAAAAAAAGTATTTGGAAACGAATTTATTGAAAGCCCTTAAATCATCGCACTTATATAGAACTGAAATATAATTTATTTGTTGTGTTTCAGAACAAAAACCGTAACCATCTAAACTATAACGCCGTATTAGTGACGTTACTAAAAAGGTCATCATCTACTTAAATTCTATTTTAATATGTCGATGATTTATGTCTATTTTTAGCAATTAATGCTCATTATTTAAAAATGAAAAGAATATCTGTACTTTTTACAACAGGATTGCTTGCGCTGGGGATGTTTGGGACTGCATGTAAAAGCAAAAGTAGTGGAACTTCTTCAAAAACTGGTTGGGCTTATAACGATAAGTACAATGGAGGTTTTCAGGTTGCAAAAAAAGTTAAACCAGGCGCAGGCCCGGGACTTATTGCCATTGAAGGCGGAACATTCGTAGTTGGAGGAAGCTTAGACCAGGATCTGGCTTACGAAAATGATAACATGAGGCGCAGGGTTTCTATCTCGTCTTTCTATATGGATGAAACCGAGGTTGCCAATGTGGATTGGTTAGAATATCTATATTGGGTACGCAGGACTTACCCTGATGACCGGGAGCTTTATTACAATGCTTTGCCGGATACTTTGGTTTGGAGACGCCCACTGTCCTACAATGAGCCTTATGTCGATAATTACCTTCGCCATCCTGCCTACCAGGATTATCCGGTTGTTGGAGTGAGTTGGGATCAAGCGAAAGCATACGCAGAATGGCGTACTGACCGTGTAAATGAGGAAATTTTAAGAAGCCAGGGTTACCTTGCTGACTATAAAACGGTCGCAGGGAAAGGCAAAGGCGGAAAGTCTGGTGCAGCCGGAGCCGGTGCGGGAGCAGCGTCCGAACCTTTCAATACTGATATTTACTTGAATGGCCAATATCGCGGCGAAGGAATTGATGGAAAGCGAATGATGAAAGACCTTAATCCCACAGCCCAGGCAGATGGGAAAAAAGGTGCTGTACGCCCTGTCCGCCGCGAGGATGGCAAATTAAAAGAAGCCTACCGCTTACCAACCGAAGCTGAGTGGGAATATGCAGCTCTAGCTTTAGCTGGTAATACAGATTACGAAAATATTGAAGACGGAAAAATATATCCCTGGAATGGTTTAGGCGTACGCTCGCCAAGGCAAAGTACACGTGGCTTGATTATGGCAAACTTTAAAAGAGGCCAGGGAGACAATATGGGTACCGGCGGATACCTTAATGATAAGGCAGATATTACTGCTCCAGTTAAAAGCTACATGCCTAACGACTTTGGCCTGTACAACATGGCAGGTAACGTGAGCGAATGGGTTGAAGATACTTACCGTAAACTAACCTATGAGGATTTTGAAGATTTCAATCCTTTCCGTGGTAACCAGTTTATCAACAAGCGTGTAGAAGACAGAAATACAGGAGTTTACACTAAAGATAAATACGGGCGCCCAATAAAGGATCCTGCACCATCAAGAAGGAAACAGACCTGGGAAGAATTAAGCAAAGGTGTTGCTACGGATAGCGCATCTAAAGCATCCGCTACACAATCTACTAGTAAGCCTTACAATGCCGATTTCCGCGGACATAAAGACACTGTAAATCAAAGGCTGTATGGCGTAACCACTCTAGTAAACGATCGTTCTAAGGTTTACAAAGGCGGTTCATGGAATGATCGTGCATACTGGTTAAATCCAGCTACAAGACGACACATGCAGCAAGATGAGACAAGTGCCGAGGTAGGATTTAGATGCGCAATGAGTATGGTTGGAACTGCAGAAATTAATTCAAAGGGAAAACCTAAATTTAGCCAGCCGCCTTCCAAAGCAGCAAAAAAGGCTAGGTAAACCCTAGTTTCAATATACAAAGAAGCCCTGCCGGATTAATTCTGGCAGGGCTTCTTTGTATAGCTTAATTTAACTTCTGAAGCGTAACCAAATCGCATATGACTCAATTTTGGTTTATTGAGTAAGCGCATATTGGACCAAATTAGCGCCCATTTTTAGCGCCTTCTGGCGAGTATCTTCGCTATCGCCAGAATAGGTACCAGCATCTTCCCACCCATTTCCTAAATCGCATTCAAAAGTATAATAACATACGATCCGCCCTTTATAAACAATTGCGAATCCCTGTGGCCGCTTTCCATCATGCTCATGAATCTTCGGCAAGCCTTGTGGGAACTTAAACTTTTGGTGATAAATCAGGTGATTGGGCGGCAGCTCCACGAAATTAAGTTCAGGAAACACCTTTTTCATTTGCGGCCTTATAAATTTGTCTAAGCCGTAATTATCGTCTATATGGAGGAAGCCACCTCCTGTTAAATACTTTCTTAAGTTTTGCGCATCCAGATCACTGAACTGCACGTTGCCATGGCCAGTCATATAGACAAAAGGATAGTTAAAAATTTCTGGGCTTCCCACCTCTACAATCGCCTCGTCCTCATCAAAGTTAGTCCCAAGGTTTTTATTGCAGAATTGAATTAAATTGGGCAACGCTGTACGGTTGGCATACCAATCGCCTCCTCCGCTATATTTAAGCTTGGCTAGCCTATATGTGGGAATATCAAATTTTAAGAATAGAATTAAAACTAGGGGAAGAAAAAAAGTAATCTTCTTCATCGGTTTAAAAAGTTTATTTCAAAACACGCTTCCAGTGCAGCCGTCTCAGTCCTCAATCTACTGGAACCTAAGGTGATGGCCTCAAAACCTGCAGCCTCAGCCAAAGATACCTCCAAGGGAGAGAAATCCCCCTCGGGGCCAATTAGTATTAGGTATTTTCCGGACAGGCTTATACAATCTTTTAACGCTTTTTTTTCGCCCTCAATACAATGGGCAATAAACTTTTGTGAGCTATTGCCGGCGGCAACAAACTCTTTAAACCTAACGGCGGGATTTAGTTTAGGATGATATGCCTTCAAAGATTGTTTTACAGCCGAAGTTATAATTTTATTAAGCCTGCTGCCATTGATGTCTTTCCGCTCCGACCGCTCACAAATTATCGGCGTAACCTCGTCGATGCCTATCTCTGTAGCTTTCTCTAAAAACCACTCTAAGCGCTCTATATTTTTGGTCGGCGCTACAGCAATATGCAGATAGTGGCTGCGTTTACCATATTCTCGCTGTTCTTCGACAATAGTAAGCACACATTGTTTTGGGTGAGGTACTTCTATCTCAGCTTTATAAAAACCTCCCCTTCCATCAATCAAATAAACAATGCTCTTTTTTTCAAGCCTTAATACTTTTATGCAGTGTTTACTTTCTTCTTCACTTAAGGTATAAGCGTTTCCATTTATATCGGGGGTATAAAATAAATGCATAAACCGACAAATTAATGAATGTCTACAGCATCCTCCGGATTAATTTCTAAGTCCAGCTTCACAGATTCTATATTCTGTTCCGTCTTCTTTAGCACTGTAATGGTATACCCGTAAAAGTCTTTACGTTCGCCGACTTCAGGTATTTTGCCAAATATGTCGCTAACTAAGCCTCCAATTGTATCATAGTCTTCATCCTCAGGCAAATCGTGAGGCAAATACTCGTTTACATCATAAATGGTTGCAGAAGCGTTTACAATAAACTCATGCTCTGAAACCTGTTCTACTATAGGCTTTTCCTCATCAAACTCGTCCTGTATCTCTCCCACCAGTTCTTCAACAATATCTTCCAGAGTTACCATACCAGCAGTGCCTCCAAATTCGTCTAGCACAATTGCAATCTGAATCCTTCGCAACTGGAACTCGCTAAGCAGGTCGTTTATCTTCTTAGTTTCAGGGATAAAATATGGCTTGCGTATAATGTCTTTAAGAATGAGTCCCCTATTCGTTGCTACGATAGGCAAAATATCTTTAGCATGTATAATACCAATAATTTTATCAATTGTATCATCATATACAGGAATACGGGAGTATCCTTCTTTTATCACAGTTTCGAGTAACTCATCAGCAGGTGTACTCAATTCAATACCTGAAATCTTGGTACGGGGAACCATGATATTTTTAACTACACGCTCATTAAAATCAAATACATTTTTTATAAGCTCATGTTCATTTATATCAAGGGCACCACTTTCCTTTCCTTGTTCTAGCAAATACTGAAGCTCTTCTGAACTGTGTGCAGCCTCGTGCCCACTTACAGAATGAATTCCAACTGCCTTAAGTAGTAGATTCGCAAAGCCGTTTAAAAGCATAATAAACGGGCGGAAAACCAGGTAGAAAAAATGAAGGGGGAGTGAAACCCCCATCGTTATGGCAATGGGTTTTTGAATGGCCAACGATTTTGGCGCCAACTCTCCAAAAACAATATGCAAGATTGTAATTATCGTGAAAGCAACTATCGGGGACACCGTAGTTGTAAATGACTTAATAAATTCTGGATTGGCATTAAAAGCAAATAAGATGTTACTGATAATGTGCTCCATAACCTCCTCTCCAACCCAGCCGAGCCCCAGTGAAGCCAGGGTGATTCCCAATTGAGTAGCAGCCAAATATCCGTCCAGATGCTGCAAAATGTGTTTTGCCGTTTTTGCAACCCGGTTTCCTGATTTTGCGGTAACTTCTATTTGAGATGCCCTTACTTTTACGATTGCAAACTCAGCTGCAACGAAAAAACCATTCAGAAAAACCAGAAAAAATGTTAAAAATATCTGGAAGCCAATTGACGAGTCGGGGTGAGATTCAACCATTATTTAAACTTTAAGTCCAAAAGTACTGTGATATAATTCAATACTTTCCTGAATTACTTTATAAGCATATGCCTTACCAT
>Ga0307408_100001481_pt1 | contig 17431 bp, 10 predicted proteins | sample 322Cmetagenome_FD_202116 | JGI IMG/M metagenome (GOLD analysis project Ga0307408, IMG submission 202116) | Maize rhizosphere microbial communities from greenhouse at UC Davis, California, United States - 322HYB-C-3 | ecosystem: Host-associated > Plants > Roots > Rhizosphere > Soil | place...
GGAGGAGCAGCTCCTGTACGGCGACAGCCGTGTCATGGGCATGATCACCCAGGGTGTCACGACGATGATCATGGGCGAAGGGGAAACGCCCGGTCAGATATCGCAGACGATGTTCAACGACTACCTCAAGGCCGGCGACACCACGCACGCCGCCCTCTTCCGGTCGTTCATCGGGCCGAAGGGATTCGGCGAGTGGCTCCGTGCCATGGAGCGTCACACGGCGTCCGTCAACTTCGGCTCCTTCATCGGGGCCGGCGGCATCCGGCAGTACGCGAAGAACATGGCGCAGGGGGCACCGACGCCGGCCGAGCTCGACACGATGCGTACGGTCGTTAGGCAGGCCATGCACGACGGCGCGTTCGGCGTCGCGAGCGCGCTGATCTACCCGCCGGGCAACTACGCCGGGACCGACGAGCTCATCGAGGAAGCGAAAGCGATGGCGCCCTACGGCGGCGTCTATATCACCCACATGCGATCGGAAGGCGATCGGCTCGTCGAAGCCGTGGACGAAGCGATGCGCATCGGCCGTGAGGGCGGCGTTCCCGTCGAGATCTACCATCTCAAGGCGGCCGGGATAAAAAACTGGCCGAAGATGAAGACCGTCATCGCCAAGATCGATTCGGCGCGGGCGGCGGGTCAGGACATCGCGGTCGATCAGTACCCGTACACGGCCGGTGGGAACAACCTCTCGTCGTGCATTCCACCGTGGGCGCATGCGGACGGAAAGCTGCTCGATCGCCTGCGCGACGCACCGACGCGCGCGAAGATCAAGGCCGAGATGATGGACGAGAACGCGAACTACGAGAGCCTGTGCCTGGGTGCCACTCCCCAGGGGGTTGAGGTCGTCGGCTTCGAGGTGGACTCACTCAAGAAGTACGAGGGCAAGCGCCTGCCGGAGATTGCGTCGGCATGGAACAAGGACTGGCCCGACGCGCTGATGGACCTGACGCTGGCGGAGCGGAATCGGCTCGGACAGATCATCTTCATCGCGTCCGATTCCAACATCGCGATGCAGGTGAAGCTCCCGTACATGAAATTCGGGACGGACGCGGCCGGCTACGACCCGGATAGTGCGAAGTCCTCTACCCACCCGCGCTCGTACGGGACGTACCCCAAGATCCTCGGCCGCTACGTCCGCGACTACAAGTGGCTGACGCTGGAAGACGCGGTCCGCAAGATGACCGGCGCGACGGCGGCGCGGCTGTCGATTCGCGACCGCGGGGAGCTGAAGGAGGGGTGGAAAGCCGACATCATGATCTTCGACCCGAACACGATCATCGACAAGGCGACGTACGAGCAGCCGCACCAACTCTCGGTGGGCATGAAGCACGTGTTCGTGAACGGGGCGGCGGTGGTCTCGGATGGGAAGGTGACAGGAGCGAAGCCGGGCCGCGTGGTGCGCGGCCCCGGCTACGGGTTGCCCTAGCGAGAGGCCGTCTGCAGGCAAAACTGATGACTGAAAACGAATGACCCGCAACTAACAACTCATGACCGGCCAGACATCACGAGAAGTCTTCGCGAGTCGTGCGTCCTTGGTGGTGGGTCATTCGTTTTCGGTCATCAGTCGTCTTGCGGCCACGCCATCACTGCAGCGGCACGCGGTCCCACGAGAAGATCGACCCCGGCGTCGGCTTCGGGTCGATCGTTAGGCGTACGTACTCCGTTCGCCCATCGCTCCCCTCGACCACCATGCGGGTGACGTTCTCGGCCACCGGAGTGGAGGGATGCAGCCTCGAGCTTCTGCGCGCCATAGGGAATGTCACCGATGATCGCGATTCAGCGTTCAGCCTCGGTTGAGCCTCGCCGCCGCCTGTGGCATCTTTCGCTCACGTCCAGCGAATGCCCCGCGCGACGGCCCGCGCGGGCTTGAGCGAGCACCGAAGCTTCGACTGACGGCGGCACCGCCGGAGGAGGTACGATGGCAACGGCGAACCTCACCGAGCTCCTCGACCGAGAGGGCATCAGGTACATCACGATCCAGCACTCCCGCGCCTACACCGCGCAGGAGATCGCAGCCGCGGCGCACGTCTCCGGCAAGGAGATGGCGAAGACGGTCGTCACGAAGATCGATGGCAAGCCGGCGCTCGTCGTGCTGCCCGCCGGGGAGAAGGTGGATTTCGACCAGATCCGCGCCAACACGGGCGCGCACGACGTCGAGCTCGCGACCGAGCAGGAGTTCGCAACGCTGTTTCCCGGATGTGAGCTGGGCGCCATGCCGCCGTTCGGGAATCTCTACGGGCTGGACACGTACGTGACCCGAAGCCTCGCGGACGATGACGAGATCGCGTTCAACGCCGGCACGCATACAGAGCTGATCAGGATGCCGTACCGCGACTTCGAGCGCGTCGTGCACCCGAAGTCGATCGACATACGAGCCGACGCGAGGTAGACGGCCATACCCCCGAGCGCGCGCCGTCCGGTCCACTTTCTCGACGACCAGCGCCGAAACCGACGCCGAAGCGTTCGATTCGGTGTGTTCGCCGTCACGGCGGTTGCGATCGCGGGGCTTCCGCTGTGTGTCGTGATCGCGCCGCTGTTGCTCGGCGGCGTGCTGGTCGTTGCGCACCTGATCGACCTGGTCGAACCGCTGGGCGTTGAGCAGTGGGCAGCCCTGCACGACGCGGTCTTCGTCGGCCCGACTCTCTACAGAAAGCTGGTCGGCCACCAGACTGCCATCTCGTGGCAGGCGCTCTCGCTCATTTACGTAGCGCCGGGCGCCATTCTCATGCTGGTGACATGGCCGTTCGTGCAGCTGCTCTCGCGGAGTGCGGGCGTGGGATCGCTTCTCCGCCGGCTCGATTCGCGCCCGCCCGACCCGCAACGCCTCGCCGAGCAGCAAGTGGTGAACGTCGTCGGCGAGATGGCCGTGGCAGCTGGCGTACGGGCGCCGGCGGTGGGCGTGATCGACTCGGACGCAGTCAACGCCGTTGTCGTCGGTCTCACCACCAACGACGCGACGATTCTTGTCACGAATGGCTTCCTCGACCGGCTGGACCGTGACGAGCGTCAGGCAACGGTCGCGCATCTCATCGGCTCGGTGGGCAACGGAGACCTCGAGATTGCCGCAACGATATTCTCCGTATTCGAAACGTGGGCGCTCGTCGCCGCGCTCCTCGAAACGCCGTTGAGTGAGAGGCGGCGCGCGTTCGTCCGGCAGTTCGTTCGGCTCGCCTACCAGGCGACGCGCGGACGTGTGGACGAGCGTGAAGCGCGAGCCCTGGTCGACGCGCTGCTCATCGGGTCCGGCCAGGATGTCGATGACTTCATCTCGATGGTCGAGTCCGTCCACCCTTCGTCGTTCGGGAACGGCTGCTACATCATCCTCGTGCAGATCCCGCTCATTGCGAGCGTTGGGCTCGGGATGATCGCAGCGCGAGAATCGACGAATCTGTTCACGCTCTTGGTGCTCGGCCCGTGGCTCGGCGCCATGTGGCGCGCGCGTCGGTACCTCGCCGACGCGACGGCGGTTCAGCTGACTCGCAACCCCGATGCGCTGGCGCGAGCGGTGCGGACGCTGTCGAGCTGCGACGTCGAGGTGCCGGGCGGCTGGCCCGTCCACTTTCTGTTCCCGGTCTGGGTACCCGTGCCCGTCACACCGGATTCGAAGTTCGCGGGCGCGTCAACGCACGCCGCGCGCATGCGCGTCGAGCCGGAGCCGCGCCTTCGCCGTCTCGCCGGGCTCGGCGCCCTGACCGGCGACCACTCTCGCGTTAGGCTCGCGCAGCGCGTTCGATCGGCGCTTTCGGAATGGCGGGACATCCGAAATCTGATCGGGTTGATCATCGCGGCGACGGCGCTGATCGCGGTGCTGATGCTCGTCACCATGCTGTGCGCGTCGCTGCTGCTGATGCTGCTGTGGTACGTGCTTCGATGGGTCACGGTACCCTTGAGGTTTCTGCGGGGCCCTCGGTCATGATGGCGGGCCGCGGCCGTGCCCCTGATGCCTCTTCCGTGCGCGGCGCCGAATCCATATATGAATGGTCGTGGCCAGGCTCGATGCCCGGCGTCGCGCGAAGCTCGACACACCGACGACGCCACCGACCGCGCTCGACGACGCCCACGCCGCGCTCGCACGCGGGGATTGGGAAGAGGCGCGCTTGCGCTTCGATCGCGCAACGCGGGAAACCCCATCTCCCGAAGCGTGGGAAGGGTTCGCCATAGCGACGTCGTACCTCGATGAAGGCGACGTCTCGCTAGCCGCGCGCGAGGAAGCGTTCCGCCGCTACCGCGAAACGGGCAACACACTCGGAGCCGCTCGGTGTGCCGGTTGGCTTGCGAACGATGTCATGGAGTTTCGAGGTGACCCCGCCGTCGCCAACGGCTGGATCCAACGCGCGCAAAGCATTCTCGCTGACACACCAGGGCCGTCGGCGGAGGGCGCCCTTCTGCTCGCGCTCCGTGCCCACATGACGCTCCTCGGCGAGAACGACGCGGTTGGGGCACGTCGTCTGTGTGACCAGGCAATCGCGCTCAGCCGGCAATGCGGCGCCGTAGATCCCGAGATGATAGCGCTCTCCGTCTGTGGCCTGGCTATGATCACTCAAGGTCATGTCGCCGAAGGGATGAGCCGTCTCGACGAGGCGACGACGGCGGCCGTCGCCGGCGAGATGCATGACCCGAGTCTCATCGCGACCGCGTGCTGTATCCTCATCCACGCGTGCGAGCAGGTGCGCGACTACTCGCGTGCCGGTCAGTGGTGCGAGCGGGTACGAGCCCTGGCGGATCGATGGCGAATGGGAAGCTTTTTCGTCATCTGCCGCACACAGTACGCCGCGATCCTCATGTCGCGAGGAGATCTCGGCGCAGCGGAGCGGGAGCTGGACGCGGCACTCCGACATGCGGAGACGCGTCGCCCCGCACTCATGCGAGGCGCACTCGTGCGGTTGGGTGAGCTGCGACGCCGCCAAGGGCGGCTCGAAGAGGCAGACGAACTCTTCCAGCGCATGGGGGCGAACCCGTTTGCGGTGCTTGGTCGGGCGCAGCTGGCGCTCGAGCGCGAGCGCGCGGTCGACGCGGTGGATCTGCTCGAGGGGCTACTGCGACGGATACCGCCCGACCTTCGCGCCGAGCGAATCCGGACGCTGGAAGTCGCCACGCGCGCGTACGTCGCCTGTCGGCGATTCGACGACGCGCAGCGCATGATCGACCAGTTGGCACCGCTCAGTGAAATGGTCGGCACTGAGCCACTGCGCGCGGCACTCGCCGCAGCACGAGGGGCGCTGCTCTCGGCGTTAGGCGAGCGCAGCGAAGCTCGGCATGCGCTCGAGGACGCGATTGGGCTGTACGAAACAGGCGAAGAGCGGTACGAGCTCGCGCGCACGCATGTGGAGTTGGCGAAAGTCCTGAGCGCGCTCGGGAAGCGCGCGCCTGCGATGACGGAGGCCTCGGCGGCGGCGCAGATGTTCGCGACAATGGGTGCGGCGCTCGAGGCGCGCAATGCCGCCGCGCTCGAGCGAAGGCTTGCCGGTGGTACGCGCCGGCGTGGGGTTTCGGCGGCGGGCGCGCTTTCGGCGCGCGAGGTCGACGTCCTTCGCCTCGTCGCGGACGGTGCCGGTGACAAGACGATCGCCAAGCGGCTTCGACTGAGCGAGCACACGGTACACCGGCATATATCGAACATCCTGCGGAAGCTCAACGTGTCCTCGCGTGCGGCGGCGGTCGCGCACGCAGCCCGGCGGCAGCTTCTGTCATAGATGGCCGATTCCGGCCATCGCTCGCTCGTTAGGTCGATCACCTGATCTCGCGACGCGCCGCAGCCGGCGACGTCGTACTGTCCTGTCACACTCTGACAGGAGGCAGTCGTGTCCTACCTTTTCATGGCCGTGCTGCTTGGCGTCATCGTCGTCGAACGCACCGGGGCCCAGGGCGTTGCTCAGTCGTCCTCTCGTGACGCCAAGATCGCGAATGCGATGGCGGCCGCACCCGAAGAGATCACGCGAAGCGCTACCGTCAAAGACTGGCCCAGCAAGGAAGGCGAGGGGCTCGCCCTCCTGCGACAAGGCACGAACGAATGGGTCTGTCTGCCCGACGACCTGACGACGCCGGGGAACGACCCCGTATGCATGGACCAGACGTTCCACGATGCGTTGGTAGCCTACTTCAGCGGTCAGGCGCCAACGGTGACGCGCGTCGGCTACGCGTACATGCTCACCAGCGATGCCGAGGGAAGCAACACGGACCCGATGGCGCAGAGCGCGACGCCGACCAACCAATGGCACCATGCAGGCCCCCACGTCATGGTGATCTATCCCGACGCGAAGCTGCTCGATGGCCTGCCGACGAGGCCGACCGCGTACGGACCGTACGTGATGTTTCCAGGAACGCCCATCGCGCATGTCATGCTGCCGGTTCAGAGCGGGTACGGCCATTCGCATGCCAGCGCGGCAAATGGTCGGCAGCCCGACAAGCGTCAGTGACAGTGCGGTGCCTCGGGACGTGCTGGCGTCCCGAGGCACGCGGGCATTGTGACTCGCCTTCGCTCGTTCGACCCGGCGATCAACATCGCGAACGTGCGTCCCTTCGCCGAGGTGTTCAATGGCGTGCTTTCCCGGCCGCGGTTTACGACGCTGAGGAGTGAGTGAAGGGGGATGAGGGATGGGGGATGCGGGATGGGGTAAAGCGAGAATCCTCGGGATGCCTCACTTGCGTGACTGGCATCGTGAGGGTTTCCGCCTCTAACGCCCATCCCTCATCCCCTATCCCTCATCCCTTCCTACGAGGAGATCACCAGCTTGAACCCATCGGGGTCTCGGAGGCGGAAAACGCGCACCCCCCACGGCATGTCCGTCGGGTCCGAGTCGAGCGTGCCGCCGCATTGTTTGATGCGGTTCGCGACCTCGTCGACGCTTCCGGCCACCGTGTACTGCAGCGAAAACCCTTCGCCCTTCACCCGATCGAGTCCCTTCGCTCCGTCATCCTGCGTGATCAGGAGCTTCACGGCCCCGGCCCTGAACGACACCGCTCGCAGCTGCCCATCGCGTTCGTGCTCGCGGTCGACGGTGAAGCCGATGACATCGCGATACCAGGCGAGGCTCTTCCGAATGTCCTTCACGGTGAGCGATGCGGCCACGCTGGTCGCGTTGAATGGCGCAAGGTCGGCCTGGGGAACGCCGCCAGCGGAAGTCGAGTCTCGTGTCATGCAACCTCGTCGCGAGTGTCTGGTGCGCGGTGCAGCGTGAACAGCGTGAGCTCGGGCCTGACGTTGAAGCGCACCTGCGTGAGATGCCCGAGCCCACGGTTGATGTATAGCGTCCGACCGGGCCCCACGGCGTACTCGCCAGCCACGTAGCGCTTGTTCTCGACTGGCAGCACGGGTGGTGGCAGGAACGGGGGTTTCACCTGCCCTCCGTGCGTATGGCCAGCCAGCGACCAGCCACGCACGCCAGCCCAGATGGGGAGATCCTGCGCGTCGGGGTTATGCGCGAGCACGATCGTCGGCAGACCGCGCGCGAGCGCCGCGAGCGTCGCTTCGGCGTCCCTGCCGCCGGGTGGCGCTTGACCGATCATCTCGGTCCCGTTAGGCAGGACGCGGATGATCCGTGGCTTGACGGCGTATGCGCCGAACTCCGGACCCCAAATGTCCGTGAGCCCGGCGATCTGAAGGCCGCCGACAACCTGAATCTCGTTCCGCAGCACGCGGATCCCGGCGTCGGCGGCGACGCGCGTTATCTCGTCGGCAACTCCGGGGTGTCGCCAGCCGAACCCGTAGTCGTGGTTGCCCAGCACACCGTACGTGCCGATCCGCCCGTTAGGTACGCGGCGCAGCACGCGTGCGAGCTCGCCGTATTCGTTGGCAGACCGGTACGTGACGAAGTCTCCGGTGAAGGCGACGAAGTCCGGGGCGAGCTCGCGCGCGCGGTCCAACGTCTCGATGAGATACGCCGAGCTCACGCGCGGACCGACGTGAATATCGCTCATCTGCAGCAGCGTGCGGCCCTCGAGTGCTGGCGGCAAGTTCTCCAATGGCATTGGCCAGCGGACGACCTCCACCCAGTGCGGCTCGACTTGCCAGGCATAGATGGGGAGTCCGGCAGCGGTCGCGAACGCGGCCCCGCCGAGTGCGAGAAACCGGCGGCGGCTCAGCACGGTGCTGGGTCGTTGTTCACCATGTTCCGTAATACAAGTCGGGGGTGCTCAACGCGTCGTAACAAACGGGTCAGGGCGTGCTGCCCTTTCGGTAGTCGAGCTGCGGCGGCTGGCTCCCGAGCGCCGTCTCGTATTTGAACGCGGGTCCGCGCTTCGTATCGAGCTCGGCCTTTGCTGCGGCGATCGTCGTGGGCGCAGTGAAGAGATCCGCACCCGTCAACGCCATGGTCTTCGCCGCGACCATCATCCCCTTGTAGCCGATGGTCGTACCGCCGGCCGCCACCGCCTGCCACGAGTGCGCCGCCGTTCCAGGAACCCAGGTCGCCGCCGAAAGCTGCACCGTTGGCACGACCCAACTCACGTCCCCGACATCCGTGGACCCGGCACCCGCGGCGCCGATCGACAGCGGCTTCACCTTCGCCACGGTCTCGAGCGGGACCGCCGTGAACGCGTCGCTCTTCTGCAGCCGCTCGGCGAACGCGCGCTCCTCCGGCGTGTAGGTGAACCCGCCCACCTTCTCGAGCGCTCGCTGCTGCACCTTCGCCAGCGTTTCGTTAGGCAGCAGCGAGTAAACGGACCCCACGAGCTGGAGATCGTACGTCGTACCCGTGCCGAGCGCGGCGCCCTTGGCGGCGTTGACGACCCGGTTCCAGAGGTCCTTCACGATGGCCATCTCGACATGCCGGACAACGTAGTACACCTCGGCTTCGTCGGGCACGACGTTAGGCGCCTTGCCGCCGTTCGTGATGACGTAGTGGATGCGGCTGCCGTCCGGAATGTGCTCGCGCAGCATGTTCGTCATGACGTCCATGGCTTCCACGGCATCCAGCGCAGAGCGGCCGCGCTCGGGTGCGGCGGCGGCGTGGGCGCTGAGGCCGTGGAACCGGAATTTGCCCGAGATGTTCGCCATCGACCGCTCGCCGGTCACCGAGTTATCGTCGCCGGGATGCCAGGCGATGACGGCGTCGACGTCGTTGAACACACCATCGCGCACCATGTACACCTTCCCCGCCCCGCCCTCCTCGGCCGGCGTGCCGATCAGCCGGATCGTCCCGTTCACGTTGTTCGCCTGCATCCACTGCTTGAGCGCGATCGCCGCTGCGGCACTCGCGGTACCGAACAGGTGGTGGCCGCACCCGTGCCCCGGTCCACCGGCACGCAGGGGTTTGCGCTCCGGCAGGCTGTCCTGCGACAGCCCGGGAAGCGCATCGAACTCGCCGAGGATGGCGATCACCGGTTTGCCGCTCCCGAACTCGGCCACGAACGCCGTGGGCTCACCGACAACACCTGCCTTCACGATGAAGCCGGCGCTCTTGAGCTCGGACTGGAGGAGCGCGGAGCTCTTCTCCTCCATGTAGCCGACTTCGGCGTAGGTCCAGATCTGCTTCGCCACGGTCGCGTAGTGGGCCGCCGCGGCGTCGAGGCTGGAGAGCATCGGCGTGGTATTCGCAGCAGGCTTCGGCAGCTGGGCGCCGAGCGGAAGCACGATGACGATCGAGAGACCGAGGGAACGCATAGGTCGGGGCGTGAGGGCGATCAACGGACGTGCCGGACACAGCACTCGAGCACCAAACGATGCTGGCACCGATGGCAGAACTTGTCCACACCTGTCACGCGAGTAGTATGACAGCATTCGGTCATGACATCCGAGTGGGAGCGACGGCCTTATGTCTCGTCCATCGACGGCACTGCGTATCCGCGTGAACGGCGCCGACCACGACGTTTCCGCCGAGCCGGACACGCCGCTGCTCCACGTCCTGCGTAACGTGCTGTCGCTCAACGGTCCCAAATTCGGCTGCGGGCTCGGACAGTGTGGCGCGTGTACGGTGCACATTGATGGCGCCGCCCGGCGCTCGTGCGTGACCGCTGTCTCCGCTGTCGCCGGGAAAGACGTCGTGACGCTCGAGGGACTCGGCACTCCCGAGCGACCGCATCCGCTGCAGCAGGCGTTCATAGACGAGCAGGCCGCGCAATGCGGTTACTGCATCAACGGAATGATCATGCGAGCGGCCGCCCTGCTCGCGCGAACGCCTCGCCCGTCGCGTGACGACATCCTGTCCGCGATGGACGCGAATCTCTGCCGGTGCGGCACCCACATGCGCATCGTGCGGGCGATCGAGCGCGCCGCTGCGAGCGGCGCGGCTGGACCGGCAGGACGGGAGGACTGACGTGAGCACGGCATCAGCGTACGCGCGATCGCGCCGCGAATTCCTCGCCGACGCCGGCATCCTCGTCGTCGGCTTCACGCTGTTCCCGCGTCGCGTGCGGGCTGAGTCGTTAGGCAGCGCGACGGGACGGTCGACCACTCCATCTGCCGACGCGCTCGACTCGTGGCTCGTGATCGGTCGAGACGAGGGTGTGACGGTCTACGCGGGAAAAGTCGAGTTAGGTACGGGCGTCTCCACGGCGCTTCGGCAGATCGTGGCCGAGGAGCTCGACGTGGCCGCGGCGCGCATTACGTGGGTCCAAGGCGACAGCCAGCTCACGGTCGATCAGGGCCGGACCGTCGGCAGCGGCAGCGTGAAGCGCGGGGGCGCGCAGCTCCGACGCGCCGCGGCGGAGGCACGCCAGGCGCTTCTCGAGATGGCCGCGGCAAAGCTGAACGTGGCCGTCACGGACCTCGAGATCAACGACGGCGTTGTGTCGGTGTCGGGCGACGCGTCCAGACGCCTAACGTTTGGCGCGCTCCTCGGCGGTGGGCGCTTCGAGCGCACGATCTCCGGTCGCGCACCGGTCAAGGCGCCATCGGCATACAAGGTCGTCGGCCATCCGGTGCCACGCGTCGAGATCCCCGCGAAGGTCACTGGCAAACACGTCTACGTACACGACGTCCGCCTTCCCGGGATGGTTCACGGTCGAGTCGTCAGGCCGCCGCGCGTCGGCGCGACGCTCGAGTCGCTCGACGAGCAATCGGCGGCGAAGCTGCCCGGTGTGATCCGCGTAGTGCGGAAGGGAACGTTCGTCGGCGTCGTCGCGGAGCGCGAGGAACAGGCGGTGCGCGCAGCGAAGACGTTGACCGCGAAATGGTCGGCGATGCCGGTGCTGCCTGGCGCGGCCGAGCTATACGCCAGGTTCAAGTCACTAGCGACGACCCAGCGTGTGGTCGGCGAGGCCGGTGACGCCGCCGCCGCGCTCCGCTTGGCCGCGCGGCCGGTGCGCGCGACGTATCGCTGGCCGTTTCAGCTCCACGCGTCGATCGGGCCCTCGTGCGCCGTGGCCGACGTCCGTGACAACGGCGCCACCGTGTATTCCGCAACGCAGGGCGCTCACCAACTGGTCGCGCCAATCGCGGCGCTGCTCGGGATGTCGAGCGATAGCGTCCGTGTCGTGTTTACCGAAGGCTCCGGATGCTACGGGCACAATGGTGCCGACGATGTCGCGGCGGATGCGGCGCTCCTGTCGCAGGCTGTCGGGCGGCCAGTGCGCGTGCAATGGAGTCGCGAGGACGAGAACGGGTGGGAGCCGGAGGGACCCGCGATGCTGTTCGAGATGGCGGGCGCGGTGGGCGCCGACGGGAAAATCTCCGCGTGGACCTACGACGCCTGGACGCCGACGCACGGCGCGCGGCCGACGCGCGACCCTGCGACGCTCGTGGCCGGCGCGCTGGTTGCCGGGGCCGCGACGACCGGCGAGTTCTTCAGCGGCGGCGGCGAGCGTAACGCCCGAACCACGTATGTGCTGCCTAACGAACGAGTGACGTCGCACCCCGTTCCCTCGTTCCCGATCCGCACGTCGTCGCTCCGCGGGCTCGGGTCGCCACAGAACTCGTTCGCGAACGAGTCCTTCATGGACGAGCTGGCGGCGGCGGCCGGCATCGACCCGATCGAGCTTCGGCGGCGTCATCTGTCGGACCCGCGAGCGCTCGCGGTGATCGAGGCGGTCGCAAAGCGCGCTGGCTGGGCATCCCGCACGTCGGCGCCCAGGCGCGGTGGTGCGGCGACCAACAGCATGAGGAAGGGGCGAGGGTTCGCATACGTGCAGTACGACCGCACCGAGGCGTACGTCGCGGCAGCGGTCGACGTGGACGTGAGACCCGACACCGGGTCGGTGCGAGTACGTCGGGTGTGTGTCGCGCACGACTGCGGGCTCATCGTGAACCCCGACGGTCTGCGCAATCAGATCGAAGGCAACGTGGTGCAGGCGATCAGCCGAACGCTCAAGGAAGCCGTGCGGTTCGACTCGACGCGCGTCACGGGCATAGACTGGAACGGCTACTCGATTCTTCGGTTCTCGGAGATTCCGGACGCGATCGACATCGACCTGGTCGATCGCCCCGACCAGCCATCGGTGGGCGCTGGCGAAGCGGCGACGTCTCCGATTCCGGCGGCGATCGCGAACGCGATCTTCGATGCGGCGGGTGCTCGGGTCCGGCAGGTGCCGTTCACGCCGGACCGCGTGCGGGAAGCGCTTCGTGCATCGAAGGTCTGACGCGGCTTTGACGCGGGCCTGACCCCGGCCCGCCACCCCTGTCGCAATTTGTCATCCGGCGCTCGGTAGTCATCCCGAGCGAAGCGAGGGATGGCGATCGTCCTGATAGAGAGCCCGTAGCTCTGGCTGCCTGCCAGACCCCTCTGTTCTGGATGGCTTCCCAGCCAACATAGAGGCTTACATTGCAATCGACACTCCGCCACGCCATCCGCCGTCTGCTCCGCGAGCGGACTCTGACGATCACCGCGGTGCTCACGCTCGCGTTAGGCATCGGCGCCACGACCGCGGTGTTCACGGTCGTCAACGCGGTTCTGCTGCAGCCGCTCGCGTACCCGAGGCCAGAGCGGCTCGTCGACCTGTCGCACACGCTGACCATCTCGGGAATCACGCGGGTCGACCAATCCGACGCGACCTTCCTGTACTACGCTCGCGAAAACCGCGTCTTCAGCGGCATCGGCGCCTATCGCGTCACCGGCGTCAACGTCGCCGGATCCACCGGGGGATCCACCACCGTCGACGCGCGTGCCGAGCGTCTCAGCGCGGGGCTCGTCAGCGCGAGCACGTTCCCCATGCTCGGCGCCACGCCGATCCTCGGCCGAACCTTCCGTGACAACGAAGACCGGCGGGACGCACCGCGCGTGGCCCTCCTCGGACAGCGACTCTGGGAACGCAAGTTCGGCGCAGACCGCGGCATCATCGGACGCCAGATCTCGATCGATGGTGTCCCGCGCGAGATCGTGGGCATCATGCCCGCCGACTTCGACCTTCCGGGGGCCAGAACCGACGTGTGGCTGCCCCTCGGCATCGATCCGGCGCACACGGCGTCAGCGGCGTTCGACTACCGCGGCGTCGGCCGGCTGCGCGACGGGGTGTCGCTCGACGCCGCCACGGTCGACCTTCAGCGCCTGCTGCCTCTGGTCCCGGAGGCCTACCCTGGCCGCCTAACGGCAAAGTCGATCGAGCAGATCCGGATGCGGGCCGTGGTCCGCCCGCTGCGCGACGTCGTCGTAGGGGACGTCGGGCGCGTGCTCTGGGTCGTGCTCGGCGCCGTTGCGTGCGTTCTCCTCATCGCGTGCGCGAACGTCATGAACCTGTTGCTCGTGAGGGCCGAGGGCCGGCAGCACGAGCTCGCCGTACGCCGGGCCCTCGGCGCCGAACGCTGGACGCTCGCGCGAGATCACGTGACCGAAGGCAGCCTGCTTGCCGTGGTCGGTGCCGTGCTCGGACTCGGTGTCGCCGTGGCAGGCGTGCGCGTGCTTCGGTCGCTCGAAGGCTCGATCGACGTCCCGCGCCTGGCCGAGGTACATGTCAGCGCGGTGGTGCTCGCGGTGGTGGCCGCGGTGACCGTGCTGGCGACGCTGCTCGTAAGCGTGCTGCCGGCGCTGCGAGCGGCATCCTCCACTGCCCTGCCAGCGCTCACGGAGATGGGGCGCGCCCTCACCGCGAGTCGTGGGCGGCACCGCGCACGCCACACGCTGGTCGTCGCCCAGCTTGCGCTCGCACTCGTACTGCTCGCGGGTGCGGGACTCATGGCCCGAAGCTTCGCGCGACTCCGCTCGGTGCCATCGGGAGTCGATGCCGCACACGCGTTCGCGTTCCGGGTGGCACTGCCGACCGCCGCGTACTCGGACTCCGGGCGCGCCGCCCGCTTCATCATCCGTGCGCTCGATCAGATGGCCACGATCCCGGGCGTCGACGCCGCGGGCGCGATCTCGAAGCTGCCATTCGTTCCCGACGCGCGTCAGGATTCGGCGCTGTTCGTCGAAGATCATCCGCTCGCGCCGGGCACGATGCCGAACATCCACCAGTTCGCGTTCGCGAGCCCGGGCTATTTCCACGCGATGGGGATCCCGTTGATCGAAGGCCGGACGTTCGAGACGCTCGACCCCGGACGCGCACCGCGTGAGCTCGTGCTGAGCCGTGTCGTCGCCTCGCGCTACTGGCCGCAGGGCGCGGCGATCGGCAAGCGCGTGCGGATGGCGCCGGTGGGTGAGTGGTACACGGTAGTGGGGGTGGCCGGCGACGTCCACGGCACCGCGCTCGACCAGCCGCCCGACGAGGTCGTCTACCTGCCGCTGGTCGTGACGTTAGGCGGCCAGGCCATGGGGATGGACCCCGAACGACCGTGGACGCCGCGAGACATCGCATTCGTGACGCGCGCCGCCGGGGATCCGGCCATCGTCGGCAGCCGGGCCGAACGTGTGATCCGCGACCTCGATGCCGAGGTTCCGGCGTATGGCGCCCGATCGATGGGGGAGGTCGTCGCCCGGTCGGCGGCGAGGACCACGCTGACGCTGACGCTGCTCGGCATCGCGTCGCTAGTTGCGCTGGCGTTAGGCGCGGTCGGGATCTACGGTGTCATCTCGTACGTCGTGAGCCTGCGCACGCGCGAGATAGCCGTGCGCATGGCGCTCGGTGCGCGACCCGTCGACGTGCGGCGAATGGTCTCGCGCCAGGCGGCCGTCGTCGCCGGCATGGGTATCGCCGCGGGCGTCGCCGGGGCGTTCGCGCTGACTCGTGTGTTGAGCGCGCTGTTGTTCGGCGTCAGCCCGGTCGATCCGGCAACGATGATCACCGCAGCCGCCATTCTAGCGCTCGTCGCGGCGATCGCGGCGTGGGTGCCCGCACGGCGCGCGGCCGCGCTGGACCCGGCACAGGCGCTAAGATCTGACTAAGTCCAAGTGGTGGACAAAGTCTTGTCTCACTGAGACCATCAAAGACCTCACACGGATGACCGACGGTCACGACGATGACGCGGGTTGACTCCGCCGGCACTCACACGCCCTTCCACCCGGCAAGCGCTCGGTTCTTTTGTTCAAAACCAAAGAACCGTTTTTCAAGGTCGAGATGGTTTGATGTTCTCGAAGTAAATCCGCGTCATCGTCGTGATCGTGGTTCATCCGTGTGAGGTCTTGCCGTTGTCGTGCCGTCGTCGTGTCCCGGCTAAATCTTGGTTGCATCCGTGACGTGGTGCGGCGACGCCATCATGGCCTTGGCCACCTTGGTTTCGACTTTGTCCACCTGCCTTAGCCTTAGGTGTTGAGCAGCATTTTCGTCAGGTTCACGAGGCCCGCGCCCTGCTGCGTGCGGACGCGCCTCAGGTCCGTGCAGTTGTCGATGAGGATCTGCTTGACGCGATCGGGCTCGCCGACGAACTCCCGGCGCACCGACAGAAACGCCGCCGCGACGCCCGATACGTGTGGCGTGGCCATGCTCGTCCCGCTCATCTCCACGTACAGGTCATCCACCGTGGAGGCAGCCTTTTTCAGTTTGTTCCGACACGACAGGATGCGTTCCCCTGGCGCAACCACGTCGGGTTTCTGACGACCATCCGCGGTCGGACCACGCGACGAGAAGTACGAGATGCCGAAGGTGTGCGGACTCTCCTTGTGCACCGACCCGACCGCGATGGCTTCCTCGAGATTCGCCGGATCGCCGATCGACAGGTCCATGTTCGCGTCGATCGTCCCATCCAGCGTCTGCAGCACGGCGAATCCTTCATTGCCCGCGGCCAACACGACGACCACGCCCTGACGCCAGAGCCGCTTCAGCTCGCGGCACAGCGGTGAGTGGCCACACGCGTAGACACTCTGATCGAACGGACCGCCGAGGCTCAGATTCACACCGTGAATCACGAGCTGACCGGCGCCCTCGTTGGTCGTGAAGACGTGATCGAGCGCCTTGATGATCCACGAATCGTCGCCGTCACCGTCGTCGCCGAGCGTCTTGTAGATGTGAAGCTTCGCTTCCGGCGCTACACCCGACATCACGCGATCGGGCTTCCCCCTCTTTCCACGAAATTGCTGCGCGCCGGCAATGATTCCGGCGACATGCGTGCCGTGCCCGTAGTTGTCCGGCGCGGATCCGGCGATGAGCGAGCCGCGCTTCGTGCAGTCGTACTGTGCTTCGATGTTCGCGAACCTGGCAAAGTGCGGATGCGCGGCATTCACTCCGGTGTCCAGCACGGCCCAACGAATGTCGCGCCCGACGGCAGAGTATCCGACGTTCGCCGTGCGCGCCTGAATCGTGTTGGTGGAGGTGTCGAGCAGCGCGCTCTTCGCGGAGTTGCGCCAGATGCGTGAGATGGATCGACCGGCCGCGGGTTCGACGCTCGCCAGGGTCTCAGCCTCTTCGCGAGTCAACTCGGCCGCCACGAAGCGCTGCAGCGGATCGATGGCCAGGGCCTCCTCGTCAACCTTTCGATCCCGCGCGATCTGTTTGAGACTGGCGACGAGATTCTCCCGGGTGGCGTCGAGCATTCCCTTGGAGTCGTTGCTGCTCGAGGCAAGCTCGATGAGCACCTTGTGGCGCACTTCGGCTGGCTGGTTCTCGAACCGACGCGCCATGTCTCGCGCGATGACGAATGGGGCGATCGGCTGAAACGCCGCCGTTTCCACGGCGTCACGAACGGCTTTCTGCACCACATCGGTCCGCAGGTAGCCGGAGCCCGAATGGGGGTGCCTCGGGGCATCGGAGTTGTTCGCCGTGAAATCCTGGATCGACGGACCACCCGTGAACTCACCGGCAAGCGTGCTGTCGAGCGCCACTGGATCGATGGGGTCGGCGACGTTGATCCAGCGCTTGACGCATCGCGGGGCGCGCAGCGATTTCTGCCGCGTTAGGCTCCGGATCTGATCCTGGACTTCGGTGATACCGAGCGGGGATCCGACTGTCACGAACAGGTCCACCGGATACGCGACGGGATCGAGATCGCACAGGACGTCGTACGCGATCAATGACCCCTGGCTATGTCCGATGACGACGAACGGTCCGCCGCCCACGCGGATTCGCTCCAGGACGCTTTCCTTCATCGCCGCCCGTCGTGCCGGCACGTAGAAGTAGTCGTTCACGTCGCGAAGAAAGGCACGGACGATCCGACGCGTGATCCACTCGCGGAGGGGCCGCGGGAGCGGCAGCG
>Ga0307408_100001482_pt1 | contig 17428 bp, 15 predicted proteins | sample 322Cmetagenome_FD_202116 | JGI IMG/M metagenome (GOLD analysis project Ga0307408, IMG submission 202116) | Maize rhizosphere microbial communities from greenhouse at UC Davis, California, United States - 322HYB-C-3 | ecosystem: Host-associated > Plants > Roots > Rhizosphere > Soil | place...
GTCAAGGCAAGCCTGCCCGGGCCGGTGCCGGCGGAACTGGTCATGGTGCCCGGCGACCACTTCGCGCTGATCAACCCCGAAGCGCCTGCGTATGCAAAGTGCCGTGAACTGGTCCAGGAGCTGCTGGCTTCAGAGGAGCACGGTGCTTAACCTTCTCGCGTGCGGCCGCCCGAACGTCCTGCCACCTTAGCCCGGTTGGCCCTTATCGCCTGGCAGGCCCCGTCGACTCCCGGAAAACGAGCTCCATGGGGTCGAGCGCAAGGGTCTCGGTTGTCGTCGAAACACCCCGTATGCGGGCTATAAGTTCGCTCATGCTCCGCGCCCCGAGCGCTTCGAGATCCATGTGGACAGTGGACAAGGACGGGATGAAGTAGCTTGACTCTGCCATGTCGTCCCAACCGAAGACGCTGACCTGGCCGGGCACGGAGATGCCATGCTCATGCAGGGCCCGGATCACGCCCATGGCCATGGTGTCGTTTGCTGACACCACCGCGGTCACGTCCTTCAGGGCGGCGATCTCCTGCCCGGCGGCGTAACCGGAGGGCGACGACCAGTCACCTGCTGCCACCCCCAATGACACCAGGCCCAGCCGGGCGACCGTTTCCTCATAGATGGCCAGGCGGTTCCGGGCGGACGGCCAGGCAGCGGGCCCGGCTACGTGAAAGAAGTTCCGGTGGCCCAGCGACGCCAGATGCTCCACGATCCCGGCCACGGCAGAACCGTCCGCCAGGCTGCCGCGGGCGCGCATGCGGTTGTCATATTCACCGGCAACCACCATGGGAACGCCCGGGTTCTGGTCCGGGATTGAGCCGAGTTTGGCGGGCCGGGGGACAAAGGACAGGATCCCTGCGATGTCTTCGCCAGCCAGCAGTCCCTGCAGCCGTTGTGCTCTGGCTTCGGCGGTTCCCTCCATGGCCACGACGTCGATGCGGAAGCCGGCCGCGTGTGCAGTCTCGGCGGCGCCGCTCAGCATGCGGAGAGGGAAATACAGGGACGCTTCCGGCACCACTACAACGATGCGGTACAGCTCGCGGGACCGCAGGGACCGGGCAGCGAGGTTGGGGCTGTAGTTGAGCTCCAGCAACGCCTTTTCAACGCGTTCCACCGTGGCCGGCTTGAGCTTGGCCTTGTCCTTCAAATAGCGGGACACTGTCTGGTGCGAAACACCGGCCAGTCCTGCCACGTCATAGATAGTGGGTGCCTTCGACCGGCCCGGTCCTACAGCTGGTTGCACCATGGGCGTCCCTTCAGGTTTCGTCCTGCGGTTGTCGCGGGAGGGATCCGGCTCCAGCCTAATCCCTCCCGCTTAGCCGCGGCCGTACCCCATTCGTGGCTCAGGAAGGGGCGCCCGAGTCCCACTTCCGCAGCATCCCGCACATCCCAAAGATCCGCTCTGTGCCGGCAGGCGCTGTCCGGGACACTGCTGCATCCCTGAAGTGGCTGAACCGGCCCTCGGCGAGGTCCGTGAGCCACTGCCCGGTCCGTGCCGCTTCCGGTGCGATGTTCCCGGTCCAAAGTTCCCGCCACGCGGGGACCCGTGACTGGACCAGCCGGACGGCGGCGCGGTGAAATTGCTCGACGGCGTCGAAGTCACCCGTCTGGGCAGCCTCCTTCAGCCGCTGGTAGCCTGCCAGTGCCGCGTCCCGCCTGGTTCGGGCAGCGGAAGCCAGCCCCTCCGAGGCCGAGCCTGTCCCGCCGTCGACCCGTGCGGTCCGCGCATACCGTTCAGCATCGGCCACAACATCCGCCTCGAAGGTGAGGACGGCATCGCCTGCCTCCGGCAGCCCGCCGTTCTGCATGATGGCCAGGATGTCCAGGCCGCCGGTGTTCACCAGGCGGTGAATGGTTCCCGGGCTGAACCACAGGAGGTCGTCCGGTGCCAGGTCATGGGATTCGTAACCTGACGCCGTGACCGTTTCAACCCGCCCGGTTCCGGCCAGCACCAGGTAGGCCTCGGTGGAGGCCGTGTGCATGTGCGGGGAACCTCCGCACACGCCGTCGGCCGATTCCCAGTCGTAGACGCCAAGCCGGGTGAGGGCCACCGCGCCGGGGAAGGGGGCGGCCTGCCTGAGGACGGTCATGCGGTGGATACCGCCTTCTGCTGCAGGGAAGCCGCGCCGGCCGCGGCGAGGGCGTCGAGGCGCTCCTGATCGGAGTCGCCGTCGGCGATCACCACGGCGTACCTGTTCACCATCGTGGTGCCCGCGGCGAAGGTGACTTCCCTGCTGAAGAACGGAGCGGGGCCGAAGCACGCAAAGGGCTCCGACCGGGCGAACCACTCGGGCGGGTGCTGGGCGTTGGCGGTGTCGTCGGCGATCAGCACGGTGGAGAACCGGCAGCTGTCATCGTGCTGGCCGACGAAGGCGAGCCAGGGCCCCCGGGTCCCGCGCAGGGCTTCGCCGCTTGCACCCCCCGGGCCGGCGATCCGGCCGCCGGCGAATTCGCGGGGGCCGCGCCAGAACAGGCCGCCGTAGCCGGCGTTCTCCCGGCCTTCGGTGGTGGGGGAGCCGATCTGGATGTCGGCACCTGAAACGTTGGTCATCGCCGTTTCGAAGACGAGTGTCCAGGAGTCGCCGCCGGGGCCGGGGCTGATCCCGATGGAGCGTGTTTCATCAACCACATGTTTGCCGCCCTGGGTCCACCAGGTCAGCGCATGGGCAAAACGGAACGTCCCGCCGTCGAGCCCTGCCTCAATGACGTGTTCGTGCCGCATGCGCCCGTTGTTGGGAAGCCAGGTGTAGTCCGTTTCGCGGCGGTAGCTGGGGCCGCCCCAGAAGTTGTCCTCGCCGAAGTGGGGCAGGGACCAGGCAAGGCCCTTGTGCCACACATGGTCCCAGGGGCGGTAGACGCTGACTGTTTCCCCGGCTTTGGTGCGCAGCCGATGGAAGAACGGCCGCGGCGATTCGCGCTGTTCGTCCGTGGCGTCATAGGTGTAGGTGGCGATCTCGAGGTCCCCAAGGGATACGGTCAGGGACTGGTTGTTGTCGCGCCAGGTGAGTGCGGTTGATGTGCTCATGCGTTCAGGGCTTCCTCTTGCTTCCAGGGTTCCAGGTGGCCGTCCATCCGGGTGAAGAACGGGCTGTCTTCACCGATCTGGCCGCGGGAGACGGTGGTGCCGCTGACGCTGGACGCATAGATTGCGGCTGCCAGTTCCATGGTGGCATAGGCATCAGTGACGGAGACCGGAGCGGGCTCCCCGTCGTGAAGGCTGCGGACGATGGCCGCGTACTGGGCGTTATGACCGCTTGGCTGGTCCTCCCCCTGCGCCCAGAGGCCGACGACGGCGTCCTGGCCGGGTGCCGGCGTCACCGTCCAGTTGTGGTCGCTGTAGCCGTAGAGGTGGTCCAGTTCCACCGTCGCCTTTTCGTAGTCGAGCCGAAGGTAGGAGGTTTCCCGCGGCGAGATCACGGAGTTGATGATCGTGGCGATCGCGCCGGACTCGAAGCGGACCACGGCCGCGGACGCGTCCTCTGTGTCGGTTTTGCGCGCCAGTTTTCCGGCGAAGGCGGTCACCTCGGACCAGGGTCCCCACAGGTGCAGGAGGAGGTCGAACTGGTGGATGCCGTGGCCCATGGTGGGGCCGCCGCCCTCCACGTCCCACAGCCCGCGCCACGGCACATCGAAGTAGGGCTGGTCACGGAACCACAGGGTGTTGCAGGTGCCAACGAGTTGCTTGCCGAGGGCTCCGGACTGCTGCAGTGCCACCAGCCTCTGCGCGCCGGACCCGAACCGGTGCTGGAAGATGCAGCTGAGGGAACCGGCGGACTCTGCCTCGGCGGCTTCGAGTTGGCGCATCTGGCTCAGGGACAGGGCCGGCGGTTTTTCGATGACTGCATGCAGGCCGCGGGCGAGCGCCTCCAAGGCCAGGGGGAAGTGGCTGGACGGGGGAGTGCAGATGGCTACGAGATCCAGCGGACCGCCGTCGAGCGCTTCGGTGAGGTTTGCCGCGGTCCGGGTGACCCCCCATTTGCCCGCGAAAGCTTCGGCACGGCCAGGGTCCACGTCGATGGCCGCGGCGAGCTCGACGCCGGGTTGCTGCTTGAGTGCTTCGGCGTGGGCATTGGCGATGCCGCCGGTGCCGATGAATGCGACGCGGAGGGGAGTGGTGTTGGTAGTCATTTCTACTTCCGGAGTGAGGAGGAGAGTTCGTCGATGAAGGGTTGGGCGGCTTTTTCCGGAGTGGTGCGTTCGAAAAGGATGTCGGAGGTGTAACGGCTGAGGATGTCCGTGATGGTGCTTCCGCCCGAGGGCGTGATGGGCGGGGCCGGCCGGACTTCGTCTGCGATGTCATTGGTGAAGGCGATGGCGGCCTTGTCCGTGGCGTTGAGCTTGGGGGAGATGGCCTCGCGGACTTTGGTGTTGGCGGGAATGCCGCGTTCAGTCAGCATGATGTCGCCCGCGGTCTGGCTGTTGGTGAGGTAGTTAAGGAACTTTTCCGCGGCCTTCTGGTGCTTGGTGCGGGAGGAGACGGACCAGAACATGGATGGCTTGTAGTAGGCGCCGCGTTCCTCGGCACTGGACTCACCGGGCAGGCGGAGCAGTTTCAGTTCCTGGCCGCTGGCGCCTGAGTAGGCGGTGAGCTGGGTGCTGAAGACACCGGAGAACGCCATCTCATTCTTGGCGAGTGCCGTCTGGTTCAGGGAAGCCGAGGCGTTTTCGATGATGACTGATGGCTTGGGCCCGGCGCCGGAAGCCGACAGGTCCCGGACGTTCTTCCAGAACGAGACGACGGTTTCGGGCTTGATGACCACCTTTCCGTCCTCGTCGTAGAGCCGGTCGCCGTGCTGCCGCGCCCAGATGTAGAGGTCCTGGTCGCCGTACTGCACACCCACGCCCGTGCCTGCGCCGCTCTGGCTCACCTGCTGGCCGATCTTCTGATAGTCCTCCCATGTCCAGGTTGTGTCATCCGGCAGCGGCACGCCGGCCTTGGCCAGGACGCCCGGGTTGGCAGCGATGCAGAATGTGGCAATGCCGGTGACGAGCCCCACGAGCTCGCCGTCCACCTCCCCGCTCTTGAGGGTGTCCGGGTCAATGCCGGACGTGTCCAGGCCGCTCAACTTCTTCATGTCCAGCAGGGCGCCGCGGTCGCCGTATTCGCGGACATATTTCTCGTCCATCTGGATGACGTCCGGAGCATCGTTCGCGGCCACCTGCGTGGCGAGTTTGTCCCAGTAGCCGGTCCAGTCGCTGTACTCGCCCACAACGGTGATGTTGGGGTTTTCCGCTTCGAAGGCTTCAATGACTTTTTGGGTTGCTTTCTGGCGGGCATCGCCGCCCCACCAGGTGAAGCGGATGGTGACGGGTCCGGTTTCCTCAGCGCCGGGAGTGCCGCCGGCGCCACATCCGGTCAGTGCCAGGACGGAAGCGGTGACGGCGGCGGAGAGCTTCAGGTAGCTCCGGCGCGTGGGGTTGCAGCTCATAAAAGACCTTTCCAGGGTGGCGTCGTCTTTGACGGTTATGTGGTGCCGGTAGTGGGGTGCGCTTGGATCAGGGGAGGGTGGAAGCTCCTCCACAGGAGAATCCCGAATCGCTGCCTGGCCAGGAAAGTGATCGGTAACATAACTATGGTGATCGATAACTTTCTTGTCAACGGCCCATCGCTGCTCCCATTCCCGGAACGGTGGAGAAGCCTGAGCCGGCAGGCATCGGCGTCATCGTGCTTAGCAACGTGCTGGCCGGTCGGTCCTCTGGCAGAGTATGAGCATGCTCACAGTTATTGGCGAAGGCCTCGTCGACGTTGTCCAGCGCGCCTCCGGAATCGAGGCCCATGTAGGCGGCAGCCCGCTGAATGTCGCGGTAGGACTGGCCCGTCTTGACCACCCGGTGCAGTTCATCGGACGCTACGGCCGCGACGCGTACGGCGATTCCGTCGCGGCGCACCTGCGCGCCAGTTCCGTGATGCTTCCACTGGGCCCGGATGAGCTGCCGACCAGCGTGGCCACCGCCCTGATTGACGACGACGGCGCCGCCACCTACACGTTTGACCTCACCTGGGAGCTTCCCGGCATCGCCGACCGGCTTGCATTTATGCTGCAGGGCACCACCCTGCTGCACACCGGCTCGATCGCCACCATGCTGGCTCCGGGTGCAACGGACGTGCTCGCCGCCGTCGAATATGCCCACCCGCGTGCCACCATCAGCTTTGACCCCAACTGCCGGCCCAGCATCATCACCGATGTGGACTATGCCCGCCGCCATGTGGAAAAGTTTGTGTCCCTCGCCGACGTGGTCAAGGCCTCGGATGAGGACCTTGCCTGGCTGTACCCGGGCGAGGACGTGCTGGAATCGGCGCGGCGGTGGATGACGCTGGGCCGGACTGAAAGGCCGGCTATGGTGGTGGTCACGCGCGGCGCAGCCGGACCGTGGGGCATCACGGCCTCAGGTGAAGCAGACTGCCCTGCACCGAAGGTCGAGGTGGCGGACACCGTTGGCGCCGGCGATTCCTTCATGGCCGCCCTGCTCTCCGGCTTGGTGGACCGAGGCCTTGACGGCGCCCAGAACCGCAAGGATCTGCGCGAATTGCCCGCGGAGGGACTCGCCGAGCTCCTGGCCCACGCCGCTAAGGCGGCAGCGGTGACGGTGTCCCGGCCCGGCGCGAACCCGCCCACGCGCGCTGAGCTGAACGGAAGCTCCGGGGAGTAAGGCGGGATTTCCCTTCGTTATCCCTCGTGGTTGTAGTAGGGCCACGGCAGGAAGCGACGCTCGCCGCGCCGGTCGGGTCCTTCCAGGGTGACTTTGCCCTTCGCAGCCCATTCCACGCCGCGGGGGAACATCCGGATGAACTCGATCCGGCGGAACGTGTCGATGTCGTGCCCGATCGTAATCGTGAAGCTGCGGCCTTCGCCGTAGTTGTTGATCCAGGCAAGGGGCTGCAACGTGTTGATGCCGGGAAGACCCTCGATGCCCTCCGCGGGAATGGCCACCGGATAGTGGGACATTGGCCACATCGGCGCGTTCTTGTACGAGTCCAGGTCGTCAAACACTGAGAGAAGCACCTCGGCACCTTCGTACAGCTGCACGCCGGTCAGGATGTCGTCACCCGTCACTGTCCAGGTGTCGCTGATGCCCTCTGTGATGGGGTGGCGTGGCTGGGTGGTCTGCAGCAGGGCCTCACCCCAGGGACGCGGACGCAGCCCCGTGGGAACGCTGAGCTTCGCACCCCGCATGATGTTGTACTCCTCGGGGTACCCCCAGTCGTCCTCCTGCACGGCCGAGCCATGGAACCAGACGATGCCTTTCCCGTCGTCGTGGACAAACTCCAGCAGGGCCGCGTCGGTTTCGGCGCCGAATCCGACTGCCTTTTCGTGGTATCCGTCGCGGCCCTCGAACACAATGATGACGACGTCGTATTTGTCGATAACGTTTGCCCCGAGGCCCCGCGGGTCTTCAACGACGCGGACGCGGAACCGGCCTGTGTCCTCAAGAACGGTAGTGAGCCAGTGGTTGTGGGAGCGGAAGCTGCGGAACTCGTTGTCGTGCTCGCGGGTCATATGCCCGCAGAGGATGAGTGCGTTTATCACGTCCGCCATGTGGTCTGAGCTCCTTGGTATTCGAGCAGGCTGGGTTATGGAGAAACTTTACATACTTTAGTATCAAACCGACATAACGATGCTACGATCGGTTTGCACCTAGAGAGAGTGAGCAATGATGCTTCTCGAAAGAGACCTCATCCAGTCCGTCGGCTTCCGCAACGTCACCGAGGGCGGGCGCGTCACCGGCTTCCAGTTCCGCGTCCGGATGCCTTCCTACCGCGGCATGGCCGCATCGCTCATCGACGGCATTGCAGTCCGCGTGGGCAGCATCGTCGACGCCGGCCCTGCCGTTCCGCTGTGGACCTTCGGCGGGCGGACCTACACCCTGCAGCAGCTCTGGGAAAGCGACGGCCTGCGCTGGCCCCTCGAAGAAGCCGCGGTGGTTACCGTTCCGTTCGACGGCGGCCTGCCGCAGGGTGTCCACGAGCTCACCATCGAACTGCGGCTGCGCATGTCCTATATCCCCGTCGAGCATCAGCCCACCATCCACCGCGCCAGCCGTGCGGTGACGCTGGCCCCCGAGGGCGGTGGCGGAACGTTCCGCTACGGAGTCTCCCTCTACAGCTATATGGGCGACTACGGCACCGTGATGGACCTGGAGACTGCGTTGGCCTCCATCGCGGACGTGGGTGCCACCGGCGTCGAGATCCTTGGTGAGGGCCACGTCCGCGGCTACCCCGAACCCACCCCGGCGTGGATCGACGGCTGGTTCAGGCTGCTTGAGAAGTACTCCCTGGAGCCCACGAACTACGGATCGTGGATCGATACCCGGCTGCACCCGGGCCGGAGCATGACGGGTGCCGAGGGTGCCGAGGCGCTGCAGCGTGACCTGCGGCTGGCCCAGCAGCTGGGCTTCGGCTTTGTGCGGCCCAAGATCGGCGTGGTTTCCAGCGACCTGGTTCCGGACCCTATCTGGACTGAATCGGTGGAGCGCTCCCTTGACCTGGCCCACGAGCTGGGGATCATCATCTGTCCCGAGATCCACTCACCCACACCCATCAAGCACCCCGTCGTGGACGACTACATCGGTCTCATCGAACGCACCGGAACCAAGAACTTCGGCCTGCTCATCGATACCGGAATTTTCCAGGACCGGCCCATCCCGCTGCGCGCAGGCGAGACCCGCGAAACCCGGCCCGCGTTCCTGGACGGCATCGGCGTCGACCCTGCTGACTTTGCGGACATCGCCCAGTACGTGGTGTTCATCCAGGCGAAGTTCCACGACATCAACGAGCAGCTCGAGGATCAGCAGATTCCGTGGCTGCCCGTACTCAAGGCATTGAAGGATTCCGGCTACTCCGGCTACCTCTCCAGCGAATACGAAGGCGAACGTACGCCGTGGCGGGCCATCGAGCAGGTCCGGCGCCAGCACGCACTGATCCGCCGCATCACCGCTGAACTTCCCTGACCCATTCCTCCTGCCTGCAAAGAGAACAAACAATGCCAAACGGACTTCTCGACGATTCAAGCCTCCGCACCCACCCCGAGGGCCTCGCATTGGCCCTGACGCTGCCGTGGTACCGGAGCCTGTGGCTCTCCTCCGTTTCCAGCCTTCGGCTTACTGTCGACGGCGAGGAAATCCCCACCGGGGACCTGTCGCTGGAACTGGGCGGCGTCAGGTATGCCCTTGCGGACCTGCCTGCCCAAAGCGAAACCCTCTGGTACCTCCAGGAACACCCCCTGCTGATCGCCAAACGGGATGCCCCCGTGGCCCTGGGCGGGCAGCACACCGTCCAGCTCATCGGGGAGCTCCGCCTGCCCTACATGCAGATTGCCCCGGGGCAGGATGGCGGACCCGGGATGTACGTCCCCAACTTCGTGAACCAGACACTGGAACTGGCCGTTACGGACGAGGCGGCGGAGGCTCCAGCCCTGACGACCGCGGTCACGCCGCCCCCGCCGAAAGCCGAAGAGGACCCATTCTCCCTTGGGCTCACCCTGTACTCGGCCAGCGCCGAGTTCCGGGCCGGCTGGTACGACTTTGACGGTCTGCTGAACCGTGTGGCGGAACTGGGCATCGGCCCCGGCATTGAGATCGTGGCCTCCCAGGTCCTGCCGACGTATCCGCACGTCTCGGATGACTTCGCCCGTTCCTGGCAGGAGGCCTTCGACAAGCACGGTTTCACCGCCAGCTCCTTCGGCGCCAACCTGGACATGGGCCGGCGCCGGGACCGCGACATGACACCCGACGAGGAATACCAGTTCACCGAGACGCTTTTCCGCGGCGCCAGGAAACTCGGCTTCCCGTTGGTCCGCATCCAGAGCGCCAAGCCGGACCTGCTGCGGCGGCTGCTGCCGCTCGCCGAGGACCTGGAGCTCAAGCTTGCCTATGAGATCCACGCACCGCTGGGCCCCAATTCTCCGGAGATCATGAAGGTCCGCGACGTGTACGCGGAACTCGATTCACCGATGCTGGGCTTCGTGGCCGATTTCTCCTCCACCATGCACAGCATGTCTCCCACGCTCCTGCGGGCCGTCCGCCGTGCGGGACTCGACGACGAAGCCGTCCAGAAGCTCCAGGCCGTCTGGGCCACCGACGCCCCGATGCGGGCGCGGCAGGAGGAGTTCATCGGCTACCTTCGGGCACGGGACTTCGATCCTGCCCGCCTTGGTTCCTTCGCGCACCTGGCCTTCAACATGCACGGGCACGTCAGCCCGAAGGAGTGGGCGGACATCATGCCGCAGATCATGCACGTCCACGCGAAGTTCTACGACATTGATGAACAGGGCAACGAGCCTGCCATCGACTACCCGGAACTCGTCCGCGTGTTCGTGGAGGCCGGCTACCGCGGCTACTGGTCCAGCGAATGGGAGGGCCACGCCTTCGCCGAGCTTGGCGAGGTGGATCCGCTGCTGCTGGTCCGCAAGCAGCATGACCTCATCCGGCAGAGTATGCGGTCTGCGCTGGCATCAGCCTGACCCTGCCCGAATGCGTCGGTGCCCGTCCGCTCCAGCGGCCGGGCACTCCGGCGTTTAAGGGCACAGAGTCATCTAAGCGCACCAGGCGTTCAGGGGGTTTCCTTGGCCGCGGCTGCGGCGACGATCTCGCCAGCCTCCTGGAAAAGGCCCCGCATCCACTCGTGCTCCGAATCGCGGTTGTGCACCGGATGCCACCAGAGGGCGTTGACCAGCGGTGTGGCATCGAACGGCAGCGGCAGGATCCTCACCCCGCCCACACGGAGCGCGAACGGTATCAGCGCCGCCTGGATGAGTGCGATCCGGTTGGTTCCCACCACAAAATGCGGCAGGGACTGGAAGCTCTCCACCACAACGTCCACTCGCGGCTCAATACCGAGCTGCATGATCTGGCGTTCCGCCGAGGTTGACGCCGACCGGGTCTGGTACGTCATCACCCACGGAAGTTCGGCGATGTTCTCCATGGTGATTTTCTCGCCGACGGCCTTGTTTGAGGCTGAGACCACCGCCACCCAGCCGTCCCGCCACAGGTCCACGTAGGGGAGCCCGGAAAGGAATCCGTGCGGAATCACCATGCCATCGACGGAGCGGAGTCTGTTGGCTGCGTCTTCCACCACCATCGGGTTGTGCAGCATGAACCGGAACCGGACGCCCGGCGCGCGCTCGGCCGCAAGCTCGGAAACAACCCTGCCAACGGTGGTAAATCCGTAATCGGAGCCGTAGATGGAGAATTCGCGCTCCGATTCGGCGGGCTCCCACGTGGCCTGGCTCTCGAAGACGCGCCGGGCCGCCTCCAGCGCTGTGGTGGTGTGCTCAGCCAAACGCAGGGCGAAGGGTGTGAGTTCATAGGCATTGCCGCGGCGGGCCAGGATGGGATCCCCAAAGTGGGAGCGGAGCCGCGCCAGCGAAGCGCTCAGCGCCGGCTGGCTAAGATGGAGCCGCTCGGCCGCCCTCGTCACGCTCCGCTCGGTGATGAGGGCATCCAGCGAGATCAGCAGGTTGAGGTCGAGCCGGGAAAGCAGGACATTATTCGTCACGGCACGGCGATCTTTCAACGGTGAACTTTCGTCCCGCCAGTGTATCAGTGGCATCAATAAGGGTGGCATGGTGCATCAGACCCTCCGATGCATGGAGGGCTTCCGCAGACCCCCGTGAAACTTATGTCTGGCATCTGCAATACTTATGTGCTTTTTCTGCACATCTCCTGCATACTGATGAGTGACCGGGGTCACGGCTCCCGGATATTTTCGACAACGAAGTCAGAAAGGCTGGACATGACACAGCTCCGTCGCTATTCAGGCCTAAAGGCCGGCGCCCTCGCCGTCCCCACCATCGCCGCACTCCTCCTTACCGGCTGCTCGGCCTCCACCGGCAGCAACGCCTCCTCAGGAGGCTCGAAGGAATTCTCGCTGTCCTTCGCCACCTCCAACACCATCGAAAGCCCCTTCCAGGTGCTCGCCGAGAATTACATGAAGGCGAACCCGGATGTGAAGATCACGTTCAACCCACAGCCCAACGACTCCTACGACCAGACCCTGCGCACCCAGCTCCAGGCAGGCAACGCCTCAGACGTCGTGGTGACCTCGCCCGGCTCCGGCACCGGCCGCAGCATCCTGCCGCTCGCCGAAGCCGGCTTCCTTGAGCCGCTGGACGATGCCGCCAAGGAGCTGCTCCCCGAGGGAAGCGCCAGCACCTTTGGGCCCGACGGCAAAGTTTACGGCCAGGCCACGGAAATAACTGTCGCTGCCCTGGTGGCGAATGAGACGGCTGCAGAGGCGGCCGGTGGCTTCCCTGCCGACTTTTCCTCCCTCCAGGAGCAGTGCAAGACCCTCGAGGCGTCCGGTAAATCCCTGTTTGCCCTCGCCGGAGCAGCCCCTCCCAACACGGGCCTGATGGCGATGTCCCTGGCGGCCTCGCGCGTCTACGCGGAAGATCCGAAATGGAACGATAAGCGCGCCGCCAACCAGACCACCTTCGCCGGCTCGGACGGCTGGAAGTCAGCCCTGGAAACAGTCAATTCCCTGAAGGATGCCGGCTGCTTCCAGAAAGGTGCTGCCGGCGGCGGTTTCGACGCCATCACCAAGGGCCTTGCCGGCGGAACATCCGTGAGCGGCTTCATCCCGGCTCCCAGCTGGAAGCAGCTGGAATCCGCCGCTGGCGGCGCCAAATTCTCCGTCCGGGCATTGCCGGCGGAAAGCTCGAGCAAGAGCTACGTCTTCGCCAGCGCGAACTACGCCTTCTCCATCAATGCTGCCTCCAAGAACAAGGACGCCGCCAGGGCTTTCCTTGACTGGGCTGCAGAGCCCGAGCAGACCAAAGCGTTCGCCGAGATCGACGGCGCCCTTCCGGTCACAGGACTGGACAAGTACGACTTCGAGGGCGGCGCCTACAAGAACGTCGGCGACCTGATCAAGGACGGCAAGTACGGCCCGCTGCCGAACATCCAGTGGCCGAATTCCGCCGTCTACGACGCCCTGGCCACGGGGGTCCAAGGCATCATCACGGGCCAGAAGAGCCCTGACCAGGTCCTGCAGGCCATGGACGCCGCCTGGGGCCAGTAGCCTCTTCACCATCAACGTTCCGACCACTCAAAGGGACAAGCAAGGAATACCATGACTGCGACGATGCAACCGAAAAGCGAAGCAGCAGAAGCACCCCGGCGAGGCAGGCGCACTCCGGGGGCGGGCCGGAACGCCCGCCCCCGGGGCCGCGGCCTGGAGTTCGGACACTGGTGGTGGGCCCTGCCCGGGATCGCCCTGGTGTTTGCCATCCACTATGTGGCAACCGGAATTGGCGGGTTCTTCGCCTTTACCAACTGGACGGGCATCGGCTCGTTCAAGATCACGGGCTGGACCAACTTTGAGGCCATCTTCAAGGACCCCACGAAAGTCGGAGCCCTCTCCAACACCCTCTTCCTGGCCTTTGGCTCGGTTCTCCTGGGCAACATCGCAGGACTGGTCATTGCGCTGGGCCTGAACCGCGTCCTCAAGACGCGCTACATCCTCCGGACCCTGTTCTTTATGCCGGTGGTGCTCAGCCCGCTGGCCACGGCCTACATCTGGAAATACATCTTCGACTTCGACGGTCCGCTCAATGCCTTCCTCACGGCAATAGGCGCCGGCGACCAGGCCAAGCCGTGGCTGGCCGACCCCCAATGGGCCATCTGGACCGTCCTGGTGGTGCTGGTCTGGTCTTCCACCGGGTTTGCCATGGTGATTTTTATGGCCGGCCTGGCCGGCGTCGCCGCGGAAGTGGAGGAAGCAGCGGCCATTGACGGCGCCAACCTGTGGCAGCGGTTCCGGAACGTGACCCTGCCCGCCATCCGTCCCGCCGTCGCCATCGCCACCACACTGGGAATCGTCCAGGGACTGCGCGTGTTCGATCCCATCATGGCGCTCACCGGCGGCGGCCCGGCCGGGGCAACCGAAACGCTGGCCACCCAGGTCTACAAGCAGGCGTTTGCGCTCGGAAACTTCGGGGGCGGTGCCGCCCTGGCCCTGGTGCTCGCCGCCATCATCCTGATCTTCGCCGTAATCCAGCAGCGGCTGACGCGTTCGAACCCTGAGGACTAAGCCATGTTCCGCTACACCAAACTCACCCTGCTCCGCGAAGTGGGCCTGTGGGCGCTCGCCCTGCTGTTCCTCACGCCGTTCTACTTCCTCGTGACAACTGCACTGAAGCCGGACACCGAGTTGTTCACCACCTCGGCCCTGGCTCCGCCTAAAAGCCCGGACTTCAGCAACTTCATCGACGTTCTCACCGCCACCGGCAACTCCAATGTGGTGATGGGCCTGGTCAACAGCGTCATCATCACCGCGGGCAGCATCGTCGGGCTCATTGCCCTTGGCTCCATCACCGGCTACGTCATCTCCCGCAGCACCCGTCGCTGGAGCAAGGGCGCGTACTACCTCTTCCTGGTGGCCATCATCCTCCCCGGCCAACTCGGTGCCGTCCCTCTTTACATGGGTGCACGGGCCCTGGGCCTGACCGGATCCGCGTGGGGCCTGATCGTCCTCTACACTGGCATGCTCCTGCCGCTTTCGATCTTCCTCTACGCAAACTTCTTCCGCGGCCTCGGCACGGACTATGAAGAAGCGGCAACCATCGACGGCGCCAGCAAGTCCCAGATCTTCTCCAAGGTGGTGTTCCCCATGATGGCTCCTGCCACCGGAACGGTCACCATCTTCGCCGGGCTCATCGTGTGGAACGACTTCTTCACGTCGCTGATCTTCCTGGGCGGCTCCGCCAACCAGACACTGCCGGTGGCGATGTACTACTACATCGGCTCCCTGGTTTCCCAGTGGAACTCGATCTTCGCCATCGTGATCGTGTCCATGATCCCCATCCTTGCCCTGTTCCTGTTCGCACAGAAGCGCTTCATCCAGGGCTTCTCCGGCGGCCTGAAAGGCTGACCGGCCCAGCGGGGGAAAACCGCCGGGCACTAAACCGCACAAGCGGCCTGCCGCGATACTTTGCGCCCAAAAATCGTGCGCCCAAGCCGCCACCCACACCTTTACTGAACACTCTCAACTACCCAGGAGTCCCGCATGTACCAGCTTGCGCCCAACATCGACCTTTTGTTCGCTGAAGCAGGCGACAGCGCCGCCGACCGCGTCCGTGCCGCAGCCGCCGCAGGCTTCAATGCCGTAGAAATGTGGGGGCCCACAGGGAAGGACATTCCCGCCCTCAAGGAAGCACTGGAGGAAACCGGAGTCCAGCTCACCGCCCAGCTGGCAGAGCCGCGGATGCAGTTCATGATCCCGCCCAAGGACCACGCGCCGTTCTACACGGGACTGGATGCCGGCGTCGAAGTGGCCCGCCAGCTCGGCTGCCCGCGGATCGTGGTGGGCAGCGGGACCGGCTTCGGCGGCCGCAAGCGGCAGGACCAGCTCGATGAACTGATCGAAATCTTCACCCGCGGCGTGGCGCACATCGAGGGTTCCGGGATCACCCTGGTCCTCGAACCGGTGAACGTCAGGGTTGACCACCCCGGTGCCCTGCTGGACCGGACTTCGGAAGCTGTCTACGTCGCCAAGGGCGTCAACTCGCCCAACTTCGGCGTCCTTTACGATCTCTACCACTCCACTGTTGAGGGCGAGGACGTGGCCGCAGAGCTCGCCAATGCAGGGGACCTCATCAAGTACGTGCAGATCGCCGATGCACCCGGCCGCGGGGAACCAGGCTCCGGCTCCATCGACTGGCCGGTGCGCCTCGCGGACCTGCGGAACAGCGGTTACACCGGGCCCATCGGGCTCGAGTACTACCCCACCATCGACTCGGCAAAGTCGGTGCGCCGCATCCAGGAACTGGTGGCGGGACGGTGAGCAGCAACCGGTATCCCACCGCGGTTGACGTCGCGATCGTCGGCAGCGGACCCACAGCATCGGCCTACGCGCGGATCCTCAGCGAGGAAGCCCCTGGTGCCACTATTGCCATGTTCGAAGTAGGCCCCACGGTCAGCAGCCCGCCCGGGGCCCACGTCAAGAACATCGAAGAGCCCGAGCGGCGCAGCCTGGCACAGCGGGCATCGGAAGGCCCCGGCGCCGGTGCCGCGACGGTGAACTCGCCCGGCGCCGTCAAGAGCGGTGAACGCCGCGCGCGCCCTGGAACCTACCTGTTGGAGGACGGCTACGCCTTTCCGGGCGAGGACGGCATGCCAGTCGCGGCCATGTCCAGCAACGTGGGCGGCATGGCCGCCCACTGGACCGCCGCCTGCCCCCGCCCGGGCGGCAACGAGCGTATCCCGTTCCTGCAGGACCTGGAAGAGCTCCTTAACGACGCGGACCGCCTCCTGGGTGTGACAACTTCCGCGTTCGATGGCGCCCCCTTCTCGGACCTGGTCCGGGAACGCCTCGCCACGGTAGTGGATCAGGGCCGAAAGCCGGCCCACCGCGTCCAGCCCATGCCGCTTGCTGTACACCGGCGGGAGGACGGCGGCCTCGTCTGGTCCGGCTCCGACGTCGTAATGGGGGACATCACCCGCGAAAACCCCCAGTTTGAACTCTTTGATGAATCACTGGTGACCCGTGTGCTGGTGGAAGACGGCATTGCTGCCGGCATCGAAGTCCAGGACCGCCGCAGCGGCGAAACCCACCGGGTGGCCGCCCGGTACGTGGTGGTGGGCGGGGACGCCCTGCGCACACCGCAGCTGCTCTGGGCTTCCGGCATCCGGCCCGACGCCCTGGGCCGCTACCTCAACGACCAGGCCCAGGTGGTGTTCGCGAGCAGGCTGCGCGATGTCCAGCCTGGGGACGCGCCGGCAGCCGCCAGCGGCGCGCTCAGCGAACAGAGCGGCGTGGCCTGGGTTCCCTACACGGACGAGGCGCCGTTCCACGGCCAGATCATGCAGCTGGATGCGTCCCCGGTCCCCTTGGCCGATGACGATCCCATTGTCCCGGGATCCATCGTGGGACTGGGCCTGTTCTGCGCCAAGGACCTGCAGCGCGAAGACCGGGTGGCGTTCGACGACGATACCCATGACTCCTACGGGATGCCCGCCATGCGCATCCACTACCGCCTCACCGAACGGGACCACGAGGTACTGGACCGCGCCAGGCAGGAGATCGTACGCCTGGGCAAAGCTGTGGGCGAACCACTGGACGAGCGGCCGTTTGTCCTCCCGCCGGGGGCGTCCTTGCACTACCAGGGCACCACGCGCATGGGTGAGGCGGACGACGGCGAGAGCGTCTGTTCGCCAGACAGTCAGGTCTGGCAGGTCCGCGGCCTTTTCGTGGCCGGCAATGGCGTTATCCCCACCGCCACTGCGTGCAATCCCACACTGACGTCGGTCGCGCTTGCCGTACGCGGGGCACGGAAAATCGCTGAAGAAATCGACAGCGCTTTACTTAGGTCGGATTCAGACAATAGACTGACTAAATAAAGAATAAGTGCCGCCAGGCGGTCACTTCATTCCCACCCAGTCATTTTCAATCACAGGCAAGGCATGCCGCAGACAAGGAGGTCTCGATGATCGCCGACCG
>Ga0307408_100001483_pt1 | contig 17427 bp, 16 predicted proteins | sample 322Cmetagenome_FD_202116 | JGI IMG/M metagenome (GOLD analysis project Ga0307408, IMG submission 202116) | Maize rhizosphere microbial communities from greenhouse at UC Davis, California, United States - 322HYB-C-3 | ecosystem: Host-associated > Plants > Roots > Rhizosphere > Soil | place...
ATGCTCTGCGCGAAGGACTACCGCATCCTCGTTCCCGATTCAGCCGGCGGCTTCCGTTTCCACCCCTCGCTGGTGAATGGCTACGAGCTCGCTGCTGCCCTTGATCGGGCCGGAGTGTCCGGAAAAGACCGCGAAGTGATCCATGCGCTGTATGAATCGGTCTTCCACCATCGCGCTTTCACCGGCCGCAGCGGAACGATGTTTGCCTACGAGGGTCTCGGCTGCATTTATTGGCACATGGTCTCGAAGCTCATGCTCGCTTCGCAGGAGTTCGCGCTGGAGGCGGACGGCAACCTGCGTCACCGGCTCGCCGTTTCCTACTATGGCATCCAGCGCGGGCTCGGCTTCCGGAAATCGCCGCAGGACTACGGTGCGTTCCCGGCCGAAGCCTATTCGCACAGCCCGGGTTATGCCGGCGCGCAGCAACCCGGCCTGACTGGTCAGGTGAAGGAAGGCATCCTCTGCCGCTTCGGCGAACTCGGTGTCAGCTTCGAGCGTGGCGCGATCCGCTTTCGTCCCCGCCTGCTCCGCGCTGCCGAGTTTGCCGCGGATCAAGGAGGCGATCCCACGCTGTCCTTCACGCTGGCTGGCACTCCGGTCATCTACCGCTGCCGCGAATCGCTGAATGATGCCGCGTTGACTGTCCGTTTCAGCGACGGCCAGCAGCGCGTTTTCCCCGGTGATCTCCTGCCAGCGGAACCTGCCGCTGAGGTCATCCGACGGACCGGCCGCATCGAAAGCATCGACGTGGAACTCCCGGCCGATTGGCTTCTCCACTAACCCAACCAAAAACCCTTGGAACCCAACTCCGTCAGACTCCCGATCCGGGAGAAGATCGGCTACGGACTCGGCGATGCCGCGTCCAACATCTTCTTCCAGACGGTCAATATGTTCCTGTTGTTCTACTACACGGACGTGTTCGGCTTGGATGCGAAGGTTGCAGGAACACTCTTCATCCTCGCGCGCTTCTGGGATGCCCTGATCGATCCTCTGATCGGTGCGCTCGCAGACCGCACGCGCAGCTGCTGGGGCAGCTACCGGCCCTACCTCCTGTGGATGGCGATCCCCTTCGGGCTGATCGGCTACGCGACCTTCGCCAATCCAGCGCTCTCGGATAATGCGAAGATTGCCTACGCCTACGTCACCTATTTCCTCCTGATGACGGCGTATGCGGCGATCAATGTGCCCTACTCCGCGCTGATGGGCGTGATGACCCCGTCCTCGAAGGAGCGGACCTCGCTTTCCAGCTATCGCTTCGTGGGTGCGTTCGGCGGCCAGTTGTTGATCGCACTGGGAGTGATCCCACTGGTGCGGATCCTCGGCCATGGTGACAAGGCGCAGGGATTCAAGATCACCATGGCGATCTTCTCGCTGCTGGCCGTGCTGCTGTTCGTCGCGACCTTCTTGATGACGAAGGAGCGGATTAAGCCGCACCACGAGAAGCCGGACTTCCGCAAGGATCTCGGCTCGCTGATGAAAAACAAGCCATGGGTCATCATGGTGGTCGCGGCCTTGCTGACGCTCTCCGGCGCGGCGGTGCGCTGGGCGGTGACACCGCATTTCTTCAAATACTACGGCGGCTATGACGATGCCCCGATGCGCTTGTTCGGCAAGGCCATCTTCCTCGATCACACGTCGCTGTTCCTGACCGTTGGGAGCTTATCCTTCCTGGTGGGAATCTTCTTTACGCCGTGGCTGGTGCATCGCTTCGGCAAGAAGAACTCGCTGATGGTGCTGACACTCGCGAATGCAGTGATGCTGTTGGTCTTCTTTTTGATCCCGCGCGATGCGTTCTGGACGATGGTAGGCGTGAATGCGCTGGCCAGCCTGCTCGCCGGGCCGACTCCAGCGCTGGTGTGGGCGATCTACACGGACGTGGCGGACTACGGCGAGTGGCACTTCGGGCGCCGCACGACGGGCTTGGCCTTCGCGGCAGCGATGTTTGCGCAGAAGTTCGGAATGAGCATCGGCGGAGGTTTGGCAGGCTGGCTACTCGGGATCTACGGATTCCAAGCGGATGCGCTACAATCGGAGAAGACCTTGATGGGTCTGCGGGTGTTGTTCTCGATTCTGCCGGGCCTCTTCGCCGTGGCGAATGGGATCGTGTTGATCTGGTATCCCTTGAGCGACGCCATGGTCCGAAAGATCGAAGAAGAACTCGCCGAACGTCGCGCCGGAACATCCCCGGATCCCGCCTAACAGGTTTACGGCGAAATCAAGCAGGTGGAGTAGCCACCGTATTCCCTTCGCGCAGGCGGCCGGCAATGTAAACGTGCTGGGCTTGGTGGAAGCGCTTCCGCAGGCGAGCCGCGAGCCGCTGGGTGCCGCTCGCTCCGATTTCGCGGAAAGGAATCTCCACCGTGGTCAGCGCGGGGCGATTGCCGCGGCGCTCGATGCCATCGAAACCGGTCACCGACACGTCGACAGGCACCTTGATGCCGCGTTTCTTCAAGCCGGCAACGAGATCGTATCCTTGGTGGTCAGCCGCACAGATCCATGCCGTGACCCCGGCCCGGGTCCGCTCGGCCGCTGCGTCGATGCTTTCCTCCACCGGCAGCTCGGCGCGAGGAAACACGCCGATCACGTCCTGTGGGTCCACCTTCAACTTCAGCCGCGCCATCTTCTCAACAAAGGCTCCATAGCGCCGGAACGACCAGCCGGCCTCGACCGGATAGGATCGCGTGTAATAGCCGATCCTGCGGTGCCCCGCTTCGATCAGGTGATCGATCAGCATCGAGATCCCTTGGTAGTGATCCACATCGACGCAATCGATCGCGTTGTGTTCGTACTGATCAACCAATGAAACCAGAGGAAAGCGAGTCGCCAGTTCATCGACCACAGCGACCGGGAATGGATAAATGAGCAGTACGCCACTAGTCTTGCGGCGCGCGAGGTTGCGGATGCGGTCGAATTCCGGGCTATCCACGCTCTTCACATCCGGCGGAATAAAGTGCACCTCCACCAGCGCGCCATGCAACTGGGCGTACTCCGACACTCCTTCGAGAATCTGTGCACCGGGGCTCTCGTAGCCACCGCTGAAGTACTCCTTGGTCTCCGTGCAAATCAACGCGCAGAGATTGATCTGCGAGGTCGGTTGCTTGTTCGTGCGCACCCGGGTCTCCATGTGCGCATAGCCGAGCTCGGCGGCGATCTGGAAGACCTTCGCCCGCGTCACCGGACTGATGCCGGCATGGTTGGTGAAGCAGCGGGAAACCGTGGCCCGGGAAATTCCAAGACGGTCGGCGATCAATTGTTGGTTTACGTCAGCCACTTTCGCAACAGACCCTTTCCGGGCACACCAAGAATGGCGTTTGTGACGGGCGTGTGGCAAGAACGGCCTGCGCGGACCGAAATCCGGCCTTGCCATACTTTCGCCCTTCTATGTAATTTTGTGCAACATTCGGGAGCGATGCACCGTTGATGAAACCCATGAGAATTCTCGTTCCGCTTCTTGTCCCCGCTCTGCTCGCCACCGCAACGGCCGAGCCCGGCCCCCTCTCCATGCGCCGGAACGCCAGCGGGGCTTGGGAGCTGGTGCGGGATGGCAAGCCGTTCTTCATCCGCGGTGCCGGTGGCCAGCGCAGCCTCGACGTGCTGGTGGAGTCCGGCGGCAACTCGATCCGAACTTGGGGCGTCGACGCCCTCGAGGAGAAGGTCGACGGCAAGCTCTTGGTCCAGCGAGCACGCGAGCTCGATCTCACGATCGCGGCTGGCCTCTGGGTCGGCCACGAACGCCATGGCTTCAACTACAGCGATGCCGCACAGCTTGAGAAACAGCGCAAGGACATCCGCGCCGTGGTGGCGAAGTGGAAGAATGAACCTGCGATCTGCTTCTGGGGTCTCGGCAACGAAATGGAAGGCCCCGACGCCGACGGGAAGGACGACCGCATTTGGAAGGAGCTCGAGGTGCTCGCGAAGATCATCAAGGAGGAAGATCCGAGCCGGCTGGTCATGACGGTGATCGCCGGAGCGGCGCGACCGAAGATCGAAGGCGTGAGGGACCACTGCCCGAGCATCGATATCCTCGGTGTGAATGCCTATGCTTCCGCCGCCGGAGCTGGCAAGGCGGTCAAGGAAACAGGATGGGATAAGCCTTTCATCCTCACCGAATTCGGCCCATCAGGCCACTGGGAAGTAGCAAAGACCTCGTGGGGTGCGCCCATCGAGCCGAGCAGCCGCGACAAGGCCGCGAAGTATTACTCGACCCAACAGATCGCGACCGATGACTCCGCCGGGCTCTTCGTCGGATCGTATGCCTTCTTGTGGGGACAGAAGCAGGAGTGCACGGCCACGTGGTATGGCATGTTCCTCAAGAGCGGAGAGAAGCTGCCGTCCGTGGATGCGATGTCGCGCGCCTGGACCGGCAAATGGCCGGCCAACCGCTGCCCGCGAGTGGAGACCTTCACATCACCTGCGAAAGGAAACACGGTCCGGCCGGGAGAAAGTGTAGCGGTCACCCTCGATGTGGCCGATCCCGATGGCGACAAGGTGGAACTCCAATGGACGCTTGCAGGCGAATCGACCGATCGTAAGGCCGGTGGCGACGCGGAGCGCGCACCAGAGGAGAAAAAGCTCTCGATGGATTCCTCGGGCGCGAACCAGTGGACCTTCAAGGCACCCGACCAGCCGGGTGCCTACCGGGTGTTCCTGGTGGCCCGCGATGGACGTGGCGCAGCGAGCGCGGAGAACATCCCCTTCCAAGTCCGCTGATCGCATAGCACCATGGTGCAATAGCCACGCACCCCCGCATCCGGCATTCCTGCCGGACGAGTGGGGATGAATTGGCTCTTTGAACTCCACAAGACGCAGCCGGTCGCCCACGCAATCGGGGCGCTCGCTTTTGTCTGTGTGCTCGGCATGGCGCTTGGCAGCCTCAAGTTCCGCGGCATCGGACTCGGCACGGCGGGGGTGCTGTTCGCCGGGATCGTGGTCGGCCACTTTGGAAACCCGGTCGATCATGCGACGCTGGATTTCGTGAAGGAATTCGGGCTGGTGCTGTTTGTCTTCACCATCGGCCTCCAGCTTGGGCCCGGCTTCTTCGCCGCGCTGCGAGAGAAGGGCGTGAAGATGAATGCGCTGGCCGCGGCCGTCGTCGTGCTTGGCGCTATCACCGCACCGCTCACCGGAAAACTCATGGGCTTCGATCCTGCCGCGGTGCTGGGGATCTACTCCGGCGGCACCACCAACACGCCCGCGCTCGGTGCCGGAGCGCAGGCCATCAGCTCGATGGCTCACGTCACGGCTGACCAACGTGCGATGCCCGCCTTGGCCTATGCCGTGACCTACCCGATGGCAATCGTTGGCATCATCCTCACGCTGCTGATCTTGAAGAGGATCTTCTCAATCGACGCTCCAAAAGAGGCGGCTGAGTTCGCGGCAAACAACCGGCGACAGGTGGTACCACTGGAACGCCACACGCTGGTCGTGACCAATCCCAATCTCGACGGAGTCCGTCTCGCCGACGTTCCCGGCCGGATCGAGGCAGGCGTTACGATCTCCCGCATTCGCCACGGTACCGAAACAACGATCGTTCACGAAGACACCCGCCTCCATCTCCATGACCTGCTAACAGTGGTGGGTACCTCGACGGCGCTTGGTCATTTCGAGCGCGTGATCGGGAAGCGCAGCGAAGAGGATATCACGGTGGAAGAGTCGAACATCACCTTCCGTCGCGTGGCGGTGACCGATCGTGAAGTGCTGGGAAAAACCGTGAGCCAGCTCGGTCTCGACCAGCGCTTGGATGTCGCGGTGACGCGCGTCACCCGGGCCGATCTGGAAATGTCCGCGGTGCCGGGCCTGCGTCTACAGTTCGGAGATCAGGTGCAGATCGTCGGCCGCGCCGAGGACCTCGACCGTGCTGCGAGATTGCTGGGCAATTCCCTCAAGGAACTCAACGAGACGCACTTCATCCCGCTATTCATTGGCATCGTACTTGGAATCGCACTCGGCACCTTGCCGATCGCGGTACCGGGATTACCGCAGCCGGTGAAGCTCGGGCTCGCGGGAGGACCGCTGATCGTCGCCCTGATCCTCGGACGTGTCGGTCGTATTCGCCGCCAGGTGTGGCACATGCCGGTGAATACGAACCTGGCATTCCGCGAGTTTGGAATCGCGATATTCTTCGCCGCGGTGGGACTGAATGCAGGCGCGAAATTCTTCGCCACCGTCTTCAGCTCGACAGGTCTGCAGTGGCTGCTCGCCGGCATCATGGTCACGATGCTGCCGCTGCTGTTGGTCGGCATCTTCGCACGAGTCGTATTGAAGATGAACTTCATGGATCTCAGCGGACTCCTTTCCGGCAGCATGACCGATCCACCCGCGCTGGCGTTCGCGTCAAACATCGCCGGCTCCGATGCGCCAACCGTCGGCTACGCCACGGTCTATCCGCTCACCACGCTGATGCGGATCCTCTCGGCGCAGGTGCTGGCGATCGTGTTGTTTGGCTAGTCTAGCAGGTCGACATCTCCGGTGATCCGCGTTGAGGTGCGAGCAGCCATTCTTCAATCGATGAATCCTCAACTCGCCCTCGTGCTCGCACTTCTCGGCGGGTGCGTCGCCATGTTTGTGACAAACCGGCCGCGCATGGACGTGGTGGCCCTGCTGGCGATGGTCGTGTTGCCGCTTGCCGGCATCATCACCGTCCCGGAAGCGCTCGCGGGTTTCTCCGATCCGAACGTGATCCTGATCGGGGCTCTCTTTATCGTTGGGGAAGGCTTGGTGCGCACCGGTGTGGCCAACCAAATCGGAGACTTCCTGCTGAAGCACTCTGCCGGTAGCGAGACACGCTTGCTCATCTTGCTCATGCTCGCTGTTGCAGGCTTGGGATCGGTGATGAGTTCGACCGGCGTGGTGGCGATCTTCATTCCCGTGGTGCTGCTCGTGGCGAACCGGCGGAAACTCTCGCCCGGACGCCTGATGATGCCGCTCGCCTATGCCGGACTGATCAGCGGCATGCTGACCTTGGTCGGCACGGCTCCGAACCTCGTCGTCGACAGCGCCCTACGCCACGCAGGACACTCAGGGCTTGGTTTCTTCAGCTTCACCCCTTTTGGCGTGGCCGTCCTCACAGCAGGAGTCGGTTACTTGCTTATCGCCCGTCGTTGGCTGAATCGCCGCGATCAGGAAGGAGGCACGGAAAGCCGACGGCGGCAGATGATGGACTTCGTGAAGGACTACCGCTTGGAAAGCCGGGAATACCGGCTGCGAATCGGGTCCGACTCCCCCTTGGTCGGACAGACTTTGGAAAGCCTCGGAACCCGCCGCCGCGATGCCGCAAACGTGGTCGCAATCGAGCGACCGAGAACCGGCCACCGCAGCGAACTGTTAGAGCCGCGACCCGGTCTGCCGCTTCAAGCGAACGACGTGCTCATGATCGATGCTGCCGAGCATCCCGATGACGAGCGATTGCAATTGATCGCCTCGTTGAAACTGGAGTCACTGCCACTCCGCGGACGTTATTTCACCGATCGCTCCAGGGACATCGGCATGGCGGAGGTCCTTCTGCCGCCGGACTCCGATCTGGTCGGCCGCACGATCCTTGAGACAACATTCCGGACGCGTTTCCGGCTGAATGTGATCGGCCTCCGCCGGGGACGGGAGGCGCTCAAGGGCTCCATCGCGGAAGAGAAACTCCGCGCAGGCGACACGCTGCTCGTGATCGGCCGCTGGAAGCACATCCGGAACCTGCAGAAGCACACGCACGACTTCGTGGTACTAACTTTACCCGCGGAGATCGACGAAGTGGCACCAGTCGGGAGCAAAGCTCCCTTCGCACTCGCGAGCCTCGCAATCATGGTCGTGCTGATGGTCTCCGGCTGGGTGCCGAACGTGATCGCTGCCTTGCTCGCCTGTCTCCTGTTAGGAGCATCGCGATGTCTCACGCTGGATGCCGCCTATCGCGCGGTCCAATGGCCAAGCCTGATCCTGATCGTGGGCATGATGCCCTTCTCCGCCGCGCTGCAAAAGACCGGCGGTGTCGATCTCGCGGTGCAGGGGCTTTTGCAGGTCTTCGGCAACTCCGAGCCACGTTTGCTACTCGCTGCATTGTTCGCGATGACTTCGCTGATCGGCCTGTTCGTTTCCAACACGGCGACAGCAGTCTTGATGGCACCCATCGCCCTAAGCGCGGCCCACGCCTTGGACGTCTCCCCACACCCTTTCGCGATGACCGTGGCGCTCGCCTCTTCGGCCGCCTTCATGACGCCGGTGTCGTCTCCCGTGAACACGTTGGTCATGGTCCCCGGAAAGTATCGCTTCGGCGACTTCGTGCGGATCGGCGTCCCGTTCACGATCCTGGTGATGATCCTGACGGCGCTACTCGTCCCCTGGCTACTACCGCTGTAGCACCAAGAAAAAAGCCCGGCCTCCCTTGCGGAAGACCGGGCCTTTGTTAGAGCAATCGAGCTTACGCGTTAGCGGGAGCTTCGGTCTCGGCCGTCTTGGCTTTTTCGTCGCGAAGTGCTGCCTTGCGGCTCATCTTCACGCGGCCCTTTTCGTCCACGCCGAGGCATTTGGCCGTGATGATGTCGCCCTTCTTGACGACGTCTTCGACGTGCTCGGTACGGCCTTCGGCCAGCTCCGAGACGTGGATCAGGCCATCCTTGCCGGGCAGCACTTCCATGAAGGCACCGAAGTTGGTGATGCTGACCACCTTGCCGGTGTAGATCTTGCCCACTTCGATTTCCTGGAACATGCGCTCGATGAGCGACTTGGCGCGCAGCAATCCTTCTTCCTTGGAAGCGTAGATGTGCACGGTTCCGTCGTCCTCGATGTTGATCTCGGCGCCGGACTCGGCCTGGATGCCCTTGATGTTCTTGCCGCCAGGCCCGATGAGCTCACCGATGCGGTCAGCCGGGATCTTGACGGAGACGATGCGCGGGGCGTGCGGGCTGAGAGCCTGCGGACCGGAGACCGCGTCGGTCATCTTGGCGATGATCGTGGTGCGGGCAGCCTTCGCCATGTGGATGGCTTCCTCGAGGATCGAGAGCGGCAGGCCTGGAAGCTTCAGGTCGAGCTGGTAGCCAGTGACACCGTCGTCGGTGCCGCAGAGCTTGAAGTCCATGTCGCCGTAGAAGTCTTCGGAACCGATGATGTCGAGCAGGGCCTTGTGAGCCTTCATCGTGCCATCATCGTTCCACTCGGTCACGAGACCGACGGAGATACCGCCGACGGGCGCCTTGAGCGGGACACCGGCGCAGAGCAGCGACATGGTGCCGGCACAGACGGTGGCCATCGAGGTGGAGCCGTTCGACTCCATGACTTCCGACGAGACGCGCATGGCGTATGGGAAATCCTCGACGTCCGGGATCACCGGAGCGATCGAGCGCTCGGCGAGGGCACCGTGACCGATTTCGCGGCGGTTCAGGCCACCCATGCGGCCGGTCTCACCCACCGAGAACGGAGGGAAGTTGTAGTGGAGGATGAAGCGCTTGCTGTCCTCACCACCGGCGTAGTTGTCGAAGAACTGCTTCTCGTCGGCAGGAGCCAGCGTGCAAATTCCCAGGGCCTGCGTTTCGCCACGGGCGAAGATCGCGGAACCGTGGACGCGTGGCAGGCTGTTAGCCTCGGCGAAGAGTGGGCGAAGATCACCCACCTGGCGGCCATCGGCGCGAAGACCCTTCTCCATGATGGAGATGCGGAACGCCTTCTTCTGGATGTATTCGAAGACCTGCTCGACATCGAAGTCGTTCGACTCCGGATAGCGGGCCTTGATGGCGGCTTCCACTTCGTCGCGGAGTGCGCCGACCTTCTTGCCACGCTCAACCTTGGAAGGGGCGTAGATGGCGTCTTCGATGCGGGAACCGGCGATCTCGTAGCCGATCTCAAGGAGTTCTTCCTTGGCGACGGTGAGAGCGTAGTCGCGCTTCGGCTTGCCAGCGAGGCGGACGAGCTCTTCTTGGGCTTCCACCAGCTTCTGGACGGCTTGCTGGGCGAAGTGCAGCGCCTTGATGAAGTCTTCCTCAGGAAGCTCATTGGCGGCACCTTCGATCATGATGACGTCGGTCTTGTTGCCGACATACACGAGATCGAGATCGCTTTCGGCGCGGTCGTCGAAAACGGGGTTGATGATGAACTCACCGTTCACCCGGCCCACACGCACTGCACCGATCGGGCCGGCGAAGGGGATGTCGGAGATGGCGAGCGCTGCGGAAGCGCCGTTCATCGAGAGGATGTCGGAGTCGTTGATCTGGTCGGCGGCGAGGAGCAGCGCGACGATCTGGGTGTCGTAAAGGTAGCCCTTCGGGAAGAGCGGGCGCAGCGGACGGTCGGTCATGCGCGAGGTGAGGATTTCCTTCTCGGTTGGACGACCTTCGCGCTTGAAGTAGCCGCCCGGGAACTGGCCGGCGGCGGAAGCCTTTTCCTTGTACTCGACGGAAAGCGGGAACCAGGTCTGGCCGGCTTTCACTTTGGTTTGCGACACGGCGGTCACGAGAACCACGGTTTCGCCGCAAGTCACGACGACGGCGCCGTCGGCGAGCTTGGCGATTTTCCCCGTTTCAAAGGTGATGGGGTTCGAGCCGACCTGGCTCGTTACGGTATGGATATTCATCTTTTCTGTCTTTCGTGTGTTGCCCCGGCGACATGCCGCGGCGGTGTTTGGTTTCGGACAGACCCCAGAGTAAAAAGGGTTCGAAGGGACTGTCCGGCGGCGGGTGGGAAAACGTTTCCCTGAGTTTGACCCGCCGTATTCATGCGCGACGGCCACGGGATGAACCGTGGCCGTCGGGAGAAAGGGGCTTACTTGCGGAGGCTGAGGCCGGCGAGCAGCTTCTGGTAGCGCTCTTCGGAGTTGGCCTTCACGTAGTCGAGCAGCTTGCGGCGCTGCGCGACCAGTTTGAGGAGGCCGCGGCGGGACGAGGTGTCCTTCTTGTGCAGGCCAAGGTGCGCCGTCAGGTGGACGATACGCTGGGTAAGCAGGGCGACTTGGTAATCGGCGCTGCCGGTGTCGGTTTCGTGGATCTTGAAGTCCGCGACGTTGATGGTGCTTTCGCTCATTGATGTATTTAATTCAGTCCAGCCACCTTGGCCGGTCCGCCCTTGGTCGGGACCGCGGAGGAAAGCCGATTCCCGGGGCATTGCAAGCACGGATTCAGAGGTCGGCCCCAGTCTCACGACGGGCTCGCGCTTTTTGCAAATCGGACAAGCTCACCGCTGACCTCATGCTGCGCCGGGCGATCAGCCAGCCCGCCAGTGCGCCGCCAAAATGGCAGGAATGAGAGACCGGCAGGCTCCCCTCCGGCATCCAAGGCACTGCCGCAGCGAGAATCCCCGAAGCCATCAGAAGCCCCCAACCGAGATTCTTCGCCGAGAGCGGGAGCAACAGCATCCGCGACTGCGGAGACATCGTCGCGAGCCACAGCAGCAGCGCGAAAATCCCGCCCGAGGCACCAACCAGCACCATGTCCGGCGCCGGGAGGGGTAAAAGCAGAAAAGCCATCCCACCCGCCAACGCCCCGCTGACGAAAACCCGCGCCGTGGTTCTCCAGCCGCCGATCCTTTCCACCCGGGCTCCGGTGCTGTTCAGGATCAAGACATTCAGCAGGGCATGCCACCAAACGCCGTGGATCAGCGCGTGGCTGGCGATTTGCCAGACCCAGCCCTTCCGAATGCCAGCCCGGCTCAAGCCCAAGGCTTGATAGACATCTGGAACTCCTTCAGCGCCCCCGAAGATGGTGAGCACGCCTTCGATCACCAAAATCAAGCCCGCCAAGCCGAGCGAGAAGCGCGCGGCGCGGATATCCTCCCACCACCATTTCAGCCGCTGGCTCCGTCCGGGCACGAACGGAGGGTGCATGGCTCAGCGCAGGGTGGAGAGTCGAAAATAGCCGGCTAAACCAGCTACTTGACCACGCGGGCACGCGGTTCGCGCTTCACCGAGTCGTTGGTGCCGGGCGAGGTCACGAAAGGACCGCCTTCCAACGGAGCAATGCCGGTGAAAGCAACGTCCGGCATTTCGCTCGGGCGGCCGGCCAGCGGGAAATCCTTGCGCAGCGGGTAGAAGGGATAGCCCTCCCACATGAGAATGCGGCGGAGATCCGGGTGACCGATGAAGCGGATGCCCATCATGTCGTAAACCTCGCGCTCGTGCCAATCGGCCCCGACCCAAATGTCAGTGGCGGTCGGGACTTCTTCGTCCTCGGAGACCTTCGACTTCACCCGCAGGTGCTTCGAGTCGTCCACGGTAACGAGTTCATAGACCATCTCGAAACGCGGTTCCTCGCCGAAGTGATCGAGGCTGGAGATATCGATGATCATCTCGTAGCCGAAATCCTTCTTGGCGGTGGCCAGCACGTCGTGCAACACGCCGAGCTTCACGCAGATCGTGTGTTCGCCGCGGAACTCCTTGGTTCCGACGACGTCCGCGCCGAATTTCGCGGAAAGGCTTTCGATATCCTGAGCAGAGGACATGGGAAAATCAGGCGAGGTCTTCGATGAATTCCTTCTTCTGGTTCGCGAGGGCTGGATCGCCTTCGATCTTCGCCTGGAGCTTCATCAGGCCCTCGATGAGAGCCTCGGGCCGCGGCGGGCAGCCGGAAATGTAAACGTCCACCGGGATCAGGCGGTCGATGCCCTGCAGCACGGCGTAGGAGCGATACATGCCGCCGGACGAGGCACAGGCACCCATGGCGATGCACCACTTCGGCTCCGGCATCTGGTCCCAGATGCGCTTCACAGCGAGGGCCATCTTGTAGGTGACGGTGCCGGCCACGATCATCACGTCGGCCTGGCGCGGCGAAAAGCGCATCACCTCCGCTCCGAAGCGACTGAGGTCGAAGCGGCTGCACGCAGCAGCCATCATTTCAATGGCGCAGCAAGCGAGCCCCATAGGCATCGGCCACATGGAATTCTTACGCATCCAATTCATCGCGGCATCCACACGGGTGAAGATGATGTTGCCTTCGATCTTGGAATCGTAGGCCGCGTGGGCGGTCTGGGTGGAATCGCTGACCATGGTCGTGCGGGCGGACGATGCCCCTCCCCCGGCCGGCTCTCAAGCCGTTTGTGAAATTTTTCACAAGCTCGCGAAATCACATCGGGCTTTCCTTTGCCGGCGGGCGGGCCTATCCCCGCGCGCCCATGAATCGCATCGACGCCGCCTTTGACCGGCTCCGCTCGGAAGGAAAGAAAGCCTTCGTCGCCTATGTCGCCGCCGGTGACCCGTCTTTCGAGGCCTCGCTGGAGGTGGTGAAAGCCCTCGCCGACGCCGGTTCGGACGTGATCGAGTTGGGCCTCCCCTTCTCCGACCCGCTTGCTGACGGCATCGTCAACCAGATGGCCGCCGACCGCGCGCTCAAGGCAGGAATGACCACGCCGCGCTCGCTGGAGCTGATCCGGAAATTCCGCGAGACGCACCAGACACCGATCGTGCTCTTCACCTACCTCAATCCGATCTTCACCTACGGCTTCGAGAAATTCCACGCCGACGCGGCTGCCGCCGGGGCTGACGGAATCCTACTGCTCGACCTGCCGCCGGATGAGGCAAAGGAAAACGACGATCTCGCCCGCGGCGAAGGCCTCAAGCACATCCGCCTGATCGCCCCGACCACTCCGGACGACCGCGTGAAGCTTCTCGCCGAAAGCGCCGAAGGCTTCATCTACGCCCTGTCCCGCACCGGCGTGACCGGCGCCCACGGTGCGCCGTCCGAAGGCATCAGCGAGCAGGTCGCGAAGATCCGTCAGAACGCGAAAGTGCCGGTTTGCGTCGGCTTCGGCATCACTACTCCCGACCAAGCAACCATGGTTGCGAAAGCGGCGGACGGGGTGATCGTCGGCTCGGCCATCGTGAAACAGATCGAACTCAATCCGGACCGCGCCGCCGCCGCCGTGCGGGATTTCGTCTCCCCGCTCATCGCTGCCACCAAGGCTGTCTAATACCCCTCCCGATCATGCTTCTCCATTTCTACAAGATGAACGGTGCCGGCAACGACTTCGTTGTCGTCGACAACCGCGACCTCTCCCTGTCCCTCACCAAGGACCAGATCGAGCATCTCTGCGACCGTCACCGTGGCGTGGGCGCGGATGGCCTCCTGGCGGTCGAGCCCGCGGAGAGCGGTGCCGATTTCAAATTCCGCTACTACAATGCCGACGGCGGCGAGGCCGAAATGTGCGGCAATGGTGCGCGCTGCTTTGGACGATTCACCGCAGCACTGCTGGAAGACACGCCGGACCGCGTGACCTTCGAAACGATCGCGGGCAAGCTCGCCGCCGAGCTCGTGGAAGATGACATCCGCATCGCGATGTCGGAGCCGAAAGATCTCAAGCTCGACACCGGCGTCCACATTCCGGGCCTCGAGGGCTCCCTCCGCTTCATCAATACCGGCGTCCCGCACGTCGTGGTATTTGTCGCCGACCTGCCGGGAACCGAGGTCGTCCGCCACGGTGCGGCAATCCGCTACAACAAGGCCTTCGCCCCCGCCGGAACCAACGCAAATTTCGCGACCGTTCTCGCCCCCGGCCACATCGCCATCCGCACCTACGAGCGCGGCGTGGAGGATGAGACCCTTGCCTGCGGCACTGGCATGGTGGCTTGCGCCTTGATGCATCACCTGCTCGATGGCGCACCGTCGCCGATCAAGGTGGACGTGAAGGGCGGCGACACACTGGAGATTGGCTTCGAGAAGACCGGAGAGACGACATTCACGAACGTAACCCTCACGGGGCCAGCAGATTTCGTGTTCGAAGGAGATATTGAAATTTGATGCCAAATTTTGGCATCAAATGATGACCCAACCTGCAATCACCCTTTTTCCTGCCACTCTACCGGCATGAAAAAGAGCGTGAACTACCGCGACGCGCTGAAGAAAAAGCGCACGATCATCGACCTCCCGGACGAAGATCTGAAGCGTTTGGATGACCTCGCGGATGAGAATTCCGTGCCCCGCGCGACGGTAATTCGGGAAGCCGTCGCCGAATATGAGATTCGGAAAGGCAAGGCCCCCTCGACACCCAAGCCACTCGCCGGATTTGGCGCGCTGAAGGGCTACTACGGCGACGCGCAGGCCTATCAGGATGAACTTCGCGCAGAGTGGGAATGACCGGCTTCTTCGATACCAATATCCTGATCGACTTTCTCAATGGGGTGCGGAGGCGCAGGTCGCCACTGCCCCCTACAGCCGCCGCTGCATCAGCCGGATCACATGGATGGAGGTGCTTGCCCGGGTCAAGGACACACCGGGAGAAGACATCGCCCGGACTTTCCTAGCGCAGTTCGAGGTCATCGAAATGACCGAGGACGTGGCGGAAGCGGCTCTTACCATCCGGCGGCATCATGTCCCGAAGCTCAAAATGCCGGACGCGATCATCCTCGCGTCAGCGCGCTTGCTGGGGTGTCGGCTGATCACCCGGAATACCCGAGACTTCCCGAGCGACTCGGCGGACGTGCACATACCTTACGGCCGCTGATTTTCCGTGGCGAATTTGCCATCAGGGGTTGAAGAGCGGCGCGGGATGTTCATTCTCCGCGCGCCATGACTTTCCGAGGCACCTACACCGCGCTCATTACACCCTTCCGCGAAGACCGAATCGATACGGCCGCTTTCAAAGCCCTGATCGATCGTCAAGTCGCGGCCGGGATCACGGGCATCGTGCCGGTCGGAACCACCGGTGAGTCGCCGACCGTCGACACCGACGAACACATCGAAATCATCCGCCTCGCCGTGGAATACGCCGCTGGCCGCTGCCAGGTTGTCGCCGGCACCGGCGCGAATGCGACCAAGGAAGCCATCGAGCTGACCCAAGCCGCCGAAAAGGTCGGTGCTACCGGCACGCTGCAGGTCTGCCCTTACTACAACAAGCCCTCGCAAGAAGGCCTCTACCGCCACTTCAAGACCGTGGCGGAAAACACCGGCCTGCCGGTGATGCTTTACAGCGTGCCCGGCCGCAGCGGCATCGAGATCGGCGTGGAAACCACCGCTCGCCTCGCCGCGGACTGCAAGAACATCGTCTCGATCAAGGAAGCCGGTGGCTCGGTCGAGCGCGTGAACCAGCTCTTCCAAGCCGTCCCAGCGGACTTCTCGATCCTTTCCGGCGATGACCCGCTCACCCTGCCCTTCATGGCCTGCGGTGCGGTCGGCCTCGTGTCGGTCGCCTCGAACCTCCTGCCGGAAGTGCTGGTGAAGCTCGTCCAGACCTGCCTTGACGGTGATTTCCCCGCCGCGCTGGCGCAGCAGAAGAAGTGGTATCCCCTCTTCCGCGGGTTGATGTCGCTCGACGTCAATCCGGTGCCGATCAAAACCGCCGTGGCCCTGCAAGGCCACTGCTCGGAAGAACTCCGTCTGCCACTCGCACCCCTGACGGAGGCTGCGAAGACCCAACTCGCCTCCTTGCTCAAGGAGTTCGGACTGCTCTAATCCATCCAGCCATGATCCAGCTTCTCGTCACCGGTAAGTCCGGCCGTATGGGCCAAGCCGTTATCCAGGCTGCGAGCCAGGAACCCGCCGTTTTGGTCACCGCAACTCATGACGCCGGCGAAAACCTCGCCGCGGCCATCGCCCAGGCGAACACGGTCATCGATTTCACGATGCACAAGTTCACTGGCGAGTTGCTGGAGGCTGCCCTGAAAAATGGCACCCATCTGGTGATCGGCACCACCGGTCATACCGATGAAGAGCGTGCCGCGGTCCGCGAGGCTTCGGCCAAGCTGCCGATCGTCTATGCGCCAAATTTCTCCATCGGCGTGAACACGCTCTTCTGGCTTACCCAGAAGGCCGCACAGATCCTCACGCAGGACCGCTTCGACATCGAAGTCACGGAAATGCATCACCGCCACAAGATCGACGCTCCATCCGGCACGGCACGCCGTCTGTTGGAAATCCTCAACGAGGAGACCGGCACGGAATACGACAAGGACATCGCACACGGCCGCTTCGGTAATGTCGGCCCGCGTCCGCCCCGGGAAATCGGCATGCACACCCTTCGTGGTGGCGACGTCGTCGGCGATCACACCGTAATGTTCGCCGCCGATGGCGAGCGCGTGGAACTGACCCACAAGGCCAGCTCCCGCCTCACCTTCGCCGCCGGTGCCGTCCGCGCTGCCGTCTGGCTCTATGACAAGCCGGCCGGGCTCTACGACATGCAGGATGTGCTCGGCCTGAAGTGAGCGACTCGTGGTGGCAATGAACGATCCTCAGTCATTGATGTGGTACCAGGTCCACAAAAAGGAGACCGCCACCGCATTCTTGCTCTGGTTCTTCCTCGGCCACTTCGGAGCACACCGCTTTTACATGGGGAGAAACGGGTCGGCAGTGGGACTGCTGTTGATGACTATTCTTTCGATTCCCCTGTTCTTCTTCTTGATCGGCTTCGCCACCTATTTCGCAGCCATTATCTGGTGGATCGTGGATGCCTTCCTGATCTGTGACTGGGTCAGGGAGCACAACACGCAGCTCGCCCACGCCCTAGCACAGCAGCAGCATTTGCCACAACCGG
>Ga0307408_100001485_pt1 | contig 17410 bp, 14 predicted proteins | sample 322Cmetagenome_FD_202116 | JGI IMG/M metagenome (GOLD analysis project Ga0307408, IMG submission 202116) | Maize rhizosphere microbial communities from greenhouse at UC Davis, California, United States - 322HYB-C-3 | ecosystem: Host-associated > Plants > Roots > Rhizosphere > Soil | place...
AAATTTTTCTTGATACGTGGGCGAAACGCTTTCTAAACACGGCTACCGCAAAATTCCTGGAAAGGCCCCTATGTTGGAAGCTTTGGCTGCCTCTACCATTATGGCTACCAACTGGGATCAAAAAAGTGCGTTTATCAACCCTATGTGTGGTTCGGGGACTTTAGCTATCGAGGCTGCTTTGCTGGCTACCGATAAAAGTCCTGGGTTGTTCCGTATGAATTATGGCTTTATGCATATTATCGGTTACGATGAGCAAGTGTTTTTTACCGAACGCAGAAAGTTGAAAGATAAAGCTAAGAAGGAAATAAACTTTAAAATTATTGCCAGCGACTTGTCGCCTGATGCGGTTGATGTTGCGCAGCGCAATGCTAAAACTGCAGGGGTTGACCAGTTAATTGAATTTCATATTTGTGATTTTGCAGATACACCTGTTCCTGAAGGTGCTGCAGGGACGATAATGTTTAATCCGGAGTATGGTGAGCGCTTAGGTGTGCATTCTAAATTGGAGGCTACTTATAAGCGAATGGGCGATTTTATGAAGCAAAAATGTAAGGGCTACAGTGGCTACATCTTCACCGGAAATCCTGACCTGGCTAAGAAAATCGGACTAAAGGCGTCTAAGCGGATTGAGTTTTATAATGGTAAGCTGGATTGTAGGTTGCTTGAATACGAATTGTATGATGGCAGCAAAAGGGAGCCGAAGGTTGAGGAGCCGTATGTGTTTTAAATAAACACGAATTTAAACTCACGAATTTCACGAATGAGGCTCGAAGCTAGGTAGTGTGAGTTTGAGCATGAATGGGGATTGAAGGTAACAACTAGCGCGGAACTCTATTCTATAAGTAAGGAAAAGCCCATAAGACATTTTTGTCTGGTGGGCTTTTTCTTTTATGCCTTTACCTTCTCTACAATTTCCTCTACACTTAATTTATCTTGCTCGCCGCTGCGCATATCTTTCAGCGTAAGCTTACCCGATTGTATTTCATCGCTACCGATTAAGATTACAAATGGAATCTTCTTATTATCAGCATAACTCATTTGTTTTTTAAGCTTTGCTGATGATGGATAGAGTTCGGCTGCAATTCCGCTGTTTCTTAATTGCTGAAGGATAGGTAATGCGTATAATTCAGCCTCTGCGTCAAAGTTACTGATGAGCACTTTCGTTGTCTCCTCAGTACTTTCAGGGAAGAGTTTTAATTCTTCAAGTACATCGTAAATCCGGTCGGCACCGAAGGAAATACCCGCTCCGGTTAAGCCTTTTAACCCGAACATCCCGGTGAGGTCATCGTAACGGCCGCCGCCGCCGATGCTGCCCATTGCAACTTCGTTGGTTTTTACTTCGAAAATTGCGCCTGTATAATAGTTTAAGCCGCGGGCTAGAGTAATATCAAGTTCCAGTTTAGCCTCTCCCCGACCCTCTCCAAAGGAGAGGGAGCGCAAATAGCTGAAGATGACTTCAATCTCTTCAATTCCTTTTAGCCCAGTTTCTGAAGCGGCTAAAACATTTTTCAGGCTCGCTAATTTTTCCTCGTTGCTTCCTTCTAAAAGGATTACGGGCTTTAATTTTTCGATATCTGCTTCGGTGAATCCTCTTTCAATCAATTCCTTAACAACGCCATCCAATCCGATCTTATCCAGTTTGTCAATGGCCACTGTCATATCCACAATCAGTTCAGGCTTGCCAATAATTTCGGCTATGCCAGATAAAATTTTGCGGTTATTAATCTTAATAGTGAAATCCTTTAAGCCAAGTTTGCTCAAGGCTTCATCGTAAATTAGAACAAATTCAGCTTCATTTAAGAGGCTTTCGGAGCCCACCACGTCGGCATCACATTGGTAAAACTCGCGGTAGCGCCCTTTTTGCGGACGGTCTGCACGCCAAACCGGTTGAATCTGGAAACGCTTAAAAGGGAAGGAAATATCATTTTGGTGCATCACCACATAACGGGCGAATGGCACGGTAAGGTCGTAACGGAGGGCTTTTTCAGAAATATCTTTTATTAAACCTTGTGAATTGTCTGTAGTAAGCTTTTCTGGTTTTACTTTTGATAAGTAGTCCCCAGAATTTAGAATCTTAAAAATCAGTTTATCGCCTTCATCTCCATATTTGCCGGTTAATGTATCCAGATTTTCCATGGATGGAGTTTGGATTTCCTGGTAACCGAATTTCCTGAAAACAGATTTGATTGTATCGAAAATGTAATTGCGTTTCACCATCACCGCTGGTGAAAAATCTCTTGTACCTTTTGGCACAGAAGGTTTAATACTCGCCATGGCGGCAAAAGTACAAAAACAGAAAGCTTATTAGGAATAAACCTATGAGGTTTGTAATTCCCCTCATAGGTTGAGAGCTAAGCTGGTACTTGCCAGCCTTGTATCTTTTTGGTTTTCAAGATATGGTTTAAATGATGTTTGCCGTGCCAGGCATACAAACCAACAGCTTCTTTTAACAGAATTTCCCTGCCATGTTCCGGATGGATAAATCCTCTTTCAAAATCTTCCGGCTTAAGCGAGCGCAAAAAAAGCACCCAACGAGAATGCAGGCTTGTTAGTAAATTCAGTGAAATCTCTGCAGGGGCGGTTCGTGCTTCCTCGCACTCTGCCCAGCGTTCTTCGTAATAAGGGCGAATAGTAGGCGTATCCTCGGTAGTGGCCAGTTTGAAACGGATATAGGAGTTCATGTGGCTATCGGCAAGATGATGCACCACCTGGCGTAAAGTCCACCCATCGGGCCGATAGCGCGTTTCCCAATGTTCTTTCTTTAGCAGGTTTACTGCGTCTTTTAATTCAGCAGGCAAAGCTTCTATCTCATCAATCCAGGCACTAACTTGTTTAAAGTCTATGGTTTCTGGCCTCTCGAATTTACCAATCGGGAAGCGAAGTGAGTCAATATCTACAGGCATCTGAAAAAATTTACCGTAAAATAGAAAAATATTTCCTTGAAAGTAAATATTTGTTTTTATTTTTGCTTTAACCAAATGGTTAAATCGAATGGTTAAAGAAAAGGACAAGACGGCAGAAGAGAAGATTTTGGCGGCAGCGAAAAAAGTATTCATATCGAAAGGGATGGCGGGCGCCAGGATGCAGGATATTGCAGATGAGGCAGGAATTAATAAAGCATTACTGCACTATTACTTCCGTAGCAAGGAAAAGTTATTTGAGGTAATTTTTAGCCAGACGGTAAGCCGCTTCATTCCGAGGGTAAATGAAATTATGAGTTCAGACATGAGCATGTACGAGAAAATAGAGACGTTTTCACGCGAGTACATTGATAAGGTAATCGAAAATCCGTTTTTGCCTTTGTTTGTGATGAATGAGATGCATAAACAGCCTGAAGAGTTTTTGCATAAAATGTGGGGAGGAGAGAAGCCAAAGGTGGAGAAATTTATTCAGCAGATTATGCAGGCAATAGAAGCAAAGGAAATCAGGCCAATACATCCTGGCCACTTGATGATGAATATGATGTCGCTTTGTGTATTCCCGTTCATTGGAAAGCCAATGCTGCAAATGGTAGCAGATTTAAATGACAAACAATTTATGGAACTAATGGCTGAACGGAAAACGTTGGTCCCCCAGTTTATAATTCAGGCAATTAAACTGTAAAAAAAAATTAGCATGAGATTAACTAAATGGTTAAATAGCTTGGTTAGTGTTTCAGTAATGGTTCTGCCGGCAGTGCTTTACGGACAAAGTTTAAGCCTTGATGAAGCTCAAAGCCTCGCTCGGCAGAATTATCCCTCCATCAGGCAAAAAGGTTTGATTAAGCAAACTGCGGACCTTACTATTCAGAATCTGAACAAAGGTTATTTGCCACAAATTGCTTTAAATGGGCAGGCGACTTATCAATCTGAAGTAACCCAGGTAAATATCCCGATCCCCGGAATTACTGTCAATCCTTTAAGTAAAGATCAGTACAAGGCAACGGCGGATGTTAACCAGGTGTTGTTCGATGGCGGTATTATCAGCAATCAGAAACAAGTTCAAAAATTAAATGCTGCGGTAGAAGATGAAAAGATTGAAGTAGAACTCTATAAGCTACGGGACCGCATAAACCAGCTTTATCTGGGAATTCTATTATTAGACGAACAAATTAAGCAGGTGGAGCTGGTAAAATCGGATATAAAAACTGGTATTAAGAAAACAGAGGCACAAGTAAATAATGGGGTTAGTTTCAAGTCGAACCTTAATTCGCTGGAGGCAGAATTATTGAAAACCGAACAGCGCACTATAGAACTAAAATCATCCCGGAAGGGGCTGGTTAACACGCTGGTTCTGTTTTTAGGCAAGCCGCTTGATGAAAACACCAACTTTCAGCTTCCGCAGGTTGAACAAAAGCTTGCAGAAATAAAACGTCCCGAGCTGGATCTATATCAGAAGCAGGCGGCGCTTGTGAATCAGCAGAAAAAACTTTTAATCTCTAAAAATCTTCCGAAAGCGAGTGTGTTTGGGCAGGGTGGATACGGCCGCCCGGGGCTTAACATGCTGCAAAATGAGTTCGATTGGTTTTATCTGGCGGGAGTAAAGCTAAACTGGAATTTAAGCAGCCTTTATACCTATAAAAAGGAAAAGCAGCTGGTGGATGTAAGTTCAAAGGCGGTTGATCTTCAGCAAGAAACCTTCCTTTTAAATACAAATACTCAATTGGCGCAGCAGCAGTCGGAAATTGACAAGTTGGAAGAACTGATTTCCGCAGACCAGAAAATCATCGCTTTGCGTGAAAAGGTAAAAATGGCTGCAAACGCCCAGCTTGAAAATCAGGTGATAAGCTCTTCGGATTATGTTCGGGAAGTGAATGCCGAAGATCAGGCGAGGCAGAATCTAATTACCCACCAACTGCAATTGCTGCAGGCAAAAATTAACTATAACACTTTAGCAGGAAATTAACATGAACAAGATTATACTATTATCCGCTGTCGTTTTTCTGGCTGCTTGCAACCGCAACGGAGACAAACCCGACGCGTCGGGAACTTTCGAAGCTAATGAAGTAATTGTCTCTTCGGAAGTTGCCGGAAAAATTCTATCTCTTGATATAGAAGAAGGGCAGACAATTCCGCAGAACAAAATAGTAGGAGAAATTGATGCAGAGAACCTGGTTTTACAGAAGGAGCAAGTGGAAGCCAGTATCAAGGCTTTGCGGCAAAAAACGACAGATGTGGGTCCACAGATAAGCTTGCTAAGAGACCAGCTAGACGTTCAGAAATCGCAATTGGCAACGCTTCAGCGCGAGCGCAAAAGGACAGAAAATCTGCTAAAGCAAGATGCGGCCACCGGCAAACAGCTGGATGATATTAATGCGCAGATTGATGTATTGAAGAAACAGATGGCAGTTACTGAGCAGCAGATCAACGTGCAACAGAGCAATGTTTCTACCCAAAATCGCAGTGTGCTAAGTGAAAGTGATCCCTTGGAAAAAAGGGCAGAGCAGATTAACGATCAAATCAAACGTGCAAGTATCACCAATCCTCAAAGCGGAACTGTTATTACTAAATATGCCGAAGCAGGAGAAATTACATCGCCGGGTAAAGCTCTGTATAAAATCGCCGACCTCTCAACCATCACGCTAAGAGCATATATCAGTGGAAGCCAGCTTTCTGAAATTAAACTAGGCCAGCAAGTTCAAGTTCGGGTTGATAAGGGAAAAGACGATTATCGCGAGTATAAAGGAACAATAACCTGGGTTGCAGACAAAGCCGAGTTTACGCCGAAGACTATCCAGACAAAAGACGAAAGGGCAAACTTGGTTTATGCCACTAAAGTGAAGGTAAAAAACGACGGCTTTCTGAAAATTGGAATGTACGGCGAGGTGCTTTTTAGTGAAAAGGAATAAAGGGGGCAGTTCGTATTTATTGAATCTTGACTCTAAAATCTTAAATCTACAATCATGAAGGCTGTTGTTGCAGAAAATCTGGTGAAAACCTACGGGAAGAAAAAAGACCTTACCGAAGCTTTGAAGGACATTTCCTTCGACGTGGAAAAGGGCGAACTCTTCGGAATCATTGGTCCCGATGGTGCCGGAAAAACCAGTTTGTTCAGAATTCTGACCACACTCTTACTTGCTGATAAAGGTTCCGCTACGGTAGACGGCTTCGATGTAGTTAAGGACTATAAAAGTATCCGTAAACGCGTTGGCTACATGCCCGGGCGGTTTTCTTTGTATCAGGATTTAACGGTAGCCGAGAATCTTGAGTTTTTTGCCACCATTTTCGAAACTTCGATAGAAGAGAATTACGATCTGATCAAAGATATTTATTCCCAGATCGAGCCATTTAAGGATCGTAAAGCTGGCAAGCTTTCAGGAGGGATGAAACAGAAGCTTGCTTTGAGCTGCGCTTTGATCCATCGCCCTTCGGCGCTTTTTCTGGATGAGCCTACAACCGGTGTCGATGCAGTTTCGAGGAAAGAATTTTGGGATATGCTTAAAAACCTGAAAAGGCAGGGAATCACCATTTTAGTTTCTACGCCGTATATGGACGAAGCCGAGCTCTGTGATAAGGTAGCTCTGATCCAAACTGGGAAAATATTGTCAATTGATACACCAGGCGGAATTGTCGATCGGTTTGGGAAACAATTAGTAGCCGTACGGTCTGATAAAATGTTTGCCCTGCTTAATGACCTCAAGCATTTTGATGGCACAGAAGATATTTATGCTTTTGGCGAATATCACCATCTGGTATTAAAAGATGCTGTAGGCGAAAACACTATAAGGGATTTTATCCAGAGCAAAGGGCATCAAAAGGTTGAAGTGGTAGCAGTAAAGCCGGCTATAGAAGATTGTTTTATTTCTTTGATGAAGCATCATGAGTGAAGAGAATGTGATTGTCACCGAAAACTTAACCAAGCGTTTCGGACATTTTACGGCCGTGGATGCTATTTCTTTCCAGGTGAAGAAAGGTGAGATTTTTGGATTCCTGGGAGCTAATGGAGCTGGTAAAACTACAGCCATGCGTATGCTCTGCGGGTTATCGCTGCCAACGTCAGGCAAAGCTTCTGTTGCAGGATTCGATGTATTTAAGCAAACAGAGGACATAAAACGCAATATCGGTTACATGAGCCAGAAGTTTTCGTTGTACGAGGATTTAACCGTTGTCGAAAATATGCGCTTTTATGGAGGTATTTATGGCAAAAGCGATGCATTTATCCGTGAAAAAACAGCTTACGTATTAAAAGAGCTTCAGTTGGAAAACGAAGCTAAAAAGCTGGTAAAGTCGCTGCCTTTGGGTTGGAAACAGAAGCTGGCATTTTCGGTAGCCATATTTCACGAGCCAAGTATTGTCTTTCTTGATGAGCCAACGGGCGGGGTAGACCCAGTCACACGACGCGAATTCTGGAATCTCATTTATCAGGCAGCGGAACAGGGCATCACCATTTTTGTAACTACGCACTATATGGACGAAGCCGAATATTGCAACCGGGTTTCCATCATGGTCGACGGTAAAATAGAAGCACTGGACTCACCCACTGGTTTAAAGCAAAGTTTCGCTGCAAAGTCGATGGATGAAGTATTCCTGAAACTTGCAAGAAAGGCTACCCGAGCAGCTGATTAAGATCTTTGATTGGTGATGATTTGCAACATGTTCATTTTTAGGTGTTTTACAATATGAAACTTTGTCATCTCGACGGTAGGAGAGATCCTAAAGCGCTATACTTAAGTAGCCGACACATGAACCAGATGTCATCTCTATATTGGAATTTGCAAAAAAACCTTTAGTCGGGATGTCAACCGGGTGGAACTGAGGTTTATAAATTATATTATTAATTGTGGCGCATCATCAAGGGCGCCTATAAATCCCCATTAGGGGATAGAGGCTTATGAAACAATTCATATCATTTGTTAAAAAGGAATTTTATCACATCATGCGAGATAAGCGAACATTGTTTATCCTGCTGGTGATGCCCATTGTTCAAATAATCATCTTTGGCTTCGCCTTAACCAACGAAGTGAAGAATTCTGCAATTGCAGTTTTAGACCAAAGTAAAGATGCGGCAAGCGCTGAACTGATTCAGGAAATAGATGAAAGTAATTATTTCACGATTCAGAAAAATTTGAATTCTGCGCAGGAGATAGAGCCCGAGTTTCAAAAAGGAAAAATTAAAATGGCTGTGGTGTTTCCGCAGAATTTCGGCAGTGATTTAAGGCATTTTAATAAGGCGCAAATACAATTAATTGCCGATGCCAGCGACCCAAATGTTGCAAATACTATGGTAAGTTATGCCAGCAGTATCATTCGGGATTATCAGAACCGAGTAAACCGTGATTTAAAGCTGCCCTACACTATTAAAACGGAATACCGGATGCTCTATAATCCACAGCTAAAGGGAGCCTACAGCTTTGTTCCGGGTGTAATGTCGATGGTGTTGATGCTAATCTGTACCATGATGACCGCCATCACGATTGTAAAAGAAAAAGAGCTAGGCACGATGGAAGTAATGCTGGTTTCGCCCGTGCAGCCGCTCAAAATAGTTATCGCCAAAGCGGTACCATACCTGATGCTTTCAATCATAAATATCAGCACCATTTTGCTGTTGAGCGTTTTTGTATTGGATGTGCCAATCAATGGAAGCCTCGTCCTGCTTATCCTCGAAAGTATTTTATTTATCCTTACCTCTCTGACGCTCGGGCTTCTCATTTCATCAGCCACTGATTCGCAACAAACAGCAATGTTTATTTCCCTAACGGGGATGTTCTTACCAACAATCATGCTTAGCGGCTTTATGTTTCCGATAGAAAATATGCCAGTGCCTTTGCAGATAATCTCGAATGCGGTGCCTGCAAAATGGTTTTATATCATCGTTAAATCTGTGATGATAAAAGGCGTCGGCTTTGCTTCGGTATGGAAAGAAACGCTGATTCTTACAGGCATGATGCTGTTCCTGCTTTTTCTGAGTATCAAAAAATTTAAAATCCGATTGGCATGAGAACGTTGAAATTTTTACTTCAAAAGGAGTTCAGGCAGATTTTTCGTGATCCGGCAATCCTCAGGATCATCTTTATAATGCCTATGATGCAACTATTGCTGCTCCCAATGGCTGCTGACTATGAGATGAAAGATATCAAGTTAACAGTGGTAGACCAGGATCATTCCTCCTATTCGCAACAGCTTATTTCTAAAATTACGGCATCCGGATATTTCAAACTGATTGATTACAGTGCGTCTTACAGTAGCGCAATGGAAGATGTGGAGCAGGATAAATCCGACCTGATCCTAACTATTCCGCCAAAATTTGAAAAGGATCTGGTGAAGGAAGATGAAAACACGGTCTTTATGTCGATCAATGCGATTAACGGAGTAAAAGCCAATTTGGGGGGCGCATATCTTGGACAGATAATCCAGGACTATAACCGCGAAATTCGTTTAAAATGGATTCAATTTCCCCGTTTTAATCCTGAACCTCAAATAGATATTACTTTCTCTAACTGGTTCAATCAACGGATGAACTATAAATACTTCATGGTACCCGGTATTTTGGTCATCCTGCTAACAATGGTTGGTTCTTTTCTGGCCACATTGAATATTGTAAAAGAGAAGGAGATCGGTACCATCGAACAAATCAACGTAACACCGATTAAACGGCATCATTTCATTCTCGGTAAACTAATCCCATTCTGGATTTTGGGACTGGTAATCCTAACTATTGGCTTAACCATCGCCAGGGTGATCTATGGCATTATCCCGGCAGGACATTTTTATGTAATCTATGTTTTTGCAGCTATTTACCTGTTTTCGATACTTGGCTTAGGCTTACTTATCTCAAACTATACCAGTAATCAGCAGCAGGCAATGCTTATTTCCTTCTTTTTGATGATGATTTTTATCCTGTTAAGCGGTTTATATACCTCAATCGACAGCATGCCGGAATGGGCACAAGTAATTACCCGTTTTAATCCCGTAACCTATTTTATTGAGGTGATGCGAATGGTGGTTCTTAAAGGGAGTGGGCTAAGAGATATTGCGCCGCAAATAGTTACAGTTTTAGCCTTTGGGGTCGTTTTAAATGCTTGTGCTATATTGAGTTACCACAAGCGGGCATAGCCGGATTGTTAAATATTGTTAAACATTCAGGTTATAAAAATGATTTAAGCTTTTAATCGTTGTTTGGAAGTATATATTTGAAGTAGAAAAGGATTACATGAAAGAATATATCATCGCATCGTTTTGCTTATTATTAGGTTTCTCAGCATCTGCACAAAAGATAAAAGCCGGCGTTGTTGTATTTGGCGGCAATCCCGCAGGCTTGGCAGCAGCCATCCAGTCCGCACATTCGGGAGTTAAAACTGTTTTGGTAGATAATGGAAGCATGGATGTGGTGAACCTGACTGCAGCAGACAAAGCCTACAAAATTGGGGTTTATGCCGAGTTTTTAAAACGGGTAGACTCTCTACAAAAGAAATCTCACTTAAATAATAATCAGAATCTTGTTCCTACGTATGTGGCAACTGTGTTTAAAGGTTGGACGGATACTATTAAAAATCTCACCGTTTTGAAAAGGGCAATTGTTACCGAAGTTGAAAAGGACGGCAAAGGTTGGGAAGTAGAATTAAAAGATAAACGGGAAATAGAAGCGGATGTGGTTATTGATGTAACCCAAGGCAACCAGATAGCAAAAAAAGCGGGAATTAATGCCAAACAGTTTAGCCAGGGTAACGGAGTGTATGCAGATAAACTATATCGTACTTCGCTTGCCATTGCTGATTATCCTAACACATATCCTTCGGTTTTGCCGGGGAATTATTTGCTAGCGGAAAACGCTGATAATTTCCTTTTATTAGGAGGGAAAGTAGATGCGAACATATTAAATGGGCAAGGGGCAGGAACGGCTGCTGCCTATTGTAGCTTCTTTAAAACAACCACCAAAAACCTGGATATACGCAAAACACAGGGGGAGTTGTTGGTATTTAAGTCGCAGTTTATGAAGTTTGATGACGTTGCATTATCTGATTCAAACGCAGTTGCGATACAAAAAATAGCTGTTACAGGCATTTTGAAGGGGACACTTAAAGGTGGCCAGTTTTTATTTCTACCAGACTCGCTGGTCTCAAGTGAAGATATCCGTTTGCCGGTAAAAGAATATTATACCCGAAGCCAAATCTGGTTTTTAGATAATAAAGCCGAAAAGCTCACTTTAGAAGACGTTCTGAGCCTTATAAAATTTACTGCAAACCGCGGCAATGAACTAAATAAGGAGATTGAAAAAGCTTGGAGATCGCTAAAGATGCAGGGAAGCTTCGACTTAAAGAAGCATGTTACCCGCAGGCAGCTTGCACAATTACTCGATGTTTATTTGAAGCCGTTTGAAAGAGGAGTAACGCTAGAAGGTAATTTGAAAAACTAAATGCGCCGTTTTAGGTGCATTAGTACGAACTCAGCTCTACTCCTTCCATAGGGAAGTACCTGGATCAATATGCCGGCACCTTCCCTTGATCTGAAAAGTGAATACATATCATCGAGGTCCATATCTTTTACGGGTTTAAAGTTGATACTTAAAATTTCATCGTTAACTTGTAACCCACAATCTTCGGCAGCCGATCCGGAGTTAATTCGGGCTATATAAAGACGCTTAAAATCGGGTGGTAAAAAGGCAAGTTCCATACCACTCATGTCATGTTCAAACGGTTGTTTAAATTCGTGATTTGGTTTTAAATACATTTTGCCTCGGCTATAGTCGAACACAACGTCGAATTTTTTCAGAAGAGCATTGCCAAGGTTGCCATCCCGTTTTACAGTAACTTTTGCACCGGCATCGGCGAAATCGGGAAAAGCCGCTACAACATTTTTAAGTTTATATTTTCCAATCTTCAAATAGCTTATTCGGGCAAGTTTCCCTTCAATTGCTCCTGATAAACCAATGCCTAAATTAGAGTTGATACTTCTGGCTGGCACCTTGATTGGTTTATCACCAAAGCTTTCCAGCCATACCGGGTGCCCCGAACCTGTGTCAATAATCAGTTTGGTTTTAAGCACCTTACCAGAGTCTGCCGCTATTTCCGTGAAAACATAAGGCTTGCCGTTTTCTATGCTAATATCTACAGGATGCCCTTTTTTAGGGATATACAAGGTTTCAGGTTTGTATATCTTTAATGTTTTTAGAGGATAGTTGATCTTTACTATAAAGCTGTTAAAGAACTCGGCACCTAAGAGTCCATGTATGGACATTCCAGTATAGGCAGATAAGCCAAACACGTCGGCTTTTAAGATCGCCGCCGGGATGCTAGCCCTGATGTCAGAATTGATAACGATTGCCAGTGGAGAGGTTATGTTTGCATCCAAGTCCTTTCCTTCGCCAAAACCAGTTATTGTTATAGTGCGTAGGCTTTTAAGGTCTAGACTGTCCTTGAGCGAGGGATCTGTTATCAGCAAAACACCTACACCAGTATCCAGAACAAAATTGAAAGGTCCCCGCCCATTAATAGTTAAGGAGATGATAATGAGGTTGTTTCTAAAGGTAAAGCCAATAGTTTCAGAATTCCCCCGCTTCTGCAGCTCAAATTGCGCAAAAGATTTAAGCCCCAAAAGTGAGTTAAATAGCAAAAAGCAAATTATGAGGCATCTCTTTCGGTTCACAAAGTGATATAAGTGTATAACAAAATGAACCTGCGTTTGATTATGACATAGTGGCGATTTGCCTTAATTGGATTTATTCTAAATAAATTTTGCAAGAATGAAGAGTGTTTTTATTTTTGCGACACTTTAGAATTAATCTAAATAAAAATGAAACAACTTTATACCCGTCTAAAACTATCTCTTCTCGCTGTTACATGTATGCTTTATACACAGGCGATAGCTCAAACAAATGGAACCATTACCGGGACAATAACAACCAGCGATGGTAAGCCAGCATCCGCAGTAAGTGTTATCCTGAAAGAGCTTAACAAATCAACGATTACTTCAGATAATGGATCATTCGTTTTAAAGAATGTTAAGCCAGGTACGTATACTCTAAAAACAGCCTATGTCGGTTTACAGCCTCAGGAAAAACAAGTTTCGCTAATAGCCGGAGAAAAGGCTTCTGTTGAATTTATTTTAGCGGAGAATGCGCAGAAATTGAGTGATGTTGTTGTAACGGGGTATAAAAGTGCTAATCAGAGGCCTGTAAATTTGGGCAAGATCGGTATCGCCCCAAAAGACTTGCCACAAAGTGTACAAATAATTAGCAGTGTGGTAATTGCGGATCAGCAAGCCAATCTTTTAAGTGACGTATTAAAGAATGTGAATGGTGTCGCCTTTGGAGCAAATAGAGGCGGTGTAAGTGGCGAAACTTTTTATGCTCGTGGCTATAGTTTAGGAACTAATAACGTTTTAAAAAATGGAGCAAGAACTAATACCGGAGGATTGCCTGAGACAAGTACCTTAGAGTCTGTAGAAGTACTAAAAGGTAGTGCTGCTTTATTGTATGGTGGAGTTACTGGTGGTGCTGTAGTAAATATGATAACTAAAAAGCCAAAATTTAGTTATGGAGGTGAAGTTTCTCTGCGCTCTGGAAGTTATGACTTGTATAAACCATCCGGAGATATTTATGGGCCAATTACTAAAGATCTTGCTTTTCGGATTGTTGGAACTTACGAAGATGCCGGAAGTTTTAGAAATAATGTAGGTGCTAAAAGAACTTACGTTAACCCATCATTATTATACAATTTAGGAAAGAAAACCGAAATTCTTATCCAGGGAGATTACTTAAAAAGTGATTACACTCCAGATTTTGGGATAGGTACGGTAAATAATACTGTTGTTGGCAGTGTCGGGAGGTCTACTTTTTTAAACACCCGGTGGGCATACAATAATACAAATACAACAACAGCTCAAGCCAACATTACTCACAAGTTGAATGATAAATGGAAATTGAATGTTATTGGATCAGTGTTAGGCTATAATAGAAATTATTTTTCTTCCGAACGGCCTACTGCTCTCTCTGACGGAACATGGTATCGCGCTCTTACCCGCTCAAAAACTAAGGAATCTACTTACAACCAACAGTTAAATTTAAATGGGGCGTTTAAAACAGGTTCATTAAAGCATACAATACTAATAGGAGCTGATGCGGATGAGTCTTTTACAACAGCTTATGGCTTTAATGAGACCAATAAACTTAGCAAAACTTATATTGCGCCAGGAACAACTACGTCTGCAACAATAAAATACTACGACGAAGTAAATATATTAAACAGCTCTTCATACAATGTTCAAACTAACATGAATATGCCTGAGACATCTGTAATTTCTGATACTAAAACACCGATTTACAGAATGGGAACTTTTATTCAGGATTTGGTTGCTGTGACAGATAAATTTAAGATTCTGGCAGGTATTCGCTATACATTTCAAAAAACTCCAAGAAGTGTAGTTACGAATTATGCTACTGGCGTAAAAACGCTATCAAGTAACGGAATAAATAAATCTAAAACTGAAGATGCATTTTCTCCAAAATTAGGATTGATCTACGAGCCGTTAAAAACTACGTCTATATATGTAAGCTATGCCAATAACTTTACATCAAATGCTGGTTTAGATGTAAGTACAAATTCACCTATGGCTCCATCAATTATTGATCAATACGAGGCGGGGATTAAAAATGATTTCTTAAACGGGAAATTATCTGCAAACATCACCTGGTATAAGATTTTGAATAATAAGTTCGCCCAAACTGCTGTTTTTAAGGCAGATGGATCAACAAATTCAGATTCAAATCTTAAAGAGTTTACAGGCGAAACTGCGAGTGATGGTATCGAATTAGATCTTAACGGTACTATAGTAAAAGGATTAAATTTTATTGCGGGTTACAGCTACAACTTTATGCGCTATACAAAAACACGTGAGGAGGTAAGAAAAAGTGATAACTCAATTTTGGTAGCTGGCGGTTTTGTTGAAGGAGAGCGTGTAGTAGGAACAACTAAGAATACTGCTAACGGTACGCTATTCTATACATTTAACTCTGGCCAAGTAAAAGGATTGAAATTAGGTGCCTCTGCATTTTATACAGGGGATCGTAACGGTGGAAGAAATACAAATAAATCCGGAACATCAACCGGTATAATCCCTCTTAAAGCGTTTACAACATTTGATTTATCTGCGGGATACACTTATAGAAAACTATCTCTCCTTGGAAAGATATCTAATATTACAAATGAGTTGAATTATTTTGTACACGAAAATTACAGCGTGAATCCAATTCCTCCACGTCAGTTTATTACAACCTTTTCATACAAATTTTAAGCATCACCTTAAACACATCCCAAGCCGGATCCTGTAAAGGATCCGGTTTCTTTATAAAACGATATGAAGATTTTTTTTAGAAACATCCACCTGTATCTGAGCCTTGCAGCGGGATTAATTATCATGATGTCTTGCCTTACAGGGGCTATATTGGTTTTTGAGCATGAAATAGAACATGCGTTTAATGGCAGCCGCTATGAGGTAGAGGTAAAAGGTAACAGGCTTCCATTGTCTGTTCTGGGGGAAAATGCATTAAAGAGTACGCCAAAAGCAAAACTAGCTTCCGTTAAAGTGTATTCTGATGCAAGCCGGACTGTTGAAATTGGATTGATGGTGCCAGAGAAGAAAGATACCAAGGACGCAAAAACTGAGGGCGGGCATAAAGAGCATCCGAAACAAGCCAAAGAGCGGGGAAAGGGGGCTGATGGGAAAAAAATCCAAAAGGGAGGGGGAAAGCCTAGTTTGATTGCTTATGTAAATCCCTACACCGGAAAAGTTATTGAGGTTTTTAATCGTAAGAAATCTTTTTTTATGACAGTTGAAATGCTGCATCGCTGGCTGCTAAGCGGCAATGATGGAATCGGTAAGAAAGTGGTGGGCTTTTCAACTTTCTTTTTCTTTTTTATCCTAATTACGGGTATAATTTTATGGTGGCCAAAAACAAAGGCGATCCTTCGCCAGCGTTTAAAAATTAAGGCAAATTCTGGTTGGAAGCGCTTTAATCACGATATGCACATTGTTACCGGATTCTATACCTCTATATTTCTGATCGTTATTGTGCTGACGGGGCTAACAATGTCCTTTAATTGGATTAACAAAGGCATCTTCACCCTAACCGGAACTAAAATGGAAAACCCAGAACCTCCTGAATCAGTTTACCAGGCGGGCGTAAAACCCATTGCCATTGATCTTGCTTATAATCAACTAGCCGGTTCAATCAAAAATGCCGAATTTATTAATATCAGAATGCCTAAAGATTCAGTAGGCGCGGTTTCTGCTACTGCTTTGCCAAAAGGGGCTCTTGAAACAGCTTTTGATACCTATTACATCGATCAGTTTAGCGGAAACGTTATTGGACAAAATAAAGCCACAGACAAAAATTTAGGGCAAAAAATCAGGTCCTATGTTAAGCCTGTGCATACTGGAGGTGTATTTGGAATGCCTACAAAGATTTTGAGTTTCATTATCTGCTTATTAGCATGTACTTTTCCAATCACTGGAGTGATTATGTGGCTTAACCGCTTAAAAGGAGAGAAAAATAAAAAACAAAAAGGCAAGGCAAAGCGAGAGACTGTCGTGGCTTAAAAAAAGAACTTTAATACACAAGAAAGCTGTCTTAATCCGACGGCTTTTTTGTTGGCACCAAACCTATGAGGTTTCAAAAACCTCATAACCTGAGCTCGATTATAAAAACAAGCTTACTTGAGAAGTTTCCTGTACATCAAACTTGATAGCCGGCTTTTTAGGGAAGAAACTGTAAGCGATTAATCCGGAAAGAATATTTGTCATAAAATTACCAAAAGAACGATGTCTGGAATGTTCTACCTGGCACATGTTTTTTAGTTCATCGTTGATGGTTTCGATCACGGACCTTTTTCTGAGCATAATTTTATCTTTCAATTCCATTAAGCAGTTCTTCATATTGTTTCGGATATTGGTAATCAGGTGTAATCCATCGACAAACAAGATGTTGGTTAATTCTTTAGACAGGTATCCTTTGTCTGCATATAATTTGCCTTTTATGGATTCAATAAACCGTTCATTTTTAAGTGGTTCCCGGTCGTCTACATTGCCTTGAGTGATAACGAAGTTGAGGATTTCACCTTTATCATTAATAATCAAATGAAGTTTAAACCCGAAGAAATAACCCATGGTTGATTTACCTACCGTAGCTATATCTTTAAATACCTGATTCCGTTTGATGCGTTTATTTTTGCAGACCCTGATAGGGGTAGAATCGATAAAAGAGATACCAGTACATTCCCCTAAGCAGCATGTTTTAAGAAATAACGTCATGGGCAAAATAGCGGCCTGCATCAGTTCGGTAAAACGATTATAGGACACTGTACGGGGAAATTCAGATTGCAGATGCTTTTGGACGTATTGCTGATAAAAGTGTTTCATATTTCTAAAACTGCCCGAATGAAAAAGGGCCATCAGGGTAATCACTTCACTCTCAGACATCAGGGGCTTCCGCTTAGGAG
>Ga0307408_100001487_pt1 | contig 17400 bp, 13 predicted proteins | sample 322Cmetagenome_FD_202116 | JGI IMG/M metagenome (GOLD analysis project Ga0307408, IMG submission 202116) | Maize rhizosphere microbial communities from greenhouse at UC Davis, California, United States - 322HYB-C-3 | ecosystem: Host-associated > Plants > Roots > Rhizosphere > Soil | place...
GCGTTGGCGGCAATGATCTACGGTCTGGTCACCGGGAGCACGTACCTCGATTTCCAGCTGGAAGAAGAACGCGCACTCGGACAGATCGCCTCGGAGTCGCCGCTTCCGTTTGTGCAGCGCGGAGTCCGGCCCTTGCCGGACGTCGAACGAGTCCTCGCGCGCGCGCTCGCCAAGGAGCCGAATGACCGATATCCGAGCACCGCCGAGTTCGCGGATGACTTGCGCCGCGCATTCGACAAGTGGGACGGCGCGCAACCACTGCTGCAACACGAGAATCGCCCGCGAGACGAGGCGCGCGAGCTCTGTCGGCGGGTGCTCGAACGATTGCAGGCGGAGGCCAGCGTGTCACGAGACATCGCCTTGCCGCCGCCGACGGCGTCCGTGACATATGGCGCTGCCGGTATCGCATACGGCCTGTATCGGCTCGCGCTCCTTCGAAACGATGCGCGGCTTCTGTCGCTGGCCGACGTTTGGTGCACGCGCGCATTCCGGGATCGTCGGAAAACCCGCGCGTTCTACGATAATGACGAATTGATGAAAGGATCGTTCGGGCGCGGAACGGTCTATTACGGCGCCGCGGGTCTGGACGTCGTCCGCGCCCTCATCGCCCACGCAATGGCCGACTTCGTGACGATGCGGGACGCGATCCGTGCCCTCACCGCGCTTCCCGACGCGGCGAGCGACCCGCTCGATCTTGTCCTCGGCGTTCCCGGCCTTCTCATCGGACTGAGCCTCGTTCTCGAGGCGATGCCCGACAGCACGCTCGTGAGCCCGGGGCCGATTCAGCGCACAGGCGAGCGCTGCGCACAACTTGTCGTTAGGGCGCTGAGCGCACGTGCCCCGGTCGAGCAAGAAGAGTCCTTCTTGAACCTCGGCATGGCTCACGGATGGGCCGGTGCCCTGTACTCGTTGTTGCGATGGCACCAGGTCACTGACCAACCCCTTCCCAACCACCTGAAACGGCGACTGGACGAGCTGGCGAACGTCGCGGTACCAGAAGGTCGCGGCGTACGGTGGCCGTGGCGCCAACGCCGAGACGACGGTTCGATGATCGATAGCCACATGGCCGGATGGTGCAACGGGAGCGCCGGATTCGTCCATCTCTGGCTCACCGCCGCCGCAATGTATGGAGAGCAACGCTATGCGAGGCTGGCGGAGGCGGCGGCATGGAATGCCTGGGAGGATCCGGACGACACCACCATAGACCTGTGCTGCGGTCTCGGCGGCCGAGCGTATGCCCTCCTCGCGGTGCATCGCTACACGGAAAACGTCGACTGGCTGCGGCGGGCGCAGAAGCTCGCCGACGACGCGGTCTCGCTCGCCACCGACGACGAGCCATCCGTTGCGCTGTACAAGGGTGAGCTGGGCCTAACGATCCTACTTCAGGAGTTGGAGGAGCCGCACCTGGCTCGCATGCCATTGTTCGAGAGCGAGAACTGGCCGGCTCGTCGTCCCGAGAGAGCACGGAGGTCGCGATGAAGACGTTAGGCGCTACGCGACTCGTGGGCGCCATGGTCGTGGCGGCGTGCGCGTCACGCACGCTCTCGAGCCAGGGGCTGCTCCTTACACCGACGTCACCGACCCAGACGGTCGCCGAGGCGCTCGCCAAATCACGCTTCGTATTCACCGCGCGGGTTCAGCGGTTGAACGCGACCACGACGGGTTCGGTGAAGGCGACTCCGAATTCGGTTATCGTATCGGTGCGCGCCGACTCCGACACGGTGTGGGTAGCACCACGCGCGATGCGTTCCATCAGCGGGCGGTCCATCACAGTCGTCGTCGACGATCCGCAGCCGTTGTCGGTCGGGAAAGTCGTGATCTTCTTCGCGGCCGGGCTCGCGAGTGACAGCGGCCTTGCCCTTCGAGAGGTCGCGCGTGGCAACTTTTCGCCGTCTGATCGCGACACGTATACAGCGAAACTGAGCGAGGCGCGCGAGCATATCGTTCGGCAGCGGCTTCGCGCAGCCGTCGGCCGCTCGGCAGTGGTCGTGCTGGCGCGCGTCGACAGTGTGACGGTGGTCTCGCTTCCGGACTCGCTCGCCGCCCAGGCGTCGTTCGAGCACGCGCCCCTCTGGCGCCGTGCCGCGATTCAAGTGGAGCGACCATTCAAGCCGCAGGGCGGGGGTGTGGGAGTTGGAGCCGTGCTGCGCCTGCTGTTCCCCGGAAGTCAGGACATCGGCTTTCGTCATGCTCCCAAGCCAGTCGTCGGCCAGCGCTATGTGTTTCTGCTCCGCCCGGCCAGCGTCCTTTCGCCGCGTAATCGCATCGGAATCGATCCCAACGACCTTTACTTCGTTGCCGACTCGGTCGACGCGCTGCCTCCGTCCGACACCACGCGCGTTCGGCTGGTACTCCCCTAACCAGAGCACGCGGGAGTCCCCGTGCCCCCAACAAAACCGAAGAAGTCAAAGAAGCCAGCGTTGATCGGCACGATCGTCAGTATCATCGGCCTCGCGGGGGCCGGCTGGTGGCTCCCTTCCGGCTCCGCCGCAGTTGCCTACGGGGTCGATATCGTCGACGTCGTGCCACCGGACTGGAGCACCGACGCCTTGCCGCAGCCGGAGCCTAACGTCGCCGTGAATCCGACGAATCCCCAGGTGATGGCGGTGTCGGCGATCTTGTTAGGGTGGGGAGAGGAAGACGTCGGTTTCTGCCCACCGGACAAGGGGGGCATCGTCATCAGCCTCGACGGCGGGAATTCGTGGTCGTTGCGCTGTGTGCTGCCGCTTGTCGCAAACACTCTGGGAGCCAGAGTGGCCGGCGACGTCTCGCTCGACTTTGCGGGGAACGGGACGTCATTGCTCGCCACGTATCTGTCGCCGGTTTTCGGAGGGGCGTCAGTATCAACGCTCCGCGCTGTGGAAATCACGGGGTGGGACGACGCGCAGACCACCATCGCGACCAACATCACGCCGGCCGATGGTATAGCCAACACGGATCTGCCGCATAGCGCCGCGTCCCCCGCAGCAGGCTCGAATACGCTGACGGTCGGCGTGAACAAGATAAAGGACGACAACTGCGCAAGCGGAACCGGGGCAACCGGCACGATGTATTGGTGGATCAACGGCACGGAGGGATCCGAATGCGTGGAAAGGCGCGCATCCCGGGGCCCGACCCAGGCGGTACGTCCGGCTGTTCATGAATCCGGGAGGGCGTACGGCGTCTTTTTCAATTCCGTTACGGACACAATGCGCCGGCTCGTCATCGTCGGTGGCAACGTCGCCAACGCCAACGCTACCACCGCAACATTCAACCAGTTGGTCGAGACTGGGTCGGAGACGGATCCATGCAAGGATGGCGACGGGAACGTGGGAATTCGCCTGACAAAATGTATCGAGGTACTGGATGAGGAGGTGATCTTTTCGGATCCTCCGACTCCTCCGGCAATGGGGGGGCAGATCCGAAAACCGAACCAGCTCGCTGTAGCTGTCGCTCCCACCGATAAGGCCAGGGTCTACATCGCCTACGGCAGCAAGACGGGATCGGACCTGATGACGCTCAAACTCGTCAGATACATCAGCGGGGCGAAGGCCATCGACAAGGTGCTGCGAACTGTGCACAACGGCATCAACCCGGCCGTGGCCGTAGACGCGCATGGCCGAGTCGGCTTCCTATACCAGCGATGGGTCGTCAGGGGGGCCGACAGCCTCTGGGAAACGAACCTAACGATCTCGAATCCCAATCAGACAAGTTGGGAGGCGCACCTACTTTCCCGAACTCCGGCTGCAGAACCCCAGTATTGGTACGGTCTGCCCTACATCGGCGACTACATCGACCTCGTCGCCGTCGGCGACACGTTTTATGGTGTCTTTTCCGCGAACAACGATCCGGTTCATCACCCCACTGCTCGTTACCTGCGGCCCCTAGACACGGGCTCGCCCAACCCGACACTTCCGCCAGGTGTTCCGGTGTCGATGGACCCCTTCTTTTTCAGGGCCTACCGTACGCCCTAAGCCCTCGCAACCTCGCTCGGCGCGAACGCTGGTAACTCCCACCGCAAGCCAGCCAGAATCTCCCGGAACTCACGCGCCGTTCGCAACGAGCTCATATGCGGTGATTGGAACGCGACGAGCGCCGGGTCGCGGATTTCCACAGCGCGCTGGAGAAACGCGAGCGCCTCCTGCCGTCGACCCGCCCACTCGGCCGTGATTGCGAGCACCGTCGGCTGCACGTAGTCGATCCGCGATCGCGCATTCAACTCGGCGTACACTGCATCGGCACGATCTGTCCAACCAATCCGTGAAAACGCCGCGCTGAGCGCCATCATGAGCCATGGATGCCGCCCATTGCGCGACAACATGTGAGGAATCTCGTTCACCATGTCACTCGCGTTGCCGCCGAACGCGACCGCGTTCACTTCGCTCCACACCACCAGGAACGAGCTTGCGTCCAGCTCGCGCGCCCGCTTCGCTTCGGCCAGCGCCTCATCGTACCGCCCGGCGAAGCCGAGAACGACGGAAAGTGATGCGTGAGCGTAGGCGCTGAGCGGGTCACGCTCGATGACCGCACGCAGCTCGTCCACGGCCTCATCGAACGCGGCACGCGTGTAGCAGATATCGAACGCAGCGCGCATGCTGCGCGCCTCGAGGTCTGTCGGGTCCAGCTCCAGCGCGCGGTCCCATGCCGCTCTCGCACGATCCGCATTGAATTCGATACACGTGGCCACGAGCGCGCACGCCGTGAACCCGGCAGCCAGGTTAGGGTCGTGCTGGAGCGCCGATGCGGCAGCCGACTTCGCGCGCTCGGCAATCTGATCGGGCGGCAAGACGCCCCAGAAGCCCGCGAGCACCAAGGCCTGGGCGAGATACGCGAACGCCGGCGCAAACTCGGGATCGAGCGCGACGGCTCGGTCCAGCTTTTCGGTGGCGACGAGCAACGATGAGCCGCGGTGTTTCATCAACCCGCGCGCCTTGAGGTATAGCTCGTATGCTTCGAGGTTCGATGTCGAGGCCCTAACGAGTGACTTCGCCTCGATGCCACGAAGCGCCGCCGCAAGGCGACCCGCGATCGCCGTCGCGATCTCGTCCTGGATCAGGAAAATGTCGGTCAGCTCGCGGTCGTAGCGCTCCGACCAGAGGTGATAGCCGTCATTCACGCTGACGAGCTGCGCGGTGATGCGAACGCGATTCCCGGCACGCCGCACGCTTCCCTCGAGGACCGCGTTCACGTTCAGCTGTTCGCCGATCGCCCGGAGATCGTGGCTCTTGCCCTTGAACATGAACGACGAAGTTCGCGCCGCGACCCTCAGCCCCGGGACCTTCGCCAGGGCATTGGTAATCTCCTCGGCCATTCCGTCCCCGAAAAACTCGTTCTCGGGGTCGCCACTCATGTTCGTGAACGGAAGCACGGCGACCGATTCGGTGGTGTCGAGGACCGCGCTCCATGGACGCGCTGGCCCGCTCAGGGCCTCGACGAATCGTTCTATCGACGTGAAGCGCTCGTTGGGATCGCGCGCCATTGCCTTGAACAGCGCGCCGTCCAGGTGTCGAGCGATGTCAGGGCGATGGCTCGTCGCGCGCGGCGGAGGACGCGTGAATCGCCTGACGAGGATCGAGTCGACCGACGGGCCGGCGAATGGCGGCTCGCCGGTGACCATCTCGAACAGCACACAGGCGAGACTGTACTGATCAGCACGTCCGTCGACATGTGGATCCGCGGACGCCTGCTCGGGGCTCATGTAGGCGGGCGTACCGACCGACAGTCCGGCACCCGTTAGGCGGTCGCTTCGCGTCAGGCCGGGTGCGCGCGCAATCCCGAAATCGGTGACGAGTGCGTGACCGGACTGCAGCAGGATGTTTTCCGGCTTGATGTCGCGATGAATAACCCCGTTCGCATGCGCGTAGCCGAGCGCATCGGCCACCTCGCGGGTGATCTGCAGCGCCTCGGCGGTCTCGAGCGTATGCTCGCGTTCAAGACGAGCCCGCAACGACTCGCCGACCACGAGTGGCATTACGTAGTAGAGGGTGCCGTCATCGCTCCCCGAATCGAAGAGCGGGAGGATGTTCGGGTGCGAGAGCTTGGCGGTGGTGTGGATCTCACCCAGGAACCGCTCGCTGTCGACGGACGCGGCGACTTCCGGGTGCAAGACCTTGATCGCCACCCACCGGTCGTGGCGTTGGTCGCGCGCCCGGTAGACTGTAGCCATCCCGCCCGATCCGAGCTCGCCCTCGACGCGGTAGCGCCCGGAAAGGGCCTTCGTCAGACGTGGGTCCAGAAACATCTCGAAGGCAGAAGGTGACAGGGGGCCCTCCCGTCGAAAACTGACGGTGGCGCGCGTGGCGTCAACTGCTGTTCCAGCGCTTATCGCTGCGTCACGCGGTTTCTCAGGACGCCTACGCCTTCGACTTCCACCTCCACCGTATCACCGGCCTTCATCTGCTTCGTCGTCCCCGGCGTTCCCGTGTAGATCACATCGCCCGGCATGAGCGTCACGTACTGGCTTACGTAGCTCACGATCGTCGCCACGTCGAAGATGAGGTCCTTCGTGCGCTGTGACTGGACGACCTCGCCGTTCAGTCGTGTCTGCAGCAGCAGGTCATCGTAGTCGAGCCCCGTGACGACCGCAGGGCCTAACGGGCCGAACGTGTCGCTCGCCTTGGCGCGAAACCACTGCAGGTCGGAGCGTTGCCAGTCTCGCTCGCTCACGTCATTGCCCGCCGTGACGCCGAAAACGTACGACTTTGCGTCCTCCTTCGACACGCGCGACGCCTTGCGGCCAATGACGATGACCATCTCGCCCTCGTAGTGCACGTTCTTCGCGTCAGGCGGCAGCACGATCTCTTCGCCCGTTGCAATGATCGACGTCGGCATCTTGGCAAAGAGCCCGGGGTACGTGGCCGTCGGGCGTTCGCCCAGATGGCTCTTGTAGTTGAGCCCCACGGCGATCACCTTGCTCGGCTCGACGGGCGCGAGGAGCTTCACGTCGGAAAGCTGAGCGACCTTGCCACTCGGTCGCGGGTTGGAGAAGAGATCCCCACCGAGCTCGCGCACGCGATCGCCGTCGAGGATGCCGTACGCCACACGACCGCCGTGGGAGTAACGAACGTACTTGACGGGCTGCTGCGCCGCGGCGAAATCCACGATGAGCGTCGAGGCGAGGGCGAGAAGGAGCAGCGGGCGCATGGTGGCGTCACCGGAATCGACGCGGAAGTATGGCTGCGCCGTCGCAGCCTCGCCAGCAACAGGTGCGCGGCCTAATACCCCCGATCGCGATCCACCGTACGCGCCGGCTTCTGCCCGCGCTCGATCTCCTCGACGCACTCGAGGAATCCATTGACGGCGCCCTCGACCGTGGTCAGCCCCGAGATGTGCGGCGAGACCATCGCTCGCCGATCGTCCCACAGCGGTGAGTCGGCAGGCAGCGGCTCGACGGCGAAGACATCGAGCGCGGCACCGGACAGCCAACCCTTCTTCAGTGCCTCCGGGAGCATCGCTTCATCCACCACGGCGCCCCGGCCCGCGTTGATCAGCACCGCCCCACGACACGCGCTCAGCACGTCGCGGCCGATGAGTCCACGCGTCTCGGTCGTGAGCGGCACCGTGACGATGAGCCAGTCCGCCGTGGCCGCGAGCGTGGGGAGCGCCGATGTCTTCGATGTGGAGGCGAACACCGCCGGATCGCCGCTGCCAGATCGCGACACTCCGTGCACGGTGGCACCTAACGCCGAGAACAGACGCGCCACGTGCGCGCCAACGTCGCCCGTCCCGACGACGACCGCATTCGACCCGCGGATGTAGCCAACATCGCGTGGCGCCCATTCGTGCCGGCGCTGGCACTCGGCCAGGTCGAGGAGCTGCTGCCGAATCGCGAGCGCGCGCGACAGCGCCCATTCCGCGATGTATGGCCCGAACGACTCCGAGGTCCTCGTGAGGAGGATGTCGCGAGACAGCTCGTTAGGGTACAGCCATGCGTCCACGCCGGCACCGGTGCAATGCACCCAACGGACATTGCCCATGGTCGGCAGCGCCGGGCGCATGAAACCGACGTAGGTATCGGCCCACGACAGGTCGTCGGCGCTGACCTGGGACGTCGAGCTCCCGCGGATCTCGAGATCGCGACGCGCCGCGTGGAGTAGTTCCGCGAGCTCGGCGTGCGCTCTCGCGCCTATGACGATTCGGTGCGGGCTGGGCAGCGTGCTCACGTGCTTGCGTTCGGTCAGCGTTGGAGGCAGCTGCATAAGCTAGCGCGCTGGCCAGAAGGGCGCAGGGCATGAGGGCGCCGGATGCCAGACGGCGCCCTCATGCCTTGCGCCGTCATGGCCGGCGCCTTTTGACGCTTGCGCCCCTAACCGGAACGCGTCGGCCCGAGAAGCGCGAGCGTCCGCTCGGCCACTTCCTGCATCTGTCGCTCGCGCAGCCGTGCCCAGCGCGGCAGCCGGAGCGCGTTGAACGCGAACACCCCCGCGCCCATGCTCCCTATCGCCAGAACGCCCGGGAGGGCGTCAGCGTTGCCGCCCACCACGAACGCGACGACGACGCTCATCGCCATCGCCACCATGCCCACCCGATTCATGGCGAAGCCATCCGCCTTGAGCGTCCCGAGTCGCAGGCGGTAGCCCGTCTGCGTGGGCTCGACGACGGCGTGGAGGTTGTTGTTCCACCACATGCGCGTCTCGCCCTGCGAGCCCTCGCGTCCCCACGCCCCGAAGGTCTCACGGAGATCGGCGACGACGAGCGACCACTCGCGATCGGTGAGTGGCCGAGGAATGTCCACGATGTGCGCGGCGGATACCGGCATGCCGAGATCCGTGCGGCGCGGGATGGGCGGTCGTCGGCGCTCGAGCGCGGCCGCAGCCTCCGCGATCTGTTCGGGAGCGATGCCGACTTCCCGCCCGATCTCCTGCAGCCTGGCCAGCGTTAGGCCCACTGGCGATGCGGGATCCGCAGGTTCATCACGGGGAGCGACAGGCCTGGAGGCAGCCTCGAAGATCGCGGCGACCTCGTCGTCGCTGTAACGACGCTCGTCTGACATGGACTTCGACTTCCTCGAGCCGGGATGACACTAGAATCCTGTCGTCGCGAGCGGCGGAAGGCAAACGAGCAGTCCATGTAAGGCCCAGGCCACCCGGGAGGACTGTTACCCCGACTTCACCCATGAGACCGCCGGGACTCTGTCCGATCCCGATGGTGGCGGACTTAGCACCTGGTAAAGCCATTGGCGCCAACCACATGTTCTGCTCAGCGGGACGGTTGGAGCCCCGTCTCACTCACTCGCTAGGCGCTTGCTTGTCGAGCGTGAAGTGCGGACACCGCGTGCGATTCGCCGGCCGTAGCGCGCCACGCTGCCACGAACAATGCACCAAGCGTGAGGTCGAGCAACCCGAAGAAGAGCACGGTCCCGGGGAGTTGTCCCTGGAGATAGAGGACGATGGCCGGCACGCCGAACGCCAGCTTCTCGAGCACGGCCGGGATCATGAGGGGGCGGTATCGCTCGGGATCGCGGCCGATCAGCAGGAACACGAACTGCCACGCGACGGCCAAGCCGATGAACCCGTAGAAGTACTCGAGGTGCGTGATCGCCGGCGGCGTGTCGCGACTGATCCGGGCGGCGAGAAAGTATTGCGGCACCATGACGATGAGGCCATAGACGCCGGCAATGGTGAAGACCCTTCGTGCGAATCGGTTCATGGGAGGTACCCCATTGGTGACTGGTTTGACTTGCGCGCCGGAAAATTCACCGGCGCAAACGGAGCATGTTGAGCGAAGGCCCGTCAAGCATTGAACGAATCGGCCAGGCTCGGGCGGCCAGGGCCTCGTGGGTTCGGCTTCGCCCGTGCGTTTGTCACACCAGCGAAACCGACCCGCCCGTTAGCCCTGCGCGATCCTCGATCCGTCGCAGCTCCAGGACGAACGTAGGCTCCTGAGCCCCGAGTCGATGGGCAGTGACCGCCTGGCGGACCCGCGTGAAGCGTGCGTTCCGCCGCAGCACCCATTCGCGGACGTAGAAGAACCCAATGACCGCGATGACCGTGGTGGCGAAGGCGATTCTCCACCCGGCGAGTGGTCCGAGGACGGGGAATAGCAGGAGCAGGCCAAAACCGATGAGGCAACCGGAGCGCGTAACGCGCTCGTAGTACCGGAGCTCGTTCTTCCCGACGATCGCTTCGAGCTCGTGCTCCGGCCGCGGCGCAGCCTCCTGTTCGTCGTCCCTTGGCGGGTAACACCGAAGTAGGTAGTCACCCGCCGGAACGGTGACGGCGCGACTCGCGCGCGCGGCGTCAGGTTTCCTGGCGCGGTAGTACTCGACCCCGTCGACGATCAGCTTGCCCGAGGGGAGGGCAAGGATCAGCGCGTCGCCGAGCGGCGTTAGGCCCGCAATGGTTTCCTCGGGCACTGGCTCGTCGATGTACACGTCGACGGGTCCGCCGCCATCCGCGCCGGTGTGGAGGACGAAGAGGTGGCCCTGCTCGGCGTCGCCGTCCAGCGTGTCCGAGAGGCGCCTGTACTCCTCGGGCGAGAAGGGCTGGGCGCCGCGATCAAGGTCCCATGCGCCGATCATGGCGACGTCGGTGCCGGCGTCAACGCGTGCTTTCATGCCGACGCCAATCTACGGCCTGACTCCGTCTGGGACACCGGTCCCGGATGCCCGGCTGGATTTCTCCTGACGCGATCCGAGTCCCGGGACACGCGCCTCATGTGAGGCGAGCGTCACCCGCCTACCTTGCGCGCGTCGGAAACACCCAAGTTCCCAACACCACGACTGCCTAACGCACAGTCGTTTGGCCTCGCGAGGATTCCTGCCATGAACACGACCGCCCTACGTCCACTCGGACGATCGCTCACTATTGTCGCGGCGGCGACCCTGTTCGCCGCTTGTGCCGACCCCGCACCAGTCGCGCCCAGGCACTTCGGTCCGGCCAAGGTTCAGGCCGCGTCGCTACCGCGAACCGACACCGACGGAATGATCGCCACGCTCCAGCGTGTCACCGCGCGCTACCACCGCCTGAGCGTCGCGACGGATGACGGGTTCGTGCTCCTCCACCCGTGCGAGGCGCGCGGCGACGAGGGCCCCGTCGGAACCGTGTACGTGAACATCGCGCGCCTGATGGACGGTGCGATCGATCCGGAGAACCCCGATGCTCTGATCTACGAGCCGGTCCGCAACGGAGACTTCCGCCTGGTCGGCGTGGAGTTCGCCATTCCCAAGGCGCTCTGGCTCGACGCCGCGCTGCCGACCTTCCTCGGTGCCACGTTCCAGAGCGAGGACGAGTTCGGCGTGTACGCGCTCCATGCGTGGGTGTGGCGCAACAACCCAAAGGGACTCTTCGCGGAAACCAACCCGCGCGTGTCCTGTGGCGGAGCCTAACATGTCACGCCGCTGGCTCCTCATCCTGGCACTTGCCGGCGCAGGGCTAGGCGGCTGCGTTGATATCGAGCCGGCGCGCACCGTCGCGCCGGCCACGGCAGGACTGTCGGCCGACCCCAGCAACCTGGACGCCACGCTGAGGACGTACCTAACGAGCCACGGCTTCACCGGCCACATCGCCAGCACGCTCGAGGCGCGCCTCGGCCGCCGCATCGATCGCCAGCTCGCGGATCTGGGGCGTCAGCTCTGGTTCGACCCGATCCACGGGCTCAATGGCGACAACACCTGCGGCGGCTGTCACTCGCCGACGAACGGCTTCGGCGACACGCAGCCCATTGCGATCGGCATCGACAACAACCGCGTCGTAGGCCCCGATCGCAGCGGCCCACGGAACCAGCGCCGAACGCCGATGGTCATCAACGCCGCGTTCTACCCAACGCTCATGTGGAACTCCCGGTTCTTCGCACGCTCGGGCGATCCATTCGACAATAGGCGGGGGTTCGTGTTTCCAGCTCCGGAGGGGACAACGCTCTCCTATCTGCCGTACCTGCTTTCCGCCCAGGCGTTCATCCCGCCCACGGAGCGGACCGAGGCCGCCGGGTTCCACTTTCCGGGCGGGAACGACGACATCCGCCGCGAGGTCGTACGGCGCCTCAACGCGAGCGTCACCTACCGTCAGCTCTTTGCGCGTGTCTTTCCCGAAATTCTAGCCGGTGGCCCGATCGAGTTCGATCACTTCGCGCACGCCATCGCGGAGTTCGAGCTCACCCTCGTGTTCGCGGACGCACCGATCGATCGTTATGCACGCGGCGTGCGGAACGCGTTGACGACGTCCGAGAAGCAGGGGGCTGTGCTCTTCTTCGGCCGCGCAGGCTGCGTAAAGTGCCACGCCGTCTCGGGGCAGTCGAACGAGATGTTCAGTGACTTCAGGCAGCACGTTGCGGGAGTGCCGCAGATCGCGCCATCGTTTGGAAACGTGACGTTCGATGGTCCCGGCGCGAACGAGGACTTCGGGCTCGAGCAGGTCACCGGGAACGCGGCAGACCGTTACGCCTTTCGCACGTCTCCGCTCAGGAACGTGGCGCTCCAGCCGGCGTTCATGCACAACGGCGCGTTCGTCCGGCTCGAGGATGCAATCCGTTATCACCTCGACGCGGTGAGTGGCGCCGCGACGTACAACACGTCACGACTTCCGGCGGATTTGCGAGGCCCAGCGGGTCCGTCGCAGCCCGTGCTGGAGCGGCTCGATCCGCTGCTCCGTACCCCCGTGCGGCTCACCGAAGATGAGATGCAGTCACTCGTGGACTTCGTGCGAGATGGGCTGCTGGACCCCGCCGCTCGACCGCGGCACCTTCAGCGGCTCATCCCGGAAAAGCTGCCGAGTGGGTTGGCGGGGCTAGTGTTCAGGTAATGCCCGCGACGTCGTCACGCGGAGCTTGGCCCTTCCTCTCACGTGGGTCGACCGTCAGGGGACCGTGACGAGCGGCCGAAATCGCTGCCGCATCATCTCGTCCCCGCAGGCACGGAACGCCGCGTTCCGAATGGGAACTGGTAGCCACAGACTGTCCGCAGCGATTTGACTTTGCTGCCGAACCCACCGGACGCGCCGGCATCGTCGCTCGACGTAGTCGGCAAGGGCGCCGTGCACGGTCTCGGCCGAGCGAAGCGACTCTGCGAGAACGTAGGCATCCTCGACGGCCAGCGACCCGCCCTGCCCCATCATGGGCAAGCTCGCGTGCGCCGCGTCGCCGATGAGGACAACGCGGCCGACATGCCAGCGTTCCCTGGCCACCCAGTGGACAGGCGAGCAGTGGACCTGATCGTCGCGTTCGAGCGCGCCGAGGAACTGTTGGACAACGTCACCGAATCGAGAGAACCGTTGGCGCAGCCTCGAGAGCCGCCCTTCCATCGGATCGATGGTGCGAGGGCCTGCGACGCCTCCGAAGCCGTATGTCTCCGCATCGCCAACCGGACACAGTCCGAAGAAGCATCCATCGCCGAGCAGGAATTGCAGCGTGCGCAGGCCGCGCGGGCGGATGGGTGCGAGACTTCGCCACACCATCTGTCCGCCGTAGACCGGCCGAGTCGGATCGACCGCAAGCTGGCGGACGGTGGACCAGATTCCGTCCGCGCCGACGACAAGATCGTACGTTGCGGTCGATCCGTCGCTGAGTGCGACCGATACTCCGTTGTCGGCGAAACCTAACGAAGTGATCCAGGTGCCCAACCGGATCGGGACATCGGCGCTGGCAGCGATCGACACGCGCTGTAGCTCCGCGCGCGTGATACCGATGAACGGCCCCACATCGCCCCACAAGGCCTCGAGGTCGGTCTCGGCGAGCACGGCACCCCGCTGGTCGCAATACTCCCAGTGGCGGATGACTGTCCCCGCCCGTTCGACCGCTGCGCCGAGCCCCAGGGCGTGGAGCACGCGGAGGCCGTTAGGCTGCATGGCCATCCCGGCGCCGACAGGTCGCCAGACCGGGTTGAGCTCGATGAGCTCGGGCGCGAAGCCGTGACGCCGAAGCGCCGTGGCCAGCGTCAGGCCGCCGATACCGCCACCGACGATGAGGATCCGTTCGGCGCGAGCCATTGCCTCTCTCCGTTTCGCTGCCTGCGTGAACGCTTGGGAAATGCGCGCCCTGAGGCAACCCGCCATTGGACAGGCATCGTACCTGCCTAACGTCCCGGTGCGTTCGCCGTTACGCGCATTAGGCGACGCTGCAGTTTTACGGTGAAGGTCATGCTGGCGACGGCGAACATGCATTTCTGTTCGGTGAACGACGCCGGGCGGAGGCGTTAGTCGCGGGATGCTCTCCGGAACGAGAATCCCGTGACACGCCCCGCCCCGACGACCAGCCGTGTCACGCGCCCGTTCACCCGCACGAAGCGAACGACACCAAGCGGTGAGCTGAACGTTTCGGCGAATACCGGCTGCAGGGTGACGTCCGGGACCGCGCCGCGACGGATGACGAGGTTGCCTCCACGTGGCTCGATGCGCCACGTGACGTCGAGCTCGTCGCTGACGTAGTCGCCAGCGAATCCCGCCAGTGTTTGCGCGTTGGTCTTCGGCGCGGGCACGCGTCGGTATGTGGCTTTGTCGCCGTTGGGTCCCGTCTCCTCGAGCACGACCGATCCGTCGTGCCCGGCCGCGAACGCGACCGTGAAGTCCACCATGGTGACTCGAAACGTCGTTTCGGAGACCGGGACCAGCAGGAAGGGCGTATCGGCGACGGCCAGGGTCGAATCGCGCACCTCGATGCGTCGCAGCGTCTCGGTCTTGGCATTCCAGTATGCTCCTGCATAACGAGCGAGCTGCTCGCGCGAGAGCCGAACCGTGCTCGCAGCCGTGGGTGCGGCGGCCGACACAGCCTGGGCCACGGGCGCGAGCCGGTCGCCGAGGTACACGGCGGCGACGCTCTGACTGAGCCGCGAAGCGTTGGCCGTGGCAGCGTTGCACAGCGTGACGACCGCGAAGCGCTGCACCGGAAAGCGGAGGAGTTGCGTCCGGTACCCGCCGTATGCGCCCCCGTGCTCGATGATCGGCTGCCCGCGGTAGCTGCCGTGGATCAGGCCGAACGCGTACGGGATCGAATCGCCGGACGTTAGGCGACCGCGGGTGAGCACGCGTGCGGCGAGCTCGTCGCCGCCCACAGTGTGGTCGTCGAAGTTGCGCGCCCACTTCGCCATGTCGTCGGCGGTGGTGAAGAGCCCTCCGTCGCCGACCACGTCGAAGCCCGGGACGTCCATCTGCCACGTGGTCCCATTCGGCGAGTACGCGAGCGCCCGGTTCTTCACGAGCGCGGTGTGGTCATCGCGGAAGTGGCTGTCGCTCATGCCGAGCGGGCCGAAGATCGCCGTGTCGGCGTACTCGCGCAGTGATTTGCCCGAGACGCGCTTGACGAGAATCGACAGGAGGACGTAGCCGGTGTTGCTGTACAGATGGCGCGAGCCGGGATCGAAGTTGAGTGCCTTTTGCCGGCTGACGAGATCCAGGAACCGCGCTTCCGTCACGGGACCGTCGGACGGCCACCCGGTCATGCCTAACAACCCGAAGTAGTCGCGCAGGCCGCTCGTGTGGTGGATCAGGTTTCGGACCGTGATGGTCTTGCCGAAGTTCGGCACCTCGGGGATCCATTTCCGGACGTCGTCGTCGAGCGAGAGCTTGCCCTGCTGCGCGAGCAATGCGACCGCGAACGCGGTGAACTGTTTGGAGACCGACGCCGCGTAGAATGCCGAGCTGGGTGTGATCGGCACGTCGTGCTCGAGGCTCGCCATTCCATAGCCTTTCGCGAAGACGGTGCGGCCGCTGTCGACGACCGAAACGGCGCAACCGGGCGAATCGCGCTTGTCGAAGGCGGAGAAGATCGAGTCCACCCGCGGGTTGGTGGACTGAGCCCGAAGTGGCGCGGCTCCAGCGCACGCGACCAGAATGACGATCGCGATCCTGACTTCCCGGTGTGTCGGCACTATAACGTCCTCGGTCGCGCGTGGAGTCGGAGCCTGATTGCAGCTGAGAGAGCCCGCCTATGCTAACGCGAGGAGTACGGATGCGGGAAGCTGGCTATCGGCGGCTTGCCCAACCCGGTCTCGGTCTCCACAATCCGTGAATGTCCAAGCCGCCCCGCGTGCTGAGCCTCGAGTACCTGCGGCGAACCCCGTCAGCGGGGCTGTTGTTGGTTCAGCTGGTTGGCATTCTTCTCTACCCGTGGATGGAGGCCTCACCACGCGGACGCGGACTTCTCACCGCGTTCGGCCTGGTCGTCCTTGGCGTCACGGTCCGCGTCGTACGTAAATCCCCGTGGGCGACCTGGCTCGCCTTGGTTCTGGCGGCGCTTGTAGTCGCGCTGTTCGTCGTCGAGGCGGTCTCGCCCCGACCGGCGCTCCCCGTCGCCGCCGCGGCGCTCGAGGCGGCGTTCTACTTCTACGCCGCAGGAAGCCTGATCGCGTACATGATGCAGGACTGGGTGGCGACGACGGACGAGCTCTTCGCGGCCGGCGCGACGTTCACGCTCCTCGTCTGGGGCTTCGCCTACATCTACGTCGCGTGCGAGGCGGTCGCCCCGGGAAGCTTCAGCGCGCCGATCAATCCGCAGGGTCAGCGAACGTGGTTGGAGCTCATGTTCCTGAGCATCGCGGTGTTGTCCGGCGTCGGACTCAGCGACATCGTCCCTGTCGCGCCGTTCGCGCGCGCGCTCGTGATGCTCGAGGCGTTTGCGGGGGTCATGTACCTGGCACTCGTCGTGTCGCGGCTCGTCGCGTTGACGATGCTGGCGGCGAAGGAGCGGAAGTAGGCCCTTACTGGTATTGGTGATTTGTTATTTGGACCCGCGGGATGCCTCTATCAGCGAGATGAGCATCCCGGGTGTTCACAATAACCAATCACCAATTACCAGTAAGATGGCCACCAGTGCGCGCGCGGCGTTCGCAGCGGGATCGTCACCAGCGGATCGCCAACACTCGAGAACGCCGCCCACGCGCTCGGCGAGCGGCCCTCGCCTAACGCTCGAAGCTTGGCCGTGCGCAACGCCTCGATAACGGGTTGCCCGCTCGCGAGCGCGGCGTAGAACGCATCCACGACCGGTACGACCTCACGGTCGTCGATGCGCCACTGCGTGGCGACGAGCGAGCGCGCCCCGGCAGCGAGGAGCGGCGCCGTCAGGCCTCGGATCCCTTCCCCGCCCACCACTACGCCTCCTGCCGAGCGACACGCCGAGAGAACCACGAGATCTGCGCCGAGGCGCAAGCCAAAGAGGTCGCTCGCACCGACGAAGCCGCTCTCGCCATTGCCGGGCGCCAAGACCAACGCCGTTCCGGCCACCGACCGCTCATCGACCACGGCATGCGTGGCGAAGTGCACAACGCGATAGCCGCGCAGGTCGGTGCGCTTGAGGAACGCCGCGCTGGCGTCGCGACCGAGACGAACGTCGGCGGCCGGCGCGTACCGAGCGACGAGGCGCGCCTCCCGCGCCGCGCCGGCGAGCCGCTCGAGCGCGCCAGCCGCCCGCGCCGCCGCAAAGAAGTCGGCAGACGCGGCGTCGGTGGTGTCGCGGGGCGCTGTTGCGACCGTCGCGTCACCGAACGCGAGCAGCTGG
>Ga0307408_100001488_pt1 | contig 17396 bp, 21 predicted proteins | sample 322Cmetagenome_FD_202116 | JGI IMG/M metagenome (GOLD analysis project Ga0307408, IMG submission 202116) | Maize rhizosphere microbial communities from greenhouse at UC Davis, California, United States - 322HYB-C-3 | ecosystem: Host-associated > Plants > Roots > Rhizosphere > Soil | place...
CAGCAGTGGCGCTGGTTTGGGCGGCGTTGGTTTCCAGCCTGGTTACCCTTGCATGCAGGTCTTCCAGCGCGGTGCGGATGATTGCGCGCTCCGACTCCGTTGCCGGCACTGCCTGCTGCGGCACCCCGTCCAGCGGTGAGGCCACCGGTACGGAATCCGCCGCAGGCTTCGGCATTGTTCGTTCCGGCACCGGCTGTGCGGCCGGCTGATGGAACTGGGTCGGAAGCAATTGGCTATCGTTATTTGGCGGCGTGGAAGGGGGAGCAGTCAGCCTTGGCCACACCAGGCCGATGCTGATGATCGCCAGCGTGATCCACACCATGTGCTTCGGTGATAAATTCACTATCCGGTCCAAAACTGCCGCGATGATGTCCGGTTTGTGTCTCGGCGGTTCCGAATTTTTATACGGTGGCGTCTGGGCGTGACTGTGCGGCGCATTGTGCCGCGCTTCCATGTCGAAGATATCCGCCTGGCCGGCCGAAGCATCGTGAGCGCTGTGCTGTTCCATTTGTTCCACCTGTAAAGAGCTTGGTGCTGATTTAATCGCGGCCTGAAGGGACTCCGCCGGACGCGTCGCTCTGGACGGGAGGCCGAGGTTTGCTTGGCATGACTTCATCGGTAGTTGCGGGAGCACCGCCCGGCGCCTTTGCACGCAAGTCAACGTCGTCTGTCGAATGCACGGATTCGATAAAACGGATGCCGATGGTTTCGCCGCGCGGGACCAGTACCTGTTTCGGCGGCAGTTGCGCGGCATCGCTCCGTAAGACCTGTCCGGCTTCGCTGGCCATGCCGCCGATGACTGTTCCTTTTACCGCGCTGGAGCTCGGCGGGCCGTTGCGTGATTGAATGATGCCTCCGAAGGGCGTCGTCATCGTTTGCGTATCCGCCTGTTCGTACAGCTGACCGGCTTTGGCCAGACCGTTTGCAATCGCAGGGAGCAGGATGCGGGAGTCGTAACGGTGATTGACTTCGCCAGAAAGGCTGGTGCGCATGGTTTTTTGGTCCACCGCCTTGGCATTGACATGGTAGGTGTGGCCATTCCAAACCATGAAATTGAAGGTGATATCGACCGCATTGTTGATGCGCTTGTATCCGGACGCATGCAGGACGGCGCCTTCATATTCCCCGATGGGGACGCGCGCGAAGACCCAGGACGTCTCGTCGGTGTCAAGGTCGGTGCCCAATTGAGCGGGGACCAGCGCGAACGCCGCGACGAGTTTTTTCTGCGGCCTCGCATCTAATCCCGTGTTGTTGGCAGGGCGTGGCGCCGCGACGGGTTGGGGCATATCGCTTTGCCGGGCGGTCGAATGGGCGACGGGTGTCCATTCGCCGACAAACGCCAATATCTGTTCGCCGATGCGTTCGGCTTGGCGGGAGTCTGTCGCGGGAGCAACCGCAGCGGGCGCCATCGGTGTGGCGGGCGGTGGTGGGGGCGGCGTCTGCGCGGGCGTTTCAGGTACTGCTTTCGGGCGGTCAGGCCCGGGCGGCACCTGTTGCGCACGTGATGACATGGCGGAAAGGTAGGTGCTTCCCGTGTCGATGGCGGAAGCGGCATTGGCGGTGTTATAGCGATGCAGCACATCGCTATAGTGTTCGCTTTCCTCAGTGGGCGTTCCCCGGCCAACCTGGATCGGACTGATGTCGGTTGGATGCTGGCGGGACGAATGTATGTAGCTGTACGTCAGGTATCCCAATCCGAGGAACGCGCCGGCGCATGCCGCAGCCATGATCTTGAACTGGCGGCTGACGTCTGCCTGGAAGATACTCATGGCGGCCCCCTAGTTGATTTCCAATTCGACGATGACGGAACGGTCGCCATCCGACAGCGCGATGTAGGGTGTGGGCGGTAGCCGGTAGACACGCATGCCATCGCTCGATGCCATGGTTTGGTCGAATGCGGAGCGGATATTGACCCTGGTGCGCAGGTACAGGGCGCCGTCGAATTGCCAGACTTGCGTGCGGGACGGAACTTCGCCGCGCAATGCCACGACAATGGCTTCCTTCGGCGGCAAACCGTCCAGGAAGCCCTGCATGACGTCGTCGTACAGCGAAATTTTTTCCGCGCCCATGACTGGCAGCGGCGCACCGGGCGCGTGGCCAGGGACGCGCAGGTCCAGCCTGTAGTCCACGACGCGGTTTTTGTTGGCCGAATCCGGCTCGCCGGTCACCAGCTTGACCATGACCGGTGTTGTGTGGCCGCGTAGCATAACGACCAGGTTCCCGTCCTCATAAGAGCTGCGCGAGGAAATGACGACAGATGCGGTATCTTGCAGCCATTCGACTTCAAATGAGCGGGCATCGGATACGCGCGGTGCTGCGGCCAGCGGCCTGGCATTGCCGGCCATGTCCGTGAAGACCAGTGTTGCCATTTCACCTGGCAGCATGCGCGCGATCGGCAGCGCGGCGCCGGGCGACAAGTCCACCGTGATGCTGCTGATCCTTGGTACGGTGCGGACCGGGCGGTATGCCTTGGCCTTGCGCGTATCGTCCAGAGAGCGCCGCAGTTTGACGATTTCGGCCGGCGTGAACGGCGCGATGGCGGCTTTGGCCGCATTGAAATCGGGCGGGCTTCCCGGCGGAGGTACCAGCGGAGGCAGTGGGGCGACACCGTTCGGATCGGGCGGCGTTGTCGATGCGGGCACCTTCGCCGCAGGTCCGTAGCCGGTGGCTTGGACGGGCGCTTCGCCGGGATGTGATACCTGTGAAGGCGCCGGTACCGGTGGGGCAGGGAAGTCGTCCCGGGCCTTCACCCATTGGGTGGAAGCGGGATTCGGTTGCCGCTGCACGGCTGGCGCGGGAGCATCGCCGTTGGCCGGGGCGGGGCCGGCCGCGTGAGCCTGGCCCAGGACGAACGTGCTGGCCACGGCCAATACTATGCAAACAGGAGGCTTGTTCATGTCGTTCTCCTACATGGGCGCGGTTACCAAGCTGGCGATGCCGATACCCTGTATCGAGTCAAGCGTGGAGATGCGCTCGATGCGGGTGACGGCCCGGAAATGCTGTGGCGGCAGGCGCGACGTTTGGCCTTCCAGCCGTACCTCGATCGGAAGCTCCACCAGCCAGAAGAACACGCCGCCCTGTACGCCCTCTTTGGACAGCACGCCGGTGCCTGCGCTGATGGACAGGTTCATGCGCTTGTCCTTCACCGTGTCGAGGATGCCCATGCGGTCCAGGTTGTCGAGGTATTGCTGGAAGCCGTCGCGGGTATAGCCAGGGCGGAGCTCCTCCAGTTGCTGGCGCCAGTTGAGGAAGTCCAGCGTGAAGGAGCGTGTGATGTTGTCGCGTGCGAACTGGATCACGTCGGCGGTTTTGCGGTAAGGCTGGGACATCGGGATAAGCGGGAACATGCGGCCGTTGTCGGTGGCGAAGTATTCGCGGACCGGATGCGTGGCGCTCCAGCCAAGGAAGCAGTTCAGCAGGACGGACAGCACGAGCAACCCGCAGAGGATGAAATTCATCTTGACCGAGGAGCCAGCGATGAACTGAATGCGTCGGCGCTGTTCTTCCATGCGCACGGCGGGTGCGATGGCGTCTTGTGTTTGGCGCAGCTTGGGCACAATGTGCTGCAGCAAGGCCTCGGGTGTTGCGGGTGGTTCCGCTTGCTCGGCGCGCAGGTGTTTTGCTGCTTCGACTGGTTTGTTCATCGCAACCTCACTTCGCCTTTGGCGGTGGTGGATTGGTAGGACTGGTATTTCGCATTATGGACATGATGCGAAATTTTGAAGGACTGGCGGATTGGTTTCTGATGCGCGTCAAGGTTGCCGATGAAGCGGTTGAAGATGGGCGCCTGGGCGACTATATATGTGTGTAATTTTCAAGGTTGTTTGACTTGCCATAAGGCGGCTTTGGCTCTGCTGTCTACCTTTTAACTCACGGGATTCCTCAGTTCGCTCGTCGTGCAGATTAGGCCGGGCGCGCTGTATCTATGCTGATGCACGGGTGTTGTTCGCCAAATTTCGGCGGCAAGGGGAGCGGTCATGGGCACAGGTGAGCGGTCGGAGTTGATGGACACGATTAAGGACTATCAGCGGTGGATCATGCGAATCAAGCGGGCGCAATGGTTGATGCAGCTGACTAACCGGGCGCTGAAAGCCGGCGAAGACGCCAGCTTGAAAGGGTTTGGGTACTCGGACGAGCATATTATGCATTTGCGCGGGCGGATGCTTAGTGGGCAATGTCCGTTTGGGATTTCGGCTTTTCGGCGGAATCAGGAGTTGATCGGTTGGTTGCAGAAGGAAATTGATCGGTTAGGGAGTGGGACGTTGGCGTAAACGGTGTAATGGGGTGTTGGGCGCGCATACTTCCCGTTGGTGCTGCTGGGGTGCGAGATCTATGGCGTTCGCTTTTGCATGCGATCGTCGTACGTGAATGTCCGCAGCACGGTTAATGTCACGTCGGCGTAGCCGGGGTGGTGCGGATTCAGAATAATGTTCGGCTCTTCTGGAATGATCACTGACGGTACCTGCATCGCCAATGTGGCGCCACCAGCGAGCCAGCGACCGCCGAAAGCCTGCGCCGCGCCCGACGCCGGCATGGCGTCCCAACCGTCTGGCAATTCGGCAAAGGAGGGTGTGTAAATTGGACCGCTGTCAGGAATGTCGACGGCCACCAGTACCAACTCCGGCCAGGGGGCTGTTCCCAGATGCACGAATTTTTCCAGGCTGGCAATGGCGACAGAGCCGCCGCAGTACATGGCCGGCGCGCCGACAGGATTCCAGCGTCCGCCATACATGGCCGCGCCGATGCAGAGTTTGTCCAGAGCATAGCGAGGCGCGGCAATCCGCCACGCTCTCATGCCACGCCGCCGGTTGCGATGGCGTTTAGTACTTGGCGGACGGCTGCGGCGCCGGGTTCCGTATCCAGGTAATCCAGCGGCGTGCTGTTGTTAAACGTGCGGTTCGCTGTACCCAGCCAGCTTTTTGCCGCTTCCTCGGTACCAAATACTTCCCGCGCCATTGCCGCGATGTCGGCCATGCGCCAGATTCGTTCGGATGCGGCGGCATCCATGTTCACGTTCTGGCGTGTCCAGTTGTGGGCGGTGGTGTTGGGCACACGTGCGATGGTGTTGATGCGCTGGGCAGGCAGATTAAAGTAGGTGCTGGCGTCACGGAGCAGCGCGGCTGGCATGCCGGCGCGAATGGCATCGATAGGGTGGACTTTGCGCATGCTGACCTGATGTACCAGGTTGGCAAAGGCATTGGCGCCGGAGGCGGGGGACGCTAGCGAAGCAGATGACGCAGGCGTAACAATGGTCGGCACTGGCATGGCGGTGGTAGGTGTCGCTGGCGCCGTATGCGCGTACTGGGCTTGCGTTGGACGCGTCGTGGGCGGGACTGGTCTATTGCCCGCCTCGCCTGCTCGTTGCGCCATATTGAAGGTTTCACGACCAGATCGGGTAAGCGCATCGGTGAGCAACTGCAACTGGTGCAGCAGTACGGTGCGGCCCTGCATATGCCGGGGACGTGCGCGGCGCTCTATGCGGGCTTGAACTTTAAAAGCCATGATTCCTCCGTTTGGAATTTCATGGTATACCAAACGGAATGGTGGTGCAAATGCCGGTTTGATGGGTACGCGGCACTTGGGATGCAATAGGCAAATATGGGCTGGGGGCGCCGAAAGTCGGGTTCAACTGCGAAGGGGGCAATACCGGCTTTTCCGATGACCGCTGGAAACATGCGGTGTTACACTAGAAAAAGAAGCCCAAGGCATCTCACTCTGAATAAAACCCGTTTCCACCCTATTCAGAGGATCACCATGGCACAAGCCATCATTCTTAAGCCGGGCCAATACCGGCACCTTCTCCGCGCCACCAAAGCCACCAGCCGCGATCCTGAGCGGGACGTTCTTGTTCTGCTGCTTGGCATTCATACAGGCATGCGCGTGTCGGAGATTGCGCAAATCGAAGTGGGCGACATGCTGTTCCCATCCGGAGCCATTCGATCCGAGGTTTCGCTCCGGGCCAGAATCACAAAGGGCTTGCGACAGCGATGCATCTACCCGACAAACCGGGACTTGATCGCAGCGATTGATGATTACCTCACGCTGCGTGTCGAACGGCGTTGGCGGATGAGTGATGATCCGAAGCGCTATCGTGGGCTACGGCCAGACAGCGCGCTGATTCTAACTTTCAAAGGCTATCGCTACTCAATGAACACAAAGCGCCGGATCAATCAGGCTGGCGCACAGGTCGAGTACGCGGCCTGTGATGCGCTGCAATCGCACGTGACTAAGCTGTATCGGGACGCGGGCATAAAAGGTGGTAGTAGCCATTCTGGCCGAAGAACTATGGCCAGTCGTCTTTTGGCCAATGGCGCTGCCCTGGAAACGGTCCAGCTCATGCTTGGGCACGCCGAGCTGGATCATGTAGATCCTTATCTGCAAGTATCTAAAACGGTTCTGCGGCGTGCATTCGACAAAGTGATTTACGGAGATGAGGGCATTTTTCGCGACAATGTTGCAACTTTAAAACATTCGACGCCTTAATCATTTCGTGATGATTGGTTACAATTTATTCCCTCCAGTCAACTAGAATATGTGGCGAGACAACTGGCACCGTCACAGTGTGCGTAGCGGTGCCAGCAAGTTGAAAATCACAGCGCCTGGCACATGCGCTTCGAATCGACCAGTGTGCCGGCCTACCGAGGACGACAAATGAATAGCGGTATCCCGAACAATCTGAACGATCAGCAAGTGGAAATCATTACCACATTGTTAAAAGACTCGATGCGGCTGTTGCGTGACGCCGCTTCTCCTTCACCGATTGCAACGTCAGACAGTTACTCCATCATTGCGCAGCGTATCGAAAGCGTGCTCCAAGCATGTGGTGTCGAGAATTAAGGAAAGTTCCAACGTCGAAACCGCACCCTGGGGGCGCCCGACTCGGCCGGATGCCGGCAAGCTGAAAGGCCGCCTCGTAGCGGAATAATATGGGCCTCAGAAACAATTCCCAGCATGTGGAAGACCTTGAGAAAGCCGTGGCGCTGCTGACTGCCGTGCCGGTTATTATTAAGTTGAGCAACGCGGTCGGCTCAACGCTGGAAGTAGGCATGAAAAAGCTACCTGCCAAGGCGCAGGCTGGGATCGCCGAGGCGACCCGGATTGGGTTGAACAAATCGATCGCGCTGGCAGGAAGTACGCTGGAGTCGAAAAAACAGAAGGCGTGGACCACCTCGCATATGGTGGCGGCAGCCACCAGCGGTGCGGTCGGTGGTTTTTTCGGCTTGTCGGGGTTACTGATTGAAATTCCGGTGACCACGACACTCATGATGCGCTCCATTCTCGACATCGCCCGCAGCGAAGGTCATGATATTCAAGACCTGCGGATACAGTTCGAGTGCCTGGATGTGTTTCGGATTGGCAGCCGCCAGACCACTGGCGACGATGGCGCTGAGACGGGCTACTACGCGGGGCGCGCCGCCGTGGCCGAAGTCATCCGCGAGGCGGCTAAGCAGGTCGGTGCTGAGGGGGCCAAGGGGGCTGCGCGCGGAATTTCCTCGACACTCGTCGGGGATGCGCTGGCCAAGTTGATTGAAGCGGTGGCGGCACGCTTTGGTGTGGTGATCACGCAGAAGGCCGCGCTTCAGGCCGCGCCGTTTGTTGGCGCGCTAACGGGGGCCACCGTCAACAGTCTGTTCATGGACTATTACCAAGACACCGCACGGGGGCATTTCATTGTGTTGCGTTTGAGTAAAGAATATGGCGCCGATGTCGTACAGCAGGAATTCGACGCGATCCGGACGGTCCTAGCGGCGAAGCAGGGAGTGGCAGCGTAGCGCTGGCGGGCAGGGGCCGCCTCTTGCCAAAATCACCCTGCTAAAGTGTTGAGGTTCCGGAGTCCGCTGAACAACACTATCTGACCCAATGCATCATCATCAAGGAAAACGACATGGCAAAGCTGACCCAAGAATTGCGGGACTTGATTGCTGATCGCGTGGGGCGCTTCAGCACTGATGTACTTGTGGGGTGGGCTGGGAAGCTGGAATGCAAGGGAAGCAACGGATCGGCGGAAAACGCCCGACAGCAGCACCGAACGCCCCGCATGACGGGGCTAAGCCATTGAGGTTGGCGACATCCCGTCGCAAACTCAGAACAGGGAGTACTTGATACGTTATGAAAAAACTGTTTAGCTTAACCTTGGCTGTCGCTTCCATGCTCGCGGGAAGTGCTGTTGCTTCTGAAAATTGTAAGAATCCGCAATCGCAGCTGGCGATGAATACCTGTGCTGCGAAGGACTATGAGCGTGAAGATTCACGACTGAACAAGACCTACAAAGAGTTGGTCGCCAAGCTGGAAAAAGACCGTCGCGAGAAGGTCAAAGAAATCCAGATTGCATGGATCAAGTACCGTGACCTGCAATGTGATTTTGATTCGGCCGGCTACGAAGGCGGCACGATGTACTCGTTGGTACGGTCCAGCTGCCTGTCTCAAATGACGAAGCAGCGTACTAAGGACCTGAAAGCAATGCTGGAAGAAGCAGCAATGTAATTGCTCAACGCGCCATGGCTGGCTTCATCCAGCCGGCCATGGCCATTGGACGGAAAATCAGCGCCCTGGCGGCGCCCGCTGCGGCCGGAAGCCGACGTTGAGATATGCGTATGAAACCTGACGTACCCGGCGCAATTAAAGCGCGAAAAGTAATTCAAATCCAAGCTGCCCCGCGCCAGAACATTGACCAAGCATATCGTATCGAATCTGTCGACGTTCTGCTGTTCGCACTTTGCGACGATGGAACAATGTGGACTCGTAGGAGTACCAGCGAAGAATGGCATGAGGTGTCGAACGTACCACAGCCCTGACCACGGAAAATCCAAGCAGCACCAGACGCCCGGCAAGACCGGGCTAAGGCATTGAGCGTCGGCACGGTGCCGATCCGAGTAACTCGCCCTAAAAGGAAATGTAAGTTGAAATTTAAAGTTGAAATCCGCGACGACAACGGGAACGCTGCATCGTTTAGTGCTAATGACGAAGCGAGCATCAAAGATTTGGTGATGTACGTGGCAGCAGCTGCAAAAACCGAAGGCTACGAGCGATTCGCAAACGATGGCGCGGTCGTCGTTCAAGACGTTGACGGGAATGAGATCGCTCGCGCTGATAGCCGGTCTGAGTGGTCGCTCCCCCCGCTGGCCTAACAATACGGAAAATGCCAGCCTGCCGCCCAGCCAGATCGTACCGGCACTGGCCGACCGGGGTGTGTTCATCGCGTCGGAATCGAGTTTTTACCGCGTGTTGAAAGCGGCGTCACAGCAGCACCACCGTGGGCGGGCGAAAAAGCCGTCCAGCCGTGTTTTAACGAGCCATTGCGCCACCGGCCCGAACCAAGTGTGGAGTTGGGACATAACCTGGCTGCCAGCGGCGATCAAGGGCCAGTACTTCTAACGGTACATGGTGCTGGACGTCTTCAGCCGCAAGATTGTCGGCCATGAAGTGCATGTGGCGGAATCGTCGGAACTGGCGTCGTTGCTGATGCGCCGGGCCAGCTTGGTCGAAGGGCTGGCTGGCCGTCCACTGGTGCTGCATTCGGACAATGGTAGTGCCATGAAGGGTGCCACCATGCTGGCCACGCTGGAGCAGTTGGGCGTGGCGCCGTCGTTTAGCCGGCCACGTGTGAGCAACGACAACGCTTACGCCGAATCGTTGTTCCGTACTTGCAAGTACCGTCCGGACTATCCGAACAAACCGTTTGGCAGCCTGGAAGAGGCGCAAGCATGGACGCAGAAATTTGTGCGCTGGTACAACCAGGTGCACCGGCATAGCGGCTTGAAATTCGTGACGCCAGCGCAGCGTCATGAGGGCCGCGACACAGCGATTCTGGCACACCGCGAGCAGGTCTATCGCGAGGCCCGGAAACGCAATCCTCAGCGCTGGTCGTAGGGCACGAGGAACTGGAAACTGGAAGATCAGGTCTGGTTGAATCCGGAACGGATTCGGCCAGAAGATTTAAAGCAAGCAGTATGAGATGACGCGACAACTACGTTGACAAACGCCGGAACCGCGCCCGAATGGCGCCCGTAAATGGCCGGTAGCCATGGAACAGCGAAGCATGCAAAGTCAAGCACAGACCAAATATGAGAAAGCGAAAATCGGAGACCGCGTGACGCTTTCCCCTTCAGCACCTGGTGAAGGGACGATGCGAGCATTTCAAACAGTCGTGAACGAGGTTCGCCAATTGGAGCGCGATGGCTTGGTCGAGGTCACCGATACTCATACGTCCAGCGATTATGGGTTCGGCTGGTTGGACTGCATCGAATTTATTAAGCAGAAGTAGGAAATTCATGGCAAAGAAAATATCCGATGTGAAGTATGTTCATGCTGCGGCCGGTGATTGTTTATCGGGCGCGGCTCTACCACCGATGTACAAGGCAGGTGATGTGGTCACTGTTGACCGAACAGTCGCTGAGAGCCTGGTTGTCGAACTTGTCCATGTGGATGCTGGCATCGGTGAATTTCAGGGAAAGATATTGAGAGGCGGAGCGCCCGAGTTCGCACCTGGTGACGACGTGTCATTCAACTTCCTATAGGCCCGAAAACCGAATGATCTACCTCATCGATGATAGGGGCGTGCACCGGCACGAAATGCCCGATCGCATCATTCGCTTCACACTTTCCGTTGCCGCCAGGATGGCGACTCGTGCGGGCATAGGAAAAGTTCGCGAATACGCGCACGTGGCAAAGATCCACACGCGAAGAGAGAGGAAGTGGCAAATGAAAATTCTGAAATGGCTTGTCATCGTACTCATTGCCATCCCAGTATTGCTGGTTGGGGGCATCTACATCAGGAACAAGGCTGTCGGACCGGTCGGTTGGGCCGAAGACAATGCGAAGAAGGCGTTGAGGGGCATGATGAAAGACCCCGATTCAATGGTAATTCGCTCGTCGTTCATTGTTCGCAAACCGAACACGAGTGGCGGCGAAGACATTGCGATTTGCGGCATTGTGGATGGGAAGAATGGCTTTGGTGGCTACACTGGCGGAATCCGGTTCGTTTCAGTGAGCTTCACTACCAATGGCAGCTACGGAGAGACGTTCGACACCCGCGCCGTCCAAATCGAGGATAGCGCCGAGAAGGCTAAGGCGGTCGACGTTAAGATGTTGACCGGTTTCGAAAAAGTATACTGGAACGACAATTGCGTGGATGCCGAACATCCAGCATTGACGGTTAAAGGCATCTAGGAAAATCTAATTGACGTCAGACAGACGCATTCCTTATTGCCACATAGAAACCAATTGCAGGCCGCCATGACAGAAACGATCAGCACCCAGTCACTTGAATTTACCTGCCCACCAGATGTGGCAGCTGCGGCCGCCAGCTTAGTCGCGACGAAAGATGAAATCGACCAGCTGGGCAGGAGCTTCGCAGGCACAACCATCGTCGGCCAGCTATTCCCAGACTGGCAGGGCTATAGCAGCATTGGGCCGCACTGCTTCGCCACACAGGTGCTCCCGTTCTTCCGACATGTCCGTGTCATCACGCGCACGAGCGGCGTCCGGCGCAAAGCTATGGTACCCACAGCCCAGGTGATCGGCGAGAACTGGCGTTGGTGGCCACACAATCTGGACGAGGCCCAGCAGCTGCGCGTCATTGAGAAAACGACAGCGGCATTCGAATCTTCAACGCCTGACCGGGCTGAGTCGGAATGCCCTCAGTACACGCATATCAAGCCGCTGGGGATCATCCTGGCCCACGAGGGCAAGAATCGCGTTGCGCTCTTCAAGGAGCGCGCAATCTCGCATATACCGGCGCTGGTCTCGGAAGTAGATTACCCGGCATCGGATCGCATCAGAATCTTCGAGTTGGATGGCGCGTGCCTTGCCGTACTAGATGGCCAATATGTCGAACGCGTTAAAGCGCTCAACCTGGTACGTCGGCTGATGGAATCATACGGCATCGAAGTGGAAAAACGATGGCCGGCTGAATTCGCAGCACTGGAGCAGGTCTTGGCGGATCTCAATGGTAAGCGCTACAAAAATCAGTGGGAGACGTACTTCGTCGACATGGACCACTTGAAGTTAGACGCGGCCGCCAATAACGTCGAGGTGAAAGCCACGTTGTTGGATCTCGGAACGGTGAAGCTGCCCGCGCTCGGCACTTGGCTTCGCGCAGCTGCGGCACTTCCAGTTCTACTGCTCGTGATGAAGTTCGCCCAGGGCAGAATGCCAGATCTTCAGATCCTGATCGCTATGTTGGTCGGAGCTCTTTGCATGCTGCTTACCACGCCACTGCTTCCGCTTCTACGAACCAAGGTGAGGCATCTGGACGATCGTGAGCGGATCAATGAATTTTTTGAAGCAAAGCGCCGACTTGAAGCAAAACCAGATAACCCTATTTGAAGAGCGGTTAAAACTGAAGGAAATTCGCGCCAATGTGGCGCCCGCAGCTGGCCGGCAGCCAGGCATTTGAGGACAGAAACATGACTGCTGGAAAAATGGAGCGATCCTATTTTGACGAAAAGAAGGCATACGCGTTGGAAGGGATCGAGCAAGCGCACAACACGGCATCCGCAGTGGTTGGTCTGCTGGGTTCGTGGAGCTATGACGTGCCCAACATCGTGGACCCGGCGCGCGTTCATGAGCATCTTCGTGTTGCTAAGGCCCAGCTTGACGGCGTGCGCATGAATTTCGAAAAAGTCCGCTGGGCGTCGGCCAACACAGACCTGGACTTCGATGCCTGGCTTCGGGCCAATGGCTGTGCGGACCTCGTGCGTTAGTCAGAAAATCACGCCCTGGTGGTGCCCCTTGGGCGGTGTGATGGGTGCACGGTGCCGGTCGGTGTTGGCAAGGACAGTTGGTTGTCGAGGTCGGATTCGAATTGGCTTAGTGCAGATCGAAGTCTGTATCGTGGATACGAATCCGCATGCGGGATTCGTACTGCGAACATCCGACTTGTCGATATTGCTGGATTGATTGTGATAATGATAATTAAAAGGTTTCGTAGCACTGCCCGGCTGCTGCTGTCACAGGGATAAACTCAGGGATAGTTGAGGGTTATTCGAGGGGCGTGCAGGGGCGTCGCCAGAGTGAGTGGCACCCCGCAAATACCCCTGAAGTCCCCTAAATATGGGTTCGAATCCCACCGCCTCCGCCAGTATTCGTATCAAGGCGTAGCAAAAAGTCTCAGAACCCGCATTTCTCCCAGTGAGTGTGCGGGTTTTGTGCTTTTCGGGTGTTCAGTTTGTCTCAGCCGATTGCTTGACATCGCACGCGCATGGATCCATATTTGGATCCATGGCGCCATCGCCAGTTTCGCATGGATCCAAAATGCCGAAGCTTGCTCAACCGTTATCCGACGTACAAGTCCGCAACGCCAAGCCGCAGGAGAAAGTCTACACGCTGGCCGATGGTGAAGGCATGTACCTTGAAGTCACGCCGCTGGGAACGAAAATCTGGCGCATGAGCTACCGTCAGCCGAACGGCAAGCGGACCCGGCTGACGTTTGGCACCTATCCCGAGGTATCGCTGCAGCAGGCCCGCCAGCGGCGCTTTGAGGCCCAGCGCCAGCGCGCGGAAGGCGTGGATCCGGCGCAGGCGCGGCGCCTCGCCAAGCAAGCCAGGGCGGCCATCGACATGCACACGTTCGAAGCCGTGGCGCGTGAATGGCACGCCAACAAGTCGGAAACCTGGAAGGAAAACACGGCGCGGGAGGCGATCAACCGGTTACAGTCGGATGTGTTCCCGCTGGTCGGCACGCGGCCCATTGGCGAGGTCGATGCACCGCTGATGCTCGATGTGCTTAAACAGGTGGAAAAGCGCGGCGCGCTGGAGATGGCCGCGCGCCTGGCGCAACTGTGCAGCCAGGTCTTCCGCTATGCGATCGCCAAAGGGCTGATTAAATACAATCCCATTCCGGACTTGCGCGGCGCATTGAAGCCGCGCGCCAAAAAACACCATGCGGCCATCGGCACGGATGAATTGCCGGCGTTCCTGGAAGCGCTGGCGCGCAACCAGGCGGAGATGTATTTGGAGACGCGCATCCTGATGCGGCTGATGATGCTGGTGTTCGTACGCACCAGCGAGTTGCTGGAGACGCCGTGGTCGGAAATCGATTTTGAAAACGAACGCTGGATCATTCCCTGGCAGCGCATGAAGATGGGGAAAAAGAAGCTGCACCCGCGTAAGCTGGATCATCACGTCAATCTGCCCCGGCAGGGATGGGCGCTGCTGCGCGAACTGCATGCCCTGACCGGCGGTGGCACATACCTGTTCCCGAACCGGAATGATCACCGGCGGCCGATTTCGAACGGCGCCATCCTGGCGGCGCTGCGGCGCATGGGGTACAGCGGCCGGATGACCGGGCATGGGTTCCGGTCCCTGGCCATGGGCGTGATCAAGGCGAAATTGGGCTACCGCCACGAGGTCGTGAACCGTCAACTGGCACATGCGTCGGCGGACGAGTATGGAGAGGCATACGACCGGGAACAATTCCTGGCGGAGCGTAAAAAAATGATGCAGGACTATGCCGACTATATCGAACGCTTGGAGCAGCAAAATCCTTGAAATCGCGCTACGCACTTATTTGTATTCGACTATTGCGGCATTTATGTGTACCAGTTCAGACTTGACCTGACACCGCAACTGTCAGATGAGTTAGAGTGAATATGCTGTAGCTGTGGCTCCTGACGAGTCTGGGGTCTTGCTACTCGTCAGCACTCATGCTGCCGACGGAAGAGAGTTTGACAATCTTCTCGGATCGGCAATAGAGCACCTTGTAGTGGAGCAACGACCGTCGTCCGATTGGGTGGGTGCCTACGAGTCAATTAGCATACCTGCGACGTCACTTCGCAGACGCCTATTCGAAATGGCGCGATCTCCTGACGGTCACGAAGCAAGGCTCGCATCGGCCTGCCTTGTTCACGTCGACACGGTGCTTCCTTCGGTTGCTGAGGTTTCCACTGGGTAATTGAACTACGAGTGGGCGGAAGACTGGGGGCGTACCATGAAGCGGTTGGGCAATCTGGCGCCGTCCACGATCCGCCACCGGCATGGAGCGCTGGCACGCTGCTTTGACTGGATGATCCGCAAGCATCCGGAAATCATGGCGCAGAATCCGTTGCGCTTGTTGAATACGCGGCTGGAAGAGGCCCGTCCACGCCAGTAACACAAGCGCGATGCGTGTTCGCAATGTTTCACTTATCAAACCTTTCTCGATGATCCGGCGCGTCCCGCTGGGGGCGTGGCCCGTCTGGATGGCGCGGCCAACCGTCCTGCAACAGGCTGATCCGGACTGTCACAAAGCCTTTGAACGGGCTCTTGCAGTTGGGCATTCTATCGCAACCGGCCTGCCGCCCACTAATCAGGAATGCCTCTGAGGGCGGCTAAAAAATTCTACATATTGCCGTGGCGTACTGCGCCGAAACTTGCATTTCAGGTAAGACAATCATGACAAAAACTGCCGTATCGCTCTGCTGTTTAACGCAAACAAGACATTCGACCGCGAGACCATGGAAGGCATCGCAGCCGACCTGGAGAGAGCGCGCAAGGTCTGGGAATTGTTCCTGGAAGAAGACTTCTGCCTGCGCCAGTCCGGTATCGAGCATTGGCAGGACGATGGCATCATCGCCGAGCCCCGGCACGGCTTGTCAGTATGTGTTGGTGGTGGCGCACGGAGACACGGTGACGCTGGAAGAGGCCAATCAGATAGCCCGGCGCTGGCCGAACCGCGCTTGCTGCGCTTCCAGACCGGCCATCGCGTGCGCCTGGGTGCACAACGTGGTCGCCCTGGGCTTGTCGGGGGGCTTCGATGCGACCAGCTGGCTGACGATCCATGCCGGCATGGGGCATTGGCCCATCGCCGAGGCGGTGGCGGCCATGCCCACGCATGGCGCTTTCCCGCGCGGCATGCTGGGAGGCTGAGTTCCTTGCTGCGCTTTCCCCGATGGCCGGCGCAGCCGCCGCCAGCGGTTTGATGAGTGATTTTGAGACGACGATACCCGCAGGAATGATTTTGAAACGACGACAATTACTAAAGCATTTGGGCGCGGCGATTCCAGCCGTCGCCCTATCGCCTTATGCGCGCGCCGCCGACGCGCTGACGCAAACTGGCACGGGGACGATCGCGGCCGGCCCGTTCGCGCCGACCTGGGATTCGCTGGCGAATTACCAGACGCCGGACTGGTTCCGCAACGCCAAGTTCGGCATCTGGGCCCACTGGGGACCGCAATGCGAAGCGGAACATGGCGACTGGTATGCGCGCGGCCTGTACGAGGAAGGCAGCGATCACTACCGCTACCATGTGCAGAAGTACGGGCACCCGTCCCAGTTCGGCTTCAAGGATGTGATCCACCAGTGGAAGGCGGAGCGCTGGGATCCGAACGAATTGCTGGCCCTGTACAAGAAGGCCGGGGCCAGATACTTCATGGCGATGGCCAACCATCATGACAACCTCGACCTGTACAAGAGCCGCTACCAGCCGGAGTGGAATTCCACCACGGTCGGTCCGGGCAAGGACTTGATCGGCGGCTGGAGCAAAGCAGCGCGCGCCAACGGCATGCGTTTCGGCGTCAGCGTGCACGCGGCGCGTACCTGGACCTGGTTCGAGGATGCGCAGGGCGCCGACAAGAACGGCCCTTACGCCGGCATTCCCTACGATGGCAAGTTGACCAGCGCCGACGGCAAGGGCACGTGGTGGGAAGGGAAGGATCCGCAGGCGCTGTACGCGCAAAACCATGCTCGGGGCGCTGCCATTCCGGACAAGGCTTACTGCGATAAATTCTTCAACCGCACGCGCGACCTGATCGACAACTATGATCCGGACATGGTGTATTACGACGATGCCGTGCTGCCCTTGTTCCCGTTTAGCGACGCCGGCTTGCGCCTGACTGCGCACATGTATAACCGCAGCATCGCCAAGAAGGGCAGGAACGAGGCCGTGGTCAACGGCAAGATCCTCAATGAACAGCAGCGCCGCAGCATGGTGTGGGACATCGAGCGCGGCCAGAGCCACCAGATCGAGCCCTTGCCATGGCAGACCTGCACCTGCATCGGCAGCTGGCATTACGACCGGCCGCTGTACGACCGCAAGGGCTACAAGAGCGCGCAGACGGTGGTGCAGACGCTGATCGACGTGGTCAGCAAGAACGGCAACCTGCTGCTGAGCGTGCCGGTGCGCGGCAACGGCACCATCGACGAGCAGGAGCGCGCCATCGTCGAGGAAATCGGGCGCTGGATGGCGGTCAATGGTGAAGCCATCTACGACACTCGCCCCTGGGCCGTGTACGGCGAAGGGCCGGTGGCGAAGGAGGCGGCAACGCCGATGTCGGGCGCCGGTTTCAACGAAGGCAAGGGCAAGCCGTTCTCGGCGGCCGACGTGCGCTTCACCGCCAAGGGCAAGACCGTGTTCGCCTTCGTCATGGGCTGGCCGGCAACGGGCAAGGTGTTGATCGAGGCCATGGGCAGCGCCAGCC
>Ga0307408_100001489_pt1 | contig 17377 bp, 16 predicted proteins | sample 322Cmetagenome_FD_202116 | JGI IMG/M metagenome (GOLD analysis project Ga0307408, IMG submission 202116) | Maize rhizosphere microbial communities from greenhouse at UC Davis, California, United States - 322HYB-C-3 | ecosystem: Host-associated > Plants > Roots > Rhizosphere > Soil | place...
AATTGCGCCGCATCGCCGGACCGCGAGAACCCATAGGCGAGTCGCGAGAGTTCCGCGATGGCTGGCAGATCGTCCGCCGAGATGGGACGTATCTCCGGATCTTCCTCGCCCGCGGGTACCGCCTGCATCAGCACCGCGCTGTCCCGCCAATCGAAGCCCAGCGCGGTGTAAAGGGAGAGGGAGGTGGTATTGATCGCCTCTTGGAAAAGGCGCACCTGCCGGATTTCCCGCCGCCGCGCTTCATCGATCACCCACTGCATCAGCGCCCGGCCGATGCCTTTCGACTGGACCTTCGGATCGACGGTGATCGGGCCCACGCCCGCGACTTCGTCGGCGAAGGTCAGGAAATTCGAGCCGACAACCTCGCCATCGAGGACGGCCATCACACCGGTATAGTCCGGGCGTTGAACGGTCTGGCCGATGATCATCCCCCCGACCTCGGGGGAAGGAATATCCCTCTCTAGCCCGCAGCGATCATGCAGGGCGGAGAATGCCTCGTGGCAAATGACGGAAAGCCGCGGGATGTGGTCCGCGGTCGCGGGGACGAATTCGAGCGCCATGGCGCGATTCAATCGCCCACGCGGGAACCTTTCAATGGTCCCTTTGGCCCATCAGTGCTTCGTCCGGCGAAACGCGTGGGCCCACTTGTGCTCCCAGACGTGAAGCCACGGGTGGGCTCCGTGCAGGTCTGACGCCTCATAGGCAGCATAGGCGACTCCCGCCACCCACAGCACCGGCACCAGAATCAGCGACATGCCGATCGTGGCGAACGAGAGCCAGAGGGCGCAAAAGACCATCAGGACGTTACCAACGATCATGATGGCGAATCCGTCGACGTAGTGGTGCTTGTAGAGGTGCCCCAGACCGGGGAGCACGCTCAGCAGGGCGGCGACCTTGTTCCGGTCCACTCCCCGCCAAGCATCGAACAATTCCTTCATGGCGATCAAAGCTCCTTTCTTACCTGTCAGGGTGGCATACCAACAGCCACGTAGCAAGAAGCCTATTTTGGATACTCTCCGTGGGGTATCCGCCGGATGAAATGATTACCTACCCTGTTACGTTCTTGGCGTCACGGCCTCCGGCCACGCAACATCCCTTCCAGCATGAAACTGCCGTCGATCCTCGTCCTCACGGGTGCCCTCACCCTCTCCGCCCACGCCCAGGAACCCAAGCCGCTCAAGGTGATGCTGATCACGGGCGGCTGCTGCCACGACTACAAGAATCAGACGAACATCCTGAAAAAGGGCCTGGAAGAGCGGATCAACACCACCGTGGACCAGATCCACGTGGACGACGGCTCCACCAAGCCGCCGCTGCCGATCTTCGGCAATCCCGACTACGCCGCCGGCTACGATCTGGTCATCCACGATGAGTGCGCGGCCGATGTGAAGGACGTGGACACGGTGAAAGGCGTCCTCAAGCCCCACATCGATGGCATCCCCGCCATCGCCCTCCACTGCGCGATGCACAGCTACCGCGTCGGCGAGTTTCAAAAGAAAGCGACCAAGGACGACGACAAGATGTGGTTCGAGCTGCTCGGCCTGCAATCCAGCGGTCACGGCGCGCAGAAGCCGATCGATATCAAGTTCACCGACACCAGCCACCCGATCACCAAGGGAGCCAAGGATTGGACGACGATGAACGAAGAACTCTACAACAACGTCGACGTCCACAAGACCGCCTCGCCGCTCGCCACCGGCACGCAGGAGAAAGACAAATCCGTGGTGATCTGGACCAACCTCTACGGCCCGAAGAAGACTCGCGTTTTCGCCACCACCATCGGCCACAACAACGCCACGGTGGAAGACGCGCGCTATCTCGACATGGTCGCCAAGGGCGTGCTGTGGGCCACTGACAAGCTCGACTCCCAAGGCCGGCCGAAGCCGGGCTACGGACGCCCGAAGAAGTGACCGGCGGATCGGCGGGAAATCGGATGGTCGACCCGCAATTTGTTTTCCCGGCTTGTCGCCGACCGGGAAAAAGGTGTTAGGATGGGGCTGTGTCTCGCTCCCCGAGGTGGGGAGCGGGCGTGCAACCCCCTAACCCTAGGAAAATATGAAGTTCCGCCTATTGCTTACTGCTCTTCTTCTCGCCGCCGGACTGCGCGCTCACGCCGGTCTCCCCGCGGGCCCGGAATGGCTGGCTGGCGTTTCCGCAAATGGCCTGCTGGTCATGTTCCCCAGCGACGACCCCTTTGACGTGACCAAGGTCAAGATCAAGGGCCTCCAGAAAAAGGAAAAGATCCTGGCGATCGACCGTCGGCCCAACGGCGGCCAGCTCTACGGGCTCGGCAGCACGAGCCGCCTCTACACCATCAACTGGGAAACCGGCCAAGCTACCCAGGTAGGCTCCGGTCAGCTCACCACGCTGCTGAATGGCACCTCCTTCGGCTTCGACTTCAATCCGGTGGTGGATCGGATCCGGGTGGTTAGCAATACCGGCCAAAACCTCCGTCTCAATCCCGACGACGGATCGGTCACCTCGGTCGATGCCAGCACTGCCTACGCCGGTGGCGATCCGAACTTCGCGGCCGTTCCAGACGTGGTGGCTTCCGCTTACACGAATAACGACAACGATCCGCTGACCACGACCACTACCCTATACAACCTCGACGCGGGCCTCAATATCCTGACCATTCAGAACCCGCCGAACAACGGCACGCTGAACACCGTCGGGGCACTCGGCATCGATGCGGAGGAAATCGCCGGCTTCGACGTCGCCGGCAGCAATGGCATCGCCTATGCCTCCATTGTCGTGAAACAGGGTAAGAAGAAGAAGTATCGCGCCACGCTCTACACCATCAATCTGACCACCGGCGCCGCGACTTCGCTCGGCAACATCGGTGGCCCATGGCCGCTGACCTCGCTCACGGCCTTGGGACCAGTTGCTATCCTCGATTGATCTGAGCCACTCAAGATTCGCAAGCCGGAGTCCGTCATGGGCTCCGGCTTTTTCATGGCTGCGAAGTCGATATGCTTCGCTGAGCCGGACCATCGGGAGTGCGAGGCTACCAATAGAACCTCTGGAACCCGCATGGAATCGACGTTGCGTGGTGTTAGAAACATTGCTTGGGTAGCAGGGCAACATCTCCAATCGCCATGATCAAAGAGTTCAGAGAATTCATCCTCAAGGGAAACATGCTCGACCTCGCGGTCGGCGTCATCATCGGTGCCGCCTTTGGCAAGGTGGTCACCGCATTCACCGAATTACTGCTCTCAGCCATCACCTTCGGCACCGGAACCACGGAAGTGGGGGCCGTTCAAGTCCTGACGAAAAAGACGACAGGGCCCGACGGCAAAGAGGTGCTCAAGGCCATCGATATCGGGCCTCTGATCAACTCGTTCATCAGTCTGTTACTCGTCGGCTTCGCACTCTTCCTGGTGATCAAGGCCTACACCGCCGCCAAGAAGCGCTTCGAAGCACCGGTCGCTGCTGCAGGCCCTGCGGAACTCCCGGCCGACGTGAAGCTCCTCACCGAGATCCGTGATCTGCTGAAGAACAAGGCTTGATCCGCACGCACGGTCTGCTGGCCTTCGGGCCGTGCCCGCCGAGCCCTTCGATGTGAGCGAAGCGCTGCCGTTCCTCGCGGGGAACGGCTGGCGGGGAGTTGCACGTCGAAGCCTCGAGCGACTGCTGGGACTCGCAAGAGTCCGTGAGTCCTTCCGCGATGCTGCGGCGAAATCGGGAGAACCGTTCACCGAGGCATTCCAAGCTTTCGGCCTCAAGGTTGAGGCTCCGGGTTTCAATGAAGCGGTGCCCTCGACCGGCCCGGTGGTCGTGGTGGCCAACCATCCCTTCGGCGGCGCGGATGCGCTGGCACTCGGCTCGCTGTGCGGGACACGCCGTCCGGATTCCCTGCTGCTCGCCAACCGCATGGCCGCCGGTGTTCCGGGGGTCGGGCAGCGGATGATCCCGCTGTCGATCTTGAACGAGGATGCATCGTCCCGCGACAATGCCCGCTCGCTGCGGGCCGCGCTACAGCACCTGCGTGGCGGCGGCCTGCTCTCCTGCTTTCCCTCCGGCGAAGTCGCGTCCCTGCGCGATGGCAAGGTGGCCGAGGGGCCGTGGTCGCCCCACGTGGCTGCGCTCGCGCTGAAAGCGAAGGCCGATCTCGTGGTTGTCGGCTTTCCCGGCCAAGCGCCAGAGTGGTTTCACCAGGCTGGCAAGATCCACCCGCTGGTGAGAACAGCCCTTCTTCCTCGCGTGCTGTTGTCGATGCACGGCCAAACGATTTCCTGCCGCACGCAGCACATTGGTTTTCAAGCGATCGAAGCAATGTCCCCGCAGCATTTGGCGATGTATCTGCGGGAGAAAGCCGTCGGAAGTTGACCCGCTTCTTGTGACGAGAATGTCGTCCATCGCTCATCGACCGGCCCTGAATATCGGGGCCTGATCGCGGGCACAGCACAGTCCGCAGCATCATTCCCAGCGATGGTCGGGACGGAATTCTCGATGAGACGGCGACCGACGTTCCGGACATGCTGGCAGGCGAATTGCCATGAACGACTCTCTACAGCCCATCGCATCACCGGTGGATCCCACCGAGCTCGCCGGTGAAATCGCAATCCTGAACCGCCGCGGGCCTTTGGCCTCGCAGGGCCGCTTCGATGTCTTCCTCGCTTCGGCGTGGGAGATTCCCGCGCTGCTGCATGAGATCGGCCGCTTGCGCGAAATCACTTTCCGCCAAGTCGGAGAAGGCACCGGCAAGCCGCTCGATCTCGATCCCTTCGACGCCAGCTACCTTCACCTCTTCCTCTGGGATCGCGAAGCCGGCCAGGTAGCGGGTGGCTACCGCCTCGGCTGCACCGACGTGCTGCTGGCGGCCGGCGGACCCAGCGCCCTCTACACGTCCACGCTCTTCGACTTCGAGGCGCCTTTCCTCGACTACCTGAAGCCCGCCCTGGAACTGGGCCGGTCCTTCGTGGCGCCCGACTACCAGAAATCGATCCATCCGCTGGGCCTGCTTTGGCGCGGGATCGGCCGCTTCGTGGCGGAGCGGCCGCGCTACGCCCGGCTCTTCGGCCCCGTGAGCATTTCCCGCGACTACACGGCCTACTCGCAAGACCTCATCGTCCGCTTCCTTCGCGAGAGCAGGCAGGATCAAACCGTCTCCCGCTGGGTGCGTCCGCGCCATCCTTACGATGGACTTCCGGCAGACGACGAAATCAGCCGCCGCCTCCAATCCATCGAAGAAGTGTCCGCCGCGGTTTCCGCCGCAGAGCCGGACCGCAAGGGCGTGCCGGTGCTGCTGCGGCAGTACCTGAAACTGAATGCCACGCTGCTGGAATTCAACGTGGACCCGGATTTCTCCGACGTGCTGGACGCCCTGGTGCTCGTCGACCTGCGGCAGGCTCCTGCCGCAGTACTCGGCCGCTACATGGGTGACGACGGCTACCGGGCATTCACGGAAGCCGCCTGTAGTGCAGGGCAGCGGGTCGCCTGAAGGTCACTTGGCCTTCACGATGAGCTTGCCGAACATCTTGTCGAAGTGCCCGGGTGAGGAGCAGAAATAGTGATACTCACCCGGTTCCCCCGCGACGAAATTCAGCGTGGCACTTTCACCGCCGCCGATCAGCCGGGTGTTTCCGACCATCAGTGCCTTCGACTCCTTGTCGGTGGGCACGTAGCCGGTGGCTGCGGCGGCATTGCACTTGGGCGCAAACTGGATGACCGGGGTCCCCGGCTTGAGCAGCACCACATTGTGCTTCATCGACTTTTCGCCCTTCGCACTGGTGTTCTTGAAAACCAGCGAGACTTTCTGGCCGCTGACCACCTCGAAGGAGGTCTTGCTGTAGACCATCCGGTCGTCGGCGCTGAGTTCCAGCTTCACCACCTCGGCCGCAGGGGACACGGCCGAGGCGAGGATGAATGATGAGGCGAAATGGGAGCGCATCGGCTTGAAGCTTACTTCTTCTTGCCGGCTTCCTCAAGCTGGGCGCGGGTCACCTGTGCCTTGATGTCCTTGAACTGCTCGCGGAACTTCTTGGCGTCTTCCGGGGTCACGACCGAAGCGGTGTTGCCGAAGGAATTGCGGACGTAGGTCATCACGCCGGCGAGCTTCTCGTCATCGGCAAGTTGCGCTTCCAGCGGGGCCATGATGCCGAGGATCTGGGTATTGGCGGGGTCCTTCACGATGCCCTTGAGCACGGCGAGCGCGAAGGCGGCGGGTTCTCCGGTCGCGATCTTGGAGCCGGCCAGCGAAGGGGCCATTTTCTTGTCGGGCGGAATCGCCATGCCCGCGCCGTCGGGACCATGGCAAGCCATGCAGGTGGCAAAGGCGGTTTTGCCGACTTCCATGAGCTTGGCCTTCTGGGCGTCATCGGCGGATGCGGCCGCTGCGGAAGCGGCGAGGAGAGAAAGAGCGAGGTATTTCATGTCCGTGGTATCAGGCTGCGCCTCTACGTTGGGCAGTCCGGAGACCTTTCGCAACCCCGAGTTCGCGTCAGCCTGCGCAGTATGCCAGACGGTCTGCCCGGAAAGTGCTCCTCTTCTCCCTGCGATTTCCCCCGGGATTGACCCCGGCGTGGCATTTCCCTAGTTCCAAGCCCGGTCAAAACGACCGCCACTTCCATGTCCACGGCTCCCACCATCATCTACACGAAGACCGACGAAGCCCCGCTGCTCGCGACCTACTCGTTCCTGCCGATCGTCCAAGCGTTCACGAAACACTCCGGCATCACGGTGGCCACCCGGGACATCTCGCTGGCCGGCCGCATCATCGCCCAATTCCCCGACTTCCTCACGGAAGACCAGCGGATCGGCGATCATCTTTCCGAGCTTGGCGCTCTGACGCTTACGCCCGAAGCAAACATCATCAAGCTGCCTAACATTTCCGCCTCCGTGCCGCAGCTCAAGGCCGCTGTGGCCGAGCTTCAGGCGAAGGGCTATGCGCTCCCCGATTTCCCGGAAAACCCGCAGACCGACGCCGAGAAGGACATCAAGGCCCGCTATTCCAAGGTCATGGGTTCCGCGGTGAATCCCGTCCTCCGTGAAGGCAACTCCGACCGCCGCGCGCCGAAGGCGGTGAAGGACTACGCGAAGAAGCATCCGCACTCGATGGGTGCCTGGAGCGGTGACTCGAAGACCTCGGTCGGCACCATGGGTGGAAACGGCGACTTTTTTTCCAATGAGAAGTCCGTGACCGTCGCCTCCGCCACCGACGTGAAGATCACCTTCACCGGTGCCGACGGCAACGTGAAGGTTCTCAAGGAGTCCACGCCGCTCAAGGCCGGTGAGATCCTCGATGCGACCTTCATGAGCAAGGCGGCACTGGTTTCCTTCCTCGAAGGGCAAATCACCAAGGCGAAGGCCGACGGCGTGCTCTTCTCGCTGCACATGAAGGCGACGATGATGAAGGTCAGCGACCCGATCATCTTCGGCCACGCGGTGGAGGTGTTCTTCAAGGACCTCATCGCCAAGCACGCCACGACGCTCAAGGAGCTCGGCGTGGATTTCCGCAATGGCTTCGGCGACCTCGTCGCGAAGATCGAGAAGCTGCCAGCTGACAAGAAGGCCGAGATCGAAGCCGATATCCAAGCCGCCTACGCCAATGGCCCGGCGCTCTCGATGGTGAACTCCGACAAGGGCATCACCAACCTGCACGTGCCGAGCGACGTCATCGTCGACGCCTCGATGCCCGCGATGATCCGCGCCGGCGGCAAGGTGTGGGACGCGCAGGGCAAGACCGGCGACACGCTCGCCGTGATCCCGGACAGCTCGTATGCCGGCGTCTATCAGGCTGTCATCGACTTCTGCAAAAAGAACGGAGCGCTCGATCCCAAGACCATGGGCTCGGTGCCAAACGTCGGTCTCATGGCGCAGGCTGCCGAGGAATACGGCTCCCACAACAAGACCTTCGAGATCCCGTCCAAGGGCACCGTCACCGTGACCGACAGCGCGGGTAACGTGCTGCTCTCCCACGAGGTCGAGGAAGGCGACATCTGGCGTGCCTGCCAGACCAAGGACGCTCCGATCCAGGACTGGGTTAAGCTTGCCGTGAACCGTGCGCGGGCCACCGGTGACGCCACTGTCTTCTGGCTCGACAAGAGCCGCGCTCACGACGCGCAGCTCATCGCCAAGGTCGAAAAGTATCTCAAGGATCACGATACGACCGGCCTCGACCTGCGCATCCTGGCTCCCGCGGACGCCTGCACCTTCTCGCTCGAGCGCATCGTGCAGGGCAAGGACACCATCTCGGTCACCGGCAACGTGCTGCGCGACTACAACACCGACCTCTTCCCCATTCTCGAAGTCGGGACGTCGGCGAAGATGCTGTCCATCGTCCCGCTGATGAATGGCGGCGGCCTCTTCGAGACCGGTGCCGGTGGTTCCGCTCCGAAGCACGTGGAGCAGTTCCTTCAAGAGAACTACCTGCGCTGGGATAGCCTCGGTGAATTCTTTGCGCTCGCACCGTCCTTCGAGCATATCGCCGATACCTTCAAGCTGCCCCGCGCCAAGGTGCTGGCCGAAACGCTCGATGCCGCCACCGGCAAGTTCCTCGAATACGACCGCTCACCGGGCCGCAAGCTCGGCACGATCGACAACCGCGGCTCTCACTTCTACCTCGCGCTCTACTGGGCTCACGAGCTCGTCGAGCAGACCGGTGACCTCGAACTTCAGGCCATCTTCGCCCCGGTCGCCGAGCAACTCGCCGCGAACGAAGCGAAGATCGTGGAAGAGCTCAATGCGGTGCAGGGCAAGCCGGTGGACATCGGCGGCTACTTCCAGCCGGATGATGCCAAGGCCTCAGCGGCACTTCGTCCAAGCGCGACCTTCAAGTCGATCCTCGAGATGATCTAACTTGCCATTTCACCGAAGGGCCCGCCGAGCGAAAGCCGGCGGGCCAACTTATGCCGAAGTTTCCAAAACGCTTCCGCCGATCCCCAAGGGGCAGGGCCGCGTCTTCGTCTATCGCACCAGCTCTATCGGCATGGCAGTGAAGCCCTCGATCAAGATCGATGGTCAAGCCGTCGGCACCTCGACAGCCCACGGGTTCTCCTATTCCGACCACTCGCCGGGTGCCCACGAGGTGTCCCTCATGACGGAGTGGAAGCACAAGGATACCGTGAATGTCACCGCCGGGCAGCCCAGCTTCGTCCGCACCCACGTCACCATGGGTGCCTTCGTCGGACACGTGATCCCGACTCACGTCGACCGGGCGGAAGGAGAAAGCGAGATCCAGAAATGCAAGCTCGTCACCGATTGAGCTCCTGACCAAAAGCCTTCGCATCTCAAGCCCGCCGGTCGGTGACCGGCGGGCTTTTCATTTTCAGGGAGATCCGTTGAGATGAGGTGCCTTCCTGCCGCGTAAGCCTCACTTGGCCCCTTTTTCGATCATGCGCCGCTTCCTCACTTCGCTCCTTGCCTTGCTTGCGATCCAGCTTGCCCATGCCGCGCCAGTCCCTCTAATCGATGCCGCCAAGCCGGCCGAAGGATGGACCTTCAACAATGGCCAGGAGTTCCCCGGGGCGACCGGGAAGCTGGAGGCCATGGAAGGCGGGCTGAGGCTCATCGGTGACTTCACCGGCGGCGGTGGCTATGTCCAGGCGCAGCGCTCGATCGCGGATATCGACGTGCGGGTGCTGTCCTTCGATGTCCGGGCGGAGGGCTCGGAGGAATTCACGCTGCGCATCGGTGACGGCAGCGAGCAGTGCCATCAAATCGTGCTGAAGATCGACCCGGCGAAAAGCTGGCAGCCGGTGAACCTGCCCCTGGAGACCTTCTTCCGCGACCGGGGCACCGCGGGCGCACTGACGAATATCGCACGCTACGAGTCATGGGGCGGCGCGAAGGACGGCAAGTGGCATGGCCCGGCGAAATACGTGTGCTTTCTGTTGGGCAACGCTGGAGTCAACAAAGTCCGTACGCTGGAGTTCCGCGATCTCAAGATCGAGCCGATGCCACAGGCCGTTGCTGGCGCCGAGGTTGTCGAACCGGTGGAACTCGATGAAGTCATCGATGGAGCCCACGAGTGGAATTTCAGCAACGGTCCGGAGTTCAAGGGAGCCACTGGTGGTCTTGAAGCGAAGGATCACTTCGAGCTGCGTGGAGACTTCACGAAAGGTGGAGCCTATTGCGCCGCCATCCGTCCACTGGATGAATTCCAAGCAGCGGACTTGAAGGCAATCCGCATGGAGGTGAAGACCAAGAACGCGGCAACTGTCTCGGTGCAGATGGTGGACGGAACCGGCCAGACTCATCAGAAGAAAGGCATCCCGATCCTCACCGACGATGTGTGGCACGAGGTCATTATCGATCCGCAAAAGATTGCCGGCGGCGAGCATTGGGGCGGCGCGAACGACAGCCAATGGCATGGGCCCGCAAAGATGTTCGCGATCTCCGTGACCGCAGGCTCCGACGAGCGGGGCAAGCAACCGGTGCTGGAGATGCGCCACACCCGTGGTGAGTTCCTACTGCCAGTGTTTTCCGGCAAGCCCGCGTTGGAGGATGACTTCGGCAGCGGCCTGCCTGCCGGCTGGACGTCCTCCGGCAAAGTAGAGTCATCCGCCCTGAAGCTCTGGCGCAAGGTCGATGAAGCGGAAAAGTCGTGCGGATTCTCAACTACGACGTTTCCCGTAGTTTCCGGTCGCTGGCTGGCAAGCTTGAGATCCAAGTCCGAACTGGAATCACCGGACAATTCCTATCATGGCGCCGTGGTGCTTGAGGTGCTCGCTCCCAGTGGCAAGACCATCACCACGCTTCCGGTCGCTGAAATCTTCGGGAAACGCGATTGGCAAACATCGCAAGCCACGCTCGATCTACCGGTGGGTGCGGCTGCCGCACGCTTGAAAGGCGAACTGCGCAAGACTTGGGGCACGCTGTGGCTGGACGACTTGGCGCTTTCCCCGCTCGACCCCGCACCCTTGCGAGCGGGCCGCGTGGAGAGACTGCTCTTCTCCACCGCCGCCTTCGGAAACCTGTTGCTTCCAGACGATTCGAAAATCGTGAACGTCGAGGTCATCAGTCGCAAACCCCTCCCGGCATCATCTCGTTCTCTCGCGTGGAGGGTTTGCGACTACTGGGGCGTGGAGCAACAGGACCCGGCGAAGGCCTCCCTGAACGGCCCCACAACGAAAGATGGCAAGTTCATCTACACCGCGGCCATCGACCTCTCCGGAATGCCGTTGGAAACCGGACGATACTATGAGGTCCATGCCTCGCTCGATGCGGAGAAGTTCAAGAATCACACCGGGCTCGCGATCTTGCCTGAGGCGATCACCCATCGCTACAAGCCGGAGGAGGTTCCCTTCACCGCGCGAAATTGGGACAATCGCATCCCTGAGTTCATCCGGCTGACTCATCGTCTCGGCGTGAGGATGTGCGGCGTGTGGGGTGGCTGGTCGGAGAAGCCTCCTTACACGCCGGAGGCACCGGGCCTGGACCTCGTGAAGGAACTCGGCATGGGCTGGGTCACCGGAACTCCCGCCGCGCAGATTGAACGTGGCTCGACCGACTATGACGAGAAAGCGCTGCGTGAAGGGATGCGAAACTTCCTCACCACCTTCGGCAAGCATCGGCCGCTCGTGGTGAATCTCGGCAATGAACCTCATGGCACCGGCGACCGCGTGCTCAAGAATGCCGAGGCCTATCGTGTGCTCTATGATGAGGTGAAGAAGTTCGACCCGGCGATCAAGGTCGTCGCCACGTCCGTGGAACCCAACGAGGAGTATTTCAAGGCAGGCTACGGGAAGTCCTGCGATGCCTTCGATTTCCACATCTACGAGAGCGCCGAAAACGTGCGCCGCACGATCGGACAGTATCGCGAGCTGCAGAAGAAATACGGCGTCGAAAAACCCATCTGGTCTACCGAACTCGGGCTCAATAGCCAGGGCATGACGCGGCTCACCGTGGCGTCGGAGCTGCCGAAAAAATTTGCGACCTTCTTCGCCGCCGGTGGAGAAAACGTCTCATGGTTCGGTCTGCTCTATCCGGACGGCGATGGCTCCAGCCATGGGTCCTCGGGCGACTCGCACAATGTCTTCGACTGCCGCTTCAACCGCTACAATCCGCGGCTTGATGCGATCGCTTACTACCACGCTGTGAACTCGATCGCGGTGAAGCGGCTCGTCGAGGAGAAGCTCTATCCCGATGGCACGCGTGCTGTGCTGTTTCGTGATACGGACAAGCACAACCTTCTGGTCGCATGGAATGACACCAAGCCCCGGCATGTGGAGTGGCAGTTGGTGGGAACGCGGGAGCTGACTCACATTGCCATCGACGGACGCAGCACCTTTCTGAAGTCGGTGAATGGTGATTACCGGCTCACGGTCAGCGCGGAGCCGGTGATGCTTTTATATGATGGCAACGCGAAGTTGCCAGCCGGGCTGCCGGACTCTCCGGTACAGTTGTCGGCGGTGGCCGGAGAGGTGAAGTGTTCCACCTTGAAGCAATGGGAGGGGACGAAGGCCCTTTTGACTCCGCCTCGCTGGACCGCAAAAAAGACGAAGCAGTCGAACAGTGAAGTGATTTGGAAAACCACTCCGCCGGCTTCGACGACCGCACGCGAGGTTCAGTGGATCTTGGGTTCTGCCGAAAGCGGCGTCTGGCTCTCCGTCCGCGCACCCGTCAAGTAGCCGGCCTTGCAATCGCCGCTCCTAACGGCTTTGATGGTTCATGCACGACCTCCACATCCACTTGGGCGGAGCGGTTCCTTCGTCGGTCTTGTGGGAAATCCTTTGTGACAACGGACTGCGGACCGGCTTCGACAATTTCACGAGCTTCCACGAGTCGCTCACGGCACGGCCGGACGAGGTGGCCTCGCTCGATGACTTCCTGGGCCGTTACTTCGAAGTCACGGAGGAGATCCAATCGTCACCCTCTGCCGCGAGCGTCTCGGCCTATCAGGTCGTCGCCAAGGCCTACCGCCGGGCGCAGGTGCGCGCGCTGGAGCTTCGCTTCAATCCCTTCAAGCGGGTCCGCCACGGCCTGCACACGATGGACGCCATCATCCTCGCGGTGATGCAGGGCCTTGAGCGTGCGTCCCTCCACTACGGCGTGGCCACTGGTATCATCCTGTCACTGGGCCGCGACCTGCCCTTGGAGGCGAATTGGCAGATCATTGACGCCGCCATCAAGTGGCGCAGCCGTGGAGCACTCAATGGCGCGAACGGAGTGGTCGGCATCGATATGGCCGGCCCCGAATCGCGCTCGCTGGAGCTCAGCAAACCGTGGCTCAGCGAGGTGACGACGATGATGGACAAGGCCCGCGACGCTGGCCTGAAGATCACCTATCACGTCGGCGAAAGCGAAGGTACAGGCGCGGAAGGCATGCTACGCGTGATCGACGCCATCCACCCGGACCGCATCGGACACGGCATCGAATTGCGCCGTGCGGAAGGTCGCCTGCGCGAAGGCCTGATCGCGCGCCTGCAAGACGAAGGCATCTGCCTGGAGCTGTGCCCCACCGTCAATCGCGTGACCCGCGTGGTGCCAGACTTCCAATGGCTCGGCGGCTTCGTGCGATTGCTCGCGGCCAACGACGTGCCCTTCTGCATCAATACCGACAACCCCTACCTCGTGCACACGAACCTGAAGAAGGAGCACGAGATCGTGGGCACCGAACTCGGCGATGATGCCGGCTCACTCCTAAAGCTGGCGGCGCAGCACGCCGTTCAGCACCGCTTCCTGACTGCTTGAACGTCGTCGTTGTCAGGTTTCGGCTCTGAAGAACCAGGACACAGCAAATCCTCATCCCCTCACAATCCACTCCATCACCTTGGTCGCCAGTTTATCAAAGGCGATGACGGACTGAGCGAGATGCTCCTCCTTCGTGTCCTCGATCTTGTTATGGCTGATGCCGTGGAGGCTTTGGACGAACATCATCACGGTGGGAATACCGACCGCGGCGGCTTCGGCGGCATCGTGAAGGGGGCCGGAGGGCAGGCGATGCGACACGCCACAGGTTTCACGGATCGCCTCGTCGCACAGATCGATCAGTTCATCGTGGAAGGGGCGCGGCGCGATCTGCCAGATACGTTCCCACGTGACGGAAACGTTTCCTTCTTTTGCGAATCGCTCGCTGGCTAGCCTTGCTTCTAGCAGCATCGTCGCGAGCTTCGCGGGGTCGAGGTGGCGTTGATCGAGAGTGATGCGGCATTCCTCGACCACGCTGGTGACGATGCCCGGCTTCGTGGTGCATGAGCCAATGGTGCACACCCCTTCCCCGCTGCGTTCAGCGATCGCATAGATCTCCTGACTCATCTTTGCCGCGGCGAGGAAAGCATCGCGGCGACGGTTCATCGGCGTGCTGCCGGAGTGGGCGGCTTGGCCGTGGAAGGTGATCGCGTGGCGCTCGACGCCGAAGGTCCCGAGGACTGCGCCGAGCGGAAGATCGAGATCCAACAGCACGGGACCTTGTTCGATGTGCAGCTCGATGTAGGCGGCGGCATTCGCGAGTTCCTTGTGGCTGGCTTTGACGTTCTCGAAGTCGATGCCGCAAGCAGCGAGCGCATCGGGCAAGGCGATGCCGTCTTTGTCGCGCAGGCCACGCGCTTCATTCATGTCGAGATTCCCCGAGCAGGCGGATGATCCGAAGAGACTCTTGCCAAAGCGCGCGCCTTCCTCGTCCGCCCAATCCACCACGCGCACGGTGACTGGCGGCTTGCCGCCGTATTGGTCATGGAGTCGGCGGAGGATCTCTACACCGGCGAGTACGTTCAGGCAGCCATCAAGCCAACCGCCATTCGGCACCGAGTCGATATGGCCGCCGATGATCAGAGCCTCGTCAGATTCGCCAGGCAACGTGACCCAGACATTCCCTGCCTCGTCCCTGTGAATCTTGACGGGCAAACCCTCATACAGACCGCGATACCAAGCTCGAGCCTTTGCCCAAGTCTCGGTGAAAGCCACCCGCTGGGCGCCGTTCTCATCGCCGGTCAGTTCGCGCAGTTGCTTCAGTTCGGCGATGGTGCGCTGGGGATCGAGGGCCATGACTTCACTCAAGCAAGCGGATCGCGCGCCAAGGCGGAAGCAGCATTAGTCAAAGTGCAGGTTCTTCTTCGTCGGCTGATAGGCCACCTTGTTCTTGGGCAGGCCCACCTTGAGAATCTCCTCGGCGCGGCGGATTTGGGTATCCACACCTTTGAGCAAATCCTTCGGATCGTAGGGCGTGACCTCGTTGGGCGGCACGCCGAGGCCTTCGATGCCCTTGCCACCATTGAAGCGGCCCTTGTTGCTGGTCACCGAGTAGAAGACCTTGAACATCCCGCTCGGCACCTCCAGACGGTCCTTCGACGAAGACATCCCTGCCGTCGGCGATTCACCGATCATCCAGGCGCGACCGTCTTCCTTGAATTGGCCCGCGATCGTCTCCCCCGCCGAGCGCACCCCGGCATCGACGATGACAACCATCGGCCCTGTGTAAGGTGCCGGCCCTGCGCTCTTGTACTGCCGCCAGGCATGCCCCTTCGGCACGAAGCGGCCGAAGACCGCATCATGATCACAACCGCCGCCGCCATTCGCGCGGCAATCGAGAATCAGGCCGGGCACGTCGCCAAGATCCTGTAGCATCTGATCAAGCTGCTCTGGCAGTTCACCGGGGACATCGCGGAGGTGGATGTAGCCCATGCCACCCGCGGTCTTGCCATAGCTTTGCCGACCCACCGCCTTGAGATCCTTCGGCGGAAAAAGCGGGCCGATCGGCACGAAGTTCGGGCCACCTTGGCGGACCAGCTTCACCTCACTCTTCTTCTTTCCTTCCGCGAGCTTGAAGGTGATCGGCGTGCCCTCCCAGTCCGCCAAGCCGGTATGGCAGGCATAATACACGGCCGCGTGCTCGGTCGAGTAGCCGCGCTCGTCACAGAGCTTCGTCTTGGCCGCATCGAGGAATTTGAGTGCCGGCTTGCCATCGATCTCCTGCACCTCCATGCCCGCCTTCACGCCTTGATCCGCAGCGGCGCCGAAGGCAGTGCGCACGTAGGCCTTGTCACCCACCATGACGAGATGAACCCGCGGCCCGGTGAAGCGGCGGCCCTGGGAGTCATCAGGATACTTCATCTTCAGGTCGATCAAACCGGCATGCCCATCCTTGAGCCGGGCGACGAGCCGGTTGCAGAGCTTCAGGTGCTCCTCATCGCTGTGGACGTCCTTCACCGCCTTCGTGAATTCCACGCTCACCGCTTTCCAGTCGATTCCCTTTGTTTCAAAGAAATGCCCCGCCTTTTTCGGCAACTCGTCCAGCATGAACGCGACGTCCTTCGCATAGACGTCCGATTTGTCGTCCGCGGCCACAGAAAGTCCGGAAACGGAGAGCGTGGCCATTCCCGCACTCAAGAGTCGACGGAATCCAAGGGTCATTCCCACACGCTGAATGGAGGCGTGCGGATTGGCGAGCCTGTTCAGCGCTGTACGACGACCGGCGTGCCGACGCGCACGGCATCGTAGAAGCGCTTCGCCTGGCGCTTGGGCAGGCGGATGCAACCGCTGGACGCCGGATAACCGGGCAGGCGACCGGCATGCAGTCCGTAGGCACCGCTGAAGCGCAGGAAGTAGGGCATCGGCACCCCCTCGAACTTGGAGCCGGGCGGCCGGCCGCCTTTGCGGACATCGATGTTCTCCTTCACCACCTTGCCATCGCGGACGTAGTTGCCATAGAGCGACGAACGATGGTCGGGATCCTTCTCGACGACCGAGAAGCGGCCCACCGGCGAACGCTTGCCCTCGCGACCGGAAGAAATCGGCGACACGGCGACGAGCTTGCCTTGGTGATAGAGGCGGGCCTTTTGCTCACCGAGGTTTACCACGATGCGGCGTTGGGAGGTGCCTCCCTGATCGGCGAGGGCACCAAGTTCAGGAATGGTCGTGCACTGGGCGAGGAACAACGGAACGGCAAGAGCCGCCCCACGGGCGAAACGGAACAACAGGGTCTTCATGGCTGGCGACCCCCACGTGGTGGCAAGCGAACGGCGGGCCGTCAATCGCGACTAAGATTCCGTGCAAGCTGCACCCGACTCTTGGGCAAATGGCGCATTTCCAACAGTATGCAACACTCCGCCAATCTCACGCTTTCATCACCAAAACCCTCTGATCATCAAGCAGCAGGAGCGAGCGAGGCCGCAGCCGTGATTGCGAGGCACCTGCTCTGCTCCAACAAAGATGACAACCCCACTAAATCATGAAGACGATTGCAACTCTCGTTACCGCCGGCGCGATGGCGCTTGCGAGTACCTCGTGCATGACCACCTACGATGCCGCTGGCCGGCCCGTCCAGTCCGTGGACCCGGGTGCCGCTGCCGCAGGAGCGGTCGCCGCCGGTGCTCTTGGCTATGCCATTGGTCAGAACAATGACCATGATCACTACTATTATGGCGGTCGTGGTTACTATGGTCGAGGCGGCTACTACCGTCACCGCAGCCACTGGCATCACTAACAGATGTACGGA
>Ga0307408_100001490_pt1 | contig 17376 bp, 16 predicted proteins | sample 322Cmetagenome_FD_202116 | JGI IMG/M metagenome (GOLD analysis project Ga0307408, IMG submission 202116) | Maize rhizosphere microbial communities from greenhouse at UC Davis, California, United States - 322HYB-C-3 | ecosystem: Host-associated > Plants > Roots > Rhizosphere > Soil | place...
GTGCTTTCTTCTGCCTGGCTGGGCGATATGAAAAACGGGCTGGCACTCAAGCTCAGCAACAAACTCAGCTTCAACAAAGGATGGCCCAACAATGGACGCCAGCCAGCAGCGGCCGGGCGCAAGTGCAAAGGTGTGACTGCGGACATGGGAGAACGCTCTCGTTTTTTGTTCAGTTGCCTGGAATGACAAGCGAGACAAAAAAAGGGGACAGGCTTCAGGCGATATTTTTGCGCGGCGTCAACGTGACCCAGTAGCGGGTGCGCATCTGCACCTCCAAGGGCAAGCTGGCCGCGAGCAGCGCGAGTATCCGATCGGTATTGTCCAGGCGGAAGCTACCCGTGACCCGCAGCGCTTCCAAAGCACTGTCCCAGCGCAGCACACCCGGTCGATAACGATCCAGCTCACGGAGAAAATCCGCCAGCGGCTGGTTCTGTGCGACCAGCACCCCGTCCCGCCAGCCCAACTGTGCGACGTCGAAAGCACTGACCGGCCCCGCGCCAGACGCTTGCAGATCCACTTGCTGCCCGGCCTCAAGCATCACCGATGGCCCGCGCAGCGGTTGCAGTTGCACCGAGCCGCTGAGCACCGAGGCCTGGCAGGTGCGCTCATCGAGGCGAATGCACGCTTCGCCTCGATTGATGGTGATGACGCCATAAGGTCCCCGGACCGCCAAAGGCGTGGACCCGGCGACCCGGAGGAAGATTTCGCCGCGCAACAGCTCCAGGCGCCGGGCCTTGAGGTCCAGGTCCACGGCGCTGTCGGTGTTCAATTGCAAAGTACTGCCATCGACCAAGGTCCAACGGCGTTGCTCCCCGGTGGCGGTGTGCAAATCGGCGCGCCAGACCTCCAGCGGTAATTCACGACCCAACAGCCAGGCCGTTGGCACCAGGGCGGCGACACCCAGTGCGCGCTTGAGCACGGCGCGGCGGGCCAGCACCGGACGATCGAGAGTGGCCATGCCCAGCGAAAGCGGCACGCTGGCGAATCGTTGGCGCAGTTGCTGGGCCTTCTGCCAAGCGGCTTCGTGCTCGGCGTGGCTGTCGCGCCAGTGTTGCAGGGCGGCGTGGTCGACGCCCTCCTCGCCCGATTCGATCATCGCCAGCCACCGGGCCGCCGCACGGGCCACTTCGCGGGCCTGGGACGTCGGCGCCTGGCGAGTCAAAGCTCCACCAGCAAGCAATGCTCATAAGCCTGGGCCATGTAGCGCTTGACGGTGCGCTCCGACACCTGCAAGCGCTCGGCGATGTCCCGGTAGCCCAGCCCTTCGAGCTGGCTCCACAAAAATGCCCGACGCACCAGGGGCGGCAGGCCAGCGAGCAGTTCATCCAAGGCATGCAGGGTTTCGAGCAACAGCCAACGTTCCTCCGCAGACGGTACGCAGGCTTCGGGCAGGTTCGCCAATGCGTCGAGATAGGCTTGTTCCAGGTTGCGGCGGGTGTAGAAATTGCTCAACAGCCGCTTCCCCACTGTCAGCAGATACGCGCGCGGCTCTTGCAGCTCGGCCAACGGCTGGGCACTGGACAACACGCGCAGGAACGTATCCTGGCGCAGGTCGGCGGCATCCCAGGCGTTGCCCATGCGACGCCGCAACCAACCTTCGAGCCATCCGCCGTGATCGCGGTATAACGCATGCAGGGCGTGCTCCGCCGGCTTTGCTGCATCAAGCATGTGAAGGGGCCCTGGGCAAGAATGACGTGAATGAGACTGATTCTAATTAATATCCACAGTCTATTCCAAGGCTTTAATACAGACTTGTATGAAATTGGCGCCCCGGATCATCAGGGCGCCGCCCATCTCAGTGGCTTGCGTGGAGCGTCTTCGGCACTTCGGGCATGGCTGACGAGTGATGGTTGATGATCTTCCATTGCCCGTCGAGTCGCTCGTAGAGGAAGGTGTAGCGCGCCTGGACTTCGCGCTTGGAACCGTCCGCCTGGGTCAGGGTGAAGGTGTAGACTCCGCTGTCCATCGCCGCGTCTGGCCCCAGATGACGGATTTCCCGGTAATTGATCACGCCCACCGGCTTGCCGGCCAGGAAGTGTGCGAAGTAATCCTGGATCTGTGCCGGTGTGCTGCGCACTTTGTTGGATACTGTCGGTTGCAAGATTGCATCCGGTGCGTAGAGGGCTGTTACTGCGGTGGCGCTGCCGGTTTGCAGCGCGGCGTTCCAGCGGTCGAAAAGCCCGGCAATCTCCCGATCATTCATATTCTGTGGCTGCTCGGCGACCGTGCGATATACGAACGGCACGGTTTCCACGGCGTGGGCAAACGGCGCAGCCAGCAGGAAAAAAGCGGCCATGGCGCAGATTTTCATTTTCATCGTTGCGTTCCTTTGGGTTTCAATGGCCCCACTTTGCCGACCCGCACGGCGTTCGCCATCGGCCAACCGGTGCCGATCGCCTATGCCATTCGGCAGATAGTCCCGGTGCCGATCACAAGGTCTAATGCAGCCAATCATTCCCGGGGCCGGTGCCCTTCCACGCTGGAGTTACCCCATGCAAAGCCCTCCCCACGACCCAGGCAGCGCCCTGGCGATGCGCAGCCAATATCGCCAGTCGCAAAGCCGCGCGGCACGCCTGGGGCTTTTGCTGGGCACCGGCCATGAGCTGACCCGGCTGCCGCTGGCGCAGATGCGCCAGCGCGCGCTGCAACGGGCGTGCGCATTCGTCGCCATGGACCATGGCCTGTTGCTGGAGTGGGCGCCGGATGCACCGTTGCAGATCGTCGCCAGCCACGGCAGTGGCGACGGACTCGACGTGCTCGCCAGCCTGGCCCAGCCGCCCTCGCCCGGCCCGCAATGGCTCGATTGCGCGGACGCCGCGCTGGCGCAGGTCTTGCGGATTCCCCTGCGGGGCGCCGACGGGGTCGTCTTTGGTGCCCTGCTACTGGGCAACAGCGTGGCCCTCGGCGCCCCGGACAACGAGGACATCGAATCCCTGCAATTGTTGGCGACGCTGCTGGCCGCGCATTTGGAGAACAGCCGACTGCTGCAAACTCTCCAGGCCCGCGAGCGCACCATGTCCGAGCTGGTCCATCGGCTGTTCAGCGCCCAGGAAGACGAACGCAAGCGCGTGGCGTATGACCTGCACGACGGCCTGGCACAAAACCTCGCCGGATTGCATCAGCGCCTGCAAGGGTTTGCCGGTCGCTGCCCGTCCCTGCCGACGGCGCTGGATGACGAACTGCAAGCCATCCTCGCCCTGGCCCAGGATTGCGTGGGCGAAGGCCGTCAGCTCATCGGCGGCTTGCGGCCGCATGTACTGGATGATTTCGGCTTGCACAAGGCCGTCGACAAGGAAGCCGATCGCCTGCGCGACGTCGGCCTTGCGGTGGAATGGGTCGAGCACAGCGTCGCGCGCCTGCCGGGCAATATCGAGATAGCCCTGTTCCGCATTGCCCAGGAAGGCATCAACAATATTCTCAAGCATGCCCGGGCCAGTCGGGTGTCCCTGGGATTGGCGATGCGTGACGGCCGGGTGGCGTTGCGGGTCGAGGACGATGGCCGAGGATTTGCCCTGCAACCGCCCATCGAAACCCAAGGTGCCGGCCACCTGGGGCTTGCCGCGATGCAGGAACGCGCCAGTCTGCTGGGCGGCAGCCTGAGCTGTAGCAGTGAACCCGACGGCGGCACGCGCCTGTTGGCCAGCGTGCCCCTGCCAGCCCACGGAGTGCATGCATGAACCGTCCCTTGCGCCTGCTGCTGGCCGACGATCACGAAGTCACCCGTGCAGGGTTCATTTCCATGCTGGCTGGAACCGAGGGGTTCGAAGTCGTGGGGCAAGCCCGCGACGGCCAAGAGGCGCTGGATATGTGCGAGCGACTGCAACCGGACATCGCCATTCTCGATATCCGCATGCCGGTGCTCAACGGCCTCGGCGCCGCGCGCATCCTGCAACAGCGTCAGCCACAGGTCAAAGTCATGATTTTCACCATGGACGACAGCCCCGACCACCTCGAAGCCGCCATCGGCGCGGGCGCGGTCGGTTATCTGCTCAAGGACGCCAGCCGCGCCGAAGTGCTCGATGCGCTCACTCGCGTCGCCCGGGGCGAAGAAGCCTTGAACAGTTCGGTCAGCGCCCGCCTGTTGCGACGCATGACCGAACGTGGCGCCAACGGAGCCTTGCAAGCGCAAGCCCTGACAACCCGCGAACGCCAGGTGCTCGGCCTGGTGGCCAGCGGCTTCAGCAACCGTGAGATCGGCGAAAAACTCGGCATTGCCCCTGGCACCGCGAAAGCCCATGTGGAGCGGGTCATCGGCAAGCTTGGCGCCGCCGACCGGACCCAGGCCGCCGTGCGCGGTGTCGCCCTGGGCCTCGTCGCCCAACCGTCAGGACAATGACCATGAGATTTCTCGCAGCCCGTCGTTGGGCCAACCTGCCATTGAGGGGCAAGGCGCTGGTGGTGATTTCCCTTCCCTTGGTGATCCTGCTGCTGTCGCTGGTGCTGATCTACATCACCGAACGCCAGACCGCCCGCGCCGAGGAAGACGTTCGCCGGGTCCTGCTGGTGCAAGGCGACATCCAGGCCGTGCACACCTTGCTGGCCGAGGCGGCGGCGAGCGTGCGCGGTTACCTGCTGACCCGGCGCGAAGACTTCCTGCCCGGCTACGAACAGGCAACGCCGAAGATCCAAGCCGCGTTGCAGCGGCTGGATCACAATATCCGCGACGCCAGGATGCGCGAGCACCTGAAGACCATCACCCCGCTGATCACCGAAAAGCTCGCCGGGCTGCTCGCCTTGCGCACCGGCAAGGGCGACGACACCGCGGGCATTACCGCGATCCTGATCGAAAACAAACAGGTCCTCGACGTGTTGCGCGAACAGATCAGCGCCATGCGCATACGCGAGGACGCCCTGCTCGCCGAGCGCAGCGCCGCCGCCTCGGCCACGCGCATGCGCCTGTTGTTCGCCACGCTGCTGGCGGCGGTGTGCGGGTTGTTCGGCGCCGTCGTCGCGGTGCTGTTCCTGTCCAAGGGCATCGTCGCCCGGGTCCAGAAGGTGCAAGGCAACGCCCAACGCCTGGCGCTGGGCCAACCGCTGCTGCCACAACCGCCGGAGCGGGACGAAATCGGCCAATTGGGCACCCGCCTGGTGGAGGCCGGGCAATTGCTCGCCGAGCGTGAGCGCGCCTTGCGCGATAACGAAGAACGCCTGCGGCTGATCATCGATGGCGTGAAGGACTACGGGATCTTCGCCCTGGACGCCCAAGGCCACGTCATCACCTGGAACGCCGGCGCCGAGCGGATCAAGGGCTATACCGAACAGGAAGTGCTCGGCCGGCATTTCTCGCTGTTCTACCTGGCCGAAGAATGCCCGGCGCACCCGGACATGGCCTTGCGCGAGGCCACCCGCGACGGCCATTACATGGAAGAAGGCTGGCGTTGCCGCAAGGACGGCAGCCGCTTCTGGGCCAGCGTGGTGATCACCACGCAGTACGACAGCACCGGCGCCTTGCGCGGCTTCTCCAAGATCACCCGCGACATCACCGACCGGCGTGCCGCCGAGATCGCCCTGCGCAAGGCCCGTGAAGAAGCAGAAAGTGCCAGTCGGGCCAAGAGTGAATTCCTGTCGCGCATGAGCCATGAACTGCGCACGCCGTTGAACTCGATCCTGGGCTTCGCCCAACTGCTGGACATGGATTCCGTTGCCGGCCAGCGGCCCCACGTCAGTCATATCCTGCGTGCCGGGCAGCACTTGCTGGCGTTGATCAATGAAGTGCTCGACATCGCCCGGATCGAGGCCGGCCGCCTGCCGCTGAACATCGAACCCATCGCCCTGCCCGCCGTGCTCCACGAAGCCTTGACGCTGGTCTCGCCGATGGCGGCCGACGCCGGGATTCACCTGGCAGAGTTGCCTTCGCTACCCGATGGCAGCGGCGTGCTTGCCGATCGCCAGCGCCTGGTCCAGGTGCTGCTCAACCTGCTTTCCAACGCAATCAAGTACAACCAGCCGGGCGGCGAGGTGCGCATCGAGGTCGTTATCGAAGGCCCGAACGTCAGCATAGCCATCAGCGACACCGGGCATGGCATCGCCCCCGAACGGTTGGATCAGTTGTTCAAACCGTTCGAACGCCTGGGCGCGGATCCCCAGGTAGAAGGCACCGGCCTCGGGCTGTCCTTGAGCAAAAGCCTGCTGGAAATGATGCAAGGCGGCCTGCGCGTGCGCAGCGATCCGGGCCAAGGCTGCTGCTTCACCCTGCAACTGCCCTGCGCCCATGTATCCGGCTCTCACCTGCCCCCCATGGTTGCGCTGGAAGTGACGCGCCCGCGCACCGAGTTTGACGGCAAGGTCCTGTGCATCGAAGACAACCTGTCGAGCCTGGCCCTGATCGAAACCTTGATGCAGCGCCGTCCGGGCATCCAGTTGCTATCGAGCATGCAAGGCCAGATGGGCCTCGACCTGGCCCGCCAGCATGCGCCGCAACTGATCCTGCTGGACGTGACATTGCCTGACCTGGAAGGCCTGGAAGTCCTGCGCCGCCTGCGCCAATCCCCGGCGACCGCATCCACGCCGGTGCTGATGATCACCGCCGACGCCAGCGACCTGACCCACCGCGCCTTGCACGACGCAGGGGCGACGGCGATCCTGACCAAACCCATTCATATCCAGGCCTTTCTCGGCCATCTCGAACGTTATCTACCGGAGTCCGCATGAATCGCGATTTGCGCATCCTGATCATTGACGATCAGCGCCCCAACCTCGATCTGATGGAGCAGTTGCTGGCCCGCGAGGGGTTGCACAATGTGCTGAGCAGCACCGAACCGTTGCGCACCCTCGACCTGTTCAACAGTTTCGAGCCGGACCTGGTCATCCTCGACCTGCACATGCCCGCATTCGACGGCTTCGCCGTGCTGGAGCAACTCAACCGGCGGATCCCGGCCAATGACTATTTGCCGATCCTGGTGCTGACCGCCGACGCCACCCGCGACACTCGCTTGCGCGCGTTGGCGCTAGGCGCGCGGGACTTCATCAGCAAGCCCCTCGATGCGCTGGAAACCATGCTGCGCGTGTGGAACCTGCTGGAAACCCGGGCCCTTTATAAATCGTTGCGCACCTTGATCCCCGCCCAACAAATCGAACTGTTGCGCCAGCACCGGCCCAGCGCCGATGCGCGCCAGACCGAGAACCCTTGAGCAAGCGTTGGACCATAGCCTGCGCTACGTCTAGCCGTTCTATTTGATTCGGTAGTGAAACGTATTTTTCACCGCCGGTACCGTGACCGCCCTGCCATCGACGATTCGCGGCTGATAGCGGAATGTCTGGGCGGCCGCCAGGGACGGCCGGATGAACAACGGGTGGCAGCCATCAAGCACCTTCGGATTTTCGATCCTCCCCTCCGGCGTCACGCTGTATTCCACCGTGCAATCGCCTTCCAGCCCTTTATCCAGCGCACGTTGCGGGTAGTCCGGCGCTTCTTTGCTCAAGGGCTGATAGCTGCGGCTGTCAGCGGCCGAACGCGCCTGTTCTGCACGGCGTTGCTCGGCCAGCGCTTCGGCCTGTTGGGCCTGGCGTTGTTGCTGGGCAACCTGCTGGTCGGCTTCGTGCCGACGGCGTTCGCTTTCCTGGCGCTGCCGTTGTTCATCGGCCTGTTGCTCGCGCTTGCGTTCCTCGACCCGTTTACGAGCCACGGCTGCCTGCTCCAGCTGCTTTGCTTGAAGCTGCGGATCAGGCTTTGTCTCGACCGGCTTGGGGCGTGGCGCGTCGACCGGCGGCACAGGCGCTTCGATCGGCTGAGGTGCGACAGCCGCTACGGGCGTCGGTGCGGGCGCTTGGGGAACCGGCGCCAGGGGCAGAATGACCAACTGTGTACGCAATACCCGTGGCGCCTCGACGGGCGGTTCCTCCACCGACCAGCCCGCCACGAGCAATACGACAACGACGACGTGCAACGCCACGGCACCGCCCGCTGCCAAGCCATTTCTCCAGAAGCCCTCGCGCCCCAGCGCCGGCCAACCCATGGACGAACCGTGCATGATCGTCGCTGTCATCGTTCAGCCTCGGTGACCAGTCCCAGGTTGCTCACCCCGCCTTGCTGCAGAGCAGCCATGGCGGCAACGACCCGGGCGTAATCGGCGTGCCCGTCGGCCCGGATGTAGACCTGGGTATCGCGGTGCTCGGCGACGACCTGCGCCACCTTCACACGCAGTTGCTCCAGGTCCACCGCGCTGTCGGTCTGGTGTCGAGTGTCCAGCTCACCGCCAAGGTTCCAGTAGTAGCCGCCCTCGGCTTTCACCGACAACGTCAGGATTCGCTGGCGGCTGTCGTTGGCCAACGCTTCGCTCGCGACCTTGGGCAGCTCGATCTTCACGCCTTGGGTCAGCATCGGCGCAGTAACCATGAAGATCACCAGCAGCACCAGCATGACGTCGATATAAGGCACCACATTCATTTCAGCCTTGGGCCCGTGCTTGCGTTGTGGCTTGACTAACATCTGCCCTCTCCCTTTACGCGGCCGTCGCCAGGTTCACTGAGGCGCCGTGCAGCTTGTGATGCAAGCGCGCCTGCAATTCGTTGCCAAAGGCGTAATAACGGGTCAGCAGCGTCTGCCCGCGCGCAGCCAGTCGGTTATAGGCAACCACTGCGGGAATCGCGGCAAACAGGCCGATGGCCGTGGCGATCAAGGCTTCGGCGATGCCCGGTGCCACAGTGGAAAGGCTGGCCTGTTGCACCTGGGACAATCCCAGGAAGGCGTTCATGATTCCCCAGACAGTGCCGAACAAGCCGATATAAGGGCTGACCGAGCCAACGGTGGCCAGGAACTGCAGGCCTTTTTCCAGTTGGATCTCCTGTTCGCTGATCGCCACATGCAGCGTGCGTTCGACACCTTCGAGCACCACGGCGGGATTGCCCGAAGGCAGGTTCAGCTGGGTAAACGCATGGTAACCGGCGTGGAAAACCGGCAACACACCGCCATCCTCTCCACGCGCCTGGGCGGTCTCGCGGTACAGCGGCAGCAGATCGGCGCTGCTGCGAAAGCGCTGGAGGAAGCCGTTGAATTGGCGCTCGCTGCGCTGTAGCACGGTGCTGCGCTGGATGATCAGGTACCAGCTCAGCAGCGAGGCCAATAACAGTGTGAGCATGACCGCCTTGACCAGCAGGCTGGCGTCGCTGATCAAGCCCCAGATCGTCATGTGTTCCAGTGTGGCTTGCATGGGTTGAACTCCTGTCGGGCTGCTATTGCATGAAATGTTCGTGACCGGTTGATGACGGTGCCTTTCAAGGCAGGCTCAGCGCTTTGGCCACGTCGGCCCAAGGCACGAACTTGAAGTTCTGGGCTTGCTCGGGCATGCGCTTGCGCCCGTCCTGAACGACCAGCATGCCTCGGCTCCATGAACCACCAAGATTGGCGGAAACCACTTCCAGGCCGTCGGTTTCCGAAGCACCGTCGATTTTCGCCGCAGCGTTCAGCCCGACCCTGAAGGCACCGCGCACGGCATAGGGCGGCTGGGCATCGAGCACCACGTAGCTGTCGTTGCCCTGGCTGGAGATCACCAGGTAGCCGTGACCGACGGCTTGGTACAGGGCGATGCCCTCGACGTCGGCGTGCAGTTGCGCACCGACCTTGATCACGCTGTCCAGGGTTGCCGGTTGGTCGGCACGGGCATCGAGGGTCCAGACGCCGACATCTTCCTCGCCGAGGAACAACCGTTGGCGCTGGTCGTCGGCCACGCAGCCTTCGGGCTGGCTGTCGACACTGAACTGGCGCATCAACTCGCCCTTGATCGAGCCGTCCGCGGCGTGCAAACGGTATTGCAGGTATTGCCCATCCTTGCCATTGGCGAAGGCATACAACTCGCCGCTGTCGGGCTGGAACAGGCAGATCCCGTAGATTTCCTTGAGCGGCGTCGGGATCTCGCCGGCTTCGCGCAACTCACCGCTGGCGCGATCGATGCTGAACAGGCTCAGGCTGTTGCGGTCACGGTTGCTGGCGACGGCCAGGTCGACAGTCTGCGAACCCAACTTGAAACCGCCGCGCACATCGACATTGTTGAGGCGCCCCACCGGCAACTCTTGCAGCAACTTGCCTTGCAGGTCATAAGCCAGCAGGCCTTGCTTCTTGTTGGTGCCCAACACCCGGCTCATGGCCGGTGTGGTCGGGTGTACCCAGATGGCCGGGTCATCCGCCGCATCACCTTGGCGGGCAACCGGCTCGCTCTGGGCGATGGCGGCTACGTTGGGCAACCTCGGCGCCAATGGCATCGGTGTGGGCTGCCAATCGATTTCGCCTTGGTAGAGACGGCCATTGTCATCGTCACGCAGCAACAGTTGGGCGCCGGTTCTTGTCAGGCGCACGGCGAGGCTTTCCGGCTCCTTCAGGCCCGGTAGCGGTAGACCGGCCTTGGAAATCCATGCACGGCCTTGCTGTTGAAACAAGTGCAGTTGTGCCGTTTGCGGGTCCAAGCCGAACAGTCCCCCAGGCAGCACAGCCATGGCGCCGGCCACTTGCCGGATGTCACCGAACGGTGCCCGCATCGCCACGGGCACGCGCACGGACTCTGCCTCGGAGGATGCCGGGTAAGCCCACCAGCCCACCCGCTCTTCATTGACAAACAATTGGTTGGCGTCGTCCTGTACCTGGCACGTCGTGGCATCCGGCGGCAGCGGCAGGCCGCGCACCCGTTGCGCGGCCTCGCTGAGCCGTTCGCCATGGCCTACCAGCCATTGCTCGCCCCGACCCTCTTCACCCACCAGGAACACAAACAGATTGCTAGCCTCGTCGCGGTACAGGCACAACCCGTTCACCGGAAAATCCCGCGTCGGCAGATACAACGGTGTGCCCCATCGGTGCTTCTGCGGGTCGAGGCTGACCAGTAACGCTTGCTGGCGGCGGCTGTCGAGGCTGGCCACCAACACGTTTGCACCAAGGGTGCGGGTATCCAGGCTGTCGAACGCGCCGTTGAGGCGGGTCAGTTCGCGCCCTCGATCATCGAGCAGCAGCACCCCATCGCGCCCGGCCAATAACCGCGCGGTCGCGGCCTCGCCGGGCACGAACGCCACGGCGTTCGCTGACAGGTCCTGGGCCCAGGGTTGCAGCTTCAGGCTCGGAGCGGCCTGTGCGTGGCCGGCAAGCAGGCAGGCGATCAACGCCAACAGGTAATGCTTGGGTAAAGACAGCTTTGTATTCAACGAAAAAATCCTTGTCATTGAGCCGAACTTGAATCGCTCGCCACAGGGGATCGGGTTTATTCAGAAATGGGTAAAGGTCAGCCCCAGCTTGTAGGTCGGGCCGTATTCCTCGTATTGGCCGTTGTAGGAGCGGTGGCCGGTGTAGACGAAATACGGCTCGTCTGTGAGGTTCTGGGCTTCCAGGCTGACCTGCAGGTTCTTGGTCAGCGAATAGCGGGCGCTGAAGTCGACGAAGGTCTGGGCGTCGACATACAAGTCATGGTCGCGGTCGCTGATGGAAGCCAGCTCATACAGGTAGGCCGATTTGTAGTTGGCCGACAGGCGCAGGCTGAGCGTGTCGTTTTCCCAACCCAACATGAGGTTGCCGACCGTATCCGATTGGTTTGGCAGGTCGATGCTGCGCTTGCGCTGGGTGCCGCTGGCCTGGTCGAACCCGTCGATTTGCGCATCGGATCGACTGAACGTCGCGTTGCCGCCCAGCAACAGGCCGTTCCATGGCGCTGGCAGCCAATCGAATTTCTGCGAGTAAGCCAGTTCCAGGCCATAGAGCTTGGCGCTGTCGCCGTTGGCGAAGCTGTGGGCTTCGGCGAAATCGGTCCAGGCGCCGGTGCCGGCCAGGTCAGTGTTGTAGACGAAGTTCTGGATGTCCTTATAGAACACGAACGCCGAGACGGTGCCGGCGCGGCCAATGAAATGTTCGATGCCCAGGTCCAGGTTGCTCGACTCCAGCGGCTTGAGGTCCGGGTTGCCGAATGTAGCCTCGTCATCGTCGATGACAAATCCAGGCGCCAGTTGACCGAAGGTTGGCCGCACGACGGACTTGGTCCAGGCCGCGCGTACCTGGGTGTTTTTGTCCAGTTGATACCGCGCGTGCAGGCCTGGCAGCCAATGGTGATATTGGCGCTGGGTTTCAGTGTCGGTGAAGACCCCGTCGGTGGCGCCCGTGCCCTTGGCCTCGAACTGGGTGCCCTCGTAGCGCATGCCGGCGATGAAGCGCCAATCGTCGATGTCGACGGTGTTCATCAGGTAGGCGGCGTTGATGTCTTCGCTCATCTGGAAGTCGTTGACCCGCGATTCCTGCTCGTCGAAGAAAGCGTCGCGGTCGAGGCCTCCCAGCAATCGCTTGATGGCATCGGCGCTGATGCCTGGGCCGAACCGGCCGAGACGGTAGTCGACGTTGCCCTTCTGGAACTGACCCAGGTTGAGCTGCTCGTCGGTGAAGCCCAGGTCATCGAGATCCTCGTAGACCCAGGCGTCGAGATCGTTGTCCTTGTCGCGTCGGCTGATCTTGCCGCCGAACTTCACCTGGGAGGCGTAGCCTTTCAAATCGTAATCGCGGGCCAGATCCAGGCGCAGATTCTTCTCGGTGTCGGTGGTTTTCTGTTGCTCCCACTCCACTTTGTCGAGTCTGAAATTGGCCGGATCGTAGAAGCCTGGGCCGACGATCGGCCGCGGCTTGTCGCTGTCGTAGAAGCCGCCGTCAAAACCATCGATGCTCTTGAACGTGGCACCGGCAATGTGGCCGGGGCTGTCCTCGCTGGACTCGCTGTAGCCAGCCTGGCCGCTCAGAGTCCAGAGACCGAACAGGCGCTCGCCGCCGAGGACGTAGGATTGGATTTCCTGGGTCTCTTCACGCTGCTTGAGTTTGCGTTCGCCCTCGGCGGGCCCGATCTCGCCCGGCGCTTGCGGGTCGTCGAAAGCAATACTGGCGGCGTTGCGGGTTTCGGTGTCCTTGTAGCGGCTGTAAAGCGTGCGCAAGTAATAGCTGCTGAAATCGTCGGGCTTGTAGTCGAAGTTCAGGCCGCCACCGGCGCGCTCGCGGCGGATGTCGTAGTCGCGCTGCTCGAACTCTTCGAGCCGTGAGCCTTGCTCGAAGTCCCAGGCACCACCGGTTTCGACGTTGTCGGAACCGAAGTCACGCTTCTGCCAACTCAGCGCGGCAGCGACGCCGAAATTGTCGATGCCGTCGCCCAGGCTGAAACGATCGCTGATGGCGCCGGAAAATTTCGGGCTGGTCTGGGCGGTGTTCTTGTCGTAGCTGGCTTCGCTGCTACCGGTGTAGAACAGCCCCTCATGATCGAAAGCCGAGAGGCTCTTGACGTCCACCGTTCCGCCCAGTGAGTTGGCGTCCATGTCCGGCGTCAGGGTCTTGATCACCGACAGCGACTGCACCAGTTCCGAGGGCAGCACGTCGAGGGCGACCGCGCGACGCTCGCTCTCCGGAGCCGGCACCAGCGTACCGTTGATGGTCACGCTGTTGAGGTCCGGCCCCAGGCCGCGCACGCTGACGAAGCGGCCTTCGCCCTGGTCGCGTTCGACGCTGATGCCCGGCAGGCGCTGCACCGCTTCGGCGACGTTCTCATCCGGCAACTGCGCCACGCCGTCGGCATGCACCACACTCTTGATGCTGTCGGCGCTGCGTTGCTCCTTGAGGGCCTGATCGATACTGGCGGCCTGGCCGACCACCTCGACGTGCTCGGTGGCCGATGGCTCGGCAGCGCTCAAGCGCTCGCTGGCCACAGCCAGGGCCAAGGCGGTAAACGTAAAACCGACGAGCCCGGCGGTGCTGGTACGGTGCTGCATGGTGGTCCTCCCCCAGGAATCCGAGAATCCGCCAGGCAATGGCCCGGCAACTGGGAGGGCACGCTAGGGGTGGGGAATGACGGTTCTGTGACAGGGCTTGGCCGTGGACGCCTGGATCGGCCGTTTTGAGCCGCTGAGCGGAACACAATGAGCTGATGTGACTGCACATTTTTGTGGCGAGGGGATTTATCCCCGCTGGGCGCGGAGCGCCCCATCCAAATTGCCTGACACCGTGGAGTCTGGTTTCGGGGGCGCTTCGCACCCCAACGGGGATAAATCCCCTCGCCACAATGAGATCGGTGATAAATAAAAGTCTAACAACCAGTGAGCTGATTTGACCTCTCTCATCACTCGGTACGCCGTCACCGCCCTGTCACATTCATCTGCTGTGCTGGGCCGCATTCCGCTTCTGGCAAAGGATTCCGGCCATGTTTTCCATGCTCCGCCCGCATCGCCTCAAACTCGCCCTGCTACTGCTGGTGGCCAACCTCGGGCTGATCCTGCACCTGGCCAACGGTTCGATCAAACCTGTGGAGCAGTGGATCTGGCTGGACATTCTCGGCGAAGGTGGCTCCGCGCTGCTGGCGTTGGTGTGGCTGGGCCTGGTCCTGAAAAGCCGTCCCGCCGGGCGGGTGACCAATTACCTGGTCCTGGGCCTGGGCTGCATTTTCTTTTCCTGGTGGATCGACAGTCTCGACGAGTTCATCCACCTGCCCGACACAATCAGCTGGGACCATTGGCTCGAATCGGGACCGATGCCGGTGGGCATGATCCTGCTGACACTGGGCATTTACCATTGGCACCGCGAGCAACTGGCAATCAACGGGCAGATGGAGAAGCGCGAGCGGCTGTTCCGCGAACACCGGTTGTTCGACAAACTCACGCCTTTGGGCGGCGCGGATTATCTCAAGCATGAGCTGACCGCCAGCCTCGAGGACAGCCGGCGCAGGCAGCAGCCCCTCTCGCTCTTGGCCTTGGACCTCGACAACTTCGGCGCCATCAACCAGCGTTTCGGCCACGGCGAAGGCGACGCCGTGCTGCAAGCGGTCAGTCAATTGCTAGTGATGAATCTGCGTCGCCAGGACCTGCTCTGCCGCCTTGCGGGTGACCGCTTCGTGGTGTTGCTGCCCGACACGGGTGAAAGCCAGGCCCGGCGTCAGGCCCAGGAGTTGGAACTAGCGGTTGGCAGCCTGGCCCACAAGACCCGGCAACACGGCGAGCGCTTGCAGCTGGCGGCCAGTACGGCGGTGGTGATGGCGTTCGACGAATCCCCTGAGGCCTTGCTCAAACGGCTGAACCTGACGCTGGCCCAAACCCGCCACACGCTGGCGAAAAGCGCCTGAGGCCGGCCGATGACGCTTAAAACCCATTGGTGCGAATCCGATAGCCGCTTCATTGCGGGTCACTATCAACCGGCGGCGCTGATCGACCTGGCCCTGTCCCGGGACATCGACAGTCATCGCCTGCTGCGCGGCACCGGCCTGTTCCACGACGATATCCTCGCAGGCCGAAGCCGCATCAGCCCGCAACAGTTTCTCGGCCTGATCGATAACAGCCGCCGGCTGCTGGATGCCAACGACAGCAGCTTTCTGTTCGGCCAGCGACTCTTGCCCGGCCACTACGGACCGGCCAGCCATGCCCTGCGTCACGCCCAGAATCTGCATCAGGCATTGGAAACGTTGATCGACTATCAATTGCTGCTCAGCCCGTTGGCCGCGCCTCGCTTGCTGCTGGATGAGCATTACGCGTACATCCACTGGCTGGATAGCTGCGGGGCCAATGAGCAATGGCGCTTCGTGCTGGAAGCCAGCATGACGTCAATGGTGGCGATGAGTGCCTGGCTCAGCGGCGAGCGCTTGCCCTGGCAATGCAGCTTTCGCCACGACGAACCGCGTTACGTTGAACAATATTGGGTGCACTTGGGCGAGCACAGCCAGTTCAACCGACCGCTGGATATGATGCGCCTGCCCCGCCATTGCCTGGCCCAACCCTGGTCCAACACCTCGGCGACCGCAGGCCAAGTCGCGCGGATAGAAGCCCGGGAACAGCTCGACCAGTTGGGTTTCGCCTCGAGTTTCCTCGATTGCCTCTACGATTATCTGCATGCCCACGTGCAACAGACGCCGAGCCTGGAACAGACCGCACAGGCCTTCGCCATGAGCCCGGCAACCCTCAAGCGCAAACTGCACAAGCACCACACCGGATTCCAGCAACAGGTAGACCGGGTGCACACGCATGTGGCGCTGTACCTGTATCAGGTCAAGGGGTTCAGCAACGAAGAAGTGGCGCAGTACCTGAGCTTCAACGACACGGCGAACTTTCGCCGGTCATTCAAGCGTTGGACCGGCAGTACACCGAAGCTGATCCGGCAGTTGCTGGCGTTGGGATAGAACCTGGCGACCCTCTGATGGCGATGGGTGACTGTGGCGAGGGAGCTTGCTCCAACTGGACCGCGCAACAGGCCCAGAAACCTGCGGTCGCTGCGCAACCGAGCGGGAGCAAGCTCCCTCGCCACAAGAGCGCCGCAGGGGCTCAATGCCCGCGAATGTAGTGCTCCAACTGTCGGATCAGGTCCGCTTGCTCGACGAGTGATTCCTTTACCAGGTCGCCAATGGACAACAGGCCCATCAACTGTCCATTGTCCAGCACCGGTAAATGTCGCAAATGGCTGTCGGTCATGACTTCCATGCAGCGGTCGATGCTCTGCTGGCTATCGGCGGTGATCACCGGCGTGCTCATGATGGTGCGCACCGTGGTGCCCACGGATGAGCGACCCTTGAGCACCATTTTGCGGGCATAGTCCCGTTCGCTGAACACCCCCACCACCTGCCCGTCTTCGATTACCGGCAGTGCACCGACATTTTTCTCGGCCATGATCTGCAACGCTTCGAGCACGGTCTGCTCCGGCGCGATGCTATGGACCTGCTGGTTCTGCACGCTCTTGAGTCTTACCAGTTGGGCGGCGGTTTTCATTGCTAATCCTCAATCTCAAACCAAAGTGATCGCTGTCGTGGCGAGGGAGCTTGCTCCCGCTCGGTTGCGCAGCGACCGCAAGATTTTAGGACCGCTGCGCGGTCCAGCGGGAGCAAGCTCCCTCGCCACAAAAGCACCACTAAGGCGGCCGTAGCACGGATCAATCCTCGCCAATCTCCACCACATCCCCATTCAAGCGCACCGGCCAGACCCGCAGGCGCTGTTCCGGGTATTCCAGGCAATGGCCGTCTTCCAGGCGGAAATGCTGCTTGTACATCGGCGAGGCAATCACCCATTCGCCCTTGATGTTGCCCAGCAAGCCGCGACCGATGACGTTGGCGCCAGACTTCGGGTCGCGGTTGTCGATGGCGTACAGCGGCTTGTCTGCATGTTCCGGCAGGTAGAGCAGCGCCACTTGGCTGCCATCGTGCCAGGCGACTACGCCGGAGTTCGGCACCAGGTCCTCGCGACTGCACAGGGCGCGCCATTGCTGGGGTTGTTGCGCAGCTTCACGGGTGGAAATACGAACGACGTTTGACTGGCTCATCAGAGCACCTCCTCGGTGACGGGAATCAGATGGAGTTCATGGGCATGCACTGGCCGGCGCTGGCCGCGTTCGCGGACGAAGTGGACGTCCGGATCGCCGCGCTTGTCGTTGACGAAGGTGCGGAAGCGCTTGAGTTTTTCCGGGTCCTT
>Ga0307408_100001491_pt1 | contig 17368 bp, 17 predicted proteins | sample 322Cmetagenome_FD_202116 | JGI IMG/M metagenome (GOLD analysis project Ga0307408, IMG submission 202116) | Maize rhizosphere microbial communities from greenhouse at UC Davis, California, United States - 322HYB-C-3 | ecosystem: Host-associated > Plants > Roots > Rhizosphere > Soil | place...
GACCCGATTGAGCGGCGTGCCGACGCTCGGCTCCACTGCGTGGCCGGTCACCCTCGCTGGGTCGCTCATGCCGACACCTCCGTGAGCGCGCGCACCAGCGTGCGCCTGGCCAGCTCCACCTTGAACACATTGTCCCGGCGAGGCGCCGCTCCGCGAAGCGCGGCCTCGGCTGCGGCACGGAACGCCGCGGGAGTAGCTCGTTGGCCGATGAGGGCACGTTCCGCCGCGGTCGATCGCCAGGGCTTCGTGGCCACACCGCCTAACGCGATACGGGCGGCGCGAATGGATCCATGCGCGATGTCCAGCGCGACCGCCGCCGACGCCAGCGCGAAGGCATAGCTCGCACGATCGCGAATCTTCAGGTAAAGCGAACGGCGCGCGAACGGCAGGGGAGGAAGGTCGATCGAGGTGATGACCTCGCCCCGATGCAGCACGGTCTCGCGTTCAGGATGAGTTCCAGGCAACAGATGGAGGTTCGCGATCGGGATCGTCCGCTCCGCGCTGGACTGCGCTCCGGGCCCGCGGACGCGGACGCTGGCACCGAGTGCCACGAGCGCAACCGCCGGGTCCGACGGATGCGTGGCGATGCAGTGTTCACTCGTGCCGAGGATCGCGTGGTTGCGATTGAAACCTTGCATCGCGGAGCACCCCGATCCCGGCTCTCGCTTGTTGCACGGTGTGGCCGTGTCGCGGAAATAGGGACACCGCGTCCGCTGAAGAAGATTGCCGGCCATCGACGCCATGTTGCGGATCTGGCCCGAGGCCGCGAGCAGCAGCGCCTGACTCAACACCGGATAGCCTTCCTTCACGTGCGCGGTCCACGCGACGTCGCTCATCCGCGCGAGTGCGCCGATGCGCAGCCCGCCGTTCGGCAACTCGCTCACGGTTCCGAGCGACGGATCACGGTCGCCGAGTGGATTGAGATCGATGAGATGCTCGGGGGTTTCGACCTCGAGCTTCATGAGGTCCACCAGCGTCGTGCCGCCGGCGATGAATCGCGTGCCGGCCCGCGCGCCGGCCCGCGTGGCCTCGTCGAGCGAGGCGGGCGCCGCATAGTCGAACGGCTTCATCGGCGGCCTTCCTGCGTGGTCGGGCTTTTCCGGACAGTCTGGATCGCCGCGACGATCCCCGGATACGCGCCGCACCGACAGATGTTGCCGCTCATCGCTTCGCGCACGTCGTCATCCGCCGGGCCCCACGGTTCGCTTACCATGGCGGCCGCCGACATGATCTGCCCCGACGTACAGTAGCCGCACTGGAAGCCGTCGTGGTCGATGAACGCCTGCTGCATCGGGTGCAGCGCATCACCGGAAGCGCCGACGCTGGCCGCGAGCCCCTCGATCGTCGTGATCTCCTTGCCCTGCTGCATCACCGCGAATGTGAGACAGGAGAGGATACGGCGGCCGTTGATGTGCACGGTGCACGCACCGCACTGCCCGTGATCGCAGCCCTTCTTTGGTCCGGTAATGCCGGCGTACTCCCGAAGCGCGTCGAGCAACGTGACGCGCGGCTCGAGATCGAGCGACAGCTCGCGGCCGTTGACGCGGAGCTTCACCGCCTCACCCGAGCCGAACGTCGTCGCGGGACGTGTGTGCGCAACGGGTTCGGCGCGCGCGACGCGACGCGTGAGCGCAATGGCGAACGTCGCTGCGACCATGGTGGCGACGAACTGTCGACGCGACCAACCGATCGACTGGTGGTCTACCGCTATCGGCAGGCTCGCACCCAGCGCCTCGGCCACCTCGTTAGGTGATGGTGGTGCGTCTCCGACGGTGTGGCGCCAGCTCACTCGACCAGCGCCGTCGATCACGAACACCGCCGCGCCACCGGCCACACCGTATCGCTCGGCGATGGGGCCGGGGTCGAGACACGCGGCCGGAAAGTCGAGCGTCGCATCGTCGAACGACAGCGCCTGCCACCCGTTGGATCGGGCGACGCTGAGCAGCCGCGCGCCGGCGCTCGGCTCGGCGCTGACGACGAGGCGATTGTACACCCGAATGCACTCGGCCCACGACGGGTCCCAGTGCGACGGATGGAACGCGAGCAATACTGGTGCACCGCGCAGCTCGGAGAGCCGGTGGCGCCGCCCTGCGTGGTCCGTGAGCTCGAAGTCCGGGGCCTCGCTGCCGACCTCCGGTGCTCGGCACTCCTCCGCATCGCGCCGGGGCGGATCTCTCGGAGGCGTAGTCATCCTCAGTCACCCGTCAACGCACGAGCGGCCACCGCCGCAAAAACGATGCTCGGGAGGCTGGCTCAGCGTGGCCAGCCGGTCTGCGGGAGCCGTGACGCGAGGTGCAGCGCGTTCTGATAATACACCTTCTTGAGCACGCTGTCGGGAAGATCGATCCCGTACAGCTTCCAGAACGCGTGATAGTGACGGTAATAGTCGAAGTAGTCGTCTCGTGTCTCGAAGACGCGCCAGTAGTACGGGTACTCCTCGGGCTGGAACGAGTCCTTGCCGAACAGGACGCGGTCCTGGTATTTGACGAAGAAGTCGTGTGCCGTGCGCGGCTGACGGCCAATGTCGTAGAGCACTGCGCCGACCTCGGTGTACACGTTAGGCATCGCGTCCAGCATCTTGCCCAGCCGGCCGAGGTCGTTCGCGTGCCACCCCATGTGGGCCGCAACGAAGGTCGTCTTCGGATGCTTGCGGAACAGGTTGTCCCGCTCGGCCATGAGCTCCTCGAACCGCGGGAACTTGTCGGCCGGGTAGCGCCGCCCCGGGAAGAGCGACAGCTCGAGCCAGCGCTCGTTCGTGTAGTCGATTGGCTCGAAGAACTCCTGGGGGTCGGCCGTGTGAATGAAGACCGGGAGCCCGAGTTTCGCGCACGCGTCCCAGACCGGATCGAGCTCGGGATCGTCGAGCTTGAGACGGGAGCCATCGGCCTTCTTGATCGAGAGCCCGAAGCCCTTTCCGACCTCTCCTACGCCAACCGCACCGGCGGCGACATCCGCCTCGAGCTGCGCGATCGCCTTCTGGGCCCAGCCGGGACCGACATTGCGAAAGTCGATGCCGGCGAGCACGCGCACACGGTCCTTCGCCTTTGGTGACGCGTTGATCACGGCCATCGCCTTCTGCAGCCGCTCGCCCGACATGTTGTCCGCGGCGACCATCATGCGGACGTTCAGGCTGTCCAACCAGGCAATGAGGTGCGCGACCCCTTCCTCGGAGTCGAGCAGGTCCTGGGGGTGCCCGTGGTAGTCGATCGCCGGGAACTTGGCCGTTTTTACGAGATGAGTCGTCGTGACGAGGGTCGACTTCGGACGGTAATCGAGGATGCTGGGCGCAGGCGCTTCGGGACCCAGGCAGTTCCGCGGCCGGATCTCGGTGGTCCCTGGCGGGCAGGACTCGCCTGGCTGAATCTGGGTGCCCCGCGCGCCGCCCGGCCCACGGTTCGACGGCTGCGACTGTTGGGCGATGAGCGGCGTTCCGACCAACGGCGCTGCGGCGAGTGCGATGATGACGGACGTGAGTCGCATGAACGGTCCCGGGGGTGTGAACCGGCAATCTGCCGCGTGGGAATCGACGCCGGAACCCCGCGGTTACGCACGCCCCAGGTGTCGTATGGCCATACCGCTCACGTCACCGTGGATTGCGCAACTCGAGCGCGAAGAACTCGAGCGTGTCGCTCTTGCCGCTCTGGCGGAACGCGTCGAGCTCGCGGGCGTACGGCTTGAATCCGGCCGCCGCGTACAGCGCCCGTGCGGCCGTCGCGCGCTCGACGGCCGACAGGAGAATCCGCTCGACGTTAGGCCAGCCGCGCGCCTCGGCTACGACGCGGTCGAGCAGGGCCCGGCCGACGCCATGGCCTCGGGCCTCGGGCGTGACGTACATGCCCCAGATGACCGCTTTGTGCCGCGTCTTCAGTCGCGATTCCTGCGCGCACCCGATGACGCCAATCAGGGTCCCGTCAGCGAGTGCCCCGAAGACGACGCGGGCATTCGGCGTCAGCGCCGCCGCGAGCCGCTCACCGACTGCGGTGAGCGGCCTCGATACCTCCTCGTCGTACGACGAACCGAACGCCTCGGGCGATTCCCGGAGCGAGCGGAGGCGGAGCACCTGAAAGGCGGCAGCGTCCTTGGATGTCAGAGACCGAATCTCGAACCGCATCTCCAGTCCCGGCGAGTGGGACTGAAGATGGTAATCGAGTGTCGGCTTTCCCACATGGGGATCAGTCGTACCGCAACGCCTGAACCGGATCGATGCGCAACGCCCGCCGTGCCGGGAGCCAGCTCGCGACGAGTGCGGCACCAAGGAGCACCGCGACCACAATGGCGAACGTCGCCGGGTCCGTCGTGCGCACGTCGTAGAGCACGGTAGCCATCACGCGCGTGAGCACGAGGGCGCCGGCGATCCCGGTCGCCACGCCGATGGCCGCCAGGAGCATGCCCTGGCCGATGACCAACCCGAGCACCGCGCGTGGCGTGGCGCCGAGCGCGACACGGACGCCGATCTCCTGCCGGCGCTGGCTCACCGCGTACGCGAGTACGCCGTAGATACCTAACACACCAAGCGTGAGGCCCATGACGCCGAACAGCACGAGCAACGTGGCGAGGAGACGCGGCCGCGCGACGTCGTCCCCGACGATAGCGGAGAGCGTCTCTACGTTCGTGATCGTCTGGTCGCGATCTACCGACCAGATCGCCTCGCGTACCGCGTTCGCGTATCGGAGCGGATCGCCGGCCGTCCGGATGGCGATGCTCATTCCCGCGCGCATGTTCTGCGGGTAATGGATGTACGCGTACGGCTCGGCCGGTTCGGTGAGACTCTTCTGTCGGAAGTTGCCGACCACCCCGATGATCTGGATCGGGACTGGCCCCATCCGCACGACTTTTCCGACCGGGCTCTCGTTAGGGAAATAGCGCTTCGCGAACGCTTCGTTCACGATCCAGACCGGTGGCGCGTCCTCGCGGTCGGCCGTCGTGAACGTGCGTCCTTCCCGCAGCGGGACGCCGATTGCGCGAAAGTAGTCGGCGCTCACGTGGAGGGCGGCCAGGCGCACTGATTTTTCCGCGTCGCCGCTGGCGCCGCCGGGTACCGTGAGCGGACGCAGCTCGCCCGTGCCCCGCAGCGGAAAATTCTTCGCCGAGCCGACAGCTTCGACGCCGGGCACCGCGGCGATCCGATCGAGAAGCGTCTGGTAGTATCCGCGAACGCGTTCGTCACCATACCGCTCGTACGGGATGCCCAAACGGACCGCCAGCACGTTGTTCGCCTTGAAGCCCGGGTCGATGTCGAGCAGCCGTGCGAAGCTCTTCGTCGCGAGCCCAGCGCCGACGACGAGCACGACCGCGAGCGCTACCTCGGCGACCACCAGCGCAGCGCGCAGACTCTGGCCGGCGTTCCCAACCGAGCCGCGAGTCCCGGCGCGGAGCACGCTCTGCAGATTCTTTGACGTGGCCCGGATCGCGGGCAGGAGGCCGAAAATGAGACCGGCCAGCGTCGAGACGCCGACCGCGTAGAGCAGCACGACGGCGTCGATGCGGATTTCCGTCGCCCGAGGCAGATCCCCGGCGCCGACGGTTCCGAGCACGCGGACGCCGGCGACCGCGAGCGCGATACCTAACGCGCCACCGATCAGGGCGAGCACGAGACTCTCGGTGACGAGCTGGCGTATGATGCGCCCGCGCCCGGCCCCTAACGCGGACCGGACCGCGAGCTCACGCTGCCGCGCCGTAGCGCGGGCGAGCAGGAGCGCGGCGATGTTGACGCACGTGATGAGCAGCACGAACCCGACGGCGCCGAGCAGAACGATGAGCGGGCGGCGGACGTCACCGACGAGCGCCTCGTGGACCGGGAGCGTCACCACGTCCGTCCATCCCCGCGCCTCGGGCTCGCGCTCGGCCGTCAGGCGCGAGAGCGATGCAAGCTCGTCGTGCGCCTGCTGGATGGTCGCTCCCGGCGCCAGTCGCCCGATCACATCGAGGAAGCGGCTCCCGCGCTGGCGCCCAATCGAGCCGGGACCATGGTTGGACAATGGCATCCAGTAATCGATGCGGTCGGCCGGGTACGTGAAGCCGGGCTCCATCACGCCGACGACCGTGTAGGGGATGGCGTCGATCGTGAGAGCGCGGCCCACGATGGTGCGATCCCCCGCGAGGCGGCGCCTCCAGAATCCGTCGCTCAGCACCACGTAATGATCGTTACCCTCGACGGCTTCCTCCGGACGGATCGTTCGCCCGAGCTGCGCGCGTGGGCGCAGGGTCTCGAAGAACGTGGGCGTGAAGTACGCTCCCTGAATCCGTTCGGGTGTGCCGACACCAGTGAGGTCGCCGCCGCTGCCGCCCGGCGAATACCAGTAGCCGGCGAGCGAGGAGAACCGCTTGGTCGCGGCCGCCCATTCCTTGAAGTCCGGCTCCGAGACCTGCGACTTCAGGTCGTTCTCCGACCGGTTCGAGTGCCAGACGCGGACGACCCGGTCGGGCTCGGGGAAGGGCAGAGGGCTCAAGAGCACGCCGCGCACGACGCTGAAGATCGCCGTGTTGGCCCCGATGCCTAACGCCAGCGTGAGGAGCGCGACCAGTGCGAACCCTGGTGCCGAACGGAGCGCTCGGAGCGCGTAGATGAGGTCCTGCTTGAGCTCGTCGATCATCGTGGTGTGTCGGGTTTCCCGCTCGCGCCGGTCGTCCTCGTCGCGGCAATACTCGCGGGTGAATTCGAGGTTGCCGAATCGCGCCGCGGCTTCGCGGCCCGCTTCGTCGGCGGATAGTCCCCGCGCCATGAGCTCCTCGACGCGCCGTGCGAGGTGGAACGCCAGCTCGGCGTCGACGTCGCGGGCAACCTGTCGCCTGGATCGCGAGGCGAAACGAAACTCGCGAGGATCCGGAGTGCGCGTCATGAGGACGGACGTGGGTCAGGCGGTATCGAGGACGCGGAACAGCACGCCCATGTACTGTCGCAGCTCGGCGACCTCGCTCTTGAGCTGTCGTCGGCCGGCGGGAGTGAGCGTGTAGTACTTCGCCCGGTGTCCCGTGTCGGAGGTTCCCCACTCAGCCTCGACGAACCCTTTCCGCTCGAGCCGGTGGAGTGCCTGGTAGAGCGCGGCGTCTTCCACGGCCAGGGCGCCGTCGCTCCGGTCGCTGATCCACCGGGCGATGCCATAGCCGTGCATGGACGTCCACGAGAGCGTCCGAAGGATCAGGACGTCGACGGTGCCTTGCAGGAGTCCGAGTGCTGATTGCGCCATTGCGTCCTCATCGGGATTGCCTCACATGATGAGTACCTCACCATGTGAGGCAATGTAGCCGGTGGCCCGCCGGAATCAAACGACGGCCGCACTCCCTTGGACCGGTGAATGCGCGAAAGGGTTCGCGCCAGATCGTGGTTCTGACGCGACCTGAAATCCGGCGTTGAGGTCCGCGCCTCGAAATTCCCCGGTCTGACTCGAGACGAGATACCACGAATGATGGGCCGGGCGGTTTTCGCCTGCGCGATCACGCTGTGCGCGGGATCGATCGGGCAGGCACAGAACGGTGGGTTCCCGGGCGGAGCTCGCTTTGGCGGATTCTCAGACTGTCCCGACCCGCCCATGGCGAAAAACGTCCCGTACGACGGCCAGTTCACCTTCGTTCGCCTCAAGTACAAGGGAGGCCCGGGCCAGTGCTACTACCGCGGCGAGCCGTCGTGGGCGCACGGGTACGGCTATGCGGAAACCGGCACGGCCGAGATGAATCTCATGAAGATCGTCGCCGAGATCAGCGTGATGCGGCCGCACGTCGACGCGACGAACGTCATCGCGATCGACGACCCCGAGCTATTTCGCTACCCGGTCGCCTTCCTCGTCGAGGCGGGCTATTTGACGCTGACGGACAAGGAGGTGCTCGCGCTGCGGCGATACCTGCTGCGCGGCGGGTTCCTGATCATCGACGACACGCGAGAGGACGCGTTCCGCGGCCAGAGTGGCTGGGCCAATATGGCGGCGATACTGCAGGTCGTGCTGCCCGACCTGCATCCGATCGAGCTCAATGTCACGCATCCGATCTTTCACGCGTTCTTCGACATTCCTTCGTTCGACATCGTGAAGCAGTTCTACGACCAGGGTCCGCCGATCTTTCGCGGAATCTTCGAGGACAACGACCCGCAGAAGCGGCTCATGGTCATGATCAACTTCAATACCGACATCTCGAACTTCTGGGAGTATTCGGCGTTAGGCTTCCGGCCGATGGAAGAGTCGAACGAAGCGTACGAGCTGGGGGTCAACTACCTCTTCTACGCGCTGACGCACTAGATCCCGAGCCCGATATTCAGATAGTAGCGCGTCCGGCGATCGTCGTCCGGGAATCCCGCCACCGGACTGAGTACCGCGACGCCCACGTTCACGAGAAAGAACGACACCCGCAACTCGCCGCCTGCCAGCGTCTGGTTCGGCTCGAGCTGCGATGGGTTACCCCAGGTCCGCAGCGCCGACCCCAGGACCTCGATCCCGGACGCGAACGGACCGGCGACGAAGTAGCCGGCGCTCGCGCGCGCGCCGCCCAGGCCAACCTCCGCCAGCGCGATCGGACCGGCGAACGGCACTCGACCCATGCGCTTGCCGTACGCGACACCGAGCGCGGCGCCCGCTTTGAGCGGCGGTCCGAAGCGGAGGCCCGGCAGCATCTCCGCCCGCCACTGCGCGAACGCGCGTTCCGTAACGGTGCTCCCGAGCACCACGATGACGGCCACGCCACGCCAGACCCACGAGGGCACCGTCAATTGACGGTGATGGAGAGCGGTTGGGAGGACACGTTACCGGACGTCGCGGTGATCGAGCCCGTGCCCGACGCGATTCCGGTTACGAGACCCGTCTCATTCACGCTGATGACGGTCGTGGGCGACGCGACGTACGTGATTTTCGCGTTGGGAATGGTCACGCCGTTTACGTCGCGAGCGATCGCCGTCAATTGTAGCGATTCACCCACCGCGATCGTCGCCTTTGGGGCGGTGATGACCACAGTGAGGATGGGCGCACTCACAGGGTCGCTGGAACACGCCGTCAGTAGTATCGTTGCTGCCAGCAGCGCTGCCCTTCTCATGAACCCTCAGCTTGTTCCCAGACAGGCTGCGACGGAGGTCGTCGCTGGTTGTGCAACGTATTGGGCACGTCAACCGCACGCTACGCCTGCCGGCACACACCGCGCCCTCCCACTCACGTTCCTCGGACTCGAGATGCGCAGACTCGCGCTGATGGCGGCGATCGCCGTCGCTCTTCCCGCGTCGGGCCGCGCGCAGGCGTGCCTCGGCTCGGTATCGTTCGGCGTAATCCCGGTGCGATTGGGCGGCGGTGCGTTCTTCGGAAAAGACTACACCGGCTACGGGTTGTCGCTCATCGCCGGCAAGGACAACGCTGCCTTTGGTCTCGTTGGTGTTTCACGCGCGTACTTCGACGATTACGACGATACGGACGACGAAGTGTTCGCCGAGGTCGGGTGGCAACGTGAGGTGGGCACACGCGCCCAACTGTGCCCGATCGTGGGAGTGAGCTTCGGCACGGGTCCCGATGGCGATGGGTTCGAGGTGAAGTCGCGATTGGGATCCGCGGGGGCCGCGCTCGGGATGACGCTGCAGCCACGGCCGAGCGTGAAGTTCATTCCCAACGCCAGCCTGCTGCTCGAGTACGGGGCCGTGGATGTCACGGACCAGGCGAGCGGGAAGCAGACCTACTCCGATACCTTCGGCGTGGCTGATCTCGGACTCGGAATCACGCTCTTCCGCGATCGGCTCGCGATCGCGCCGACCGTGCGGTTCCCGTTCGCCGCCGACGACAATTCGGTGTCGTACGGGATCTCGTTCAGCGTGGGGATCGCGGTGGGGCGGTAGCGAGCTCGGAGATCAGTCGTTCCGGATCGCCAACCCGGACGCCAAGCCGCGTCAAGCGCTTCCTGATACCGAATGGGAGCCGCACCTCCACCGGTTCCCCAAACGTGAGCATCACGTTCGGCTCGAGCGGCTTCGCGGTGTTCACGTAATCGCGCGCCATATCCGGGTCGGGCACCGACCGCCACGTCGCGACATCGGCGCTCGCAATGGCCGAGCGGGGCACCTGGCAGCGCAGCTGATTGCCCACCGCGATGAGGACGTCGCGATCGCCTAACGTCAGCATCGCCAGGGTTCTAGCCTGGTAATCACGCCAGAGCCACACCAGGGTCACGGCGTTGAGCGCCGTGACCGTCCATGCCCACGCCGGGTGACGGGCGGCGAGCCAGAGGTGCAGCACCGCGCCTTCGACCACGAGCGCCACACCGATTCCCACCAACAGCGACGCCGACACCCCGCCTTGGAGCGGGAACGCCCGATCTGACGGGGGCGAAAGGTCGCCGGTATGCGGTGCGGACATGCCTGCCGTGGCGTTGGAGGGCGTGCAGCAGCGACCCGTCAACACTGTCGCGTTCTGCGGGGCCGCTCAAGGTTCATCGGCTGACTGGTGCTTCGGTACATGCGCGCGGGCTCGCCGATCGGTAAGTTGGAAACCGTCGGCCGGCGGTGGCAAACTGCGGGTGCTACGGGCCCGATCGCGGTGTGACGCCGGCCATGTCGCGATCGCCTCGATTCTTGATCGACCGCGGAGGGTGCATGACGACGAGTCGCCAGACGGAAGACCTCAACCATCCCGCCATTCGCGAGCTGGTGAACTCGGCGAACGCGCTGCCCCTCGGCGACCGCGTGACCCTGCTCAAGGCGCTCATTCCCGAAGTGGCGCGCGAGATGTCGCCACGGGAGTTCGAGGCAACGATGGTCGATCTCCGCCTCAAGGGTGAGCGCTTCTACGACGCGCTCACGCACCCCGGACAGGGACGCGACTCCCGGCGCGTCATGGGTGAGCGCGACGTGGAGCGACGTTAGGCCGCGGAGCTGCCGCCGTCGCCGGCAATCTGAAAGCGGCAGCGAGGCCGGTTCGTCCGATCGCATCGCTGTCGGACCGCGGCGCCTATGAACTCGCTCACCAGGCTTTCCATGGCGTTGCACGTCTCCGGATGATGGACAGCTGCCGCCGCGAGCGGGCAGCCGTGACTCCGGATCATGAGGTCATGGCCTTCCTCGCTGACATCGGTCAGGCCACCAAGCTCGTTCAGTAGCTCACTGGCGGCATCCGCCCGTGCCCTCAGGGTCCCGCGGGGCCTTGGGTGCTCCGCGAGAAGCTCCCGTCCGACATCCCGCATGACCGAGTCAAACTCCGCGCTCGAAAGCCGGTCGGACAGCACGTGCAGCAGCTGGGTTAGTACCGGGATGTAGGCCCGCGAGAGCCGTTGTTCGGCAGCGCCGGTGAGCTGGTAGACGTGAGCCGGCTTCGTCCGCCCGCGACGCACGCCGCGTCGCTCCACCGATCCATCGCGCTCCAGAACCGCGAGCTGCAGCCGCACGGCAGTACGGGTCAGTCCGAGCTCATTCACGAGCTCGTCGAGCGTCGTTGGCCCGCGGCGAAGCAACTCGACAACGCGGCTGCGAGTATCGGCACGATCTGGAGTCACTTGGAAGGAAAGGTACGGGTGGGGGTTGCGAAGCTGGGGTGGTCCACCTCATCATACAAAAGAAAAGACAGCACAATTAGTCGTTTCTCAATTTATAGCGCATCAGCGGATTCCACTACCCTCAGGAGCCAAAGCCATGTCGCCCACCCGTCCGACCGACCGTCGCGTTCTTGTTACGCTCGTCGCGATTGCGACCGCCGTGGCAGTAGCCGGCTGCAAGAAGACCGAGAACCCACCCGTCGACACCGCCGCGCCCGCAGTCGCCCCAGCGCCAGACACGACCAAGCCGGCGGCCGCCGCCGCGCCGGCGATCAACGACGCGCAGATCGCCCACATCGCCGTCTCGGCGAATTCCGTCGACAGCGCCGCCGGCGTTTTGGCTGAGAAGAAGGGCGCGTCCAAGGCGGTGAAGGACTTCGCCAAGACCATGGTCACTGACCACGGCGGGGTCAACAAGCAGGCCGTTGCGCTGGCGACGAAGCTCAACGTCACGCCGGAGGACAACGACACCAGCAAGCAGCTCAAGTCGGGCGGCGACGCCAACCTCGCGAAGCTTCAGGGATTGAGTGGTAAGGAGTTCGACAAGGCGTACATCGACAACGAGGTGGCCTACCATCAGGCCGTGCTCGATGCGCTCGACAAGACGCTCATCCCGAACGCGCAGAACGCAGAGCTCAAGGCATTGCTCGAGAAGGTCCGGCCAGCGTTCGTCGCCCACCTCGACATGGCGAAGAAGATCCAGTCGTCGCAGACGACCTAAGTGCCTTCCCCGGTTCGTTGCGCGGCGATCGCATCCGTGTTCGCTCTGGGTGTGGTCGCCGCGTGCACGAGGCCCGCGCCACGGGCGCACACGGTCACGATCAAGAATTTCGTGTTCGATCCCGCCGAGCTGACGATATCGCGCGGCGACACCATCGTCTGGTCGAACACCGACGTCGTTCCCCATTCGTCAACGGCGCAGAGTTCGGCGTGGGACTCGAAGGAGATCGGCGCGAATGCGACCTGGCGCTACGTGCCCGGTAACGCTGGACGTGACGAGTATTACTGCGTTTTCCACCCCACCATGAAGGGGACGATCGTCGTCCGCTGATGCGAGTGGACAGCCCTCTTCGTTAGGCGGCGCGTCCCGTCATGCGGCGGGGCGCGCTTCCGGTTTCCGGATCGCCAGCCCGAGGCTCAACAGCGACAGGGCAAATGCCGCCCACGGCACCCAGCGGGCGTACCCACTTCCGGTGTCACCCGCGACCGCCGCCGCACCGATCGTCGTGATGGACGCCGGGCGCTTCGACTCTTCCGGCCCGGTCCATTCGACCCGCTCGCCGTCGGCGTAGGTCTGGTACGCCGGCCACGTCAGTTTAGCATCCGTCTTCGGATTGACCGCCACGAAGGGAAACTCGATGAACCGTTGAGGCGGGAGCGTCCCGGTCCAGATCGCGGCCGTGATCGCCTTCGCCGAGTCTGTCACGACCTCGAGCTGCCATCCGGAAACGTCGCCGAACGACGTCACGCGCACCTCCGGCGGGAAATGCAGCTCGACGCGCGTGGTCGCGACCGCTTTCTCGTTAGGTACCCGCAGCACGTACTTCTCGTACGCTCCGGTCGTGGACTGCCGGGGGAAAACCACCGCGTGCGCCCACGACAACGTCGGAACCGAGACCGCCATGCCAACCGCCGTGGCAACGGCGGCGAGCGCGATACGTCGGCGGCGGCCGTGATGGACGAAACGGAAAGCGCGTCTCATGACCTGGCTTGTTGGGAGGGGAACCGGGATGGGGCGGAGGACATGCCAGCCTCTGACTCGCCGGGCGGAGGCACGTACGCGAGCAATCCGCCGAGGAGGATGACGATGACGATGACAACGACCTCGCGCACGACCGACGACCGTAGCACGCCGGCTTCCGTCGCACTGGGCGCCGTTGTCAGGCGCGGCATGACTCGCTGGCGATTGTAGGCGCCGAACGCGACCAGGACGAGGAGGCCGGCCGTCTTCGCGAGCACCAGAAGACCGTACGCGGACGTCACGAGCCCGGCCCAGGAATCCAGGAACAGGCGCGTCTGCACGACGCCGGTGAACGCGATGGCGACCACCCCCCAGAGTGCTCTCGACGAGACGCGGTCCGCATCCGTGGCGAAGAGCAGGACGTCATCGCCGGCCGGCCGGATCAGGAGCCAGAGCAGACCACCGACCCAGATAGCGCTCGCGAGCAGATGGATGGCCTTTGCGGGCACCGCCCACGCCGGCGCGATCGCGGCGGAGTGACCGACGGCGCCGCTCACGACAACTGCGCCCGCGGCGAACGCCAGCGCCAGGCGCGTCCGGCGCGCGAGCCACCACGCCCAGAGCGCGAGAATCGTTAGGCCGACCCGCCACAGCTCTATTTTCCCCACCGTCGTGCCGAGCGCGGAAACCGCCCAGTCGGGATCGAATTTCAGGTCGGGTGAGGTGTTGATGAGCCACGTGACGAGGTGCGCGCCGAGCAGGATGGGCGCGGCGACTGCGAATGCGGTCGTGGCGGAGCGCACGCGTGCGTCGTCGCGCTGTGCCGCGTTAGGTTTCGCGCCGGCCATGAACAGGAGCAGGCCGGTGGCCGCCATGAGCGCCCCGAGCCCGGTCCCGCGGAGCACCGCCGGAACGATCGGCGCCCCGAAGGCAGCCGGTCCCCACGCCTCGGGCTCCTCTCGAGGCTCCGGCTGGGCGGGTGGCGCCGGCGCGAGCGGCGCGGGGGCCGCACCGGCCGTCGTATCGCCGACGGTGAAACTGAAGGTCCCGTCGACCGGGTGGCCGTCCGCTGACACGACGCGCCACTGCACCTTGTAACTGCCCGGGCCCAGGGCATCGACCGGCGCGATGACGGCGTGCACGTCTCGCGGGTCGGCTCCAGCGCGGAGAACAATCGGCGCGCCGGTGGCTGGCACGATGCTGACTTTCGCGAGCTTGCCTTCGATCGGCTCGCTGTACACGAGCCTGACGCGCGTCGGGGCCGATGCGAGGTGACTGTTGGCGGGGGGTTCCGACGAGACCAGCGTTGCGTGCTTCGTCGACGGCAGGATCGCCAGCGCGGCGGAGGCCGAGAGCAGGGTGAGGAATACCAGGCGCATGTGGGCGGGAATCTATCGCCGGCTCCGAAGCCCGTCACGCCGATCGATGGGATCGGGCAATGCTGATGATATCGGGATCAATGCTTATAGTACGGACATGGCATCCTTCTCCGTGGCGTCGGGCGCGATTGCGGCGCTGATCTCTTTCGGCTCCGCGTCGTGTGGCGCGCAAGGCTATCCATTCAGCCAGCGTGGCCGCGTCGACCAGACGGTCGCGTTCACAGACATCTCGGTGGTCTACGGTCGTCCGGTCGCTCGTGGCCGTGTGCTGTTTGGCGATTCCGCTCTCGTCAAATGGGATACCATCTGGCACCCTGGTGCCGACTCGGCCTCACGCGTGACGTTCAGCCGCGACGTGAAGCTCGAAGGCCGCGACGCGAAGGCGGGGGAGTACACCATCTGGCTCATCCCACGCGCCAACAAGCCGTGGACGGTCATCCTGAGCCGCGCCGCGCACGTGTTCCACATCCCGTATCCTGGTGAATCGTCGGACGCGCTTCGCGTCGACGTCACGCCCGAGCGGGGGAGTCACATGGAAACGCTCGCGATCTACTTCCCTGTGGTGCTGCGCGATGAAGCCGTCATGCGCATTCATTGGGGCGAGACGATCGTACCAGTTCGCATCAAAGCGCCCTACCGTCCGGACTAGAGCCGACCAGCGTAGGTCGCAGCGGCGAGTCGACGGTTGAGTTGGCCAGGCCCAGGATGTGCATCAGTTCACGGACCGCGAGCCTCCTCAGCTTTCCGCGCGGTGATCGAATCGGACTCCTATCCGGACAAGCACAATCGGCACGTTGTCGAAGAAGCAGTCCGCTGGGCAGTCGACGTCTACTACGCCGCCTAGTCGCTAGTACCGGAAAGCGTACTGCACCTTCACCAACAGCTCGTTGGACAGAAAGCCCCACCGTCGCCGATCGATCGACGTCGCGGGCAGCTCGGCGGTTGCGATGTCGCGCGCGACGTTGTGGTTGTAGACGACGAACAGGTCGCCTAACGGCGAGAACGTCCATCGAAGTCGCGTGTTGGTGCCGAAGGTGTCGCTCTCGTTGTCGTACTGCAGGTAGCTGTTGAGCTGCAGGTCGGGCGAGAAGTTCACGCGAAATCGCGTCCCGACGACCGCCTGCGTGAAATCGCCTTCGGTTAGCCGGCCCGTGTTGCGCGTGGCGTTCAGCTCCACGATGAAGAGCGGCGACGGCTTCCAGCTGGCGGTGAGCGTCAGCTCGTCGAGGCGCCCGGCATAAAAATCCCCGAACCACCACGTGAGCTGCCCGGACAGCTTTCGTTTCGATGCCAGCCCGGCCTCGAGGCGAAAGCGGGTCCAGTGATAGCTCCCCGGATCGATCACGACGCCGTCGGCGATCTCGAACGGGGCCGTTAGGCGTTCGCCTGTAGGCACCACGTTGAACTCGAACCGGTCCCCGCTCTCGAGCCGCCAGTTCACCGGCGCCATGAAGACCTCGTAGCTCTCCCATTTGCCGCTCAGGTCCGTCACGAGCGAGGTCTCCAACTCGTTGAACATCTGCCGGACGTGGAGGCCGAGGATCGGGCGCGTGGGACGCGGCTGGAAGGCAGCGCTGAAGTTGACCATCTGGACGTTCGGGCGCGGCACGATACCTAACGACGGGTCGAACCCATCGCCCAGCCACTTGTACGTGAACGCGATGTCCCAGAGGTCGTTGGGATAGTCGATCTTCCCGCCCCATGCGCGCTTGCGGCCGGTCAGCTCCTCGCGATCCATCGCGAGGCCCCAGATGCCAACGAGAAAGTTCTTGTCGCCGCGAAAGCGAGAGGTCTGGTAGGTCAGGTCCGGCCCTACGAGCCACGAATTGCCGCGACCAACCGGATCGCCGACCGTGGCGATCACCCCCACGGATGATTCGCGCAGCACGTTCTGCTTGATGCGAACCACGCCCATCGTGTTTGCCGTCGGCAGTGAGTCGATGGCCGGTTCATCGGCGTCTCCAGTTCTGACGATGAGCGCGCCGAAGTTGGTGCTGTGCTCGCGTCCATTCACCTTGAGCCCCGCATTGAGCGGGACCTCGACGTTGTTCAGAAGGCCGATGCGCCGGCTGAAGAACGGCCGCACGTCGTCGCCGGTACCCAGCCCGAAGGCGAAGATGTCGGAGCCCTCGAGAAAGAACGTCCGCTTCTCCGGGAAGATGAGCGGAAACCGCGTGAGGTTGGTCCGGCGGGTATCGACCTCGGTTTCGGCGAAGTCGGTGTTTACCGTGAGCGACGCGAGTGTGTTGGCACCGAGTCGCTGTGTGACGTCCAGGCTGACGTCCGCGTCGCCTTCGGTCTTCGCGTTAGGCGCAGGCCTGCCGGTGCTCGCCGTGAACGCAGGGCGTACGCTTAGTCCCTTCCCGAGATCGAAGCTCGGAAGGCCGGTGAGCAGCCCGGCCCGGCCCACGTGAGTGACCTCGTAGTTGCGCTCGGGGCTCGTCCATCGGTCGGTTTCCTGCAGGTGCTGGATGCGACGCTGGATGTTGAACCCCCACTCCGACAAACCGCGTCGAAAGAGAAGGCTCTTGAGCGGGATGCGAATCTCCGCGGACCAACCACGCGAGGTTCGTGACGTCGCGGCTTCCCATACTGCGTCCCAGTTGGGGTCTTCTCCCTCGCCCTGATTTGCCACCAGCGCGTCGTACCGTGCGCCGTACGGGTTCACGGCGAACACGTAGCCGGACCGGCCGTCCAGGTACGTGTCGAGCACGAGCTTGATGTGGTCTTCGGTGTCGAGCACGGCATCGCGCTGGCGAGCGAACGCCACCAGGCCGACACCGGGGGGATTATCCGCCTGAATTCCGACCACCATCGCATC
>Ga0307408_100001492_pt1 | contig 17360 bp, 15 predicted proteins | sample 322Cmetagenome_FD_202116 | JGI IMG/M metagenome (GOLD analysis project Ga0307408, IMG submission 202116) | Maize rhizosphere microbial communities from greenhouse at UC Davis, California, United States - 322HYB-C-3 | ecosystem: Host-associated > Plants > Roots > Rhizosphere > Soil | place...
CCTGCCTTGTGCGATCCAGCCCTGCAACAGGGCGTGATCGCAGCGCTTGCCTGCCCCGTCGTAACGGACCGGATTGCCCAGCAGGCAGGAACTGACCAGGATGGTTTCCATCGCCGTTACTTTATGACCGATTCCAGCGCAAACAGGTCGGCCGGATTTTCACGCTGGCGCACCACGTGCACCTGCGTGCCATCGACGATCAGTTCCGCCGCGCGGCCACGGGTGTTGTAGTTGGACGCCATCGTCATGCCATACGCGCCGGCCGTTTTCATGGCCAGCAAGTCGCCCGCTTCGAGCGCCAGGGCGCGGTCGCGCGCCAGCCAGTCGCCGGACTCGCACACCGGGCCGACCACGTCATAGGTCGCCATCGCCGCGTTGCTTTGCACCACAGGCTGCATATCCATCCATGCCTGATATAAGGCAGGGCGGGCCATATCATTCATGGCTGCGTCGACGATGCAGAAATTCTTTTCTTCGCCGTGCTTGATGAATTCCACGCGGGTCAGCAGCACGCCGGTGTCGCCCACGATGGAGCGGCCCGGCTCAAAACACACCTTGATCGGCTTGCCGGCGTGGCGCTCGTTGCGCCAGGCGTCGATGCGGGCAAACACGCGGCCCAGGTAGTCGCCCACCGGCACCGGCGCGCTGTCCTCCTCGTCGCCGTAATCGATCCCCAGGCCGCCGCCCAGGTCCAGGTGGTGCAAGTGAATGCCGTCCGCGTCCAGTTGGTCGATCAGCTCGATCAGGCGGTCCAGCGCTTCCAGCAGCGGCGCGTCATCGAGCAATTGCGAGCCGATGTGGCAATCGATACCGGCCACATCCAGGTGCGGCAGCTTGGCGGCCGTGCGGTAGGTTGCCAAAGCGTCGGTGTATGCCACGCCGAATTTATTGGCTTTCAGGCCGGTGGCGATATACGGATGGGTCTTGGCGTCCACGTTCGGGTTCACTCGCAGCGACACGCGGGCTTTCTTGCCCAGCGAACCGGCCACCTCGTTCAGGCGGTGCAGTTCCGGGATCGATTCCACGTTGAAGCACAGGATGTCGTGTTCCAGCGCCAGGCGCATTTCCGCCACCGTTTTACCGACACCCGAGAAAATCACTTTCTTTGTATCGCCACCCGCCGCGATCACGCGCAGCAATTCACCGCCGGACACGATGTCGAAACCGGCGCCGCGCTGGGCCAGCAAATTCAATACGGCCAGGTTCGAGTTGGCCTTCATCGCATAGCACACCAGCGCGTCGCGGCCGGCGCAGGCGTTTTGGTAGGAATCGAAATTGGCCAGTAGCCGGGCCTTGGAATACACGTAGGTCGGGGTGCCGTATTGTTCGGCGATGGCGGCCAGGGACACGCCTTCGGCGTGCAGCACGCCGTCCTGGTAAGAGAATTGCGACATAAATTATTGTTGGGATGCGGGAGGTGTGGAAGGTACCGGAGCGGAGGGAGGCGCTACGCCGGGCTTGCCTTGGGCGGGTTGGCTTTGAGCAGAGGCTGGCTTGGCCGGCTGTTTTGGTAAGTACAGCGGGCCGGTCTGGCCGCAGCCCGCCAATAAGGCGGAAATGCAGGCCACCGCGGAGATTTGCAGCGCTAAAGTGGACTTCACGATTAAAATCAGGGTTTGACAGAAGACCTTGGAGTGTAGCATGACCGAATCAGAATTTTTGGACGTGGCCGACGCCACCCTGTCCGCCATCGAGCGCGCGCTGGACCGCCTGTACGAGCAGGACATGGTGGACGTCGAGTGCAGCCGCAGCGGCAATGTGCTGGAAATCGAGTTTTGCCACAACGGTTCCAAGGTCATCGTCAACAGCCAGGCGGCGATGCAGGAGATCTGGGTGGCGGCCCGTTCCGGCGGTTTCCACTACAAGCGCGTGGATGGCCAATGGGTCGATACCCGCACCGGCAAGGAATTGTTCCAGGCGCTGTCGGATATCACGACAGAGCAGGGCGGAGCGCCGGTCGTGGTCAGCGAGCAGTAACCAACAAGGGTGCGGGCAGCACCCTTGTTCTTTTCTGGCCCATGTCATCAATTGCCAAGTGATTGTCGCGCGCTGCGCAGCGGCGCCGCCTGCTTTTGCTTCACCATACCGCATGACAGCAGTAGCCCGTCGCCAGCCCCGTTCAAGGCCGGCATCGATAACGTTCAGGAGACCACGATGACAGATTCCCCGTTCGTACCATCCCGCCGCACCTTGCTGGGCGGCAGCTTGGCCGCCGTGGCCGCCGCCGGCCTGGACAGCCTGTCGCGCACGGCGCTGGCGCAGGCGGCCGGCACCGCGCCGGCCGCCCCGGCCGCCAAGCCACTGCCTGCATTTGCCGCCTGGAAAGATCACAGCGTCATGATCGTGCATGGCGCCAACGCGCTGGAAACGCGCCGTGGCGCGCTCGGCTCCAGCATCATCACGCCGGCCGACCGGCTCTATGTGCGCAACAACCTGCCCGCGCCGGATGCCGCCATTCTTGCCGACCGCGACGCCTGGATGGTCCAGGTGGAGGGTGTGAAACATCCCCGGGCGCTGAGCGTGAAGGAATTGAAGGGCATGGGCCTCGATACGGTGGCCATGGTGCTGCAGTGTTCCGGCAATGGACGGGGCATGTTCCCCAGCAAACCCAGCGGCAGCCCGTGGCAAGTGGGGGCGGCCGGCTGCGTGCTGTGGAGCGGGGTGCCGGTGCGGGCGGTGGCCGAAGCGCTGGGCGGGCCGCTGGCCGGCCTGAAATACATGACGGGCACGGGCGGCGAAAAGTTGCCGGAAGGCATAGATCCGCGCACGCTGGTAGTGGAGCGCTCGGTGCCATTGGAGGCCATGGGAGACGCCCTGCTGGCCTGGGAAATGAACGGTGCGCCCATTTCGCTGGCGCACGGCGGCCCGCTGCGCCTGATCGTGCCGGGTTATACCGGCGTGAACAACATCAAATACATCAAGCGCCTGGCGTTCACGGCCGAGCAGAGCGAAGCGGCGATCCAGCAGCACGGTTACCGCATGACGGCGCCGGGCCAGAAAAGCGCCGCCACCGATCCGTCGGTGTGGGAAATGGGTGTGAAATCGTGGATCAACAGCCCGTTGCCGGACCACGGCACGCTCGCCGCCGGCCCGTGCGTGGTGCAGGGCGTGGCGTTCGGCGGCCTGCATGCGGTCAAACGGGTGGAAGTCTCCGTCGATGACGGCAAGACCTGGCAGGAAGCGCGCCTGGTCGGCCCGGACCTGGGCCGCTACGCCTGGCGCCAGTTCGCGCTGCCGGTCAAGTTGCCGGCCGGTAGCCACACGCTGCTGTCCCGTGCGGAAGACAGCAAGGGTAACCGCCAGCCGGAAATGCGGGTGGAAAACGCCCATGGCTATGGCAACACCAGTTGGCGCGATCACGGTGTGAAAGTGATGGTGGCATGATGCATTTCAAACGCTGGGTGGCCGCTGCGGTGCCACTGCTGGTGGCTTGCGCCGGCGCGCACGCGGCCAAGGCCGAGGCCAAAGCCGAGGGCGATGCCGCGCTGCTGGAAAAGGGCAAGCGCCTGTTCACGCAAGACGCGGCACCGCCCTGCATGGTATGCCACACCTTGCGCCACGCCGGCGCCGCGGGGGAAATCGGCCCGAACCTCAATGAAATGGCGCCGGACGCATCGCGCGTGGAAAAGGCGGTGCGCAACGGCATCGGTGTCATGCCGCCCTTCAAAATGAGCGAGGCGGACTTGAAGTTGCTGGCGCAGTATGTGGCGACGGCGAGCCGGTTGCCGTAGCAAGCTGATGTCCCGGCCCCGCGTCAGGGAGCGGCTAGACCGCGTGATGCCAGCGGAGACCGTACCCGATGACGCGCGGCCCGAAAACGAAGTGCAGGACACGGCGGCGGCTGTGTCCTGCGGACTTCGCGGATGCGTGCAAGAGCAGCGGCCGCATGACCAGCGCGCCACCCCGGTCGCACAGGCACGCAACTTCGCCTTCCACTTGTCGGGCATGCACGGCGGCTTCCGGCCGCACCACCCCCCGCATATGCGAGCCGGGCACGACTTTCAGCGGCCCGTCCAGCTCACCGCACGGATCCAGGTGGACGCGGACCGCAATCAACTGCTCGAGAAGCGCCACCGGGGCTTGGACAAACAGTTGCCCTTCCTTCTCCGACCAGCCCCGCAGGTTGGGGGCGGATACACGCGACGCCACGGGAATGCTGAGATCCTGATGGACGGGGACCAGCCAGTTCCGGTCTGTCGATTTTTCAAAGTACGTGCATTGCACCGCCACATGCCCTGCGGGAATCAGTTCCGCCAGCCGGGCATGTTCGCGCAGCCGCTGTGACAGCGCGGCACACCAGGGCTCGGCAAGAAAGCAGCGTGCGCCACTGTGGGCCGCACTGTCCCGCATGGTTTCAGCGAGCGATTCGCACTCCATGGCGGGCACAGCGTCCGCGACAATTTCGTAGCCGCTGGATTGAAACGTGCCGATGCTCATGCGCGTCCACTCAATTTCCGGAAGCGCACGATGGTGACCTCGGCGCTGGAATCGATGTGCTTGAACGCTTCCAGCATCAGCTCGAGCGCGCCATCTTCCCCAAAACCGCCGGTGCCGGCCCCGATGATGGGAAAGGCCACGCTGGCGTAGTGATGCTGGTTGACCAGCGCCATGGCCGACACCACCGAGTCTTGTATCGATTGCGCCGACGCGCGCCACCACATGCTGATGCCGGCCACATGAATGATGGCTTTGTAGGGCAGGCGGCCGGCGCCAGTCTGGACCGCGCCGCCAAGCGGAATCGCTCCCATCCCGCCCAGTTCAAAAAACGGCTGCAGCCCGGCCCGGCGCTTGATGGCGCCGGAAATGCCTTGCGGGATCAACAGCCACCAGGGAATGATGTTCCGGTTCCAGGCGTTGACGATGACGTCGGCCCGCTGGTCCAGCAGGTCGCCGTCGACGATGGTGGGAATGACCATGGGTGGCTCGGTTGGCTGATTGGAATGGGGGACTGGTCAGCCGTGGCTGCGATGCCGCCAGGCCCACCAGATGGCATGGATCGCCAGCACCAGCCCCAGCACTTTCACGCTATTGCCGATACGAACGTCTTGCGCCAGCATACCCCAGCGGCTGAAAATTTCCAGCCAGTCGTGATCCCCGCCGCCCACCAGGGGGAGTTCGCCGGCGCGGGCGTCTTTCATGTAGCGTCCCACATTCATCAAATTCTCGCCCAGCCACAGCAACGAGCCGGCCCAGCCCGCAGCTTGCCGTTCACGCCAAAAATAGTGGGCAAAAACCATAGGAAACAACAGCTGGAATATCGTTCCGCCATAGACGCCCAGGCGGCTCGACAGCAAACCCACCATCGGATGGCCCGCCTCGTGCAGCGCCAGGTTGGCGTTGTCGAGCAGGAAAACCCAGCTGTCGGCGGTCAGGAAGTGTTGCCATGCGATCCAGAGTGCCATCAGCGACAGCGCAATCGCCGCGCCGGTGGAAACGGGGCGCCAGTCGTCATCTTCACTGCCGGGAGGGGAGTTCCACACGTTAAAGCGCCTCATCTCCGAAGGAAAACGAGGACGTCAGTACTTTGTCCTGACGTATCCGAATCGTGCAACTGAACTTGCCAAGCGAGCGATGGTCGTACACATGGGCGACGCTGTTGTGCGGTGACGCCACTTTAAAGCCAAGTTGGCTGGCCCGCTCCGGGATGTGGCCAATTGGCATTTCCGGTTGAAGCTCGTCGCAAAATGCTTTCAGCGCAAACGGCCGGGTAATCAGCGGCCAGAGTAATACGCCGACAAATGCCAGCACGATCAGGCCGAAACTGATGTTGAGCCATTTTCGGGTTGGTGAGAGTGCCATGGCATTTATGTGATGCAACGTTTCAGTTCCGCGGCGCCGTCAGGCGTCCGTTGGTATAAGCGGGAAATGACCCCGTGGAGTTGAATTTGCTTGGCAACCGCACCAGTCGCATCAAGGTAGGTAAGCCCAACCAAGATTCGCTTCCTAAAAATGAATTCGAGGTCGTTCATTTTTTCGCTAACGTGTACGCGCAGCTGGGTGCGGAAGCGGGCAACACCCGTTGTAGCGTATCCGCTGGAGCAATTGGTTGACACGGCGGTTGCGCTGGATGACGAAGGAGTTGGCTAGCTGGGTCACGGTTGAGTTTGTTGAAGTTGTTTTTCGATGCGAGAGAGAGTCATCAACAACCACATGGTTAGCGCGCCCATAGCAACTGCCAAGGCAAAAGCGAGCGTTGGAGCCCATAATATCCAGCTGCGGCGCGAGTTCCAGTCCGCCTCGTTTAAGCGTGCCAGCGCTAAGCAGGCACTCTTCACGGCAGATATGTCTTGAGATTCTGCTATCGATTTGGCAAGACTCGAGAAAGCCCCGGGGAGCTCAACTAAGCTCACTATGTAAAGGACCCCAAGCCAAGCTGCGCCAGTAATCAAAACTAAGCCACACACGCCCAGCATAGACCAAGTTATGCGTCGCGCAACCGACAGGTAAGCAGCCAGTTCAATTACTGCCGTTGGAGGGGAATAAGTGTTTGTGGTCATGCTATTTGACGCAATTGGATGGGGGACTGGTAACGTATTGATCAGCGGCACAAGTGTGCCATCCCCGTCAGCAGGCCAACTCAAAACAACTCATTCTTCACAGCATCCTTCGCCTTCTCCTCCGCCGGCGTCCCCCGCGAAGCACCTTCCAGACTCTGCACCCCCATCCCCGGCGGATTTTCCGCGTAGTAATACTCCCCATCGACCACCATCATGCCCTCCGGCACCGGCCGTTCCTCGATCGGGATATTCTTCAGCGCCTTCTGCATGTAGCCGATCCAGATCGGCAGCGCCAGGCCGCCGCCGGTTTCCTTATTGCCCAGGTTGCGTGGTTGGTCGAAGCCGATCCAGGCCACGCCGACCAGCTTCGGCTGGTAGCCGGCAAACCAGGCGTCGATCGAGTCGTTGGTGGTGCCGGTCTTGCCCGCGATGTCGGTGCGCTTGAGCGACAGCGCCTTGGTGGCGGTGCCGTATTTGATGACGTCCTTCATCATCGAATCCATCAGGAATGCGTTGCGCTCGTCGATCACGCGGTTGGCGGGATCACCGGCCTTGTCGGGCGAGGCTTGCGACAGCACTTTGCCGTTGGCATCGGTCACCTTGGAAATCAGGTACGGCGTGACTTTGTAGCCGCCGTTGGCGAACACGGCGTAGGCGCCGGCCACCTGCAGCGGCGTGACCGCGCCGGCGCCCAGCGCCAGGGTCAGGTAAGGGGGATTCTTTTCCGCTTCAAAGCCGAAGCGGGTGGTGTATTCCTGGCCGTACTTCGCGCCGATGCGGTGCAGGATGCGGATCGACACCATGTTTTTCGACTTGGTCAGGCCGCGCCGCATCGACATCGGGCCTTCATATTTGCCGTCATAGTTCTTCGGTTCCCACGCCTGGCCGCCGGTCTGGCCCGCGTCGAACGAAATCGGCGCGTCGTTGATGACGGTCGAGGGCGACAGGCCGCGTTCCAGCGACGCCGAGTAAATAAACGGCTTGAACGACGAGCCGGGCTGGCGCCACGCCTGCGTCACGTGGTTGAACTTGTTGCGGTTGAAATCGAAGCCGCCCACCAGCGCCTTGATCGCGCCATCTTCCGGCGACGCCGACACGAACGCCGATTCGACTTCCGGCATTTGCGTGATTTCCCAATCCTTGCCTTCCTGGTGCACGCGGATCACCGCGCCGCGGCGGATGCGTTTATTCGGCGCCGCTTTTTCCGTCAGCCACGAACGGGCCGCTTCCAGCCCTTCGCCGACGATCGTGATTTCCTCGCCGGACGCGGTCACCGCCACGATTTTTTGCGGCGAGACTTGCAGCACCATGGCCGCCACGATGTCGTCGCTGTCCGGGCGCGCCGCCAGTTCGGTTTCAATCGCCTCGTCGGCTTCTTCCTTGTTGGCCGGGATATCGATATACGCTTCCGGACCACGGTAGGCGTGGCGCTTTTCATAGTCCATCACGCCCCGGCGCAGCGCCAGGTAGGCGGCGTCCTGGTCGGCCTTGGTGATGGTGGTGAAAACGTTCAGGCCGCGCGTATAGGTGTCTTCCTTGAACTGCTCATAGACCAACTGGCGCGCCATTTCCGCCACATATTCCGCGTGCACGCCGAAATCGCTGCTGTCGGTCTTGGTCTTCAGTTGTTCGGCTTTGGCGGCCGTGAACTGGGCCGTCGTGATGTAGCCCAGGTCATGCATGCGCAGCAGGATGTATTGCTGGCGGGTGCGGGCGCGTTTCGGGTTGACCACCGGGTTGTAGGCGGACGGCGCTTTAGGCAGACCGGCCAGCATGGCCGCTTCCGCCACGCTAATGTCTTTCAGATTCTTGCCGAAATAGATCTGGGCGGCGGAGGAAAAGCCGTACGCGCGCTGGCCCAGGTAGATCTGGTTCATGTAAACCTCCAGGATCTGGTCCTTGGTCAGGTTCTTTTCGATTTTCCAGGCCAGCAGCATTTCATAAATCTTGCGCTTGAAGGTCTGTTCGCTGGAAAGGAAAAAGTTGCGGGCGACTTGCTGGGTGATGGTCGAGGCGCCCTGGCGCGCGCCGCCGGTCGCATTGTGGAACGCCGCGCGCAGGATGCCGGTGTAGTCGACGCCGCCGTGTTCATAGAAGCTGCTGTCCTCGATCGCCAGCACGGCTTTTTTCATGACGTCGGGGATGTCCTTGATGCGCACCAGGTTGCGGCGTTCTTCGCCGAATTCGCCGATCAGCACGCCGTCGGCGGAAAAGATTCGCAGCGGCATTTTCGGACGGTAATCCGTCAGGGAGTCCAGCTCCGGCAAATTGGGATACGCCAGCGCCAGGCCAAATACCAGCAACAGCACGCCGGCCAGCACCAGGCCGGCAACGGAAGCAATGATGGTAAATAGCAGGCCGCGCGAGCGAACCGGATTGTCATTGGCAGCAGTGGTCATGCAGGTAATCTTTCGGATCTTGAAGGGGGTGGTGCGGGTCTAGACGATCGGACCATTATAAGCGACGCCTGATAGCTTGCGGCGTGCTTAACCGTGCGACAATAGCCGTGAAATATTTGCTATGAGCAACTAAATAAGTCAGTTGAATTCGTGGCCACAGAGTGGATTTCAAGTGTGGTGCCGGGTGCACAAATGAACAATTGTGCATGGCAGAAATACCTTTACACCCTCTCAGCCTTATTGCTAGCATCTGATGTACCGTCCCGTTTTTACCCTCAGACGCCCTCAACCGCAGGCATCAAATCGAGTCTCCTTATGCGATCAACAACGGTGTGTAACCAGCTGCAACATGGCGGGGAGCCGTTATGAACCTGGACCTGAGCACACTGTTCGGCAGGGGCAATGCACCACTGGTGGGTGTTGACATCAGCACTTCCAGTGTCCGGCTGGTGGAATTGGCCCAGGGCGGCAAGGAAGGGCTGCGCCTGGAGCGCTATGCGTCGGAGCCGTTGCCGCGCGGCGCCGTGGTCGATGGCAATATTGAAAACCTCGACCAGGTGGTGGAAGCGCTGCGCCGCGTGTGGAAAAAAAGCGGCACGCGCGCCAAGCTGATTGCGCTGGGAATGCCGCCCGCGTCCGTCATCACCAAGAAAATCACGCTGCCGGCCGGCATGTCGGAAGACCAGCTGGAAGTGCAGGTGGAATCCGAAGCCAGCCAATATATCCCGTTCGCGCTCGATGAAGTGAGCCTGGACTTCGACGTGATCGGCCCGTCGCCCGCCTCGGAAGACGATGTCGAGGTGTTGCTGGCCGCGTCGCGCCGCGAAAAAGTCGAAGACCGGGTGGCCATCGCGGAAGCGTCCGGCCTGAAGGCGGCCGTGATGGATATCGAATCGTATGCGGCGCGCGCCGCGCTGGACCGGGTGCTGGCCCAGGTGCCGGGCGCCAGCGCGGGCCAGATCGTCGCGCTGTTCCAGATCGGGGCGCAAATGACGCATATTTCCGTGCTGCTCGATGGCGCGGCCATTTACGAACGCGAACAGCCGTTTGGCGGCAATACGCTGACGCAGGACATCGTGCGCGCCTACGGTATGGCGTATGACGAAGCGGAAGCGAAAAAGAAATCCGGCGATTTGCCGGACAACTATGCCAACGACCTGTTGGAGCCGTTCCTGGAAAGCGCGGCGCTGGAAGTCACGCGCGCCATCCAGTTCTTTTACACGTCCACCCCGTATACCCGGGTGGACCAGCTGTACCTGGCCGGCGGCTGCGCCTTGATCCCCGGCCTGCTGGACATCGTGGCCAGCCGCACCAAGATCAATTCCGCCGTGATTTCCCCCTTCAAGGGCATGGCGCTGGGCCCCGGTGTGCGTGAACAGGCGCTGCGCAGCGAAGCGCCGGCTTACCTGGTCGCCTGCGGGCTGGCGTTGCGGAGGTTCGGCTGATGATCCGGATAAACCTGCTCCCGCACCGCGAGGAAAAGCGGAAACAGAAAAAGGCCGCGTTTTACGCGCTGATGGTGTTCGGCGTCCTGATCGGCGCCGCCGTCGTGCTGGTGGTGGGCGGGTATAACGCCCGCGCCATTACGATCCAGGAGCAGCGCAACAAGGCGATCCAGGATGCCATCGTGGTCCTGGACAAGAAAATCGCTGAAATCGCCACCTTGAAACAAGAGATCGAAGCGCTGAAAGCGCGCCAGCAAGCGGTGGAAGACTTGCAGGGCGACCGCAACCAGCCGGTCTACCTGCTGGACGAACTGGTCAAGAACACCCCGCCCGGCGTGTACCTGAAGAGCTTCAAGCAGGATGGCCAGCGCGTTATCGTGCAAGGCTATGCGCAATCCCAGGAGCGCGTGTCGGAGTTGCTGCGCAATGTGTCGAGCGTCTCGCCCTGGCTGGAAAAGCCGGACCTGGTGGAAGTCAAGGCAACGGGGCTGGGGCAGGGCAAGACCGCCAAGAAAGTCGTGGAATTCAACCTGATCGTCGGCATCAAGCGTCCGCGCGACAAGGACCAGCCGGAAGACGGCAAGCCGGGCAAGCCCGGTGAATCCAAACCGGCGGCAGCTACCATGGCAAACGCGTCGTCCAGCGCGGCCGCCAGGCCCTGAGCAGAGAACCCTATGGCCATAGACGTCAAACAATTAAGCGCTTCGCTGCAAGCCCAGTTCCAGGGCCTGAATGGCCGCCATCCGGGCATGTGGCCGTTAGCACCCCGTATCCTGTGCACGGTGGGCGTGGTGCTGGGCGTGGTGGCGGCCGGCTATTTCGGCTACTGGAGCGGCCAATTCGAAGAACAGGAAGCCGGCGCCGCCAAGGAAGCCCGGCTGAAAACCGAATACACGGAAAAGTCACAGCAAGCGGTCAACCTGGAAGCGCTGCGGGCGCAAAAAGTCCAGGTGGACCAGTATGTCGAGCGCCTGCAAAAGCAGTTGCCGAGCAAGGCGGAAATGGCGGCGCTGCTGTCGGACATCAACCAGGCCGGCCTTGGCCGCGGGCTGCAGTTCGAACTGTTCAAGCCGGGCCAGGTGGTGGTCAAGGATTATTACGCGGAGCTGCCCATCAATATCAAGGTGACGGGCAATTACCATGACATCGGCGCCTTTGCCAGCGACATGGCGAACCTGCCCCGCATCGTCACCCTGAACAATATGCAGTTGTCGGCGCCGCAGGCGGGCGGCACGCTTTTGACCCTCGATGCGGTGGCCAAGACATTCCGCTACCTCGATCCGGAAGAAGTGGCGGCGCAGCGCAAGGCCGCCGCCGACAAGAAAAAGGGAGCGAAAAAATGAAGCGCTGCCTGGTGGTATTGCCGGTATGGCTGGCGCTGGCCGGCTGCGGCGACAGCGATGTCCAGGAAGTCCGGGACTGGATGAAGAAAACCGACAGCCAGGCCACGGTGATGGTCAAGCCGATTGCCGAACCCAAGACCTTTGTCCCGTTTGCCTACAGCGCGAGCGCGGAAGTCGACCCCTTCAACCAGAACAAATTGCTGGCCGAACTGGCGCGCCAGGCCAACGCCGGCGGTGGTTTGCGGCCCGACACCACGCGCCGCAAGGAATTCCTCGAAGGTTTCCCGCTCGATGCCATGAAGATGGTCGGCACGATGGAGAAATCCCAAACCATGTATGCCTTGCTGCAAATTGATAAAGCCGTATACCAGGTCCGTCCCGGCCAGCATCTGGGCCAGAACTTTGGCCTGATCACGGCCGTGACGGACGATGCCATCAGTGTCAGGGAGATTGTGCAGGACGCCACGGGCGACTGGATCGAACGCCTGTCCAAGTTGGAGTTGCAGGAAAGTAAGGAGAGCAACAAATGAGCCCCCTCATCACTTCCGCCTCGCCACATCCGGCCCGGCCAGCGTGGCGTTCTGTGCTGGCCGTGGCGACGCTTCTGGCCCAGCCATGGCTGGTGCAGCCGGCCCTGGCGCAGGCGCCGGGCGCCGGCGCAGCACCGGCCCAGCCGGTGGCAACGGCGGCCCAGCCGGCGGCAACGGCGACCAATGGCATCGAATCGGTGACCGTCAACCAGCAGGGCGCCAACGTGATCGTCAAGATCGCGATGAAAAACGCGCCGGACAAATTGCCGATCGGCTTTACCATCACCAATCCCGCGCGCATTGCGCTGGACTTTGGCGCCACGGTGAATTTGACGGGCAGAAACACGTTTGAATTCAACCAGGGCGACTTGCGCAGCGTGAACCTGGTCCAGGCCGGCGAGCGCGCGCGCCTGGTATTCAACCTGAAACGCAGCCTGAATTATGCCGCCGTCATCGATGGCAATGCCATCATCGTGACGATCGACGGGTCCGGCGGACTGGCGACGGCGGTCGATGCGACCGGCTTGCCGGTCGCCCAGGCCGTCAACGCGGCGAAACCGGACAAGGCGCAAAAGCAGTTGCTGCGCGACCTGGACTTCCGCCGCGGCTCCAATGGCGAAGGCCGCATCGTGGTGGACTTGCCGAACAGCCAGGTGGCGGTCGATGTGCGGCCCAACGCCAACGGCCTGGTGGTGGACTTCCTCAAGACGGGATTGCCGGAAACCCTGCGCCGCCGCCTCGACGTGACGGACTTCGGCACGCCGGTGTCGCAAATCACCACGGTGCCGCAGGGCGACAACGTGCGCATGACGATCGACGCCAAGGGCTTGTGGGAGCAAAGCGTATACCAGAGCGATACGCAACTGGTGGTCGATGTGCGGCCGCTGAAGGAAGATCCCAACAAGCTGACCCAGGGCACGCAGGGCTACCGCGGCGAAAAGCTGTCATTCAATTTCCAGAACGTGGAAGTGCGCGCCGCGCTGCAGGCGATTGCCGATATCTCGGGCCTGAACATCATCACCAGCGACAGCGTCTCGGGCAACCTGACCCTGCGCCTGCGCGAAGTGCCGTGGGACCAGGCGCTGGACGTGGTGTTGCAGGCCAAGGGGCTGGACATGCGCAAGAATGGTTCCGTGCTGTGGATCGCCCCCAAGGAGGAATTGCTGACCAAGGAAAAACTGGAATTGGAACAGCGCGCGCAAATTGCCGACCTGGAACCGTTGAAATCGGAAATCTTCCAGCTCAATTACCAGAAGGCGGAATCGTTCAAGACCGTGTTCGGCCTCGATGGCGAGGCCAAGAACCGTGTCCTGTCCAAGCGCGGCAGCGCCATCATCGAGCCGCGCACCAACCAGTTGTTTGTCACCGATATCGCGTCCAAGCTGGAAGACATCCGCAAGCTGATCGCCCGCACCGACGTGGCCACCAAGCAGGTGCTGATCGAGGCGCGCATCGTCGAAGCATCGGATTCCTTTACGCGCAACCTGGGCGCCAAGCTGGGCTTTGCGGACTTGCGCACCTTGCGCGGCGGCGACACGGGTTACCAGATCGGCGGTTCCGGCAACCGCATCGGCATCGGCGGCAACCTGACGGGGATCGGCCAGGTTACCGGCCAGACCCCGGACCGGGGCGACGGCTATACCAATTCCACCCTCATCAATTTGCCGGCCGCGCCGATCAATGGCTTGGCGGCGGGGAACCTGGCGATCAGCCTGTTTTCGTCGGCCGCCAACCGCTTCCTGAACCTGGAGTTGTCCGCGCTGGAAGCCGATGGCAATGGCAAGATCATTTCCAGTCCGCGCGTGGTGACGGCGGACAAGTCCCTCGCCACCATTGAACAGGGCCTGGAATTGCCTTACCAGGTGGCGACCAGCAGCGGCGCGACGTCGATTGTGTTCCGCAAGGCGAACCTGCGGCTCGAAGTGACGCCCCAAATCACGCCGGATGGCAATGTCGTGATCGACGTGGACGTCAACAAGGATAGCGTGGGGCAGGAAACCCGGGCCGGTTTCGCCATCGACACCAAACACGTGAAGACCCAGGTCATGGTGGAAAATGGCGGCACGGTGGTGCTGGGCGGGATTTACCAGCAGATCGAACGCACCACCGTGTCCAAAGTGCCGGTGCTGGGCGATGTCCCGGTGCTGGGCATGCTGTTCAAGAACACTGGCCGTACCAACGATAAAACCGAGCTGCTGGTGTTTATTACGCCGAAGATTGTCGCCGAACGTCTTTCAGCACGATAATGCAGGCAACAGAGAGGAATCCTATGTACAAAACGACAACTGGTTGGGTGGGCGCATTCCGGGACTGGCTGGCGCTGCTGTGCTGCGCCGCCTTGCTGGCCGCGTGCGGCGGCGGCGGCGGCAATCCCGGCGCCACCACCGGCACGTCCGGCACCGCGGCGTCCAAGGTCACCAGCGTGGTATTGGTTTCCAGTGCGGAGACCATCGCGTCGTCCGGCGCGGACGGCACCGAAGTGACGTTGACGGCGCTGGTCAAGGATGCCAATAACCTGGTGATGGAAAACCAGACTGTCGATTTCAAGGCCGATTCCGGCAATATCGTGGTGGTCAGCAAAACCACGGATGCCACCGGCACCGCCACGGCCCAACTCAATGTCAAAGGCGATGCGTCGCTGCGCACCATCACCGTGACCGCCACGGTGGGCACGATTGCCGCCACCAAGAAAATCCAGGTGGTCGGTGTGGTTGCACCGACCGTGCCGACGGCCACCATGACGCTGGTCAACAGCGCGGGCGCCGCCAGCAATGCGCTGTCGTCGGCCACGCCGCTGACAGCCCGCACCACGGTGCGCGACAAGGACAACAAGCCGGTCGCCAATGCGCTGGTGTCGTTCACGGCGGATAACACGCTGGTGGCGTTCTCGCCATCGGCCGGCACCGCGCTGACCGATGCCAACGGCGTGGCCGAAGTCACCATGCGTCCGGCCAGCCTGTCCGCCTCCGGCGCCGGTACGGTCAGCGCCGCCGTGGTCGTGGCCGGCACGTCGCTCGATGCCACCGCCAACTTCAGCGTGGGCGCCACCGCCATCGTGCTGGGCCCGCTGAACCTGAATCCGACCAGCATCCCGGCCTATGGCTCAACGGTCATCACGGTCGATGTGCTGGCCGGCGCCACCAAATACACGGAACAGCAGCTGAGCATCGCGTTTGCGTCGAATTGCGTCACGGCCGGCAAGGCCACCCTGGCCGCCACGGCGCCAACCTCGAACGGCACGGCGCAAGTGGTGTACCGCGACCAGGGTTGCGGCAATACCGACCAGATCACGGCTTCGGCCTCCGGCATCACCAAGTCCAGCACGGCCAGCCTGGCGATCGCCGCCCCGCAAGCCGCCTCGGTCCAGTTCTCGGCCGCCTCGCCGACCGACCGTTCCATCGTCATCAAGGGCCAGGGCGGTATCGGCCGCACCGAGACCGCGACCCTGACGTTCAAGGTGTTCGATACCTTCGGCAAGCCGCTGGCCGGCCAGACCGTGCGCTTCAGCACCGCGTCCACCGTGGTCACCATCAACAAGGCCAGTGACAGCACCGATGCCAACGGCGACGTCATCACCACCGTCAATTCGGGTTCCGTGCCGACCTCGTTCCGCATCACCGCCACCCTCGACAATGGCGCATCGACCACGTCCGATTCGATCGTCGTGACGACCGGCTTGCCGGTGCAGCGCGCCTTCTCGCTGTCGGTGGTCAGCCCGAACGTGGAAGGCTGGACCTATGACAGCGGCACCGTCACCCCGGCCACCAATGTCAATGTGCTGGTGGCCGACCAGGCCGGCAACCCGGTGCCGGATGGCTTGCCGGTGGTGTTCCAGACCAACCTGGGTTCCGTGGGATCGTCCAGCAAGGGCGCCTGCAACACCGTCAATGGCGGCTGTTCGGTGGACTTCCGTACCCAGGCGCCGCGCGTGGCGTCGCCGAACACGCCATCGACGCCGTGCAACACGGGCACGTCCGGCCTGGTCAGCAACGATTCCACCCGTAGCGGCCTGGCCACCGTGTGCGCCAGCACCACCGATGGCGTCAACACGCTGTTCTCGAAACTGGGCATCTTCCTGTCCGGCAGCTTCGCCAACAATGTGTATTGGACCGATGCGCCGGTGGCGGGCGGTGAAAGCAAGCTGCGGACCGATGTCGCGACCGACCTGGGCACGGTGCTGTCGACCGATACCAAAGTGTTCAACCTGCAACTGAACGACGTGAATTTCAACCCGATGCCGTCCGGCTCCAAGGTGGAAATCACCAATGCGGTGAACCTGGTGGCGGTCGGCGTGTCGCCGGCCACGGTGCAAAACGTGTTCCCGCACACGGTGAGCGCCGACGTCAACAGCGGTACCGATATCGACAATAATTCGGTACGGCAAGGTTCCACGCACCAGATTTCGATCGGCAGCGCCCAGGCCAAACCCTGCCTGACAGCGCTTGCAGGCACATTCAATGTGACGGTAACAACGCCTAAAGGGAATGTGACCTCGTATCCGTTTAAACTGGCGTTCTCGTGTCCATAAGCATGTTCATAAGACAGGATCCGTAAAACGCTACGCGCGCCGGCCCAGAGCCGGCGTTCGTGTTTTCAGAAAAGTAGATTCAAGTGGCTGAAACTTATCGAGGTAACATCTTTTTAGTGGGGCTGATGGGGGCGGGAAAGACCACCATCGGGCGCCTGCTGGCGCGCAAGCTGGGCCTGCAATTCATCGATTCCGACCATGAAATCGAAGCCCGCACGGGCGCGTCGATACCGTGGATTTTCGAAATCGAAGGCGAGCAAAGCTTCCGCCGCCGCGAAGCGGAAGTGATCCGGGAGCTGTCGGCGCAGCCAGGCATCGTGCTGGCCACCGGCGGCGGCGCGATCCTCAATCCGCAATCGCGCCACTACCTGCGCGAGCGGGGCACGGTGATTTACTTGCGTGCAAGCATCAACAGCATCTTGCAGCGCACGGCGCACGACAAGAACCGGCCGCTGCTGCAAACCGCCGATCCGCGCAAAAAGCTGGAAGAATTGATGGCGCAGCGTGAGCCCCTGTATGAGGAATTGGCGCACCTGGTCGTCGATACCGGCCGACCTAACGTACAATCGATGGTTCACATGATTTTGAACCAGCTGGATGCCCGCGCCTGCGCGGCGG
>Ga0307408_100001495_pt1 | contig 17344 bp, 22 predicted proteins | sample 322Cmetagenome_FD_202116 | JGI IMG/M metagenome (GOLD analysis project Ga0307408, IMG submission 202116) | Maize rhizosphere microbial communities from greenhouse at UC Davis, California, United States - 322HYB-C-3 | ecosystem: Host-associated > Plants > Roots > Rhizosphere > Soil | place...
AAGGGCGCCTGCACCGGTGAGGCCGGTGCTTACCGTTTTGAGTATGCCAGGGGAAGATGAGCCGTTTCTTCTGGTGCCCGGGGCCGGACTCGAACCGGCACACCTTGCGGCGGGGGATTTTGAGTCCTGTGGGGTCAACCCCAGCCCGACACTCAGGGCGCTTGTAAGTTGTTGATTCGTCTGGTGTTTTGAACTCGCAGATAAACTGTGCGCGTTTTAGACTTTCCAGCGTCTTTCCACTTTGCCTATTTTTGGCCCCTCGGAGTGCGAAAGTTCTTGACAACTTGCGTCATTCCGTGGTTGTAGATGGTGCCTCGGGCCGGACTCGAACCGGCACCCCCGAAGAGACTTGATTTTGAGTCAAGCGCGGCTACCGATTACGCCACCGAGGCTTGTCTACAACTTGGCGAGCACTGTACCGCATCGGGAGGCGCCAGCCGGGTGCACGGGGGTAAGACCGAGGAACTCTAGGAGGCATCAAACCTGGTTGTCGTAGTGATGCCAAGGGAGCGACCAGCGACCGCCGACAGCGCTCCCGCGCTGCCAACAAAAAAGCACCCCGGAGGGTGCTCATGGCTGCTCGGCAGTGCACCAGTTCAACACCGTGCACAGGCTGAGCCAGGTGAGCATCAGGCCTGCACCGTTGGTGTAGTCCAGACGGTCAAGGCGCGGCAACAACGCGAAGCGTGAGGGCGTCGGGAACAGCAACAGACACTTGCGCCCAAAGGCTTCGAAGTGCGTGACGCGCGGCAGCAGCCGAGGGAGCCCGAAGACTGCAATGGCTGACCACAACGCACAGAACAGCGCGAGGTCTTCGTCAGTGCTCATTGGCGGTTAGACCCCGTCCCACGCCGCGTTGTTCTCAGCTGCCAGCTGCGCTGCCGCCAACCGAGCCTGCGCGAGTGCCGCGGCCTTCTCGGGCATGTAGGCGCCTGCCAGCTTCTGCAGTGCCTTGTCTACTACATGCTGAGACCAAGAGCCAGGGATGCCGTCCTGGTCCCATTTGTAGCCAAAGCCAGACTCCACCAGGTCACGGGACGCTGCGCGGATGGCGCTGTTCACAAGGGAGATGTCGTCATAGGCAAGACGCAGCAGGTCTTGCAGACGGTCGTGAGTTCGGATGCACACCGAAGTGATGCCGCCGGCTGCCGCCAGGCAGTCGGAGACGCGGTGAAAAAGAGTGCGGCGCATTGGAAGCCTTTGGGGTGCGTCAACCTGTTGAGGGTTTGTGCGTGTTGTGTGCAGTCAAGACGCACACTGAAAAGCAGCGCCCCTGCACTTCGTATAGGCACTGTTAGCGGAGGCGTTATCGGGCCCTTAGGTGGCTTTCAGACGTAGTGGCTCGCAGGCTGCGCCGATAACAAAAAGCCCCGCGCTCATAGGAGAGCCGGGGCCTTCGGGGGTGTTGCAGCGTCGTCTACGGGGTCGTGCAACAGCCTCTGTTCACAACACCTTCAAGCAGCGGGCAATCAGGGCCTTGCGGTCAGCGTTTCCGAGCATGGCGGGGCCGTTGATTCCACGGGTCACGGCGTCCCAATCCTGGCGGTCAGCAGCTGCGATGAGGCCATGTTTTGCGAAGAACCAAGCAGCACTGTCAGCAGCATGCTTTGCTTCCAAAAGCAGGTCGGGATTGCTCACAACGGGCACCCCTGAAGCTGCTTGATAGGCCTCGTAGTTGGCCTTCCAGGTCAGCTGAATCAGCCCTCGGCCCTGGTAGCCGTCGTACAGCTTCTTGGCCAGAGCAGCGGGATTCTTGGCGTAGGGCTGGGCCTCGGCTGCACTCTTGAACGCCCGCTTGTAGAGCGCTGCCAGGCGGTCTGCTGAGGTGTAGAACAGGTTCTCCGTGACCGCTGTAAACAGCCCGCTCTCGTGCGCGCAGTTGGCGATGAAAGCAGCCTGCGCGAAGCGGCTCTTGATGCCATATTTCGCCATGGCGTCGGTGAGCGCCTGGGAGTATTTGGCTGCGGAGATGATGCGGCAGCCTGTCGCTTGTTGTAGTTGTTCCGGTGTCATTCGACCCCCTGTGTTGTTCACAGAGGGTCTAGCGAGCGGGGCGTTAGTAGGTGTTCCAGACTGGCATCACGGCGGAGCCAGCGGTGCCTGATTCGACGGTGTAGTCCCCACCGGTAGGCAGTGTCCAGGGACCATAGCCCGCTGCTCCCTTGGTCTGCGCGCGGACGAAGGGAGCGCTGACAACACGATAGCGGTTCGTCGCCGGGTTGCCTGTGTCGGTGCCGTAGAGGGTGACTGTCAGGGGGTTCGGGTCTACGGCGAAGTCATACAGCAGCCAGATGTGGTCGCTGGCGTAGATGCTGTTCGGTGCGTTCCCGTAGACCTTGATACCCGTCAGCTGGATTTGAGCGGCGGTGGTCGTGACCATCGTTGCCTTGCCCTTGTGCCAGTTGCGGACCTGCGTGTTGTCGCCGTTGTCATGAAAGACTAGGACCTCGACAGACCCGTTGCGGCGGATGGTCTCGGCGTCAGCGGCGCTCACGGCAACCGTGATGATGTTGCCGATGGCGGGGCTGAGAAGGTCGCTGGCCACGATGCCCTTGGCGGCGAATCCGATGGTGTCCTTTGTGTGCCAAGCCGCATCGTCGGGGTTCGACGTAAACCCAGTGTCGGTGAAGCCGAGGCGGTAACCTTGGGCTGCATTTGCACTGTCTGCGCCTGCGAAATACACCAGGTGATAGTTGCCAGTTGTGGCGCCTGACAGGCCGCGAGGAGCGACAAACCCATAGGGCCAACGAAACACCCGAGAGCCAATCGGGCCCGGTGCGGACAGCGAGCCGGGAGGCGTTGCGGCCAGTGGCTGGGCGTAAACAGCCATTCCGGACGAGAACACGTCCTCGAGGAGTTCGAGTTCACAGGTGCCTTGTCCAGGCTGCGAAAAGCGGGCCGTAGTGACGCGCATGCGCAGGTTGTTGATGCCGTTGCGAGCGCTGGAGAACGAGACCAGGTCGCCAGGAATCAGGCGCTGGCGCTTCGGCACGATGGCCGTGAGCCGGGCTGTCGCCAACGGCGCCGAGAGCGTACGGAGGTCGCGCATGGCGATGACCTGTGCGAGGGTGGCGTCGTTGATGCAGGCGTACTGCTGTGTTCCGGCGTTCCGCGTCTTGGTGGCGCGTGCTGCTCCGCGGTCCTTCACGGTCATGGGCCGCTGCTTCCACTTAGCCGCACGGTCCATATAGTTGACCGTGACTTCGGTGGTCGCCTCGTCAAGAGCAGACCGCGCGAAGCTGTCCAGACTGACGATGTTGGAGTCCGTCAGCGTCAAGACGACGCTGTCCGTTGCCCGCAGCAGCTTCAGGCAGTGGTTGCCAGTGGTGGGGTCAGGCTGAAGGACGGCGCCAATCTGGCGGCAGATTTCGAAGGCTACGTCAGCAGCCGTGCGCTGCTGGTCGACAAGCGCACCGACGAACTGGCCCTCACCGGGGAGGACCCGCGCCGCGTCCCAGAAGGTGCTGGCGTTGATGAAGTCGGGATGCTCGCCGGCCCAGTAGATGGGGTCGGTCAGCAGTTCAGCGACGGCCAGAGCGGGGTTGCTGTCGCCGCTTGCGTTGTTCTTGGTGATGTCGCCGGGGATGGCTCCAAGCCCGACCGACGCGTCACTGTGGATGCGCTCGCACACGAACGACAGAGGCATAACTTGGCCCGTCGTGCCGACCCACATGCCATCTGCTTGAGTGGCTCCGCGCAGGACGACGTAGGTGGCGTGCGGCCATGCAGGCGCGTTGCCGCTGCCAGCCTTTAGCGTCACGTAGCTGGACGGCGTCGTCCGGCCGGAGAAGAACTCAACCACGCCCTTGAATCCAGACGGGTAGTCCTCCTGGCCTGGCGTGGTCTTCGAATAGTCGAGCGTGACGGTGCCACCGTTGGACACGGTGCCGCTCCAAATCCTCACGGCGTCGTCACCGGAGCCAGCCCAAATCTCGCGCAAGCGCACACCAGAGCCGCCGCACAGCATCATGACAGCGCCCACTTCGTAGGAGTAGCCGAGCGGGATGGTGGTGCTCGAGAAGCCAGAGCGCTGCTTCTTCGACCGAGGCGTTGCCTTGAAATCGTAGGTGGCAATCAGATTCGGGGCGTCAATCTTGGCACGTCCGATGAGCCACGGCAGGGGGCGTGTCTCGTCAACGGTAGGCAGCCCCAGTTCCTTCAAGCCAGCTGCTGCGGGCTTGGAAACCTTGGGCTTTGGACGGAAAAGTTCGGCCAGAACAGTCGAGATGACGAACTGGATTAGGTAGTCCCACATCAGGCTACTCCCTCCACAAAAATATTCTTCGGGTCAGGCAACTCATCCCCGCTGAACTGGGGATAGTTGCCAAAGGACTTACAGGACGCGCCGGAGCCATCGCAGCCCTTCCACGCGGAAATGGCTGTGCCAGGCGTCACGCCAGGGATAGCGGAAAGCAGTTCGAGCACTCCGCCAGTGCTTGCCACGCACATGCGCCGCTGGCCAGCCACAAGGACATCGCCGGCCTTGAAGAAGCCGTTGGCCTCGCTCAGCGTCGTTGTCAGCGTCCGGCCGTCTGCCGACACGGCCGTGATGGTTCCGTCGCGCTGGTAGGTGGCGGGGTCGACGCCGCAGCCAGCGCCAGTCGCAGTCTTGGCGCCATACAGGTCCCACTGGCACGTGGTGCCCTGGACGACGGTGATGCCCAGGCGTTGCAGCTTTTCGTTGCCGCTGGTGCACGTCAACTTTGCGGTGTTCTCCACGAACTCGCTGGCACGGATGCGACCGCGCCAGATGATGTTGGCCAAGCCTCCAACCTCGTCGAGTTCAACGACACGCAGGTAAATGCTGCCGGCCGGATAGCCCGACAGGAACTTCAGGGCGATGGGGTTGTCGCGGGCAACGGTGACAGTGAGGGTGCCGCTGGCCTTCTCGCTGTCGTAGGTCACGCTGTCATGAGTGATGCCCGCAACGGGGAAGAAGGTGATGCCCGCATAGCCAGGCACGCCAGTGACGGAGTCTTCGTAGCTGGTGTAAGCCCACGACGAGACGAGCGAACCCTGCGCGTTGGGTTCGCTGTAGTAGGTGAAGTAGTAGAGGTAAATCACGGTCAGGCTCCCAGCTGGACCAGCGACAACTTGCACGTCGCCAGGTTCGGCTTGAGGTAGGAAATCTCGACCCCGTCAGAGCCGAGGCGCCAGGTCTTTTCGGCTTCTCCAGGCACCGTCCACTTCAAGGGATTCAGCCGGCCTTTGAGGGCAAACATCAGGCGGCGGAACGCCTCGATTTGTTCGCGGCTGCGCAGTGGCACTTCGATGGTCACGTTGCGCTTGAGGTAGAGCACCTCGAACAGGTCCAGGTGGCCGGTCTCCAGGACAGCAGACGCCACGTCGATTTGCTCCGAAGGCTTGACCCAAACAGTGGTAAACGCGTCGAGGGTCGGCAGACCGCCAGAGGTGGGGCCGTCGTAGGCGTCGATGGCCTCTTTGAAGTCAAGCAGTCGGAACGACACCGAGGCCGTCTGGATGGTCTTCTTGGCGTAGGCAATGGAACGGTTGTCCGAAACCATGCGACCGACGGCGGCAGGGGCTGCGATGTAGTAGCCGTCCTCCCACGAGAAGTCAGCGGCAGGCATGAAGATGCCTTCAGACTTCGAGGAAAGCAGGGCAACGACAGGGGACGCAACGGAGACCCCCGCGGTGGGCGAGGTTGCGGGGCGCTGGAACGCATGGCACCAGAGCGGGACGAGGAAGGTCTCGGCGGTGCGCAGTGCGCTCAGCGCGGCCTTGTCGTGGTCGCTGAGCAGGGCCACGTCGTAGCTGTAGGTGTGGCGTGGGTAGGCGCGAAGCTGCGTCCGTGCGGCATCCGTGCCGTCGCGGGCGATGGGGACGTCGGTGAGCCACTCCAGCAGTTCGGTGCAGGGGGTGGACGCGTCTCGGTCGGCGGTGAAGGGTTGTGGTGTGCTCATCCCCTCGTTTAGCGAGCGGGGGATGGCTCAGAGGGCGAAGACGTAGATGTCCGTGGTGCCCTTGGACCTCTTGGCCGGCAGCTGCACCATCATCGGAGGAAACGGCATATGTGACGGCTTGTCGTCTTCGACGATGTGCAGACCGTCAGGGTTTGCAGACTTGGGGGCCACCATGGAATCAAGGATTGGCTTCAAGCCTCCGATGGCGTTGTCCCAATCCAGCTGGCCAGCCGAGCGACGCACTACGAACAAGGCGGACTGCTGCAGCTTGGGTGGTTGGCGGTGGCCGAGCGCAGCTGCAAGCTTCGCCGCGAAGCCCTTGCGGGTCTTGCGGTATTCATGGAAGTGCTGGCCCTTGATGACGTTGTTCGAGGGCGATGCCTCGTCGATGTGAAGCGCCAAGACTAGCTTCTGCGGGTCGCACCAGTGCGGCAGCGTTTGACCGGCCAGGAAGGCGCGGGCGGCTTGCAGCGAAGGGTTGGAGAGGTCGGGGCTCATCCACTGTGTAGCCCCTGGTTTTGTCAGCCTAGAAGCGCCTTGCGCACGAACGCACTACGTCCCTTGCCTGGCTGGCCGGCCCTGTCGTATGCATGGCTTGCAGCGTGGAGGCGGTCAACCCGCTCCCGCATCTCGGGGTAGCGCTGGTGCAGTAGAAAGTATTCGTCGTCGTGAAGGCTGACGGTGGTCTTCGTGCCGTCTGCCTTGGTGACGCGCAGCAGCATGATTCCGAACTCAGGCAGTCGGTTTGCCATTGAGCACCTCCTTCGGCTTGACCAAGCGCAGCAGCACGACAGGGCCTGGAACATCGGCGAACTTGTCGACTAGAACCCGCGGGGCAGGCCTGACGTATGTGAGCGCCCGGAAGAGCGGCATCAGCACGCGCATCGCTGCCACTTTGCACGCCATGTCCTGGGATTTGCCAGAGGCGCCAACCATCACGGTCACGTCGTGCTCAAGCTTTGGCCCGTGCTTGACCTGGACTGCCTCGAGGTCGATGGCGAAATGCGCAGCCAGGGACGCGCGTGCTTCTCGTGCATGGCGCTCCACAAGGTCAGGCGTCAGCCCAGCTGTGGGGAAGTAGTAGGTGATGTGGTGAACGTTGGGGGCTTGCATTGGTGCTCCGGTGTGTTATCCGTGTAGTCACCTGCTCCCCAGCCCCTAAAAAGGAAAGACCCCTGGGCGTTGCACCCAGGGGCTTCCGTTCAAGCACACAAACACAAGGAGACGTAGCCAATGCAAGACTACCTCTGGTGTAGGCACCTCACCGGGGGAGGCCAAGCTTGTTCTTGTTGGCAAGAAACACGGCCATCACGTCGCGACCGAACTGCGGCGTGCGCCCAATCTCTGAAGCCACATGGTCCGGGTTCATGTAGAGCCGCGGCGTGAAGTTGTTCTGCACACTGAGTTCAGGCGTCAGGCCCGGGCTGTTTCCAACGTAGCCGCCGCTGGCGAACCGGCTCGCGGTGCGTGGCATCACGCCAGCATTGAGCGAGTTCAGGAAGCCCAGACCCCACTTGCGGACAGATGCTGCCTTCAGAACGAACTCACCGTTCGACAGCCAAGCCGGGATGCTGTCGCTCGTGCCCGTGCCAGGACCCTTCACGTGGCCGCCATCGGCGAATCCGAAGAAGCTGCCGATGCTGCTGGCAACTGCACCCCAGCCGCCACCGCTCATGCCCGTCGAAACTGCACCTCCGATGCCTCCACCGTTGCCACCCTGCAGCTTCTTGAAGAGTTCATCTGCGAACAGCTTCTGGTAGCGCTTGGCGATGTCATCAATCATGCTGAACGCAAAGCCACGGATAGCGTCCCACGCGCTGTGGAACACGCCCTTGATGGCAGACGAAGCGTTCTCGCTTCCGCGGACGAGGTCCTCAAGATGCGACAGCGCACCGGTCACGAAGTCGCCGACCGCAGTGCTTGCGTTGTCAGCAAAGGTGCGGTTGATGGATGCTGCTACTTCGTTGGACTTCCGCCGGGCCTTCTCCAGGGCATCAGTGGCCTGGTCGAAGGCCAGTGCGATTTCCTTGTTCTTCGGGAACTGGGCGCGGAGGTCTGACAGCGCGAGGACATAGTCCTCCAGCCCCTTGACCGTCTTGGCTTGCTCGGCCTGGATGGCTTTCTGTGCCTCAATCTCGGTAATCTCGCCCCGCTGGACTTCCTCCTCGATGCGCTGCTTGGCGGCCGTGAAGACGCTAGCCTCGTATTCAGCGATGCGCTTGGCATCCTCCATCTTCAGCTTGGCCTCCTGGTTCTTCGAGGAGGTGTTGACCGCAGCTGTGAGTTTCTCGTCCCCACGGACTCGGGGGTCGTTGAGCAGGTCCTGCGTCTTCTTGCCCAGACGCTTCAGCGCAGCCTCAAGAGGCTGGCCCTCTTGGTCAAGGATTTCCGCTTGGATTTCGACGCGGAGGCTGTCGACCTGTTCCTGGAACTCGCGCAGCTGAATCTTCAGCCGGGCCGGAATGTCCGCGCCCTTGCTCTCCAGTTCCTTGATTTCGGCCTGCACCTTGAGCAGGTCACCTTCCAGCTTCTTGCGCTTGGCAGGGTCTTTTTCCTTGGCGATGCGCGCCTGAGTGGCAGCCTCTTCGCGGCGTGCCGCGGCCAGGTTTTGCTCGTTCTCTTGCAAGTCCAGGTCGGCCTTCTGCTTGAGGTAGTCCTTCTGCGTCTTGAGCCGAAGCGAGAAGGACTCTTCGAGGTCACGAAGCTGGGCTTCCTTGACCGTCTTGTTGATTTTCTTGTCCGCGTCGTCCTTGGCCTTCTCGTAGGCAAGAAGGGCATCTGCATACTGCTCCGCCGCCTTCTTGGCGTCGTCACTTGGCTTGCGCTTCGGAGCCGTGACGGTACCGGTGGGCTTGTTCGTCTTGGTGTTGCTGCCTCCGCTCACGGCCTTGATGGGGCTGCTGGCGTATTCGGCTTCAATCTGGGCCTTGACCTTCTTGACGGTGTCGAAGTTGAAGCTGTTCAGGGCGTAAGCCTTCGCGCTCTCCTTGAACTGCTCGGTGGCAGCCTTCACTTTCGCCAGGCCGGCGGTGTAGTCCTTGCCAGTGATGCCTGACAGCACACGGGCCACGCCCAGCAGCGGGTCAAGCAGCGCGCTTGCAATCACACCGCCAACGTAGCCGATGGTGCCAGCGAGCCCCTTGACCGTGTCCACGATGACGGCGGCAACCAGCGACACGCCGTTGAGCGCATCGCGGACGAACGTCACCTTGTCGCCAACGCTGCCGGTGGCTTTCAGCAGGTCGCTGAATCCGCTGGAGATGCCGTCAGTGATGACGGAGGCGATGCGTCCTAGCGCGGACAGAATGCCGTCGATGGTCTCGCTGTGCTCGTTGTAGATGGCCGACAGAGATTTAGCAGCGCCGATGGCGCCGTCGATGCCAGCAGCGAGAGCGTCACCAATCCCGCCGAACACCTTGGAGCCGAGGTCGGCCAAGCCTTGGAAGGACTGTTGCAGGTCGCCGTTCTGGTCGAAGGCCCCTGAAAGCGCATCTTGGAAAGATGTCTTCAGCTTGTCGAAGGCACCCTTTGTCGCCTGGCTCAGGAAGAGGGAGATGCCGTCGCCCACGTTGGACAAGGTGGCAGTCCAGGTCTTTCCAGCCTCGTCGCCCAGTAGCACGAAGTTCTGCAGGCGCTTGTTCAGTTCTTCGAACAGCTTTCCAGACTCTCGCCACTGCTTGATTTGCTTGCTGTTGATGCCCAGGCCTTGAGCAATCTGGCTGTTGTCAATCTGGTCGCCAGACAGCATGGCCCGGATTTCAGAGGACAGCTGGTCGCCGGCCAGGTTGAAGGCTCCCGCGGCAAGGGTGAGAGAGACCGTCAGCTGGCGGATTTGGTCGGCATCCAGGCCCGCACTTGACCCCGCGCCCAGCGCGGTCTGGAATGCCTTGGCCAGGTCCTTGAACTCGGCGCTGGTCTGCATGCCAGCGACACGCAGCAGCTTCAGCTGCTTCTCAGCTTCAACGCCAGAGATGGCCAGGCGGTCCATGCCTTCGGCAGGCTTGCCAGAGGCGTCCTTGACGTTCTGAAGCGAGGCGATGATGCCCTTGATGCCGATGACAGCCGTTTCCATCTCGGCATTGGCAGCAAAGCCCTTCTTGAGGGCGGCACCAACGGTGGCAGCTGCGCCAGCAACTGCGGCAAGCTGGGCGACGAAGCCAGTCAGCGACTTCGAAGAAGCGGCAACGCCGGCCTGAACCTCACGGGTCGGGTCGGGGATAGGTTTGACACCAGTGGCGGCTTGTAGGGCGCGGGTGAACGCGCCGACCTGCTGAATGGCAGCTGCGGTCTGCGCGTCGATGCGGAACGATAGGGCGAGAGGCTGTGCCATTGGTCAGAGTTCGGTTGCTTCCTGCGTATAGCCAGGAGAAGGCTTTTGGCCGGTCGCCAGGGCGTCCAGTTCGTTCAGGCGGGCTTGCATGACGCTGTGCGCTTCCTGCCCGCCAAAGCCCCCCGCGGCGGCCGACAGCGCACCGTCGTCGATGCGGACAGCACGCTCCTCGAAGTCCACCGACTGCCGCACCTCAAAGAGGTAGAGAAGCGTCTTGGCAGGGAGCCGCATGGCGGTCGAGTAATCGACCACCCCTCGGACGATTAGCCTTGCAACGACTTCATCAAGGCTGAGAGCACGCCCGGCTTGTCCGTCACCAGCTTCTGAAACCGGGTCTTCAGGGCTGGAATCACGTTTTTTGCGAACACCTCGGCGTTGGCGGTGTAAACCGCTTCTGCGATGCGCAGGCCAGCGTCGAAGTCGTCCAGGTTGCGAAGGTAGCTGCGGGGCTTGCCAATGGCAGCACAGGCAGCGTCGAACATCACGTCGTGGGCGTGCACGACCAGGTCGTCGAAGCTGATGGCGTCGCCAGCCGTAAAACCAGCCTTGGCAAACGCTGTGAACAGGCGGGCCGAGATGAGGGTCTGCATCTCGAAGCCGAAGGGAAGAATCTTGAAGGTCTCGTCGCCCACGGTCACTTCGATGGGGACAGAGACAAGCTTGGTGTCGCTCATTGCGAGGCACTCCTTTGTGTTGGTGGTGCCTCGTGTAGCTAACGCCGAGGAAAACGGCACCCCGCTTGGAGTGCCGTTCTTGCCGGAGGGCAGTGGCTTAGAACACTGCGCGGACGCGGCCGTACTTACCCAGCGTCGGGTCAGCGTCAGCAGCATCCACAGCGAGCAGCGTGCCGGTCACTTGGGCCGTGGCGTACTCGTTGCCGTCGGACACCAGCTGCATCTGTTGAGCCGGAGACAGCTTGACGCAGTAGATGTAGTAGGACTGGCCGGTCTTCTCGGAGGTGAAGAGGATTTCCACTTCCAGGGCGTCGGCAGCGAACACACCGAACTGGGTGTAGATGCCGTGCGAGTATTCGCCCTCGGTCTCGGAGATGGTGCCCTTGTATTCGATGGCGCCGCTCTTGGCCTTGACCACATAGTCAGTGCCTTCGACCAGAGAGCCGAAGTCGGTCGAGGTGATGTTGCCGTCAGGCAGCTGAACCACGTCACCCGCAACACCAGCCGGCAGTGTGAACTCGACAGGAGTGGTGCTGGCTGCAACTTCGATGCTGTTCGCATACAGGAACAGCTTCATGTTCTCCTTGTGGCGCGACTGGAAGGTCGCGGAGAACGTGGCTTCACGGGACACTTCATCTTCAGCAATCGTGCCGCCGGCGTCGCCGTTGCTCTTTTGCTTGATGGTCTCGATGGACATGCCGATTTCGCCGGCCGTGGCGTTGAGGAAGGGCTTGAACGGGCCAGTCGAGCCCTTCAGGCGCCAGAAGAAGTCGCCCTTGAGGGCAAAGAGTTTTTGAGTCATTCGGACAGCCTCGGCTGATTACGGGGGTTTGGTGCCATGTATAGGGAGGGCGCCGGGATTTAGGCCTGCACGGGCACGGAGAAGGTGAGCGGATAGACCAAGACGCCGCCTTGCTCTTCCCAGGTCTGAGGGACCACGGAGCCAACCGGCTTGAAGGGGCCAGTGATGAACTGGTCGTCAGGCTCGTAGCCGGTCAGCGCAGCCAACATTGCAGCCAGCACAGGGCCATCACGTTCCCAGTCTTCGTCATGGCCGGGGACCGTGTAGAAGGCGGTGTACTGCTGCTCGATGAGCGACTGGTTGCCCGCGACGTCATCAAAGACCAGCCGCAGAAAGCGGACTAGAACCTCGGGCTTGGAGCCGCCAACTTCGCGCTGCGCTTCGTTGAAGTCTTGAACACGGCGGACAAGGATGTCCGGCAGCGCGTCAGTAAGGCGCTCGACGATGATTTCGCCGGGACGGAAGAAGTTGGTGCTCATCGAGCCTCCATTCGTAGCTGTTTGCGGAAGGCCTTCAGGGCGGCGTCAAGCGCGTCGTTCAGGTCGTCGTTGCTCAGGTTCCCGTTGTCCAGAAGCAGCGGACGGTACGGTTCGTGGTACTTGGCATAGGGAACGCCAAAGCCCACCTCAACGCTATGAGCGTCGGCGACGTAGGTCAGGCTGTCCCGCATGCGGCCCGTGTATTCAAGGAGGGTGCCGCGGCCTTCACGCGCACGAGCGGCCGCGGTGGAAGGCGCCCAGGGCGCCCAGGGCTGACCATCGGGGGCTGTCTTGGTGTCGAAGCGCACGTTGACGTTCGACTCCAGCGTGCGGCCGATGGCCTTCATCACGGGGGTGGCATCCTGCAGGATTTGGGTCATAGCCCGCACCGCCAGCATCACGCCGCGGTCGGTGACCGTGACTTTGATGTCGGCAGCCATTACATCCAGCCTTTAGGGTTCCACTCCGGCACAACCCAGGACACACGGGAGTTCAGGTCAGCCTCGTCCTCAGGGGTGTCGGGGTCGTCGGCGATGGCAGGCAGTGCTACCTTCCCAGCAGCCACATCTCGCAGATATGCGACTGCTGCCTTCCAGCGGTTCTCGATGTTGGGCGGGCAGTTGCCCTTGTGCAGGTAGAAGCGGCAGATGTTTGCTGCTGCCATTTCCAGGGCTTGAGGCACCTCTGCAAGGCCATCAGGCCGCTGCACGCGGACATAGCTGTCAACCTCGCTGTTTACAGTCGTGAGCGTGGCGTCAACGCCTGCGCCATCGGTGCCAAGCTTGGTGATTTCAGCGGCGCCGAAAAGGGCTTCCAACTGTTCGCGGGTGATGTATGTGGTGGTGCTCATTGCAGCGTGTAGCTAGCTGCAGGAACCGTTGGCACCAAGGAACAAGCCCCGCGAGGTGCGGGGCTTGGGTTGTCGTCAGATGTCGAACTGGGCGTTGCTCTCGCCGCCTTGGTAGAACAGCCCGCCGCGGATGTATGTGGCCGTGGTGCTTACGACCTCCACCTTGAACATCGACCGAGACGGCATGAAGAAGACGTTGTTGCCGGCTTCGTTCGTGACGCCGTTCGTCCAGTCCTCATCGGGCCGAATCGCTACGGCCTGGTAGCTGCCGGCTTCGTAGTCGAACTCGATGGACGCAACCTGGGAGCCAAGAGCGTAGGCCGTCAAGCGGAGGGTCGTGTCTCCATCGACGTCGGCAAGCATGCCGCGCGTTGTGGTCAGGATGTAGCTGGCGTTGGGGCCGCGTCCGAAGTTGTAGAACAGCGTGTCACCGGCTTCCGGAGACGTCGCAGAGAAGCTGTCTTTGGCTTTGGTCGTCGGTGGCGAGGGGTACTTGTTCACACCGCCAACCAGCGTGCGATTGCCTGCGCCGTCGATGAACGAGCGCACTTCTTCGGTCATTGCATCCAGCGGCACGGAGTAGCCAGTCGTCAGGCCGCCGGTGGGGTCCACCGAAGCACCGTTGCCTTGGTAGGACCACAGTGCGCAACGGATGTCCAGGCCGAAGTTGCGGTTGACGTACGAGAAGTCGGCTTCACTGTTTTGCTTGACCTTGAGGATTGGCAGGAACTGCGCGAAGTCGCCGTACTGCGGGTGGTCGGTGGTGAGGCTGTTGTCAATCTTGACGGTCTCGACGCCGCTTTGCTCGTTGATGTAGAGCACGGGGTAGAGGTCTCCTCCTTCGGTGAGCGCTTCCGCTGCGAAGGTGGTGCTATCGGTCAAGCGGATGGTCTGGAACTGAGCGACACCAGTGGAGCCAGGCTGGCCGCTGGCGCTCGGGGGAAAGGTTGTGAACATTGCACGGCCCTCCCTTACTGCAGCACGACCACGCGGACAGTGCCGGCGTTCTCGTTGGGCGCGGTCACATGCACGGTCCGCAGCGGGCCTGGGAACACGATGGCAACCGTGCGCAACGCGCCAGCAGGGATGTGGCCGTCTTCGCCCACGAGTGGGAACGGGTTTGCGAACAACGGGAAGGCCGAGGCGTCGTCGAGGGTGCCGACAACAATTGCAGCGTCGCCGGTGCCGACGTGGACCTGAATCGTCAGGGAGGGGCGGTCTAGGGAATCCAGTTCGATAGCGGCATGCTCGCCAGCTGCCAGGGCGACGGTGTGGCGGATGCGGTCGCCGATTCGGGTGCGGGTGATGGACATTGAAGGAGCCTCATGAAGGGGTTCCTTCGTGTAGCGAGCCCATAGAAAAAGCCCCGCCTAGCGGGGCTCTCGTTGGGCGTCAGGGCCGATTACTTGACGTAAGGGGTGACGATGAGTTCAGCAGCGTTGTAGAGAACGTTGGTAGCACCGGAGGCCAGGTATTGGGCCTTCAGAACTGCCTCGCCGTCGGAGCGCATGTCCGGGTTGCAAACAACCGTCGAAGCTTGCAGGCCCAGCGGCTTGCCCTTGTCGCCAGTCATGTTCTCGAGCATGGCGCGGGCGGCCTTGAAGTTCTCGGCGGTCAGCGGCTTGGTGACCTTGATGGCGAACTGCGGCAGGGTGTAGCCGACAGCGTCACGCTTGTCTGCGCCGAAGGTGAACTCGTTCGTGCGGAACACGGTCTCGTCGTCCAGGGCGGTCTTGCTCACAAACACGGCGGCCTTGCGCTCTTGGTAGATGACAGGCTTGATGACGCGGGTCGTGTCCAGGACATACCACGGAGCAACTGCGTCGTCCGGGTCAGTCGGAGCCAGCACGTTCGAGAAGGTTGCAGCGTCTTCAGCCGGAGTGCCGTCCTCATCGAACTCGATGGGGTGGTCGGCAGCGAAGAAGGTCTTGGTGTCGAAGCACACGCCGTTGGCCTTCAGGGCACCATAAACCATGGCGTCGATGTGACGCACAGCTTCTTGGCCCATGTCCTGCACCAGCGGGTCATAGATGCCGACGTTGTCGTCTTCCACATCCTCCTTGGGGATGGCGACGGTCATTTCCTTCGTCTTGTTCTGGATGGTGTAGCCGAAGGTGGAGAGGGCTTGCGTCACACGCGGGCCAACCCAGTCACGGAAGGTAGCCGACTGGCCGAGCCATCCGTAGGTGTTGCTCGTGGAGTTCGACTGCACCTTAGTGGCAATCTTGCTCCAGTTGCCGACGTAGGCAGCCAGCGCGCCTTGGAAAACGCCCTTGTAGGTGGTAAAGAGGGCGCGGACTTTTTCTGCGATGTTCATTGGAAGGGCCGTTTCAAGGTGAAAAGGGGTTGGTAATCGGGTATAGGCACGCTGTTAGGAGCGACCGGCTACGTATGCGGTGACGGAGAGGCCCATGCTCTCGAGATAGGCGCGGACATCAGCCGGCACATCAGAAGCAGGGTTGTTGCTGGCAGAAGAACCACCGAAGGCAGCAGGCTTTGCACGTGCGGCCATGTGTTCCTTCAGCTTGGTCAGGCCGTGCTGCTTGCCGTAGGTCTCCATGACTTCGCGCTCGAACGGAGCCACACGTCCTGCAACGGTTGCCTCGTCGATGGCTGCGGCCATTGCTGCGGTGTCGGCTTGCTCAGTGAAAGAGGCGAGTTCAGCGCGGGCGCTGTCGCGCTCGGTCGTCAAGGACAGGACCTGCGCGTTGAGTTCAGCGGCTTGTGCGGTCAGCGTGACCACTTGAGCAGCAGCTGCGTCCCGCTCTGCGGTCAGCGTTGTGACCGTTGCTTGCAAGGCGGTGAAGTCAGCGAGAGCGATGGTCTCGGCTGCGGGTTGCGCGGCCAGAGAGGTGGTCTCTTCGACGGCTGGGGTAGCTTCGGCTTCGGCGACCGGTTCGGCAGAGGTTGCGTCAGCGGCAACGGCCGGGGCCTCGTCTTCGTCGGTCTCGTCTTCGCCTTCAGCAGTGAAGGTCGAGGACATCTCGAGGGCCGGGTTGTTGGTCAGGGCCAGGCTCTTGAGAGACAGAGCCATCCAGTCGCCGGTTTCGACGAAGGTGCCGCGCAGGGTCGGGGACGTGTAGCCGAACTTCTTGCCCTCGACGAGGGCCAGGCCATCAGCGGTCAGGTCGCAGTTGGCCCAGAGGCTGCCGTCTTCAGCGACGAACAAGGACATGACCCAGCCGAAGGCGGGGGCTGCGCCGTCCCACTCGGTCAGGTGTCCGATGTCAACTGCAGCCTTGCGGCCCTTGGTGTTGAATGCCGCGGCGATGGCGGCGTTGTCATGCAGGAGGGAACGGCCGTCGAAGCGGTTGTCGACGGGCTGGGAGGCGCTGCCGGCAGGCAGCACTGGGAGGGCGTAGCTGGTTGCGCCGGAGGTGGCGTCGGTCGTGGCAGCGAAGGCCGCTACGGCGAGCGCCAGCACGGCGGGTTGAGTTTTGAGGCGCTTGGTAGGCATCAGGCGGTCTTTCGCGTCAGCAGGGGTGTTGCTGCGTGTAGCGAGACCGGGCTGCTGCGGAGGTCAGCAGCAGACGTAATGCACTAAGTACGGTAGCCTGGGAGGCCTATGTTCAATCTTTATGCCTTCTTTGCCGACCTGTTCGACACGACCTTCGCGCCTCCCGAGGCGCTGCCGACGATTCAGCATGAGATGCCGGATGTCGAGTGGCACAACGGGTTTGGCACCTTGAACGACTTCGAGGTTCCGGCGAGCAGCTGCACGGATGACCCGTTCAAGACTTGGTGAAAAAAGAGCCCGGCGGGATGCCGGGCTGAAGGAGCGTCAGGAGAATGAGTGCTGTAGATGTGTCTCTGTTGGTGCTGGCTGTCCTGGTCGCGTGGCGTCCGGTCAGCCGTCTCGCGTCAATGGTGCGCCGACGTCTTCGCGGCTAGCACCCGGAAGTGCCCGTCGAAGAAGGTCGGTCCCGTCACCGGCTCGTCGGGGTGGTGCTCATACACGCTCAGGACCCCGTTGGGGGTCTTGAACGGCTTGAGCCAAGGCTCACAGAGCCATACCCGCTCGAGCGCCTGGTTGACGTCCGCGGCTTCGATGGTCATGAGGGTCTCGCCGGTCTGCTTGTCAGTGACGTCGTAAAGCTGCATGTGTTGTCCTAGGTTTGGCAGAAGCGCCTACAGCGTGTAGCGAACGAGTTATCGCTCCTGAAAAGTAGGCTGGCCAAAGGAGTGGTCTGGCAGTTGTCAGGACTGCTTTCCTGAAAGAACTCCCAGCGAATCGCCAGCAGTCCTCCAACCTGGTCAGCCAGGCGAGCGGCAGCGAGCCAGGGCC
>Ga0307408_100001496_pt1 | contig 17333 bp, 11 predicted proteins | sample 322Cmetagenome_FD_202116 | JGI IMG/M metagenome (GOLD analysis project Ga0307408, IMG submission 202116) | Maize rhizosphere microbial communities from greenhouse at UC Davis, California, United States - 322HYB-C-3 | ecosystem: Host-associated > Plants > Roots > Rhizosphere > Soil | place...
ATGGCCATCCTATAGGAAGTTTTTACCTTTTGCAGGTTGATGGCGTTTTTCAAAACGAAACCGAAGTGGCAGCTTCTGCACAAAAAGATGCCAAGCCGGGAGATTTGAGGTATAAAGACCTTAGTGGCGATGGAGTAATAAGTGATGCAGACCGAACATTCTCTGGAGCCTATATTCCTAAACTCACCTATGGGTTAAGTGCTACGGTTAATTACACCAATTTTGACTTCAGCCTTAGTACCTATGGTACCGGGGGAGGCAAAATCTATAACGGGAAAAAGGCAGCCCGGGGGATAGATGGAAGAGATAATATTGAAGCTGAAGCCGTTAAGAACCGTTGGACGCCGAATAATCCAAGCAATAGTGAACCAAGGGCTACTTTAGGACAATTGCCTGCATCCACTTATTTTCTGGAAAATGGTGATTTCTTCAGGATCAATAATCTTACAATCGGTTATTCTCTCCCAAAATCATTAATAACCAAATACAAAGTAGAGAGAGTACGTATTTATGCCAGTGCTCAAAATCTGGCAACGATAACCGGGTATAGTGGTTTTACCCCCGAACTGCAAAGCGGTAATACCACAAATGCCGGCATTGAACTCGGTATTTATCCATCTACCCGGACTTATTCATTTGGTGTTAACGTAGGATTTTAATCCTTTAATAATAAAGTCATGAAGATCAAAAAATATATAATAGCACTGCTAAGCCCGCTACTGCTTTTTATGGCAGAAAGTTGTAAAGACTTTTTGCAAGTGGAGCCGCAGGGAAAATTGACCGAAGTACAAGCTTTACAAGATCCTGATGCTGCTGATAAGCTGGTGGCCGGGGTTTACAACACATTGTATTATGGAGGTTTCGACAAAACAACAGTCGGCTTTTTGTATGCAATATCGTTAGATATGGCATCTGATGATACAGATAAAGGAAGCACTCCAACCGATTTCGGAGCTGGGGGAGAGATAGATAACTTTACCCATACACCCAATAATTTCATTTTTAATAACATCTGGAATGGCTATTATGCAGGAATTACAACCGCAAACCGCGCCATTGATATTCTGGAGAAGTCAAGCATTGACGCTGGTGTTAGAGATAGGCTTATAGGCGAGTGTAAGTTTATACGAGGAATGTATTACTTCAATCTGGTCCGCTATTTCGGTGGTGTTCCACAGGTAATACGCGTTCCAGATCCATCAGAAGGTAACAGCGATGAATTTCAAACCCGAGCACCTGCTGCAGACATTTATAATGTAATCATTGCAGACCTTCAGGCTGCAGCGGATATTCTGCCACTCAAAGGTGAAACTCAGGTAGGCCGGGCAACCAAAGGAGCCGCCCAAAGCTTTTTGGCAAAGGTGTATATGTACCAGAAAAACTGGAATAAGGTGTTAGAATTGACCAATGCAGTGATAGCTTCTAATAAATATGGGTTGGTTCAAAATTACAATTTCATTTTCAGGGAGAGGCCTGTAAATGGCGACGGTGGCAATAATAACATTGAATCTATCTTTGAAGTGCAAACCGGACTGAACACAGCAGAAAATGCTGTTAGCCCCTTATATAGCAATGGCCAGGGTGCCAGGTCAAAGGGCGGTTGGAACGACCTCGGCTTTGGGTTAAATACCCCAACTGCAAGCCTGGCAAATGCTTTTGAGGCAAATGATACCCGCCGTGCTGCTTCTATCATTTTTATTCAACCAACACTTCCCGGAGTAAATAATCCCTTAAACAGAGGTACTATTCTTTGGGATGGATTTCGTATCCCAACCCAGGATTCGGTTGAAAACCAGCGCTATAATTACAAGGTGTATCATAGCTACCTTCTTGAATCTAAGCCAGTAAGCGAAAACAAGGATAAAAAACCAAAGAATATCCGTTTGATGCGTTATGCCGAAGTACTACTGATGAATGCCGAAGCCAATGCTAATCTGGGTAATGGTGGAGAAGCTACTGCAAAATTGAAGTTAGTAAGAGACAGGGCGGGGTTAGTTCTATCTCCACTTCCCGGAACAATCCAAAATATTTGGAACGAACGCCGGTTTGAACTGGCAATGGAGCAAGATAGATTTTTCGACTTAGTGCGCCAGGGAAGGGCTGGCACTGTGTTACGTGCTCATGGAAAGACAAATTTTGTGGATGGCAAGAATGAGCTATTTCCGATTCCACAAGGCCAGCGTGCATTAAGTGGCAACAGGCTAACTCAAAACCCCGGATATAACTAAAATACTCAAGATATGAAACTCAACTATAGATATTGGATAACTGCTCTGGTGATAGCCCTATCCTCAATCATATTTAATTCATGTACCGAGCCGGAAACTGAAGATAGTTTCACGCCGGGTGACCCACCTCCCGTGGCAGGTGGTTTTGTAAATTCCAATGATGTTGCCCCATCAAACCTGGTTGCTCATTTTGCATTCGAGGGCAACGTTAATGACTCCAAAAATGCAGTAACGGGAGGAGTTGCATCGGGTACTACCAGTTTTGTTGAAGGCCGAAAAGGACTGGCCTATCAGGGTTCAGCCAATGGCTTTATTGGCTACAGTACTCCGGGCCCAATAGCAACACTAACCAGTTTCACCGTAAGCTTATGGATCAATACCAATAAGCATGATGGCGGAGCCCAGGGGATATTTACTCTGGCAAAGCAAGACGGTAGTTTTTGGGGAAATTTCTTTATGATGATTGAAGGAAACAATTCTACCGAAAACAAAATGTTTATGAAGCTGCATTTCGAAAAAAATACGGCGCCTTTTATTGAACACTGGATTGAGCCATTTGGAGATTTCAGGCCGGATGACATGTATGGCGCCTGGAGGCACGTTGCCTGGACTTATGATGCTGCTACCTCTAAGGCTGGCTTTTATGTAAACGGCCAAAAAAGGACTTTGCCGACAGGGGCAGAAGACCGCAAGGCTGACGCCGGGGGCACTCCTTTGGGTGATTTAAATTTTAAAAATCCAACACGGTTTGTTATTGGTGGTTTTCAAAACCAGTTAGGCTCGCCTTTTAACACTCCCGAGCCCTGGATGTTAACCTACACGGGTAAACTCGACGAGTTTAGGGTATATAATAAGGCTTTAACAGCACAGGAAATCAGCGCCTTGCAAATACTGGAGCGCCAGGGCCGGTAAAATGGGATTTGCCATGGTTTTAAGGTTTGTAGGTATCTTATTAGGCTTGATTTTTATTTCAGGATGCAGTAAATCGAAGGATGTAAAAGAAGATAATGTGCCATCAATCAGTGCATTTGAACTTGTTTCAACTTCGGTTAACAACACAAGCAACGCCGCTAATACATACACTAACGTAGTTGCCTCTCCTGAAATAAAACTAGCCTTTTCAATAGCTGTAGATAGAAGTTCAATTACCGGGAACATTCTTTTTAATGAAAGTACCGGCGTTGGCGTTCCCTATACAACCACTTTTGAAAATGAGGATAAAACTGTCATACTAAAGCCGCAGTCTAGCCTGCAATCTTTAAAGAATTATACAATCATCGTTTCGTCTGGCCTAAAGTCGAAATCGGGAAAAGCGTTAAACAAAAGCACCGCGGCCAGCCTACAAACCGGGCTCGATCAGTCAGACAAGTTCCCCATAATACCGGACGATGAACTTTTAAATCTGGTACAAAAGCAAACCTTTAAATATTTCTGGGACTTCGGGCATCCTGTAAGTGGCCTGGCAAGAGAACGAAATACTTCCGGCGATGTAGTTACCAGCGGAGGATCTGGTTTTGGTGTTATGGCGATTATTGTAGCCATCCACCGGAATTTTATTAGCAGGGCAGAAGGATTAGAGCGGATTGAAAAAATGGTGGATTTCCTGCAAACTAAAGCGCAACGCTTTCACGGCGCCTACCCACACTGGCTAAATGGACTAACAGGAGTGGCAGTACCTTTTAGCCCTAAAGACGATGGCGCCGATCTGGTAGAAACCTCATACCTCATCCAAGGATTGCTAACCGCCCGGCAATATTTCGACCAAGCAAATGTTCGCGAAACCCAGCTTCGTGCGGGTATCAATAACATTTGCAATGCAGTAGAATGGAGCTGGTTCAGAAAAAATACTGAAAACGTGCTGTATTGGCACTGGAGCCCTAATTACAATTGGGATATGAATATGCAAATTCAGGGCTGGAACGAATGCCTTATAACATATGTTCTAGCTGCATCGTCAACAACTTATCCAATTACAAAATTGGTATATGATATCGGCTGGGCAAGAAATGGCGCCATCAGAAACGGCAATTCATATTATGGCGTTCAGTTGCCACTTGGCCCGGCAAATGGAGGGCCTTTGTTTTTTGCGCATTATTCTTTTTTAGGAATAAACCCGACAGGTTTAACTGATGCTTATGCCAACTACGAAACGCAGAACAAAGCGCATTCTTTAATCAATTACAACTATTGCTCAACCAATCCGAGAAATTTCGTTGGCTATAGTGCCTCTTGCTGGGGTTTAACCGCCAGCGATGATATTTACGGCTATGCGGCACACCATCCTGATAATGACAATGGAGTTATTTCGCCAACAGCAGCTTTGTCATCTTTCCCTTACACGCCCGCAGAATCTATGCAGGCATTAAAATTCTTTTATTACAAGCTCGGCGACAGGCTCTGGGGAGAGTATGGGTTTTATGATGCCTTCAGTATACATCACGGCTGGTTTGCAAATTCTTACCTGGCAATAGACCAGGGGCCGATAATAATCATGATAGAGAACTACCGAAGTGGCCTGCTTTGGAATCTCTTTATGAGCTGCCCCGAAGTGAAAAACGGAATGAAAAACCTTGGCTTTCAAAGCCCAAATTTATAAACCTATGAAGAAGAAACTTACTCCATATATTTTGCTTATGCTCGGCTGGAGCCTTTTCTGCCTCCAAGCTAAAGCCCAGCAAATTGCACCCGAGCCTATAAAAAAAGGTATTTCAGACAATGAACTCCTTGATGCGGTGCAGAAACAAACCTTCCGGTATTTCTGGGATTTCGCCCACCCAGCCAGCGGCATGGCTCGGGAAAGAAGTAATGTGGCGTTCGATTATGGAAATGAGGTAGTTACTACTGGCGGCACAGGCTTTGGCATAATGGCTATCATTGTAGCTGCCGAACGTAAATGGATCACCCGCCAGCAGGCCGCCGAGCGTACATTGAAAATCGTCAACTTCCTGTGGAAAGCCGATATGTTTCATGGGGTTTTTCCGCATTGGCTAAATGGCGAGACTGGCAAAGTGATTCGTTTTAGCCCCAAAGATGATGGCGGCGACATTGTCGAAACCTCTTTTCTTTTCCAGGGATTGCTCTGCGCAAGGCAATATTTCAATGCCGATACTCCAACAGAAAACCAGCTTCGTAATAAAATTTTATGGATGTGGGAAGGTATTGAATGGAATTGGCATACCCGCGACGGACAGAATGTACTGTACTGGCACTGGAGCCCAAACAATGGCTGGAGCATGAACCACCAGATTCACGGCTGGAATGAATGCCTTATTACCTATGTGCTGGCAGCATCTTCTCCCAGATATTCCATTAATGCTGATGTTTATCATCAGGGCTGGGCAAACGGTTATAATTTCCGAAACGGAAAGGAATACTATAACACAAAATTGCCTTTAGGCTTTGAGTATGGCGGCCCTTTGTTCTTCTCTCACTATTCATTTCTGGGATTAGATCCCCGTGGCTTAAAAGATCGCTATGCCGATTATTGGGAGCAAAATAAAAACCACACGCTTATCAATCGGGCTTACTGCGTTGATAATCCTAAAAAATATAAAGGCTACGGAACCAACAGTTGGGGACTGACGGCAAGTGATAGCTACAGAGGCTATGCTGCACACTCGCCAACCGAAGATTTAGGAGTAATAAGTCCCACAGCAGCTCTATCTGCTTTTCCATACACGCCCGAGTATTCCATGAAAGCTTTAAAATATTTCTACAACGATCTGGGAGATAAAATCTGGAGCGACTACGGTTTTGTAGATGCATTCAGCGAGCATCATAATTGGTACGCAAAATCGCATTTGGCGATAGATCAGGGGCCAATTATTGTGATGATAGAGAATTATCGCTCAGGCTTGCTATGGAAGCTGTTTATGGGTATCCCTGATGTGCAAAGAGGCTTAAAGAAACTAGGCTTCGAAAGTCCGAAACTTAATAATTGAAGCCATGTTAAAAGCTGTTTTCGTTGCTTGCTTCTTGCTGTTTCAAAGCATCTGCTTTAGTCAGAAGCCGGCTACGTATTGCAATCCACTTAACATTGATTACGGCTATACGCCCATTCCGGATTTTACCAGGTCAGGCAAGCACCGCGCTACTGCTGATCCTGTTATTGTACTTTATAAAAATGACTATTACCTTTTCTCAACCAACCAATGGGGATATTGGTGGAGCAGCGATTTAAACCACTGGAATTTTGTATCGCGGTCTTTTCTAAAGCCATCCCATAAGGTATACGATGATCTTTGTGCTCCTGCGGTTTGGGTTCAGGGGGATACTTTGTTGGTTTTCGGTTCTACTCACGAAAAGAATTTCCCTATCTGGATGAGTACAAACCCTAAAGCAAACGAATGGAAAGAAGTTGTTAGCCCTTTTCAAATCGGTGCCTGGGATCCTGCTTTTTTCCGCGATGACGACGGCCGTTTATATCTCTATTGGGGCAGCAGCAACGAGTTGCCTCTTTATGGCATAGAAATCAACCCCAAAACTTTTCAGCCAATTGGCGAAAAAAAGGAAATGATAAAGCTGGATGACGCCCGTTTCGGCTGGCAACGGTTCGGCGAATATTTGGACAATACCTTTCTCAATCCTTTTATGGAAGGTGCCTGGATGACCAAGTATAAAGGCAAGTATTACTTACAATATGGAGCCCCGGGCACAGAATTTAGCGGTTATGCCGATGGTGTGCAGGTAAGTGATAAACCATTGGGCCCGTTTAGTCCGCAGCCGCACAACCCATTTGCATACAAACCTGGAGGCTTTGCCCGAGGTGCAGGACATGGGAACACTTTCCAGGATAAATGGCAAAATTGGTGGCACGTTTCAACAGTGGTACTATCTGTAAAAAATAACTTCGAAAGGCGCCTGGGTTTATGGCCTGCCGGATTTGATAAAGATGATGTGCTGTATACCAACACCGTTTTCGGCGACTATCCGCATTACTTACCCAATGGCCCGGCCAATCACTTAAAGAGCCGCTTTACAGGCTGGATGCTGCTTAACTACAATAAGCCGGTACAGGTTTCGAGCACACTTGGAAACTACGAAGCCAATAACGCCGTTGATGAAAATATAAAAACCTATTGGAGCGCGGCTACTGCAAATGCAGGCGAATGGATACAAAGCGATTTGGGAGCTATGGCTACGGTAAAAGCTATCCAAATCAACTACGCAGATCAGGATGCCGAATTCTTGGGTAAGCCTAAAGGCGTTTACCATCAGTATAAAATTTATCATTCCATGAATGGTAAAGAATGGAAACTGCTGGCTGATAAAAGCAAGAATAGGACAGATATTCCGCACGACTACGTAGAACTTTCTAAACCTGTAGATACCCGCTTCATAAAACTCGAAAATATCCATATGCCCACCGGGAAGTTTGCCATTTGTGGTTTGCGCATTTTTGGCAATGGGAACGGGGCAAAGCCAGATTCTGTTAGAAACTTTATAGTTCTAAGAACCGATTCGGATAAGCGAAACTCCTGGCTAAAATGGTCGCCGGTTGATAATGCGTATGCCTACAATATCTACACAGGCATTGCCCCCGATAAGCTCTATAACTGCATAATGGTTTATGGCAGTAATGAATATTATTTCAAGGGCTTAGATAAAACTCTGCCTTATTATTTCGCCATAGAAGCAATTAATGAAAATGGAGTCTCCGTTCGAACCCAAACAATCATCTCAAAATAAAAACCTATGAAAACGCATTCTGCAAATACCCTTTTTAAAGCCGCCTGGATAGCAATTTTGTGTTTCAGCTTATTGAGCCGGGCAAATGCGCAAACCAAAGCCGATCCAAATATGGACGCATTTATATCAAACCTGATGAAGAAGATGACGCTGAATGAGAAGATTGGGCAGCTAAATCTGGTGTCTGTGGGCTTTGACGTAACGGGGCCAGTAGTAAGCAAAAATGTGGATGAGAATATCCGAAAGGGAAACGTTGGAGCGGTTTTCAATACCTTTACCCCAATCGCTGTGCGCAAACTCCAGGAGATGGCTGTAACTCAAACCCGGCTTAAAATCCCGCTGCTGTTTGGCTATGACGTTATTCATGGGCATCGTACTATTTTCCCAATCCCATTGGGCTTGTCTACCTCCTGGGACTTGGTTTCCGTCGAAAAAAGTGCCCGTATTGCGGCCGAGGAAGCCGCCGCCGATGGATTGAATTGGGTCTACTCGCCAATGGTAGATATTGCCCGCGATGCCCGCTGGGGACGCATTGCAGAAAGTTCAGGTGAAGATCCTTGGTTGGGTTCGCAGATTGCAAAAGCTATGGTAAATGGCTATCAGGGAACTGATCTGGCAAAAAGTAATACTGTAATGGCATGCGTAAAACACTTTGCACTTTACGGTGCTATTGAAGCCGGCCGAGACTATAATACAGTTGATATGAGCCGTCAAAGGATGATGCAAGACTACCTGCCACCATACAAAGCAGCAATTGATGCAGGCGTTGGTTCGGTGATGAGCTCATTTAATGAAATTGATGGTATTCCCGCCACGGGAAATAAATGGCTGATGACAGGCCTTTTACGTAATCAATGGGGCTTCAAGGGCTTTGTGGTGACAGACTATACGGCTATAAATGAGATGATTGCTCATGGCACAGGCAAGAATGAATATGAAGTTGGGGCACAGGCTTTAAAGGCAGGCATTGATATGGATATGGTGGGAGAGGTGTTTTTAAATCAGCTTGGTAAATTGGTGAAGGATGGTAAAGTGACTGTTGCCGAAATTGATATGGCTTGCAGAAGAGTATTGGAAGCTAAGTATAAACTAGGATTGTTCGCAGATCCATATTGTTATGTTTCCAATCCGAATGCGGCTTCAATCCAAATGAAAAAGGAATTTGTAGATGCAGCCAGGGACATTGCTTGCAGAAGTATGGTACTGCTCAAAAATAATGCGCAAACTCTTCCCCTTAAGAAAACAGGCTCTATTGCCTTAGTAGGGCCTCTTGCCAGAAATCAGCGCGATCTGATAGGAAACTGGAGTGGTGCCGGCGATTGGAAACAAGCTGTAAGCGTTGAGCAGGGGATCAAAAATCTAATAGGTAATGCCTTGCAGATCAACTATGCCAAGGGAGCCAACTTTACCGACGATACGCTAATGATTAAGCGGTTAAATGCGCATGGGGGAGAATTAGAAATAGATACCAGAAGCTCAGATGAAATGATTAGAGAAGCTGTTGCGGCAGCCCGAAAATCAGATGTTACAGTTGCGGTAGTGGGCGAATCTCAGGGAATGAGTGGCGAAGCTTCCAGTCGGGCGGATATTACTTTGCCGGGCAAGCAACTTGATTTATTGAAAGCCTTAAAAGAAACCGGCAAGCCTTTAGTTATTGTGTTGATGAATGGCAGGCCGCTCGCCCTTAAATGGGAAAATGATAATGCCGATGCGATCCTCGAAACCTGGTTTGCGGGTACCCAGGCAGGTAATGCTATTGCCGATGTTCTTTTCGGGATATACAATCCTTCAGGAAAATTAACCACAACATTTCCGCAGGTGGTGGGCCAAGTGCCATTGTATTACAATCACAAAAATACAGGCCGCCCGTTTTTAGGAGGTTTATTAGATAAATATCAAAGCCGCTACCTCGATGTAACCAACGATCCGCTTTACCCGTTTGGCTATGGCTTAAGTTATTCTACTTTCTCTTATGGGGATATAATACTTAGCCGAAAAGCGATGAACGCTGCTGGTTCTATTGATGCCTCAATAATGGTAAGCAATGCAAGTATTTACGATGGGGAAGAAGTAGTGCAACTATACATACAGGATTTGGTTTCGTCGGTAACCCGCCCGGTGAAGGAGCTTAAAAATTTTAAAAAAGTATTTTTAAAAGCCGGAGAAAAACAGAATATTACATTCACCATCTCTTCAAACGACCTGAAGTTTTACGATGCCAATTTGAAATACATTGCAGAACCAGGTGAATTTAAGGTGTTTATCGGCCCAAATTCAAGAGACGGTAAGCAAGCCACTTTTACTTTAACTAAATGAACAAAATAAAAATTCTGTGCATGATACTTCTATTTAGTGTGGCCAGGCTATCGGCACAGGTGCAGTATGAGCCCAAACTTTTTGTAGAAGGGAATGATACTCTGCCCTATAGAATATTGTATCCAGAGAAATTTGACAGCAAGAAAAAGTATCCCGTTGTATTTGTTCTTCACGGTAGTGGCGAACGTGGCACCGATAATAAGACCCAATTAATACATGGAAGCAATCTGTTTTTAAACCCTGAAATTCGAGAAAGGTTCCCCGCGATAGTGATATTTCCACAATGCCCCAAAAATGATTTCTGGGCAAATGTTACGGTTACGCCAACAGCTGATGGTAAACGGGCATTTACTTTTCCGTATGAAAAAACACCAACCAGGGCAATGGCTTTATTGATTGGATTGGTTGAAAGCTACCGAAAACAATCGACGACGGATAAACACCGGATGTACATTGGAGGGCTTTCAATGGGAGGCATGGGCACTTTCGAGCTACTAGCCCGGAAGCCTAAAACATTTGCGGCAGCTTTTCCTATTTGTGGAGGAGGTAATGTCGATAATGTAAAGAAGTATAAGAAAGTGCCTTTATGGATATTTCACGGGGCGAAAGATGATATAGTGCTTCCAATTTATTCTGAAATGATTGTGAATAAATTGAAGGAATTAGGGTGGGATGTAAGGTTTACATTATATCCAGATGCCAATCATAACAGCTGGGGCCCTGCGTTCGCCGAACCGGATTTTTTACCCTGGCTATTTTCCCACTCCCGATAAACAATTATTCTTCGGATGATTTAGGCTTGATATTCCTTAGATTGAACTTAGGTTTAAAAGCAGGCTTAGATTCAGAGTTTTCCTCTTTTGGAGCTTCAACAGCTGGCGTTTCGTTCTGGATATCTTCCGCTTTTTCTGCCTCTGGTTTGGTTTCCTGAGCTTGTTCAGCCGGTTTTTGCTGCGGCATGTTCTTCATGTTGAACCTCGGTTTAAAGCCCATCGGTTTAGCTGCCGGAATTTCTTCCTTTGGATTTTCAGAAGACTGAGTTGCCGCCGTACTTTCCTCTGTTTTCTCTTCTGCCGGTTTAGCTTCCGATGATTCAGCCGGTTTTTGCTGCGGCATGTTCTTCATGTTGAACCTCGGTTTAAAGCCCATCGGTTTAGCTGCCGGAGTTTCTTCCTTTGGATTTTCAGAAGATGGAGCCGCCGCCGTACTTTCCTCTGTTTTCTCTTCTGCCGGTTTAGCTTCCGATGATTCAGCCGGTTTTTGCTGCGGGATGTTCTTCATGTTGAACCTCGGCTTAAAGCCCATCGGTTTAGCTGCCGGAGTTTCTTCCTTTGGATTTTCAGAAGACGGAGTTGCCGCCGAGCTTTCCTCTGTTTTTTCTTCTGCCGGTTTAGCTTCCGATGATTCAGCCGGTTTTTGCTGCGGCATGTTCTTCATGTTGAACCTCGGCTTAAAGCCCATCGGTTTTGCTGCCGGAGCTTCTTCTTTTGGAGTTTCAGAAGACGGAGTTGCCGCCGCCGTACTTTCCTCTGTTTTCTCTTCTGCCGGTTCGGTTTCCGATGATTCAGCCGGTTTTTGCTGCGGCATATTTTTCATGTTAAACCTTGGCTTGAAAGCTGGTTTAGCTGAAGGTTCTGCTGATTCAGGAGCTGCTTGCGTTGGCTCAGCAGTTTCCGGCGCTTTTTCATCGCTAGAAGCCTGAACCTGAGGTTTAATGTTACGAGGTTTAAATCCGGGCACTTTTGCCGGGCTTGCAGGTGAAGTTTCGTTAGAGCTTTCGCTTGGAGCAGTTTGCTCTTTTTCTTCGGTTTTCGCTGGAATATTCCTAGGCTTGAACGCAGGACGGTTAACAACAGGTTTTGCTGCCTCTGCAGTATCCGCTTTTGCGGCCGGTATGTTTTGTTCAATCGTAGGCGAACTTAGAGGCTCGGCCTGAGATGCAATTTTATCAGGTTTTGGAGCCTCCTTCACAGGTGCCGTTAAATGGTAGAGGCGGCGTAATTTGTTGAACCAGAATTTCTTCGTGTGGTCAAAGCTCTTTTCTCCCATTAAAGCATAATGACTTTTGAATTCATTAAATAAGCCAGGTTCAGCTTTTTCCAGCTGCACTAAGTCTATTTTTTTCTTTGCGAAAAATTCTTCAAAAGTCATTTAAATCCGAGTGTCTTTTTAAGCTATCTCCTCAAAAAGAGGAGATTATATATTAATAGTTCCCTCTCCTTTGGAGAGGGTTAGGGTGAGGCTCTATGCCATATTGTGATACACCGCTTGAACGTCGTCGTCCTCTTCCAGCTTATCAATCAATTTAAGCACGTCGGCAGCTTGTTCATCCGAAACTTCTGCTGTTGATAATGTTACTCTCTCCAATTTGGCACTTTTTACTTCAATGCCTTTTTGCTCAAGCGCTTTTTGCATTTTTCCGAAGTCTTCAAACGCAGTGTGAATAACCGCTATATCATTTCCTTCTTCATCCGCTTCCAGGAACAAGTCCTCTAATCCGGCATCAATTAATTCGAATTCAAGCTCTTCCAGGTCAATCTCTCCGGGAGCAAAACGGAATACCGCTTTCCTGTTGAAAATAAAATCCAAAGAGCCAGTTTTACCAAGAGTTCCGCCAACTTTGTTGAAATAGCTGCGTACGTTAGCCACGGTACGGTTGGTATTATCAGTAGCGGTTTCTACTAAAACGGCAACACCATGAGGTGCATATCCTTCGTAAACTATTTCCTCGTAGTTAGACTGATCTTTGTTTGATGCTCTTTTAATGGCAGCCTCAACACGGTCTTTAGGCATATTTATCGCCTTGGCGTTTTGAATTGCCGTACGAAGCTGTGAATTTGTTTCAGGATTTGGGCCTGCAGATTTTACGGCCATCACAATCTCTTTCCCTAAACGGGTAAACTGTACAGCCATTTTGGCCCAGCGTTTAAATTTTCTTTCTTTACGGAATTCAAATGCTCTTCCCATTGTATATAGTCAATAGTATTATTCTAAAAATCAAAATAGAACGGCAAAATTAACAATTAAAAGCAAAGAAAGGGATGAATATTGCTATAGGAATTATGGTGGTTTAAACGAATTTTAAACTTCCTTTTTGAGGTGTTTAAGCATGTCTTTAGTAATGGCAGTTAAGTCAAACTGAGCCTGCCAGCCCCAGTCCTTTTGCGCCACAGAATCATCTATAGATTTAGGCCAGCTATCCGCAATTGCCTGCCGCGGGTCATTGTTCAAATAAGAGATCTCAAAATCAGGAATGTGCTTTTTTATTTCTGCTGCGAGCATAGCAGGAGTAAAGCTATATCCTGCTATATTGTAACTACTACGGGTGCTTAAATTCTGCATGGGCGCATCCATTAACATAATTGTAGCCCGAATGGCATCCTGCATATACATCATCGGGATTTCAGTCTCGGCAGAAAGGAAGCATTCATAATTGCCCTTGCTAATAGCGTCATGAAATATATGGACAGCATAGTCAGTAGTACCACCTCCGGGATCTGCCTTCCAGCCCATTAATCCGGGATAGCGTATGCTCCGAACATCCAGCCCGTATTTGCTAAAATAGTACTCACACCAATGCTCGCCAGCTAACTTGCTGATTCCGTAAACCGTTGTCGGGTCCATAATACAAAGCTGCGGGGTATGATATTGTGGCGAGTGTGGCCCAAAAACGGCGATGGAACTTGGCCAGAATAATTTTTCAACCTTATATTGAACAGCCAGATCCAGGATGTGCAGCAGGCTATTGATATTCAGTTCCCAAGCTTGCTTAGGTTTCTGTTCGCCAATGGCAGATAGAAGTGCCGCTAAATGATAAACTTGTTGGGGCTTATATTTGATGAATAGATCTTCCAGATGTTGCCTATCGAGCACATTGGCAAATTCAAAAGGCCCATCCTCGCGATGCTCGAAATGGGGCTCTTTAATATCGCAGGCTATTACATTATTGCCACCATAAATTACCCGTAGTTGCTCAACCAATTCGGTACCTATTTGCCCATTGGCTCCAAATACCAGGATGTTTTCTTGTGGCATATAATTAGGTTGTTATGCTTTTAAACGGGAAAGGGGTGAAGATGTTTAGGGTTTTCTATGGCTTGTATAAGAAATAGAATATGTTCGAAACAGGCTTCGCTAGTTGTTAATCTTTGAGAAAAACAAATAGTTTTTATAACGCCTGTGCAAGGAAAACCCCGGGAAGGTTGGGAGCAACAATTCATGGCCGCAGGCTCACGGGAGGATAAAGAAAATCTCATGGGAGAGTTTAATAATAAATTTGATGAGGGCGAATGGACATGGGAGTAAAGCGTTTTGAAGTTTATTTCATTGACTTGGATCCCACCGTTGGAAGTGAAATAAAAAAAATAAATCCTTGCGTAATTCTTTCTCCCGATGAAGTAAATCGATCGCTTAACACCGTTATAGTTGCTCCATTAACCTCTACGATTCGAAATTATCCCACAAGAATTAATTGCTTTATTGACGGAAAGAATGGCCAGGTTGTTCTTGATCAACTGAGAGCGGTAGATAAAATAAGATTAAGCCGAAAACTGGGAAAGTTAGACAGCAAAGCTTCAAGCCTGATTTTAGAAACTCTTCAGGAACTGTTCAGTTAATGCCCCGTATTTAAGTGTCAGACATCTCGAAGATGTCAGACACTTTTGCCATCTGTGTGGATTTTTCATCGGAATTTTCTTACAACTTTGCTGCTAACACGCAACTTTTCTTAAACTTCTTAGTATTCCCCTTCAAATCGAAAACATCCATATATACCACATAAATGCCGACTTTAACTTTATTGCTGTTTTCATCAAGCCCATCCCAATAAAGAGACCCCTCAGCAGCTAAAGTCGAGTTTTTAACAAGCTTCTTAACTAAAACACCTTGCGCATTATAAATACTGGCATTAGCAACCAATCCAGCCTCCTTAAAATTATAATTAATTGTCAGGGCATCTTCAAAGCCGTCATTATCAGGAGAGAAGCTTTTTGAAGTCAGCGAAACTTCTTCGGCTCTGTTCGGCTCACCCTGGTTTTGAGAGTTTTTATAGCCAGGAGTAGCAAAGCCTGCAGAAGATGCAGCCGAACGAAAATTACCGCTTTCAGCAGTTGGGCGGTTAAAGCTCACTCTTTCCAGCGAAACACCCTCGGCATCTTTAATCAAGCCGAAGTGCATTTTTTCAGTATAACTGAATTGGTCTATTCGGGCAGAGCCAGATAAAAGTACCACGGTTCCGGCATCATCATTAAAAGAAGGCATTGAAGCTATCTTCAAAAAAGCATCTGGATTTTCTGCGTGGTATTCCTTTTTAATATTATCAGGATCTGTGCTTAAAACTAAATACTGTTTCGGCTTCAGCAGCAGCTGTGTAGAACTTATTGGCTTAATGCTAGCCAGGCTATCAGCTCCTTTGATTGTGGCAATGCTTAATTCCTTTAAATCAAAATCAGATTCCGAGTTATTGTAGACCTCTACAAAGTCAACACCATCAGGGCGAGGATTAAACAAAATTTCGCTTATTAGAATATCACCTTTGGCTGCAGATTCAGGGTAAGTAAATTCAGCCGAATTGTTCCCCGTAGAAATTAGTATGCCAGAGCAGTCGGTAATGTTATAGGCCGTAACCTTATAAACTTTTCCGCGGCTAATGGCATTGCTAAACTTCAACTCAGCTTGCTTAAAGTCTGGCGCCATCACTTTCACAAAGGCCGGACTACCCAATCCATTATTAATAACATAATTGGATGGATTTGACGCCGAAAGGCTGTCTACCAATCTATTAAAACTAAGAGCTATGGTGACGCTATCGCTCAAATTCGCAGAAGAAACGCTTAAAGGTGCCGTCGTTGTATTTGCCTTGTAAACCGAATTTCTTCTTCCCGGGGTGCCTCCACCAGCATCGATACTCCCAACCCAGTTTTGAATTCCTCCGCAAACCGACTTATTATCAATTAATTCCAGAGACCAGCCTCCCGCTTTCTTTTCTGCGCTTTTGTACCAGGAATCTTTATAATCAACCGAATCAATTGTTAATCCCTGCGGGCTTAATAATTTCAAGTTGTCTGCCGAATTGTTTAATGATGGCCAGGGTGAAATGCCTAAAACCTTGCCGAATATTTTAAATTCAGCAGTATCAGCCTTTGCGCAAATAATTAAATGTTCATTTGGTTCGATGGAATAATTAGCCAATGTTGAAGTAGAGGTGGCGTCGCTATATTTCCAATTCTGCAAGGAAATGGTTTCTGCCGAAGTGTTCCACAGCTCAACAAATTCAAGCCCAGGTAAATCTACTTGTGGCGAAGGGTCTGCAAATATTTCATTAATTACAATGTCACCCTTTTTTGCAACATACGGCTGGACGTAGGAGAAAGAAGCGGTGTTATTTGTACCAATTGCATTATTGTTTTTATCCAGGATATTTATGGCTGTAACCGTGTAATTTCCGGTTTTTAGGCTAGTCGTATACCTTAAAATAAAATGGTTTGCAACGGTTCCTGAGCTTATTGAACCAGGGCTTCCATAGCCATTATTCAAAGAATAATCGGAAAGCGTTTTGGCTGATGCTTCATCCAGTGGCTCATCAAAGGAAAGTTCGATATCCGTCTCATTTAAAACGGTTGCACTCAGTAATTTTGGTGGTGTATTGTCAATCACTAAAGGGGAAATGCTGATATCATCAAAAAAATGTTTCTGATGAAAGCTCGAGGTTGATTGTACCACATAAATCCCGAAATAGTTGGAAGTGCTAAAGCTTGCATCGGTAACAGAACCCTCAGAAAGGTAGGAGGAGCCCAAGCCTGTTATGTCTCTTTCCAGGCTGAAAACATTAGAGCTTGTTCGTGTAACTTTAATTTTGATACGATTATTTGAGGTACTGCTAACAGAAGCATCACTCCCGTCAATCAGTTTAACACTTGTGCTGCTGGCGCCACTTCGTTTGTAAAGACAAATTTCATCAAGTGTGTTTCCAACACGCACAAAATAGCCATTGATGTTGCTAGCTTGTAAATTAGCCTGGTCAGATGTTAAGTAAACATCTACATAATTACTGCCCGAGGTAGCAAATTGCAGGTTACAATAAAACTCCCAAACACAATTGGA